>Ga0315275_10001024_pt1 | contig 24076 bp, 16 predicted proteins | sample YL17G03_0_MG_FD_205557 | JGI IMG/M metagenome (GOLD analysis project Ga0315275, IMG submission 205557) | Sediment microbial communities from Yellowstone Lake, YNP, Wyoming, USA - YL17G03_0 | ecosystem: Environmental > Aquatic > Freshwater > Lake > Sediment | place: USA: Wyoming | collected...
CGGACGGCCAGCGCCTCGGCCTGGTCACCGCCGACGGCGTCGCGCTCTCCGAAGAGCGCACCCTCACGCTGGCCGCCGCCATCGCGCTCTCGCACATCCCCGGTACGGTCGTGACGAACATCTCCACCACGCGCGCCGTCGACGATGTGGCGAAGCAGTACGGCGGGACGGTGGTGCGCACGCCTGTCGGCCAGTCGTATATCTCGGAGGCGATGGTCGAGCACCGCGCCGTCATCGGCGGCGAGGGCAACGGCGGCGTGGCCGTCCCGCGTGTGCTCTGCTCGCACGACGCCGCGGCGGCACAGGGCCTCATCCTCGAGCACATGGCCCGCACCGGCGCGACGCTGCGCGCGCTCATCGACGACCTGCCGGCCTACGCCATGCTGAAGCACGATGTCCCGGTGAAGCCCAGCGCGCTCTACTCCGTGCTGCAGGGCTTCCGCGACGAGGTCGACCGCGAGTCGCTGCCAACCGACGCCCGCGACGGCACGGTCGTGTCGTTCGACGACGGCTGGGTGCACGTGCGCGCGTCGCAGACCGAGTCGATGATCCGCGTGATCGCGGAAGCCGGCACCGCAAAGCGCGCCCGCGATCTCGTGGACTGGGCGCGGGATAGACTGGGAGCCGTGGGCTAGAGAGCGTATGCGTGCAATACCTACTCTCAAGATCAGCATCTCGGGCGTCCGCGGCGTCGTGGGCGACTCGCTCACACCGGCGCTGCTCGCCCGGTTCGCGCAGGCGTTCGGCACGTACACGGGCTCGGGCACCGTCGTCGTCGGCCGCGACACACGGACGTCGGGCGAGATGGTGCGACAGGCGGTCATCTCGGGCCTCCTCTCGAGTGGCTGCCGCGTGGTCGATCTCGACATCTGCCCCGTGCCGACCGTGCAACTGGCCGTGCGGCATCGCCGCGCCCACGGCGGCATCGCGATTACCGCGAGCCACAACCCGGCCGAGTGGAACGCGCTGAAGTTCATCGGCGCCGACGGCCTCTTCCTCGGCACCGGCACGGCGCGCGAACTGCTCGACATCTATCACCAGGGCGAATACGTGAAGGTCGGGGGCGCCGAGATGCGATCCGTCGAGCGCATGACCGACGGTATCGACCTGCACCTGAAGGCGATCCTCGACGCCGTGGGGCCGGTGCCGGTGCCGGCAGGAGGCCGCCGGCTGCGCGTCGCCCTCGACTCGTGCAACGGCGCCGGCTCGCTGATGGCGCCGCAACTGCTCGACGCGCTCGGTGTGGACGTGGTGCCGATCAACATCACGCCCAACGGCCTGTTCCCGCGCGCGGCTGAGCCGCTGCCCGAGAATCTCGGCGCGCTGTGTGAGGCCGTGCGCGCAAACCGCTGTGACATCGGGTTCGCCCAGGACATGGATGCCGACCGCCTCGCGGTCGTCTCAGAGCTGGGAGATCCGATCGGCGAGGACTACACGCTCGTGCTCGCCACGTGGCACGTGCTCAGCCGCACGGCGGGGCCCGTCGTCGCGAACCTGTCGACCACGGCCGCGCTCGACCAGATCGTGCGGCGCTTCGGCTGCACCCTCGTGCGCACGAAGATCGGCGAAGCCAACGTCACCGAGCGGATGCGCCTCGACCATGCCGTGATCGGCGGCGAGGGCAACGGCGGCGTCATCTATCCCGCGATCAACTTCGCGCGCGACAGCCAGGTCGGCATGGCGCTGATCCTCCACCTGCTCGCGTCCACGGGAAAGACCGTCTCGGATCTGATGGGCGCGCTGCCCCGATTCGTCATGGTGAAGGAGAAGCTCACCTGCCCGTCCGGCAAGATCCCGGACGTGCTGCGCATGGTGCGCCACGACTTCGCGCACCTGCCGATGGACACGCGCGACGGCGTCAAGGTGATGCTGCCCGACGGCTGGTTCCATGTCCGCGGCTCCAACACCGAGCCCATTGTCCGCGTGGTCGCCGAGTCGTCGACGCTGGTCGCCGCGCGCGCCATTGTCGACGATGTGTTCGGCAGGGTGGCACGGGTGGTCGCCGGGTAGGGTCAGAGTCAACTCGTGGAGACGCCATTTGTCACGGAGGTCGAGTTGACTCTGACCCTACCCGGGAAGCCGGCTCGCACGTGATCGCCGACCTCGGCCGACGCCGCCGCGAAGCCGAGTTGATGGATCAGCCCGGCCTCGACATCCGTGCGCACCATCACGCCCTCACGGCACTGGGACGGGCCAATATCGTCAGCCGCACGGCCGCCTCGCTGTGGCCGGCGATTCGGCTGGCCGCCAAGGCACACGCGGGCGGAACGGCAGCCGGCAGGCCCCTCCGTATCCTCGATGTCGCCAGCGGCGGCGGCCATCTCGCCGTCGCCCTGGCGCGCCGCGCCGCGCGCGACGGCGTGCGCGTTGAGATCACGGGCTGCGATATCAGCCCCGTGGCCGGCGACTATGCGCGAACCCTTGCGTTGCGGGCCGGCATCACAGGGGTGCGGTTCGAGCCCGTCGACGCGCTGACGGGATCGTGGCCGGGCGAGGTTGACGTCGCCATCTGCACACTCTTCCTGCATCATCTTGACGAGCAGGACGCGGTGACGCTGCTTTGCCGGATGAGAGACGCCGCGCGCCGCCTGGTGCTCGTGTCGGATCTGCGCCGGTCGGCGACTGGCTACGTGTTCGCCTGGGCCGGTTGCCGGATGCTCTCGCGGTCGCGCGTGTTCCACGTGGACGGCACGCGATCGGTTGAGGCGGCCTTCACGCCCGCCGAAGCCGAGCGTCTGGCCGCGAAGGCGGGGCTGGACGGCGCCCGCGTCACGACACACTGGCCGCAGCGGTGGATGCTGGCGTGGGGAATACTCCCGGAGTTGTTTCTCGGGGCGCCCCAGGCGTGAAAACAACTCCGGGGGAGGTTTTGGGGCGTCAATTTAGTGACGAGCCGATGACAGAGAACCTCTTCGACGCCATTGTGATCGGTGCGGGGCCGGCGGGATCGCTGGCCGCGTGCCTGCTCGCCAGAACCGGCGCGCGGGTGCTGCTGGTCGAACGCAAGACGTTTCCGCGGCCAAAGGTGTGCGGCGGCTGTCTCAATGCGCACGCGCTGGCCGCGCTCGAGCGCGCCGGACTTGCCGGCCGGGTGCGGGCGCATGGCGCGCGCCCGATCACCGCAGTAAGGATCTGCCAGCGATCCCGGTCGGCGACCCTCGCGCTCCCGCCCGGCCTCGCCATCTCGCGCGCGCCGCTGGACGCCGAACTCGCAGCCGCCGCCATCGACGCCGGCGCGGTCTTTGCGCCCGAGACCACAGCGCGCGTGGTGGACGAGGGCCCATCCCCCGCGCATGACGGCTGGCGGCAGGTCACCCTACAGCCGCGTCTGGGCGAGAAGACGACCGTGCGCGGGCGGGTCATCCTGGCTGCGGACGGCCTGTCCCACGGCTCGCTTCGCGAGTGCGCATCCATGCGGAGCCTGCTCGCGCCGCGCGCGCGCGTCGGCCTGGGGGGGCTCGTGCCCGCCGGCGCGGTCGAGACCGCCGCCGGCACGATCACAATGGCCGTCGGTCGCCATGGGTACGTCGGCGCCGTTGATGTCGAAGGCGGGCGCGTCAACGTGGCGGCCGCGCTCGACCCCGGTTTCCTGAAGGCTCAACCGAGCGCAGCCGCAGCCGTGGCCTCGATACTGTCCGAGGCTGGTGTGCGGTTCGACCGTCGCCTCGAGTTCTCCGACTGGAGCGGCACGATCCCGCTGACGCGGCGCCTGCCGGTCCCGGCCGCACGCCGCCTGTTCGTGCTCGGCGACGCCGCCGGCTACGTCGAACCCTTCACCGGCGAGGGCATGGCGTGGGCCTTCGCCGCCGCTGAGGCGGTCGCGCCGCTCGCGCTTTGCGCGATTGAAGGCTGGAACGACGAGATGGCCGGCGCGTGGGTGGCGACCTACGCGCGCCGCATCGGCCGCGAACAGTGGTGGTGTCGGGGCCTGGCGCGGGCCCTGCGCCGTCCGGCACTGGTCACGCCCATCGTCGCGCTCCTGAAGCGCCAGCCTGGACTTGCGCGCCCGCTGCTGGCGCATCTCCGCCCCCACGCAAACAAATCCTGAGGTCAGCTCATGCCCTTCTTCGTGTACGGCATCGGAACCGCGTCACCGCCCCACGCCATCTCCCAGGAGCACGCCGCGGCAATGGCGCAGCAGTTCGGCTGCACCAGCGACGAGCAGCTTCGGCAGCTCAAGGCCCTCTACCGCATGACGCGCGTGCGGAAGCGTCACAGCGTGGTCCTTGATGCCGGCAGCGAGACCGGCGAGGCGCGCCAGTCGTTCTTTCCGCCGATGCGGGATGCGAGCGACCGTGGACCGACGACCGCCCAGCGCATGGCGCGCTACGAGCGCGAGGCGCCCGCCCTGGGGGCCGAGGCGGCCCGCGCGGCGCTGGCCGACGCCGGCCGGCGGCCCGAGGACATCACGCATATCGTGTCGGTGTCGTGCACGGGGTTTGCCGCGCCGAACTTCGACCTCGGCCTCGTGCGCGCGCTGGGTCTCCGGCGCACCGTCGAGCGGACGCACGTCGGGTTCATGGGCTGCCACGGCGCGCTCAACGGCCTGCGCGTCGCGCGCGCGTACGCCGACAGCCAACCCGATGCGTGTGTGCTCGTGTGCGCCGTGGAACTGTGCAGCGTGCACTATCAGTACGGATGGACCGGGGACGGGCTCGTGTCGAACGCCATCTTCGCCGACGGTGCCGCCGCGCTGGTCGGCGGCGGCACGCGGCCCCGTGCGCCTGTTGACCCGGACGGTGGCCGATTGGGCGCGGACGGCGGCACGGGCGCGGATGCGGATGCGGGGGGGAGCGCGAGCGCGGCCAGCAGGGCAGGCGCGAACGGCGCATGGGAACTGGCGCGCAGCGGTGCCGCGCTGCTCGAAGACTCCGCCGAACTGATGAGCTGGCGGATCGGCAACCACGGCTTCGAGATGTCGCTCTCGGCGCGCGTGCCTGGCGTCATCGAGCGCGAGTTGCGGCCGTGGCTGGACACGTGGCTGGCGAGCCAGGACTCTTCTGTCGATCGCATTGCCACCTGGGCCGTGCACCCGGGCGGGCCGCGCATCCTCGAATCGGTCGCGCAGGCGACCGGGATCAGTCGCGCCGACTACGCCATCTCGCAGGAAGTGCTCGGCGAGTTCGGCAACATGTCGTCGCCGACGATTCTCTTCATCCTCGAGCGGCTACGAAAGCGCGGAGCGCCGCTCCCCTGCCTCGCCATCGGCTTCGGGCCGGGGCTCGCGGTGGAAGCGGCGCTGTTCCGGTAGGGTCAGAGTCAACTGTCAATTGGGGTCAGACTCGAATCCCGCGAAAAGGAAACTTCTGTTGACGGACGGAGAGATTCGACTCTGACCCTAATCTACAGGGATCACCGCGCGACCCGTAGCTCATACAGCGAGATGCTCATCGGCGGCACGGTCAGCGGGCCGTTGGCCGGCACGCGCTCGCCACGCGTCTCGCGAAACGACACGGTCGGCGGCTTTCCCGGCTCGTTGTACGCCTTCTCGTTTGTGCCCGTCATGCGCCACAGCCGCGCGTCCGGCGCGAACCTTGCCCCCGTCACGGCGAGCGCCATCGTTTGCGCCTCGTGCGTCGGGTTCACGATCGACAGCGTGAGCGTCTTCCCGTTCTCGCGCCACGCGGCCGCCACGTCCAGCGGCTCGGACGCGCCGGCCACGGAGACCGGAATCATTCCGAACTCGGCCCGATAGAGCTTCAGCACGAGGCCGGTCGTATCGAAGGCAGCGGCCGTCTTCGTGGTCTTGATCGCGCCGATCACGTTTACCGTCTGCGCGTAGTTCGCCATGAAGATGATGTCGGCCTGGCGCGCGTACTCGTGGATGCCGGCCGCGATGCCCAGCGCGTCTTTCAGGAAGTAGCGCGTGCCGAGCTCGCCGTACAGGTGCGGCCCGTACCAGTAGTTCCACTCGTCGAGCGCGATGCGGATGTTCGTGCCGCCCAGCGCCGGTATCTGCGAACGGTAGCGCCGGTGCGCCTCGGCTATGCGCCGGATCGCGCGCGGCACCTGCGCCACGTGGCCCATCAGGCCCGCGCCTTCCTGCACGTAGAAGTGCTCGCTGATGAGCGACATGTTGCCGGCGTTGGCTGCGAGCATCGCCTCGTCCCACGCGCCGATGGCGCCGACGGCAATCAGCTCGATCGCCGGATCCTTCGCGCGCATCGCCGCCGCGAAGATCCCGTGCTTCTTCACGTAGTCCGCCAGCGGCAGGTGCCCGAGCTGCCAGTCGCCGTACATCTCGTTGCCGATCGACCACCAGCGGCACGCGAACGGCTCGGCGTGTCCGTTCTTCGCCCGCAGTTGTCCCATCGGCGTCGTGGTCGCTCCGTTGACGTATTCCACCTCGTCTGCCGCCGCAGACGCATCGCCCAGGCCGCTGTTCACGGCGATGTACGGCTCGGTCCCAATCAGCCTGCAGAGCGCCATGAACTCGTGGAGCCCCAGGTCGTTGTGCTCGACGCCCTTCCACGCCGGGTTCTTGCGCGGCGGACGCTTGTCGCGGTCCCCGATGCCGTCGCGCCAGTCGTACCCGCTCACGAAGTTGCCGCCAGGCCAGCGGTACACCGGCGCATTCAGTTCGCGCAGCAATGCCAGGACGTCGGCGCGGAACCCTTCGACGTTGTCCGCAGGCATCAGCGACACCGTCCCGACGCGGAGCGTGCCGGCCCCGTGTCCCACAATCTCGAGGCGCGCGTCCTCGGTTGACGCGCCCGACGTGAAGGCGAGGCGGAACGTGCGGTACATCCCGTCCACCAGCGGGATGCGGGCGGTCTGGCGATCGCGAGGCCCGCCTCCCCAGATCAGATTCACCTCCACCGGGCCCACCCCGTCGCCTGACAGCACGATGCGGCCGGTGTACTTTGCGCCGGCCCGCACGCCGAGCCCGCTCTGGCCGAGGCCGCCCCCTCCACCGCCAGCCACGCCGTCGATCGCCAGCTCCGGCGAGTGCGCGCCGACAAACGGTCGCGCCGTGCTCATCGTGACGCTGCGCGTCTGGCCGATCAGCGTCCAGGGCGACTCGCCTTCGGCGACGGGGTAGAAGAACTTCCGGTCCTCGATCATCTCGGCCCAGATGCCGCCGTAGATGCAGCGGCCGAGGTGCTCGATGAACTGGCCGTAGATGTACTTCGAGATCGGCGCGTGCTTCGCCGCGGCGTCAATCGTCACGGCCGGACCCGGCGCCAGCGTCGGGGCCGGCTGACCCTTGGCCAGACCAGTTGCGCCCGCGATCATCGTCTCTGCAACTAGCACGAGCACTCGGGTTAGTCGACCGTAAGCCATCGTTTCCGTTCCTTCCAATTGGGGTCAGACTCGAATCCCATGGTTCTTGGGTAACTCGAGTTTCCTTCGGGTCGAATTCGAGTCTGACCCCAAATCTCGGGTTACCGCCGGTTGGTGGACTGGATGGGTTCCGCGACGATGCGGAAGCCGAGGCTGGGGCCTTTGTCCTGGGGCGCGTGGGCGTAGCGCAGGGCGCAGCGCATGCTGTTGGCATCAAAGCGCCAGCTGCCTCCGCGGATCACCCGTGCCCGGCCCTTGGCCGCGCCGGCGGGGTCGATGACCGGCCCGGCGCCGTACTCGCCGTACCAGTCGCCGGTCCATTCCCAGATGTTGCCGTGCATGTCGAACACGCCCCAGGCGTTGGGCGGGTACGACCCCGCCGGCGCCGTCTTGCCGCGCGTCCCGCCGCCCGATCCGCCCGATCCGCCCGAGTACGGAAAGCGCCCGTCGTAGTTCGCCTGCTCGGTCGAAATCGAGCGGCCCGTGCTGAAGGCCGTGGTCGTGCCGGCACGGCATGCATACTCCCACTCCGCCTCGGTCGGCAGCCGATACCGCATCGCCGCATTCCCCGCGTTCAGGCTCGAGAGAAACGCGCTGACCTGGAAAAAGTCGACCGTCTCCACCGGGCAACGCGCGCACTCGGTGAACTGACTGGGATTGGCGCCCATCACCTGCTTCCACTCAGCCTGAGTGACTTCGTGCTGGCCGATGTAGACCTTGCGGGTGAGCGTGACCGGATGCCGCGTCTCATCGCCGCCGCGACCGGACTCGGTCGCGGGGCTGCCCATCGCGAACGTGCCCGGTTCCAGCGCGACCAGCCGCATGCCGGTCATCGGCTCGATATAGAACTCGGCCGGGCCCGGCGCGCGCAGCGGCGGCGCCACCAGGAACAGCAGCACCACGATCGCGGCCAGAACGATCAACGTGCGGCGCGTCACAGGGCAAAGTGTATCCCGCGGCGCCGGGCTATCATAGGCATCCATGGTGCGCGGTCACGCTGCGACGGGTCCCGGCCGGACGCTGCCGGCTCGCTCAACGGCTGCCGTCGTTGCGCTCTTCACCGCGCTGACGCTGGTGATGACGTTCCCGCTCTGGGTCCATCCCGCGTCGACGATGCTGACCAACGGGGCGGACGCGGACCTGGTGCTGTGGATTCTCTCGTGGGACGCCCACGCGTTTCTGCACCAGCCGTTCGCCATCTTCGACGCCAACATCTACTACCCGTTTCGCAATACGCTGGCGTTCGCCGAGAACCTGATCGGCACGGCGATCTTCTCCGCACCGGTGCAGTGGCTCACCGGGAGCCCGGTGGCCGCGCTCAATGTCGTGTCGCTGCTCTCCTGCGTGCTGTGCGGGATCGGGGCCTGGGCGCTGGGGCGGCAGCTCGGCCTCAGCATGGCGGCCGCGATCCTCACTGGCATCGTCTTCGCCTTCTCGCCTCCGCGTTTCATGCGGATCGAGCAACTGCACCTCGCGACGGTGCACTGGATTCCGTTCGGCCTCGCCTCGCTGCACGCCTACCTCGATCGGGGCCGGCCGCGGGACCTGAAGCTGACGGCGCTCTTCTTCATGCTGCAGGCGCTCTCGAGCGGCCATGGCGCCGTCTTCATGCTTGTCGCGTGCGGCGGGCTGCTCGTGTACCGCGTCGTGCTGGGCGAGCCCGTGCGACCCTGGCGCTGGCTGCGGGATCTGGGGGTCATCGGCTCGTTGTTGCTGCTTCCCGTGGCGATGGCCGCGCTCCCCTACCGGCGCGTGCGGGCCGAGATGGGATTTCAGCGCGATCTGCTCGACTGGAACATCCCGGCGACGAGCTTCCTGGCCTCCCCGTCGCACATCCATGCGTGGCTTGCGGCGCGCGTGCCCGACGCGCAGATCCTCCAGACGGCGGGCGCGTATCTGTTCCCGGGTCTGCTGACGATCGTGCTGGCCGGCGCGGCGATGCTGGTGCGGCCCGCCTTCGCTCGGGAGCAAGCAGACGAGCTTCGTCGGGGCAAGCCCGACATCGCTCGGACACAGGCAGGCGAGCTACGGCGAGACAAGCATCCACTGAAATGGTTGGCGGATGCCTGGCGGCGCATTCAGGCGCGGCACCGCACCAACGCGGTGACCTTCTACGGAGGGCTCACACTCTTCACGATCCTCGTCACCATTGGTCCGCCATTCGGCATCTGGCCGCTGGTCTTCGGCCTGCCGGGGTTCGACAGCATTCGCGTGCCGTCGCGCTTCACGATCCTCGGCGTGCTGGGTCTCGCGGTGCTCGCAGGCGTCGGCTTCGAACGGCTCAGCGCGCGGTGGTGGCCGGCTAGGCGCGGCGCCGCGGCCGTCATCGCCGGGGCCATCCTCATGGCCGAGTTCCTCGTCGCACCGCTGGAGGTCATCCCGTACCAGGAGAACATCTCCGGCATCGATCGCTGGGTCGCCACCCAATCGGCGCCGTCGGTCATCGCCGAGGTGCCGGTGGTCGATCCGGCCGACGCGCTCCGGGCCGAGGGCCGCCAGGCGATCTTCATGCTGCACTCGACGGCGCACTGGCAGAAGACGGTCCACGGCTACAGCGGATTTCGCTCGCCCGATCACACGCGCCTGTACGAACACCTGTGGCGCTTCCCGACCGGCGAAGGACTGCGCGCGCTCGTGGATTTCGGCGTCACGCGCATCATCGTCCACAGCGACGCCTACGATCCGACTGAGTGGCACGCCGTCGAAGCGCGGATCGAACGGTTCTCCGACTGGCTCCAACTCGAGCACACCGACGGCGACGGCCGAGCCTACGCGCTGCGCCGCCCCGCGCCCCGGTAGCGTGCGCAAGAACCTCCCCCGGAGTTGTTTCTTCAGCCGCGCTATCATGAACGCCTGTCATGAAGAGTGAAGCACGAGGCCTCGCGAGCCGCACGCCGGGGACAGCGGAAGTCCGCGCAGTCACGCTGCTGTTTGCGGCCCTGGTGCTGCTGGCCACCTATCCCCTCTGGCTGCACCCGGCCTCGACGATGCTGCCTGGCGGGCCGGATGGGGAGCTGTTCGTCTGGACGCTCGCGTGGGACGCCCACGCGTTTCTCCACCAGCCGTTCGCGATCTTCGACGCGAACATCTATCACCCTCTTCGCGACACGCTGGCGTTCTCCGAGAACCTGATCGGCACCGCGATCTTCTCGGCACCGGTCCAGTGGCTCACCGGCAATCCCGTCTTCGCGCTGAACGTGGTGTCGCTGCTCTCTACGCTTCTGTGCGGCGTCGGCACGTGGCTGCTCGCGCGTCGGCTCGGCCTCGGACGGGGGGCGGCGGTGATCGCGGGGCTCGTGTTTGCGTTCGCGCCGCCGCGGTTCTTCCGGATGGAGCAGCTGCACCTGGGTATGGTGCACTGGATCCCATTCGGCCTCGCGTCCCTGCACGCCTACTTCGACGACGGGCGCGCGCGCGATCTCAAGTGGGCGGCGCTCTTCTTCGCGCTGCAGGTCCTCTCGAGCGGCCACGGCGCCGTCTTCATGGTGATCGCCTGCGGCGCGCTGTTCCTCTACCGCGTGGCGCTCGGCGAGCCGCTGCGTTTGTGGCGCCGGGCGCGCGACCTCGGCGTGACGGGCCTGCTGCTGCTCGCGCCCGTTGTGTGGGTGGCGCTGCCCTATCGCCGCGTGCAGGAGGAGCAGGGCCTGCGCCGGTCGCTCGACGGCTGGATTGTACCCGCGACGAGCTTCTTCGCCGCACCCACCCATCTGCAGAAATGGGTCGCCGGGCTCATGCCGGACGCGCGCGTGCTCGAGACCGCGAGCGCCTCTCTCTTCCCCGGATTCCTGACGCTGATCCTCGCGGCGGCCGCGCTGATTCTCAAGCCCTCGCGCGGCAAGGCCGCGGGCGCTATCGACAAGGCTCTGGCTGTCGCACCGGTGCGCCACGAGAAGGGTGTAGGCAACGGGCCGGCTGCCGCATCTGTTTCCGATGCGAAGGGTGCAGGCCGGGGCTTTCCTGCCCGGAGCGAAGTCGAAGGGCGCCCGGACGAAACTGGAGCGCGCGACACCCGCGCCGTATGGCTGCGGCGCGGCGCCGTCCTGCTGGAGGTCCTGGCGCTCGCGCTCATCGCCATCGCCCTCTGGGTCTCGTTCTACCGCCCGGGCCGCGTGCGCGTCGGCGACATCGTCCTGTTCTCGGCGCGCAGTCTCTGGCGCCCCTGGCTGCTGGCGGCCATCGCGGTCGCCGCCCGCGTGGCGCTCCTGCGGCGCGTGCCGTTCGACACCCTCAGGCGGATCCGGCGTCGCGTGACTGCGTGGGTGACGGTTTGGGTGAAGCCCCGGCTGTCGGCGGCGTGGGAGGCCGTCGTGTCCGTCTGGCGGCCCAGGCGGATCGCGCTTCGCGACAGCGCCCTCGCCTTCTACGGCCTGCTGACCTTCCTCACGGTCCTCCTGACCGTCGGTCCGCCGCTGGGCATCTGGCCGCTGGTCTACTGGATGCCCGGGTTCAGCTTCATTCGCGTGCCGTCGCGGTTCACCATTCTCGGGATGCTCGGCCTCGCCGTGCTCGCCGGGATCGGGTTCGATCGCGTGCGCGAGCGGCTCCAGCCGGGGCGACGCCGCATCGCGGCCATCGTCGTCTGCGTCTTGTTCATGGGCGAGTTTCTGGCGATCCCGCTCGAGGTGAACCCGTATCGCGTCGAGATCCCCCAGATCGATCGGTGGCTCGCGGCGCAGCCGGGATCGTTCGCCATCGCCGAGGTGCCGTTGCCGGATCCCGTGAACCCGGGCGAGTTCGAGCGCCGCCAGACCGCGTACATGATGCACGCGAGCGCGCACTGGCAAAAGACTGTGCACGGCTACAGCGGGTTCCGCGCGACCCTCCACGAGCGGCTCTTTCAGAGTCTTCGGGAGTTCCCCAGCGACGAGGGACTGCGCCGCCTCACCGGTCTCGGCGTCTCGCGCGTCGTCGTGCACACCGACCTGTACGAGCCCGGCGATTGGGCGGCGGTCGAGGCGCGGATTGGCCGGTTCCCGGACCTGTTGCGGCTGGAGCACGTCGAGGGCGCCGGCCGCGTTTACTCGCTGCGGCCTCCCGCGCCACAATAGGGCTATAGGGTGGAGGTTTCCGTGAAGAAGATTGCAGCGGCGATTGTGTGTGTCACGGTGGCCGTGGCCGCCGTTTCTGCGTGTTCCACGGGATCTGCGCCGGCGGCAGGGGCCGAGACTGGCGGCGCCTCCACGGCGGCGGCCGACGCGAACGCCGCCGGAGCGGCGATCGTGCCCGCGGCTGCGCACGCGCAAGCGCCGGGCGCGGCAGGCGGGGCCGGCCAAGGCGCCGGCCAGGGCCCGGCTCAGGCCGTCCAGACCGTGACCGGCACCGTCCTCGAGACGATGGACGCGGCAACGTATACCTACGTGCGCGTGAAGACCGACAAGGGCGATGTCTGGGCGGCGTCGAGCCAGTTCAAGGTCGCGGTCGGCGACAAGGTTGTCGTGCCGCTCGAAATGCCGATGGAGAACTTCCGCAGCAACGCGCTCAAGCGGGACTTCCCGCTGATCTTCTTCGCCACCCGGATCACGAAGGAAGGGGAAGCGCCGGCGGCCGAGTCGGCTATCGCGGCCATGGGCGGCGCGTTGCCTCCCGGGCACAGCCCGACGGGTTCGGCGCGCGCGACGGTGACCGAGGTCATCCCGCAACCCGCCGGCGGCACGACCGTGGCAGCGCTGTGGACCAACCGCAAGGCGCTGGCCGGCAAGCCGGTGACCGTGCGCGCCAAGGTGGTGAAGTTCAACGGCGGAATCATGGGGAAGAACTGGTTCCACCTGCAGGACGGCACCGGCACCGAGAAGGACGGCACCAACGACATCACCGTGACGTCGGCCGCGGAGACGAAGGTCGGCGACATCGTGACCATCACCGGCACGCTCGTACTCGACAGGGACTTCGGGTCGGGCTACGCGTACGCCGTCATCATCGAGGACGCGAAGATCGTTCCAGCGAAGTAGCCGCGCGTATAATCCTGGTGCGGAGGGATGGCCGAGCGGTTGAAGGCGGCGGTCTTGAAAATCGCTGTACGGGAAACCGTACCGGGGGTTCGAATCCCTCTCCCTCCGCCATTCGACTCGCCTGGCCTCGCCCCGTCCGCGAGCCGCCAGGCTCGCTCATGGCTGGCCAGCCCATGGAGAATGCCCTGAGCGAACGAAGTGAGTCGAAGGGCCTCTTCGCTCACCCTCCTCTCCCCTCCTCGCCTTGACACCCACACCCCTGCGCGGACCATGATTCGCACCACGGCAGGAGATCAAGACCACGTGCACATGCAGATGACGGCTCGGCGGGCGGCGATCGTGCTGGCCGTCGCGATCGTCGTGGGTGGCGCCGGCTGTGGCGCCGGCTGCCGGCAGCAACAGCCCTCGGCGGACGGTGGCGCGGGCGCAGCGGGGAGCGCGAGCAGCGCGGGCACCGCGGGCGGTGCGGGTAGCGCAGGCAGCGCGGACACCATCACGGTGACCCGGCGAACGTTCTCCTCGAACGTCACCGCAATTGGCGCCGTCAAGGCGCAGGTCGGCGCGGAAGTGAAGGTGGGATCGCGCGTCTCCGGCCGGGTCCAACGCCTGCACGCCAATATCAAAGACGTTGTGCGGAAGGGGCAGGTCATCGCGGAACTGGAGAAGGCCGACCTGAACGCGCTGGTCGCGCAAAGCCAGGCTGAAGCGCGGCTGGCCGAAGCGAAGCTCGCAGCGCTCGACACCCTCTTTCCGGCGGAGGTCGCGAAGGCCGAAGCAGACATCACCCGCTGGACCGCGACGGTGACGCAGGCGCGCCAGGATCTTGACCGGCAGCGGGTCCTGCGCGATCGCACGCTCGCGCCGCAGAGCGGGTTCGACCTGTCGCAGGAATTGCTGGCCGTGTCTGAGGCCCAACTCGCGGCGGCCCGCACCACGCTCGATCTGGTACGAGCCCAGCACGCCGAGAACGTGAAGCAGGCGCAGGCGGAGCGGGATCGTGATCTCGCGGCGCTGGCGCACGCCGAGGTCCAGCGTTCCTACGCGGTCATCACCGCCCCCATCTCCGGCGTCATCGCCTCGGTGGCGACCCAGGAAGGCGAAACGGTGGCCGCGGGCCTGAATGCGCCGACCTTTGTCACCATCATCGACCTCGCGCGGCTGCAGGTCGAAGCCTACGTGGATGAGGTCGACATCGGGAAGATCGCGGTCGGCCAGCGCGTGGTGTTCACGGTGGATGCGTACCCGGCCGACGACTTCACCGGCCAGGTTGCGGCAATCTACCCGAAGGCCACCATCCAGGACAACGTCGTGAAGTATGTGGTGGCCGTCGAGATCGCGCCGCCGTACGCGGGACGGCTGCGCCCCGAGATGACGACCAGCGTCAGCATCCAGCTCCAGTCGCGGCAGGTGCTCGCGGTGCCGTCCAATGCCGTCCGGCGCGAGGGCGGCAAGCATTTCGTGCAAGTCCTCGTGAATGGCCGCCCCGAGTTGCGCGAAGTCAGGCTGGGCTGGAAGGACGGCGCGTGGACGGAAGTGACCCAGGGATTGTCGGACGGGCAGCGGATTCTGCTCGACCGGCCCGATCCGGAAAGCGAGAAGCGATGACCCGGACCCTTCGGCTGTTCCGGCAGGCGATCGACACGCTCCTGTCGAACCCTCAGCGATCGTTCCTGATGATGCTCGGGCTCATCATCGGCGTGGCCGCCCTCACCGCCGTCATCTGCATTGGCGATGGCACGCGGGCGCGCGTCATGGACATGGTCGCGAAGCAAGGCTGGGACCTGATCATGGTCCGCGCCGGCGCCGCCAGGCAGGTCTTCGCGCCCACGACGGACCGCACGATCGCGTCGCTGGTGGAGGCCGACGCCCAGGCCATCGAGAACACGATTGGCAACATCCGCTACGTCTCGGCCGTGCAGAATCAGCGCGGATGGGAGGTCGTGTTCGGCAACACCTCTCTCAAGACGCGCATCTTCGGCGTCGGCCCCGACTGGCATTACATCCGCCGCCGCCCGGTGGAGCACGGCGAGTTCATCTCCGAGTCCGATGTCGTGAACATGTCGAAAGTGGCCGTCCTCGGATTCCGCACGGCCAACGTGCTGTTCGGCGGCGACAATCCGGTCGGACAGACGATCCGCATCGGCAAGGAGGCCTTCCAGGTCAAAGGCGTGTTTGTCGAGGCGGGCATTACGCCCGGCGGCGACGACTGGGACGACCGCATCGTCATCCCGCTGACCACGGCCTCCAGGCGCCTGTTCGGCCGCCTCTACCTGGAGCAGATTGTCATCCAGGTACGCGACGCCCGGCGGCTGCCCGAGACGGTCGACCAGGTTGAGCGCCTGCTGCGCGAGCGCCACCAGATCCGCGCGGCTGCGGATGACGACTTCTTCGTCCGCGGCCCCGAGGACGTCAAAGAAGCGGCGCTCACCACCTCGTCCACGCTGACGACGTTGCTCATCGCGCTGGCCGCCGTGGCACTGCTTGCGGGCGGCGTGGTGATCATGAATCTCATGCTCATCTCCGTGTCTCAGCGCGTCCACGAGATCGGCCTGCGCCGGGCCATGGGCGCGCGCCAGCAGGACATCCTCGCGCAGTTCCTCATCGAGGCGTTGTGTGTGACGCTGGTCGGCGGCGTGCTCGGCGCGGCCGGCGGCGTGCTGGGCGCGTCTCTGCTTTCATGGGCAGGCGTCGCGACAAGCCGGATCACCTGGATGCCCTTCGCGGCGGCCATTTTCGCGTGCGGCCTGGTGGCACTGGTGTTCGGGCTCTATCCGGCACGCAAGGCGTCGCTGATGGATCCGGCGGTGGCGCTCAAGACCAAGGGCCAATAGGAGACTCCCGTGATTGACGTCGAGAACCTGACGAAGCACTACGCCAAAGGCGCGGTGGTAACCGAGGCTCTCAGGGGCGTGTCCTTCCGTGTCGAAAAGGGCGAGTTCGTGGCCATCATGGGCGCGTCCGGCTCCGGCAAGACGACGCTCATGCATATCCTGGGCGGCCTCGACCGGCCGACATCCGGCACCTACCGGCTCGACAATCTCGAGATGGCCCAGGCCACAGACGACGAACTCTCGGCGATCCGCAACCGCAAGATCGGATTCGTCTTCCAGCAGTTCTACCTGCTCGATCGCGCCGACGCGCTGAATAACGTCATGCTCCCGCTCATCTACGCCGACGGCGCGCGCGATGACGCCGCCCGCGCCGGACAGGCGCTCGCGGCGGTCGGCCTGGGCACACGCACGCATCATCGCCCGGCCGAACTGTCCGGCGGGGAACAGCAGCGCGTCGCGATCGCGAGGGCGCTGGTCACCGATCCGGTGCTCATCCTGGCGGACGAGCCGACGGGCAATCTCGATGTCCGCAACGGCCTGGAGGTGCTGGCGATCTTCCAGCGGCTGCACCGGGAGGGCCGCACCCTCGTCATGATTACGCACGACGCGGCGGTGGCCGAGCACGCCTCCCGCCTCATCGTCCTGCAGGACGGCCGCATCACCGGGGATCAACCCGTCGGCCGCCCGCGCGATGCGCAGGCCGAACTGGCGCGCATGCCGGCGGATGCGCCGCGCATGCCGGCGGGCGACCCGGGCACGACGGCAGACGCCCCGGGCACGACGGCGGCCGCGCCGCGTGTGGAGACGGCCGCGCCGGGATCGGGGCCGCAGTAGCGGGAGGGCGCCACGCCGTGCAGTTTTCCAGGAATGCCGTCCTCTCCTGCCAGATCCTCGGGGCGCACCCGCTGCGAACACTCCTGAGCATCACGGGCGTCGTCGCCGGCATCGCCGCGGTCATCCTGATGGTCGCCTTCGGCCAGGCGGCCGAGCGGCGCATCCTCGAGCGCATCGGCCGGATGGGCACCAACCTGATCACCGTGAATGCCGCGCCGGCCCGTCTGATGATCGGGCGGCAGCGGACCGTGGGGACGGTGACGTCACTGACTGTTCAGGATGCCAGGGCCCTGGCGGAGGAATGTCCCCACGTCACCGCGGCCGTTCCCGCCGTCTCCAAGTCGCTGGTCGTCCACGGGGAAGGGCGCAACACGACCACCACGGTCATCGGCATGGACGCCGACGGCTTCCGCGTTCGCAGCGTCCCGCTGGCCTCGGGCCGCCCGTTCGACGCGGATGACGATCGCCTGCGGAAACGCGTCGCCGTGATCGGGCAGACCGTGCGGAGGAACATCTTCGGGACCGCCGATCCGGTCGGCCAGGACATCCGGATCGGGCGCGTCCTGTTCGAGGTCGTCGGCACCGCCCGCCTGCGGGGCACCGACGCCACCGGGATGGATCAAGACGACGTGGTGTTCGTGCCGCTCCAGACGGCGATGCGCCGGCTGTTGAACGTCCCCTACATTCAGTCGATCTACGTCCAGGTGGACGGAAGCGTGTGGATGGACCGGGTCGAACGCGACGTGCGAGACCTGCTGCGCGAGCGGCAGCGCCTGGCGGAGGGGCGCCCGGACACGTTCACGATCCAGAATCAGCAGACCCTCCTCCGCACGGAGCGGGACGCGGCACAAGCGATGACGCGGCTCATCGGCGGCGTGGCCGGCATCGCGCTCCTGGTTGGTGGGATCGGCATCATGGCCGTCATGCTGATGGCCGTCCGCGAACGCACCCGCGAGGTCGGCTTGCGGCGCGCGCTGGGTGCCCGGCCGCGCGACATCCGTGTCCAGTTTCTGGTGGAAGCCGCGCTGCTCGCCGGCAGCGGGGGCGTGCTTGGCGTCACAGTCGGCGTCGCAGGTACGCTGGCGGCCGCGTTTCTGGGCGGATGGGATGCCAGCGTCTCCTGGACCGCGGCCGCCGCCGCGCTGGCCTGCTCGCTGGCCGTCGGCATGGTGTCCGGCATCGTACCGGCCCTGCGCGCGTCCCGCCTGGAGCCCATTCAGGCCCTAAGGGCCGAGTAGCCGACGCCCCGGCATCGGCCGGGCGCAATGCGACGTCTACGCCGACTTGCGGTAAAGTATCCAACACCTTACATAGAGGTGCCTGTCATGCGTAGTCCTCTGGCGCGCAGCGTTGCTGTGCTGGCGATGCTGTTGGCGCTCGCGATCCCTGCCATCGCGCAGGAAACCACGGCGACGATTACCGGCGTCGTCACCGACGACACCGGCGCCATGCTGCCTGGCGTCACGATCATCACGAAGCACGTGCCCACCGGCCGGACTTTCCAGGTCGTCTCGTCGTCGACCGGCGCGTATGCCGCCACGTTGCTGCCCCTCGGGGCGTACGAGGTGACATTCAACCTCGTCGGCTTCCAGTCCCTCACGGTGAAGGGCATCGTCCTGACGGTCAACGACCGCGTCACGGTCAACGGCACGCTGAAGGTCGGGGGCGTGTCCGAGGTCATCGAGGTCACCTCTGAGAGACTGCTCGTGCAGCCGACGCCGGCCGTCCAGAGCACGATCGGGTCGCGGCAGGCGCAGGAACTGCCGCTGAACAACCGCAGTTTCGTGCAACTGGCGACGCTGGCGCCCGGCGTGTCGAGCGACCTGCCCGACGAAGTCGTCCTCGGCCTCACGAACATCGTCAACATTTCCATCAACGGCGGCCGCCGCAACGCGGTGAACTGGCTGGTGGACGGCGTGTCGAATGTTGACGTGGGTTCGAACATCACGCTGCTGTCCACGCCGACGCTGGAGTCGATCGAGGAGCTCAAGATCATCACGAGCAGCTACGCGGCCGAGTGGCCCGGCAGCGGCGGTGGCATCGTCAACGTGGTGACCAAGTCGGGCACGAGCACGTTCAAGGGCAGCGGCTACTACTTCGGTCGCAGCGACACGCTGAACGCGAATTCGTTCGTCCGCAACATGAGTACCGACCCGACCATCGCAGGTCACCCGCCGAAGCTGGACTACAAGAACTTCGGGTACACCGTCGGCGGCCCCGCGAAATTCCTCGACAAGCTGTTCTTCTTCTGGTCCCAGGAATGGCGCCGCATCACGCGCGCGCCCGCGTCACTGGTCGCGACGGTGCCGGATCCGACGTGGCTGACCGATCCGAACAGCGCCAACTATGTGGCGCCCGCGCTGCGCGACGCCAATGCCGTGAACCTGCTGGCCGCGTGGCCGCAGCCGAACGTGGCCGGCAAGAACCAGTACCTGGTATCGTCGCCCAACATCAACAACACGCGGCAGGAGGTCATCCGCCTCGACTACGACCTTCATCCGCGCTGGCGCCTGTCGGGCCGCTACACCCACGACCTCACCCAGACGCAGGAGCTTGGCGGCCTCTTCCTCGGCCTCGCCGTGCCCAACGTGGCGACGACGAACACCGACGTGCCCGGCCAGGTGTTCTCGCTGTCGGTGAAGACGATTCTCAAAGGCAACGCGCTCAACGAACTGTCGTACCAGCAGTCGGGCAACCGCATCTCGACGACCAACCCGCCAGGAACCAAGGGCATGCGGTCGGACTACAGCCTCACGATCCCCGAGTTGTTCGCCGAGAACAACACGAACCGCATCCCGGGGATCGCGATCAGCGGGTTGTCCTCGATCTCGTCGACGCAGCTCTACAGGATCGAGTACATCAACCACTCGGTCACCGACAGCTTCTCGCTCCAGCGCGGCAACCACGCCATCAAGACCGGCTTCCTGATGACCTATGAGCAGAAGAACGAGAACGCCGCCAACAACACCCAGGGCAGCTTCTTGTTCGAGACCAGCGGCGGCTTCACGCCGTTCCAGAACTTCCTCATGGGCAACTCCACGCTCGCCTGCACGGCGTGCAGCTACACCGAGGCCGAGCGTGACGTCACCAACCACCTGCGGTGGCAGCGGTACGAGATGTACGCGCAGGACTCGTGGCGCGTGAAGCCCAACCTGACGGTGGACTACGGCGTCCGCTACGGCCTGTACCCGCCGATCACCGACACCGACAACATGCTGGTGACGTTCGATCCGAGCCTGTACAGCAAGGCGAAGGCGCCGCTGTACGCCAACGCCGCGGGCACGCTGCTGGACTACACCACGGGTGACCCGCTGGTCGGCCTGATCATCGCCGGCAAGAACTCGCCCTACGGCCGCGGGATCTACAAGTTCCAGAAGGGCAGCATCCAGCCGCGCGTCGGCGTGTCGTGGGATCCGATGGAGAGCGGCGACACGATCATCCGCGGCGCCTACGGGATCTACTACGACCAGCCGCTGGTCGGCATCTTCGAGCAGAACGCCTTCACGAGCCCGCCGTTCGTGAACAATATCAGCCTCACCGGCATCCGCCTGAGCAACCCGGGCGTCGGCGTGTCGGCGACCACGTCGGGTCCGCGCGCCATCCAGGCGACGTCGACCGACTTCAAGAACCCGCGGACGATGCAGTGGAACGTGGGTGTCACGCGGCGCCTGTTCCACAAGGCGACCCTCGAGCTCAGCTACGTCGGGGGGCGCGGCGACAACCTCATCCGGCCGACCAACTCCAACTACCCGATGCCGTGGGACGTCGTCACGCTGCAGAACACCACGGCGGCCGCCGTAAACCCGGCCCGGCCGTACCGCTCGTACAGCACGATCACGATGCGCGAGACGACGGCGATCAGTCGCTACTGGGGCATCCTGACCGGTTTCCGCTGGAACGGCGGCATCAAGGCCGGCACGGCGAGCGTGAGCTACACGCTCAGCCGCAATCAGACCGATTCGACCAACGACCGTGACGCCATCGACATCCCGCAGAACCCCCAGAATCCGATGGCGGACTACGCCGACGCGCGCACGGACCGCCGCCACATCATGACGGCGTCGTATATCTACGAACTGCCGTTCTACCGCAACTCCGGCAACGCCGCGCTGCGGGCAGTGGCCGGCGGCTGGCAGATCGCGGGCATCATCTACGCGAACTCCGGGCCGCCGGTGCCGCGCATCTCGGTCGACACCAACGGCTTCCGCCGCGGCGGCTTCGCTGATCAGGTGCGCGACCCGAACGCGGGCGGGTACGACCAGTGGGGTACGCCGAACGTGTGGTTCAACGCGGCGGCGTACGCGCCGCCGGCCGACGGCACGTTCGGCAATTCGACCCGGGCCCCGTTCCGTCAGCCCGGTTTCTACAGGTGGGACGTCGCGCTGTCGAAGAACTTCTACCCGACACCATCGGTCGGCATCCAGTTCCGCGCGGACTTCATCAACGCGTTCAACCAGGTGAACTGGGCGTCCGACCCGTTGGCCAACGGCATGGACACCACCTGCACGACCAGCCTGACGTCGTGCACGGTGTCGACCGATCGGTTCGGCCAGTTGATCGCCGTGCGGGCGCCGCGCGAGATTCAGCTCGGGCTGAAGCTGTACTGGTAGGAAGATCGGGGTTCGGGGTTCGGGGTTCGGGTTCCCAAGCCTCGAACCTCAGACCTGAGAAGTGTCGAGCGGTTTGCGCAGTGACCTGCCGCCGGGCGCCGGGACCTACCTCCGTTCGATCCGCTCCATCCCGCCCATGTAGCCGCGCAGGGCCTCGGGGATGACGACCGAACCGTCCTTCTCCTGGTAGTTCTCGAGGATGGCGAGCGCGGTCCGGCCCACGGCCAGGCCCGATCCGTTCAGCGTGTGGACGTATTCGGCCTTGCCCGTGCCGGCCGGCCGGTACTTGATGTTGGCGCGGCGCGCCTGGAACGACATCGTGTTCGAACACGACGAGATTTCGCGGTAGGTGTTCTGGCTCGGCAGCCACACCTCGATGTCGTAGGTCTTGGCGGACGCGAACCCCATATCGCCGGTGCACAGCAGGATCGTGCGGAACGGCAGCCCCAGACGCTTCAGCACCTCTTCCCCGTTCGCCACCATGCTGTCGAGTTCGTCGAACGACTGCTCGGGCGCGGCGAACTTCACCATCTCTACTTTGTGGAACTGGTGCTGGCGGATGAGGCCTTTGACGTCCTGCCCGTGGGATCCGGCCTCGCTCCGGAAGCACGGCGTGTAGGCCGTATAGCGGATCGGCAACTGCCGGCCGTCCAGGATTTCCGTGCGGTGGAGGTTGGTGAGCGGCACTTCCGCGGTGGGGATCAGATACAGGTCCCACTCCCCCGCAATCTTGAACAGGTCCGCCTCGAATTTCGGCAGGTTGCCCGTGCCCGTGACCGCCGCGGCGCTCACGAGGAAGGGCGGGTCGACCTCCGTGTACCCGTGCTCGCGCGTGTGCAGGTCGAGCATGAAGTTGATGAGCGCGCGCATCAGCCTCGCGCCCGCGCCGATCGCCGCCGAGAAACGCGCGCCCGACATCCGCGTGGCGCGCTCGAAGTCCAGGATGCCCAGCTCCACGCCGATGTCGCCGTGCGCCTTTGGCGTGAAGTCGAACATGCGGGGCGTACCCCAGCGGCGCACCTCGACGTTGTCCTCCGCGCTGGCGCCCACGGGAACGGTCTCGTGCGGCAGGTTGGGGATCGTCAGCAGGATCTTCTGACGCCGCTGCTCGAGCTCTTCCAGCGTCACCTCGAGCTGCTTGATCTCCTGGCCGCGCGCCTTGTTGGCCGCAAACAGGTGCGACGCGTCCTCACCGGCCTTCTTGGCCCGCGCCACCTCTCCGGCCGACGCGTTTTGCTGCCGTTTCAGGTCCTCCACCGCGGGGATGAGGGTCTTGCGCTCGGCGTCCAGCGCCGCCAGCGCGTCCAGTTCCGCGTCCATGCGGGCGCCGCGCTGGGCGAGCCTCTGCCGGATGATGTCGGCGTGATCACGCACGAAGGCCGGGTCGAGCATGGGGTGATCGTATATCCAAACCCGCCCCCCCTGCGATACGATCGCGGGGCCAGGGGAGGCGTCAGCAGATGGCAGCACGTGTGCGCAAGGCGGTGTTTCCGGCGGCCGGGCTCGGCACGCGGTTTCTTCCGGCCACCAAGGCCCAGCCCAAGGAGATGCTGCCGCTGGTCGACAAGCCGATCATCCAGTACGGCGTCGAGGAAGCCCACGCCTCCGGCATCGACAAGATCATCATCGTCACGGGCCGCGGCAAGAACGCCATCGAGGATCATTTCGACGTGTCTGTGGAACTCGAGACGTTCCTCGAATCGCGCGGCAAGACGGATCTGCTCGCGCAGATCCGGCGGATCTCGGACCTGATCCAGGTGTCGTACGTTCGCCAGGGCGAGCCGCTCGGCCTGGGCCACGCGGTGCTGGTGACGCGCGATCTGGTCGGCCCGGAGCCCTTCGCCGTCGTGCTGGCCGACGATGTGCTGGATGCGCAGCCGGCGGGGCTGGCGCAGATGGTGGAGGTATTCAACCGCGTGGACGGGCCGGTCCTTGCCGTCGAGCGCGTGCCCTGGGACTCGGTGTCCTCCTACGGCATCGTCGAGTTCGACAGCGACAGCGACGGCGTCTACACGGTCCGGGATCTGGTCGAGAAGCCGAAGCGTGAGGACGCGAAGTCGAATCTCGCCATCATCGGGCGCTACATCCTCACGCCGGACATCTTCGAGGAGCTCGAGGCCACGGCCCGGGACCGCACGGGAGAGATCCAGCTTACGAGCGGCCTGACGCGGCTGCTGAAGAAGCGCCCGATCTACGCCTATGAGATCAAGGGCGTCCGCCACGACACCGGCAACAAGCTGGGATATCTGAAGGCGATGGTGTACTTCGCGCTGAAGCGCGAGGACCTGGCCGGGCCGTTCGCGGACTACCTGCGGGGGATCAAACTGTAGACGCAATTGGGGTCAGAGACGAATCTCCATGAACTTGGAAAGATTCGACTCTGACCCCAATTGCCGCTGCGGCTATTTGTTGTCGCTCGACTTCGATGCCTTGCTGTCCGAGGACGACGAGCCGGACGAGTCGGACGAGCCGGATCTGTCCGACGATCCCGACGAGCCGGACGAGCCAGATCTTTCCGACGAGCTCGACCTGTCCGACGAGCCAGACTTCTCGGAGGAGCCCGACTTGT
>Ga0315275_10001026_pt1 | contig 24060 bp, 21 predicted proteins | sample YL17G03_0_MG_FD_205557 | JGI IMG/M metagenome (GOLD analysis project Ga0315275, IMG submission 205557) | Sediment microbial communities from Yellowstone Lake, YNP, Wyoming, USA - YL17G03_0 | ecosystem: Environmental > Aquatic > Freshwater > Lake > Sediment | place: USA: Wyoming | collected...
CTGGCAAGGGGGCCTGGGTTAGGCCGCATGTCAGCATCGTCTGTAATTTCAGTCAGCCTTCCGCTGGCAAGCCGTCCTTGTTGACCTTTCAAGAAGTCAGCACCCTGTTTCACGAGTTCGGTCACGCCCTGCATTCGCTGCTGTCGCGCTGCACCTTTCGCAGCCTGTCGTGCACCAATGTCTACCGGGACTTTGTCGAACTGCCCTCTCAGCTGATGGAAAATTGGGCCAAGGAGCCCGAAGGCCTGGCCCTGTTTGCTCGCCACTACGAGACCGGTGCGGCCATCCCGGCAGCGATGGTCGAAAAAATCATCGCCAGCGAGAACTTCCACGCCGCTTACATGATGCTGCGCCAACTGCGCTTTGGCTTCCTCGACTTGGCCTGGTACGGCGGCGACCCGAACGGTATCAATGATGTCGCGGCCTTCGAGCACCAGGCGACGGCCGCCACGGAGCTGCTGCCGACGACCTTGGGCACGAATATTTCATGTGCCTTTGAACATATCTTTTCGGGAGGCTACTCCGCCGGGTATTATGGGTATAAGTGGGCGGAGGTCTTGGACGCGGATGCCTTTGAATTCTTCAAGGAACAGGGCATCTTTAGTCGCAAGGTCGCCGACCTCTACCGCACCCAGATCCTAGAGCGGGGCGGTAGCGAGCATCCGATGCAGCTTTATAAGTCATTCCGTGGGCGCGCTCCAGACCCGGACGCGCTACTTAGACGGTCCCAGTTAATTTAAGCGGACAGGGGAATTCAGTGAGCTTTGACATCCAGAAACGCGACAGCCTCCGCCTACTCACCGGCTTGGAAAGCGGCAAGCTATCCAGCGCCGATGCTTTTAATCTGAGCGAAGAACTGGATCCCGTCGTGGTGCATCTGGTGCTGCGCTACCTGCGCGAGAAGTACCCTGCATCCGAGCCAAGCTCGTCGGGCGTGACCTCGCGTCTACTCGAACTGATGTCCACCTATTCGCAGGTCGCCAAGCGTTCCAAGATCGGTGAGAAGGACAGCGTCAGCGAGTGGTTTGAAGAGACCTACAGCATGGGTGAATTCTACGACAAGGCCGAAGAGATGATTGGCCTCATCGTCGACAAACTCGAAAGCTAATGGTGCTTCTTGGCCTGATTCATCATTTGGGCTGCGGCATCGGCATCGGTAGGGGCTCATCGGGCATTTTATAGGGCTCCGAGCCGTCGGCATGCAGCATATAGGCAATCTTGCCGTATTGGCTGTCGTTGCTGGCGATATGCAGGCGACCCTTGACCCACACCGGCCCCCATGAGCGTTGCGGCGCTGTGCCATTTTTCTTCATCCGTACCATGACCATTTGATTCGGTGGCGGTGGTGGGACGTGAATACAGGCCTGCGGACTCGGGACCAACAGAAATTCTGACAGGCCATGGTCATCATCATCGAGCGGTACGACGAAGCCAGGAATCTTGATCGCTTTACCGTCGAGGTCGGCCAATTCCTTGCTCTTTTGCCCGGTCGCAACATCCAGGTCACGCAGCACGCGCCAATCCACCTCGATATAAGCGCTAGCGGCCGGGGAGTCATCGACTGCATGCGCACGGTGACGAATCACTCCGTAAACACAGACGCCAAGCACCGGACCAAGGGTCACCGAGGCGATTAGTGCGGATTTAACCCAGGTTTTCATCGTCCCATTCCTTCTGCTCGGGAAGCTCTGCACGGGAGTGTTCCGTTATAGCGCATCACCATCCGAAGCTCACAGCCGCATCGTCAAGCCATCATGCAAAGTCGTACGGTAGGCCCGCCAGGCCGGGATCGCCCCCAGCAGTAGGCCGAGGCCAAAGATCGCCGATAGATAGCCGGCCTCACCGCTGGCCGGGGCCTGAATCGGGATCAGCAGCCCGAACTCCGCTTCAACATAGGGTTGGGCCAGTAGTAGACCGACATAGACCAGCATGAGGCCGCACGCCGCGCCGAGGATCGTCAACAGGCCAGCCTCAACCACCATCAGGGTCACAATCATCCTTGGCCCGGCGCCGATCGCCCGCAGGATCGCCATCTCCCGCCGCCTTTCGCTGAGCGAATGGTAGATCGACACCAGCATGCCGAGCAGGCCGACGACCACGACGCAGGCTGAGACCAAGCGCAGACTGTTTTCGCCGTAGGCAACGAGGTCCCACAACTCGTTCAAGGTGACGCCGGGAATCACCGCGGTCAGCGCGACCGCCTTCGTCTCGTTGATATCGCGCTGCAAGTTGAGCGTGTCACTGCGGGACTTGGCACCGACAAAAAAGGCGGTAATCTCATCCACCGCCGGCGGATGCGCGATTAGCTCAGCTGCGGCGGTACCGCGCCCAGACTGCGGCGGCGCGCCGTCGGTCCAATCGGCATGAATCGCCTCCTCGCCCTCTAGCGAGATAAACAACGACCGGTCGATCGGGGTGCCGGTCGGCGCCAATATGCCACAAACATTAAATGGTTTATCAGTGTGGTTTTGAAACGACACCTCGGCGACACCATGGGCCAGGGTCAATGCGCTACCCACCTGGTAGCCCAGCTTGGCCGCCACAGCGCTGCCGATCACGACGTCGAACAAGGCCTGCGGTATATGCCCAAGCACCAGCCGCGGCTGCTCGTCCCGGCGATAATGATAATGCTGGTAGAAGTCCTCAGTGGTGCCAACGACGCGAAAGCCCTTATGACTGTCACCAAGCGACAAGGGAATCGTCCAGGCCACGTCCGGGCGCGCCTTGATCGCCGCATAGGCGCTGTAAGGGACGGCGTTGGTCGCGTGACCGATATGAAAGACCGTGGATAGCAGCAGCGGGACCGCGCCGCCCCTGGCGCCGACGATCAGGTCGGTCTGACTGATGGTGCCGGCAAAACCCGCCCGAGCACCGAGCCGAACTCGCTCCACCCCGAGCAGTAGTGCGACGCTCAGAGCGATCGAGGCCACCGTCAGCGTGCTGGCAAAACGACGGTTCCACAGCGACTTAAGCGCCAGTTTTAGGGCAAGCATCAGGCGTGTGTCCCTCTCGCCGCAGCGACCTGATTCAGATCGCGCAGCGACAAGGTGCGTTGAAACAACGGTGCCAGCGTCAGGTCATGGCTGACAAACAGCACGGTGGCGCCACTGCGAGCCGTCTCGTCAAATAAAAGGCGCAAAAAATCCTCGCGGTGTTCGGAATCGAGCGCCGACGTCGGTTCGTCGGCAATGACCAGCTCCGGCGCGCCAAGCAGGGCCCGAGCCACCGCCACCCGCTGCTGCTGGCCGACGCTCAACTCAGTCACCGGCGTGCCGAGCAGACCTCCAATACCCAGTCGCTCGGCGATGGCAGCTGCCGCAAGCTCGAGGCTGGCGACACTGCCAGCCTGCATCAGCCTAGCGCGGCGCGGCGCGCTGAGGAGGCAGGGCAAGGTGATATTTTCGACGACGCTCAGATAGGGGATCAAATTAAACATTTGGAAGACATAACCCAAGCGTTCCCCGCGAAAGCAGTCGCGCTCGCTGCCGCTCAGGGTTCCAAGATCAACCCCAAGTACCGCCAGATTGCCGCCTTGCGGCCGAAGAATCCCGGCGATCAGACCAAGCAGCGTGGTCTTGCCACTACCGCTAGGCCCGTGCAAAAACACCCGTTCGCCGCGCGAGATCATCATCGTCGGCAGTTGCAAGACGTCACGACCTGGATGGTAAGCAAAGCTGAGGTCTTTGATAACCACCGCAGGAGCCGCCGTCACCTTCGGACCTGCAGCTGGCGGGGGGCGGGCTGGCGCGTCATGGCCTCTCTCCTGGATCAAACCTAGATCAAACCTGGATCAAAGACCATTCCAGGTCCTCTACGGATAGTGGATTTAATCTGAGAAAGCCATGAGAAAGCGCCGGCGTTGGAGCGAGCCCGAATTGCCGAGATCGCTACCAAGGGAGTCAGACCTTTTGCACTTGAAGCGTCAAGTCGTTCAGATAGTCAACGACATCATTCAGGATCGGCCGATCGGGAAAGCAACCGTTGGTCGTCTTGATCTGGACGACGCCGGCTTTGAGGGTGGCCAGAACAGCAAGGAACTCAGTAGGTTGATCCGGCGACCAGGTCGAGGACGTCTCATGCGGCTTGCTGGCGGGCCCATCGTAGACCGTAAAGTAGCTGGTGATGACGTTGTTATCCAGAGTCAACACCAAGGTCTTTGTGGTGCCCATCGGCGTGCTGCGCACCAAGGTCAAGTCCTGGGCGGTGACCGTCAAGGTCAAATTGTCGCTGTGCGGGGAGCAACCTGTACTCTGGTAGAAGGTTTGACCAGCACTGGCGAAAACCGGTGCCGCGTGGGCGGGTAGAGTGGCGAACGCCGCGCTTAGGCTGAGGCCGAGGACAAGAATGGATGTGCTGAGTTTCATGGCATAGTCCTTCAAGTTGTCAGGTGAACATCAATGCGTCTGAACGCGGGGGCCACCATAGTGCAACCCGGTACTATAAGAAAATAATTTATTATTATGGCCAGGATTCGATCATTTTATCGACGTCGCGCCACGGCATTCAGAGGGCATTGAACATGCCCCAGATGCTAGGCGCGAGAGAGCCGAGGGCAGGAGTTTACCAAGGGTCCATGAGGTCCGGAGACGACCGAGCAACGCCGCCGGTGGGGCATGTTCAACACCCTCTCAGACGTAGACGTCGTCGCCGCTAGGAATCTCAAGTACGCCTTCGGCTGCGAGACGCTGCGCCAGCTCGGCCAGCTGCTGCTGTGCGGCTTCGACGTCGGCCTTGCGCTGCTTTGGCGCTGCCGCAAGATCCTCGCGTAGGAGCTGCGCGGCACGTTGCGACAGGTTGCGCAGCAGGTGTTCGGTTACGGCGGCGGGCGCATCTTTTAGGGCCAGGCGTAGGGTTGCGGGCGGCGCCTTAGCCAGAAGGGTCTGCACGCCTCGGTCGGGAATGCGCAGTAAATCGCTAAAGGTAAACAACTGACGCCGCACCTCAGCGGCAAGTGCCGGATCGCGGCTTTCCAGCTCCGCCAACAACGCTTCCCCTGCAGCTTTGCCTAGGCTGTTGAGGAGGCCCACGACCTTGGCCACACCGCCGGGCGATTTTTGGATTTGTAGGGATGCAGCCTGCTCGGCCTGAAGCGAGGTGATCAAATCATCCAACACCTCGGCGCTGACCGGGCCAAGGGTCGCGATGCGGTGAATGAGTTCGGCGTGGATACTCGCGGGGAGTAGCTTTAAAACCTCGCCGGCCTTTTTTGCCGCGGTGTGAGCAAGGACTAGGGCCGCGGTCTGCAGATGTTCCCGGCGCAGGAGGTTGGCTAAGACCCGGCTGTCGATCTGCGTCAGTAACTCGGTGAGCACTGGCGTCGTAAAGTCCAGGGTCGCCTCCAGGCGAGCCGCTTCGCCGGGCTTCAAGCCTCTAGCAAACAACTTCCTTGCGGCATCGGCGCTGCCGACCAACGCCGCGCTTGGGCGTTCGAGCGCAGTCTGAAATTCGGTGACGACGGCATCGACGACGTCGGGCTCGACGCGCCCAAGCTGACTGAGCGCACCGCCAATGCGCCGCACCTCATCGCTCGACATCTGCGCCACGATACCGCCGGCAACGTCCTCTCCCAAGACCAGAAGGACGATCGCGGCTTTCTGCAAGCTCGAGAGCTTTTCTGCGCCCATGCTTATTCTTCTACAAACTCAAGGGTACCAAGTCCCTTATCAGCATCCGGTGCCGCAGCAGCGGCAGGTGCTGCGGCAGCACTCGCGGTCGCCGCGCTATGAGGCCAGACCTTTGCCACACCGGTTCCTTCGGCTTTGAGCACGATGATCTGGCTCAATGCCGTTTGCGGCGTCAGCTTGCGTGCCGTAGGGACTTCGGCGCCCTTTTTCAGCAGGTAGTATAATCGCCCGCTTGGTTCCTGGACGGGGTAGGCATCATAGGTCTTTGCCAAAGGCGCTAGTCCCATCGAGCGCAAGGCGGTATCGTCTTTGAACCGGAGTTTCCCGAGCATCGCAACCAGTTGATCATAAGGCAGCATGGGTGATTCCTTCTCACGGTGGAGTGACACACCAAAACCTCTTCGGTCGCTCGCCGCGAAGACCTGAGGGCCGTCCGTTACTTTTTTTGTAAAAATTGTAAGAACCTGGAACAACTAGTGTTATTCCAGACGTCTGGCGAGCCTCTCAAGTTACTTAGGCGATGCGGGCGGAGCGACCGAGTTGAGGCGAGCGGAACGACGGGCCTTCAGCGCGTGGATCACAGCTGGCGCGACCGAGATGACGATGATCGCGATCATCACCACATGGAAGTTTGTTTTTACCACCGGATTGTTGCCAAGGTAATAGCCGCCAGCAAGAAAGGGAACGATCCAAAAAGCAGCCCCAGCAATGCTATAGATCGTAAACCAAAAGAAGTTCATCGCACCGATCCCGGCGACAAAGGGCGCAAAGGTACGAACGATCGGGATAAACCGCGCCAGAACGACCGTTTTACCGCCGTGACGAGCGTAAAACGCCTCGGTTTGGTCGAGGTAGTCGCGACGGAGAAAGCGCGAGCTCTCCCCGCTGAACAGCCGCGCACCAAAGAAGCGCCCGATGGTGTAGTTGGATAGATTGCCGAAAAACGCGGCAATGAAACACAGCACCGCCAAAAGCGGCAAGTTTAGGATCGAGCCCTCGATCGCGGCTAAAGCCCCGACGGCAAACAGCAGGGAGTCACCCGGGAGAAAAGGCGTCACGACGAGGCCGGTTTCACAGAAGATGACGAGAAAAAGCACACCATAAAACCACGGGCCAAACATCGTGACCAGCTCATTTAGGTGGGTGTCCAAATGTACAAACAAGTCGATCACGCTGTGCAGCCACTCCATGAAAATCCCTACCTTGCCAAAATGTCTACGATAAAACGCGGTGGCCCAGCGCACGGCGCAAATCACGACGAGTTGCATCTCACTAAGGCTTCAAAATAGCCCAGTCAGGCGGCTGAGACCACTGGACAAATCCCATCTCCTCAGGTTTTTCGCAGAAATCGCCGGAATGACTTTGGTAGGGCGGCGTTGCCGCGCTGCAACGGGGGTTCGTACTAAGGTTCGCACTAGAGGAGTCGACGATGATGTACAAAGCATGGCGTTCGGGAATGTTGGGTCTTTTGGGATTTGGCTTCGCTGCGGCGTGCGGCAGTTTGCCCAGCCATCAGGGGACGGCCAACCACAGGCAGGGTCAGGGCGAGGCGGACGCCAATGGCACGGCCGCTCCGCGGCTTGCCGAGGCCGAAACCGATCAGGTCCTTGGGACCTTGATCATCCCCTTCGGAGCTAGTGGAACGGCTTTAACCGATAGCGGCGACGGCCTCAATCACTGGACCGTGGACATGCAGGATGCCTTGCCGGTGGTCGGTGGCGTAGCACCGCTCAAATATCTAAAGGTCAGCGGCGACCTCCATATTCCCACCGCGGCCGCCGACAAGCCCTATGAGATCGGCTGCGTCTACATCGACATGAAGGACAACGTCTATTACCGCGAGCATACCTGGCTACGCCTGGCAACCAGCGGCGTCAAGGGGCACAGCTATAGCGATGTCGAGCTCCCCCTGAGTATCAACATGGGCAGCTGGAAGACCGTCCCCGTGCTGGGTGATTCGATCACCCTAGCCACGTTCCCCGCCAACAAGGTCAAGAAATCTACCGCCACCGTTTGCTTTAAATTGGACTTCACCAACGCTCCTGCCGACGAATACAAAGGCCAAATCATCGTCCAGTATCTGCGTCCTGGGGACACGACTCATCCGAAAAGCTGCAGCGCCACGTCGACCGATTCCTGCTGCCAACCCACCACCACGCCGCCGACGCCATATCCATATCCAGCTCCGGCACCAGCTCCGGCGCCAACGCCATCGACCGTGTTCGCCTGTGCCAGCGACTCGCGGGTGTTGAAGGCCGGCGAAACGGCCGCCCTCAGCTGGGCCAATGTGCCAGCTGGAGCAGCATTGCAGCTGTCACTGGCCGCCGATAACGCCGCCTACAAAGGCAGCCTTGGCACGGTCGTCAACAACGGTGCAAGCGGCGCTACCTACACGGCTCCAAGTCAAGTTCCCACCGCGACTAAGATCATGATTTCGGCGCAACCACGGGGTTCTGAACAGTTACCGTCGTTTTGCTCTGTGAGCTTGGTTGCAGACGGACAAATCGGCGTGCCCGACGATGGCTCGATCATGGGCCTTCCGGGCAACGTCTTTGTGCTGCCCGCCAACACCGCTAAGATTCCCGACTTCAGCAAGATAAAACCACTGATGGAGCTGATCGTCGGCAACCTCGACGTCCCCAACCATACATTCACCCAAGGCTTTCCTGGAGTGCCAAGCCTCACCGAATGGTTCGGCATTCAGTTCAAGGGCAGTTTGATCATCCCAACCAGCCAAACCTGTTCCTTCAAGCTGACCGCGGACGATGGCGCCAACCTGTATATCGACGACCAACTAATCGTCAACAACGATGGGCTGCATCCGGTCACCGATAGCTTCGGTAGCGCCAACTTAAGCCAAGGGACGCATAAATTTCGCGTCGATTACTACCAAGGACCGCGCTATTACATCGCCCTGCAGACGGCATGGAAATGCGGTGACGCAAGCTCCTACCAAATCATTCCGAGCAGTGCATTTAGCCGACCTCTGAATTGAACCCGAAGAGCTGGTAGTGAACGTCTACGACAGCGCAGGCTCGACTCGGCAGGGACCAACAGCTATGATGGCTGTTGGCGGCGAGTCGAGCCCTTCGTTTGTAGAGGATCCATGGCTTCAATTCCACCCGCCAAAAAGCTCGCGGCTTTGGACATCGGCGTCTGTTATCATTGCAATACCAGATCCAATCGCAATGTCTTCTGTGACCTTTGGACCATCTGGACTTGCGATGCTTGTCTACAGCGGCAGCATCGCTCCCATCACCAGACCTGCGACGTCGATGCCACAGCCACCAAGGGTCCCCCGCTGCGGCACGAAGCCAGGTACTTCACCCTATGGGTCACGCGCTACGATGGGCGAAAATTACCCCTCACCTGTCGCCTCGGCGACAAGTTGGAGATGGAGGATCACTGGCTTGGGACCTACATCTTTGCCCAAGGTGGGATGCTGCTAGTGACCGAGGACCGAGCGACCATCAACGAGAAGCTTCTCCTTGGACTTAAGGCAGCAAAATGAAGGCCTATATCTTCACCAACGACAAGCTAAACTTCCCCGTTCTGGAAAGAGCGCTCGCCGAAAACCTGTTCAGTCCCATTTTCCTGTGCGAGCCAAGCAAAGAACGCGCCAAGGAGATGGTCGAAGTCACCAGCGATAGCATGATCATGATCGACTTCGATCTGGCAAACGCCGCTGAACTCGCCAGCTATCTGCCATCTCTTCCGACTCAGCTCGCCTTTGGCAGTCATGAGGCGCGGACCAAAGCCGCCCAGAGTCGCATCAAGCGCTTTGTCGCCAAGCCCTTTACCCGCGCCCAGTTGGCGATGGCCATCGCCGAAACCCTGCGCGCCGAAGCGTCGTTGCCAGAACCAGGGCCGGTATGCCTATCGGGACCATTGATCCCGCTTGGGGAAATCCGTGCGCGTTGGACGCAGCAGTTTGAAGCCATCGGCAAGCGCTGGACCGAACTCGACCGGATGCTCAATGCCACCGCTGAACAGCTCAAGGTCCTGCTCATCGGCAAAGTAGTGATCGACGGCGACGGCAACCCTAAGGTCCCGGCCAAGGATTTCCCGCTGCAATCGGCCCTAGTGATCGAGCAGGATGAATCCTTCCAACGTCTCATCAGTCGCTACCTCGCCGAAAAATGCGTCATGCAAACCGACTCTGCGCGCAGTGGCGCGAGTGCTTGGCAGATGATGCAACAGGGCAGCTACGACGTGATCATCCTACGGTGGGAGATCCAAGAGCCAAGCGGCTTGGCGCTCTACAATCGCCTGCGCTCGGCCCCGGAGACCCGCTACCAGCCCGTCGTCGTCATCTCGTCCATGGTCAAACCGCAAGACTTTCGCCTGCTCGAAGAAGACTTTGCCGTGGCCTTGGTGACACAACCGGTGCAGCCAAAGGCGTTTGCCCAGGCTCTCGCCAAGGTCGTCATGAGCGCGGTGCTGGCGAAAGAACACCTTGATGCGCTTACCGATCTCGCCCGTTCCTCCATTGAGGCAAAGTATTTTGCCAACAGCAAAGCACTGTCCGTAAATGAAAAAAATAGGGAGATTGTTTTTAGTTCACTGAAGGTTGGTGGAGACCACTTTCTTGCGCACGAGCGCTTTGATGCAGCCGAGTCCGCCTATGCCACGGCGTGGAAGCTGGGGGACCGTCGCCTCGGCTTACTGACCAACTACGGTCGTGCTTGTTACCTTGGAGGGCGCAGTAAGGAGGCGCTAAAATTGATGGCCATGGCCGACGTTCTTGCGCCAAAAAACGTCGAGCGCTTGTGCATGCTGGGTGAAGTCAACTTGGCGCAACAAAGCCTGACCGATGCCCGCTCCCATTTTCGCCAGGCCTTGGACATCGACCCCGATGTCAAAAAGGCCCAGGGTGGCCTCGAAGTCCTTCAAGCCATGGAGGCGAGCGGTCAGCCCCAACCCGCATTGAACGACGAGGCTGCTTCACCCATCTCTAGCTTCGCCGCCTATCTTAATCTTGTTGGCATCAACATGGCGCGCAGCGGCAATCTTACCGATGCGCTGAACTACTATCGCTCGGCGATGACCTTTGTCCATTTTAAGGCCAACCTGGTCAAGCTTTGGTTCAACGTCGGACTGTGCTACATGCGCGGCGGTGAGATGGATCTGGCAAAGGACGCGTTTCAAAAATGTTATACCACCTCGGATGGAACACATGAGCGTGCGGCAAAATACCTGCGCGATGCCAACGCCTTGCCAGACCACCCAGCAGCGAAGCCGGCCGAGTATGCGCCGGCAGCCGCATTGATCAAAGCCGTACCGATTTCCGCGCCTGAACCAATAGCGGTCAAGGAGCCGGAGGATTTCGAATTTGAGCGCTTCTGAACTAATTGCCAGCGGTCATCAATTTGTCCTTGGCGATCATGGTCAAGGGATCGAAGGAGTGGTTGGTGAAGTCGCGAATTTCAAAGTGTAAGTGTGGACCTGTCGAATTGCCGCTGGAGCCAGAGCTACCGATTTCGCTGGCTCGACTCAAGTTCTGTCCGGCTTTGACTGAGACCGACTTGAGATGCGCATAAAGAGTCTTAAACTTCTCGTGACGGACGATGACGACCCGGCCATAGCCGTGTTGACGACCGGCAAACTCGACCACGCCTGGGGCTGAACAGACGACCGGTAGGCCGGTTTTGGCGCGAATATCGATGCCGTGATGAAAACGTCGGCCACGCATACCATAGCGCGAGGAAAGGGTGCCGTATATCGGCCATTCCAGACCGCCTGAGTGGATGCCACCACCAAACAACAAGCCTTCGCCCCCAGCGTTTGAGCTTAGGCTTTCCGCTTCATCGCCCTCGGGTTCATCCGGGCCTTCACCGGTGGCTATTAGACCACCCGGACCTGGTACCACGCGAAGGATGGCACCAACGGTCAACGGCTTACCAGGAGACAAACCATTGAGCTGGGCGATACGCTCCCACGTCGTGTCATACTTGCGCGCAATCGCCGCCAGGGTATCTCCGGCCTCGACGCGAATACGGTAGACCTGAGACCGCTGCACCGTCGTTTGACAAGCGCTGACCCAGCCAACGACCAGACCGAGCCCCACCACGCGGCGCATCAATCGGAAAAAATAGCGCATGTTGCCTCCAAACTAAGGCCAATGGTCGACTGCACCTGGCGGTCGAAATGCTCAGGGCTAAGTGCTGTCAGCGTCACGTGACGCGACGCAAGCAACACACAGTCGCTACCAGGAATATCGAGGAAGTCGCTGCCACCACCGCCAATCCAGTAGTAAGGACGACCACGGGGATCAATCCCCTCGATGATTTGATGATCGTAGATACGGCGACCCAGGGTTGCCGCTGCAAAGCCCGCCATAGCCTGGGCCGGGACAGCCGGAATGTTGACGTTCAGTACGGCGTGCTTGGCCGCGGAAAGCAAGACCGGTCTCGCCAACACCGCGGCAACGACTGCGGCAGCAGCATCGTAATCCGACCGAGCAAAGGCGCGGCGCTGATCGAGCGAAAAGGCCATGGCTGGAACGCCATGCAGGCACCCCTCCATCGCGGCAGCGACAGTGCCTGAATAGAGCGTGTCCTGGCCGATATTGGCGCCGCGGTTGATACCGCTAAGCACCATGTCTGGGCGCCTCTTGAGCAGCTTTTGCAAGGCAAACATGACGCAATCGGTCGGCGTTCCTTCCACCGAATAGATCCTGTCAGACAGCTGCTCCATTCGAAGTGGCATGGTTAGGCTGATGCCCTGACCGGCTCCTGAGCGCTCAACCTGTGGCGCAACGATCAGCCAGTCAGCAAAAGCATCGACGGCGGCCGCCAGGGCATGGATGCCTGGGGCATGCACCCCGTCGTCGTTGCTAATTAAATACAGAGGACGTGGCACTGGGGATTTAGTCATGGGAAAACGCGGGAGCCTTACGGCTCCCACCCTAAACTTAGAGATGATTGGAAATAATTAGAGAGGATTGAAGACGAAGGGATAATTAACAGTCACTGGTTGGCCACCGCGCGGCTTAGGGAATGGCCAGCGTTGCATTTTGCCGGTCACGCAGCCGCGCATCATCGAGTCATTGATCGTATCTTGGGACACATTCACCGACGTCACGCGACCGCTGGTATCGATGGTGAAGGTCGTGCCCATTTTACCGGAGGCGCTCGGTGAGCGCTGCAAGAGCTGCTCATAGCAATGGCGAATCTGGTTCAGGTTGGCACGAATCACCGCCATGATCTCCTGAGCCGTCAGACCGCCTGAGACCACGGGATCACCCGCCGGAACCTCAACATTGGCCCGACCGTGGCCATTGCCGCCCTTGCCCTTGCCGCCTGCGCCACCCGCGCCGCCGCCGCCGCCGCCAAAGCCTGGGCCGATACCGTTGCCACCACCACCACCGGAACCGCCCTGACCGCCGAGCAGACCGCCGGAGCCGGACCCGAAGTTGTTGGCTGCACCGCTAGCGCCGGCCAACCCGAGCGACTTACCCGAGCCGACACCACCGAGGCCATAGGTCTTCGAGGCCGAGCCCATGCCACCGCCAGCACCACCCGCTGAATCCTTGAAGTTGGTGTTGATCGCGCCTGGTCCGGTCTTGCTCATGATCTTACCAACGCCAAGTCCGAGCTTGGACAGGTTGACACCTGCAGGCTTGTTGTTGGCCACGCCTTCGACGCCTTTGTAATCAGCCTTACCCACCCCTTTGATCGGTGCTCCAGCTTGATTCATCCCGGAGCCAACGACGCCTCCGGATTTTCCGAGAGCCGTGTTCGGAAGCGTCGGTCCGGCCAATTTGAAGTCGGGTTTACTCGCGCCGGTAGACGGCATGCCCACACCAGCAAGTTTACTGAGGCTAGGTGCCGCCGTCTTTGGCCCGGTAGCCCCAGCCGCCTTGTTTGGCTCCGGTTTGGCCACCGGCTTCTCCGCCGGCTTGGCCTCAGCCTTTTCGGCTTTATCTGGACGCTCCGCCTTAGGCGTTGGCTTCAGGACCTCTGTCGGCTTCTTTTGCTCGACGGGTTTTTCCACCGGCTTGGGCTGAACGGGCTTTTCCTTTTCGATCGGCTTCGCCGGCTTAACTTCCTCTTTCGGCTTAGGCGGCGGCGGCTTCTTCGGCGGCGTCTTCTTCTCGGCGATTTTGATCTCGGGTTTTGGTTTCTCCTTTGGCTTTTCCTTTTCCTTTTCCACCGGTTTGTCTTTTTCGGGCACCTGGACCACTTGCCAAATGTCGTCCTTGTCCTTCTTTTCTGGGCCATACTGATGGGTCCAAGCCACAGGCACCAAGATCAGATAGAACAGCATGGCGATGCTCATCAGCGCCATAAACAGCGGATCGCGGGGACCGGTACGCGGAAAATCAAGTGGTGGCGGCTTGACGAACATCAGGAAATAGCTGACGGCGCCGTATCTAATGTGGGCAATATCGCGATTGCCTAGCGAAACTTCTCCGGCTTGATCAAGCTTTTCAACCTTGCCGCCCTTACGCAGGCGGGTCCTCATACCGTCTTTGAGTGTCAGCTTAAAGCCGCTGCCACTGAAGCGAGCCAGCTGGTGGATATCAAAGGACGAAGGCCCCGCAGCGATCAGATGAGCTTTGGTGGGATCACCGATGGTGACCTTATCATAGCCCTTGTAAGTCGGGTGAAACAGCTCTACCTCTAAGACCGTATCACCCCAATAAGCGACGGCTTCGAGAACGTCGCCACCTGGCCTGGCCTTGCGCGGCGAAAATAGCATGTCCTTTTTGCGCTCCGGCTGGTCGCCGTTGCCAACCCTGGTATCAGAGCTTGCGGCAGCGGCAGAAACTGTATCATCGCGGCGTTGGACCACATCGTCGGCACTTGACCGTACCGTGGCAGCCGCGCGAACTGGGGCTGTCGCCTGCGCGGCTGGGACTGTGGCAATCCCAGGGACCAGCGGTGGAGGAGCGATCTTCTCCTCGGTCTCGACCACTTTGAGGCTTAGCCCCCCAATAACGATCGTGTCGCCACCCTTAAGCGGTGCCTCGACATCGATATGCTGTCCGTTCAGCTTGACGCCGGTCGCCGAGCCAAGATCAGTGATGAGGCGAGTGCCGTCTTCACCCTCTTCAATCAGCGCGTGGATGGGATCGATGCCAGGGGCACGCAGCACCACTTGATTCGACAGCAACGCGCCGATCTTCATGTGCTCTTGATCGAGCCGCACCCGCCGCTCGACCTGACCTGGTATCGTAAATCGCAACTCGAGAGCCATGGGAACCTTTCCCGCTAGATGCCCGGCAGCCAACAGACCTGTCCCTTGTCTTATGAATCGTCAATTCATTATCCCGCGAGCGGAGGGAAATGGAAAGACTCAAAACAAAAACAGATTGATTATGCTCCTGGGTCCGCCTTTTGAGGTTCGGCGTCAGGACTTTCTGCTCCCGTCGGCGCCGGGGGTTTCTCTTTCGACTTGTTAGCATCGGCTTTGTCCGACGCTGCCTTCGCCGCCTTTTGGTGCGCCTCAGCTGCCTTTACGCGCGCCTCCTCTTGTTTAGCTTGTGCCGATTCAGAATCAATCTTGCTGATCAACAAAAATGACTTCTCACCCCAATCTGGCTCGCCGCCTTTGGCCTTACCGGCCCTGACCAAGTATTCCTTGGCCTTTGCCGCATTGTGCTTATTTTGGTACTCCAGCAGTCCGCAGTTAAAGAGGGCGGCAATATGCTGCGGCTCCTTCTTTAAAACCCGGTCACAGCCGTCAATCGCGGCGCCAACGTCGTTATCCATGCGCGCCACACTGATCATCCCGTACTGCACGAACCAATCCCCTTCGACCTTGGCAAACGTCGATTTGGCCGTGGCGAGGTCACCGCCTTTGAGCGCCGTGAAGCCAAGATTGAGCAACGCCGGCTTGTAATTGCCAACCGCCTTGAGGGCCTCGCGGAAATATAAGACCGCCTCTGGGACCCGGTCATCACGCAGTGCGATGACGCCTAAGGCATTGTATGCCCCAGCCTTAAGATGGGGATTTTTGACATCCGTCAAATCATCCAGATAGTAGGCGGCCAAGGCGTAATTGTGTGAGGTAACCGCCGCCAAGGCTATTTCCAGCTTCACCTCCGGTGGGATGGTCCGGCCGGCGCCTTGTTCCATCTCGACCTCGGCGAGCTTATGCGCCGCAGCGACGATGTCGCTTGAACTCTTGCGCGCGAGTCGCGCACTCGATATCAGACCTTCCAGACCCAGCACACCCTTGGCGCCTTGATACTTTTTAAGCTCAGCTTCCGCCTTGGCATCAATGATGGTCTGCGAGGTCAGGATGTTATTGCTTAAGCTATTGGTCACTGTCACTCGGCTCGACGATGCCTGCTGCTCGCCAGAACCCTTTTCCGGTTTGGCCTCATGGGCAGTCTCATGATCAGTGCTCTTAAGATGGTCGCCGCCGACCTTTTTCTTGCCGCCGGTCTCACACGCCGCAAGCGCTAGGCTAATGCCAGCGGCCAGGCCGAGGTAGTGGTTAAGTCTGAGCAAACTATGCATCAATCACCCTTCCCCTTCACCGCTTGAGCGATGTTCTCGGGCACCTCGGCGCCGAGGAAGTCCGGCTTGACGATCAAATCATCGAAGTAGATGGTCTTGCCTTGGATGCGCGCCATCCCACTGAGCGAGCGGGCCGCCCATTCGTTATAAACAAGAAAGCGACTAACGGCATCAAGCGCCTTGGCATAGAAGACCTTGGCCTCGCCACGCGCGCTTTTTGCATCGCCTGCAAGCTGCTTGACCACATCCGCATGTGGTGCACCGGTGATGTCAGGCGGATTTTCCAGATCCTTGGCTAGGTTTTCCCTGGCATAACCAAGCTGGTAGAAGGCGGCAACCCCCCAATAGGCGTCTTTCGTCGCTAGCACCTGCTCATAAGCCGCTTGAACTTTGGCTAAAGCTCCAGCCTTGGCCTGAATCGAGGCGACCAAGGCATCCACTGTACCACCGTGCAGCCTCATCGCCGTGAATTGGGCCAGGATCGGATTGACCCGGCGAAAGACCAAGCCACCAACGGAACGCAGGGCCTCACCCGAGACGTTGCCGCCAGAGCGCTGAAACGTTGTCAAAATCTCCGCCGCAGCCTGCTGTGCCGAGCCACCCTTGGAGTTCATCACCGCGGTGTAAGCCTGGATCCGCTCGTCTGGACTTAATTTGAACTTGCCATCGAGTACTTTGGCCAGACCAAGCACCCGTCCCTCTTCACCTGCGGAGTAAGCGGCGCGCAGCATGCGGAAGAAGACCGACTTAGCACCCTGTTGATCCACGGCGCCAAAGGCCAGACAAGCATTCACGGCGCCCTCGCTGTTCAGCGCAGCCTGCAGCTCGCAGGTCTCAGACAGTGCGCCAGCAGATTCCTTCTCCTTTGGATACTTGGCCGCGAACTCCGCAAACATCTTCGCCGCTGCGGCTAGCTCAAGGCGATTTTTATGCAGCAGACCGAGTTTTAGCAGCGCTGGCTTGGCACCCTCGGATTTGGGATATTTCTGTAGGACGATCGTGTAGTCACGGATGGCGTCCGGTACCTTGTTGCACTTTTCCCAGTCGAGCGCCGCATTGTACACCAGTGCATCGTTATCCTTGGCGTTGGGACGCTTCTTAAACAGATCCTCGCCCTTTTTCGCCCTGGTACAGGCATTCTTGTCGGTCTTGATAGAATCGACGGCCAGACCATGTTCCAGTCCCTCGAGCTTTTCGCCGATCTTGCCCTTTTGATAGGCGGGAATCTTGCGCAGTTCGGCGATCACCGCCTGTAGCGCCTTTTCGTCTTTGCCATAGATCGGGATCAGGTTTTCGACAGCTTCTTGGCCTTCTTTGTCGTTTGGATATTTCTTGGCCATCATCAGCAGGTATTTTTCTGCCATCTTCTTGTCGTTGCTGCGGTAGAAGATTTCGGTGATGTAAACGTCGCAGGTTTTGACGTTTTTCTTTTCGCCCGGATAGGTTTTGGTGTAATAGTCACAAGCCTTGATGAAGTTGCGGCCGTTCTCGGAAATCGGCCTCGGCGAACCCTTCTGGAAGTCCGGTTTGTTCTTGACGAGAGTCTTCAGCTCGGGCTCAAAGACCTGGTAGTAGGAGTCGAGCATGTAGTCGGCGGACTGTTTGTGGATGCTGGTGGCCTTATTGGTCTTGGCATCATAGATCACCGCCTTGTCCTTACCAAGGAGGCTGATGTCCAAGTATAGCTTGCCGGCTTCGCGGAATTGCTTGGTGAAGTAGTAGATATCGGCCATGTTGTATTTGACTTCAGCCTGCTCACGCGCCTTGGGATAGCTGCGTAAGAATAGGTTGTAACCCTTCAGCGCTTCAGCATAGAGGCGCTTATTATCGTCTTTCTGCGCATTTTTGTGGGTTAGCTTAGCGTAGTAGATGATCTGATCCTTGATCGTCTGCTGCACCTCGTCGTAGACCTTTTTTTCGGATTTATTGTGCTCGGCCCACTGGCTATTTGGTCCAAACAACCGTGGATAGCGCTCCAACTCCTGCCAAACATTGGGCATCATCCCCAGCTCGTAGTAGAGACCGATGATGCTCTTTTGCGTGTCTGGAACGTCGGCAGCAAGCGGCGCCACCTGCTGGTAGCGGCGCAGCACGCGGATCGCCTCAGCATACTGGCCTTGATCGGAGAAGGTGTCGGATAGGAGCAGCAGGAAGCGGCCGATATATTTGTCGCCGCCGTTGGCCTTGTAGTAGGCGATGGCCGGTTCGACTTCCTTGAGTTCGGCAAAGGCATAGACCATGTCACGAAGGGCCTCATCGCGCAGCGCGAGACCCTTTTTGCCATTGCGGTTTGCTTCGGTAACGGTCGCCTTCCAGTAGGACAAGGCCTGGCGCGGCTGACCCAAGTTGTAATTACACCAACCGAGTTTGAACATCGACCAGGTGTAGGACTTCGACTGCTTAAACTTTAGCGCGTTCTTGTAGTTGTTCATCGCATTTGAAAAATCGCTCTTATCGAAATAGAAGTCGCCGAGCGAAAAGTAAGCGTCACCGGCCTTTTGCGAATTGGGATACTTGGCGATCAACTGACTAAAGATCCGCGCCGCCTGCTTGTCGCGCTTAAGAAAATTATTCGCCAGTCCCATGTTAAACATGATGACGTCGGCATTTTTACTGCGGGGATACTCATCGAGCACGCTTTGGGCGTCGCGAGCGAGGTTTTCCCACTCGCCCTTGGACTTCGATTCATCTAGCTTCGGCTCTGGACCCTTGCGACCACCCCGGTCCCACGCCTCCCACAGCTTGTCATATTTGCGCATTTCCTGGTTGGCATAGTACACGGCGCCTTCCAGCCTGAGGTTGACCAAACGCTCACGCATCTCAAGTCTGGTCGCACTCTTCTTGGGCATGCGCTCGGACTGCTTGGCGAGATAATCGATCGCCTTGGTGATTTCCGATAGGAGGCGGGTCTCGGTGGCGACTAAGAAGGCTTCATTGGCGCTAAGTCGACTGGACTTCGCCTTCTCGGTGCCCTTTTTTGCGATTTTTTCCGCTTTGACATCGCCAAGGTTGACCTTGTTGGTCTTTTTTGTGGTCGCCATAACGCCCGCCGCCATGACCAGCATCAAGGGCATGGTCGACAGCACCCGCAGGACCGTTTTTCGCAGAGACCTATTCACCAAAGCCATCCTCACTGTTCCGCGTCGGCAGATGCGCCACCTTTTGCCTTGTCGCCCTTGGCGCCTTTGGAGCCTGCTCCGCCATCACCGCCTTTGGCGCAAAGACTTTCGATATTGTAAACGTAGCCGCCCAGTTCATCCTCCCAGTACTCACCTTCAAACGGCCAGTACTCCAGATCCTGGGTCACGTTCAGCGACTGCAGTCCGCCGATGAAATTAGCCTTCTTGTCGGCGGTACCGACCTTAAGCTGCGCCCGCAGGGAGTCGACTCGACCAAGGACCATTTCAGTATTGATGCCAATGGTCTGATCCGACAGCTCCTTCAAATAGGCGTAGGAGACGCTCGCGGCGTCATAAAGGCGACCACCTGCATCCTTGACGGCAGCCGTCTTCTTGCTGCGCAGAAAGGAGGACACCTCGTCTTGCAGGCCACTCGAGCCCCACCGCGATTGGTAACGACTGAGGCGGGCCAGCTCATTGTCAGCAAAGCGGATGGTGTTACCCGCTTCTTTGTAGGTATCCGTGCGCGAGAGGGAATCAAGAATAGACCAAGCCCGCTTGTAGTCCTTGAGCGAACCGACGCGGTAGTCATAGGTGAGTCTAAAGAAGCCTTTTTGGTCACCTTTGTACTTGTTGAGCATCTTGTTCAAGTCATCAAAGACACCTTTGTAGCGCGTCTTAAATTTAGTCAAGGACACCTTCACCTGCTTATAGCGGCAAAGCCTGAGAAAGGTAATCGCTTGCAGGATATAGCTTTCGGGAAAGAAGCGGTTCTCAAAAAACGGCGAGTGCAGCGTATGAATCGTGCCTAGGGTGTTGTTATGCTTTTGCATCATAAAAAAGGTCCACGATGCCTCGAACAGGGCCTCAAGCCAATTATCGGATTCACGCGGGATCTGCGCATAGGCCTCAATCGCTTCGCGAAAACGCTGCACTTCATAATCGACTCGGGCGATGTTCAAATTGGCCTGCTCACGCAGCCAGTCGCCATCTTCGGACTTGTCAGCACTTTGCCGGACTCGCTCAAAGTAGCCGATCGCCTTGCTGTGTGCGCCCCGCAGGTTGGAGACGACGCCCAAGTGGAACTGCGCCTTGATAAAGTAGGCTCCGGTGGGAACCTTCTGAAAGTACGACGCGGCCTGCTCGTATTTTTTGCGATCAAAGGCCTCGATTCCCAGGTAGTAAAAGTAAAAGCCACGTGCCGGCCCCGGCACCATGGCGGGATCGATACGGGTGCGAAACAGTTGCACCACATGCGACTGCCCGAGATTGATGGTCGAATTGATGCGACCAAGTTCTTCAAGGGCTTTGGTAAAAAAGATATTGTTGCGAGTTGGTCCGCGGCGCACGATGAGCGAGTAGTATTTGGATGCAGAATAGTAAAACCCTAACCGTTCCAAGCTTTGAGCCAAGCCCCATTCGGCCTTTTCCTTCTCGCCGGCGAGCTTTGGATAACCGTAGGCTTGAAAGTAGGCGGCAGCCGACGAGATATAATCCCGCCGGGCGTAGAAGGCGCTGGCGGCGCCATAACTAGCCAACACCGGTTCCGCCGCCACGGTGACAGCGATCAGCAGGCACAGGAGAAATTTTGAAAGTTGTCGCACTCTGCCGCTCTCCGTTCGCCACATCGTGGCTTGGCCACCCCATTAAAAGAAGGTCGAGGCCCCGATCTGCAAGGTGATGTTGTTTTTTAGCTCGTTACCGGTCGCCGTGCTGCCTGGACAAGCACCGTCGACAGACGGAAAGGAAAAGATATTGTCTCGCACCTCCCACCGCACCGCGTAGTCCTGACTGACAAAGTACTTCTGACCAGCGCCTAGGCTCACGCTAGGATAGCCCTTGGTCACCGGAGTCGGCAGTGGTGTCGTATCGGGCTGACCATTTAAACTCGGTCCGCCGGTACACTGCTCAAAGGTATAGTTGATGCCGGTCAACCCGACCTGGGCGGTGATAAACGAGTCAAAATAAACGACCTGGCCATTCGACAGCTGGGTCTTGCCGTAGACCGGCGTCCAAAGCACGCCTGCCGTGGCAATATACTGGGTGCGCTGGATCGCCGTATGAATGCCAAAGTCCTTAAAGAGAAGGGTCTTGTCGGCTTTGTCCACCGACAGACCATAAGAGCCGCCGAGTTCTAAAGCCCAGGTCTCGCTAAAGTGATAGTCGAGTAGTCCAGACAGCATAAACGTGTAGATAAACGCCTGATTTAAAATCACCGCGCCTTCGGCGCCAAGCTCGATACGACCGGTCTTGTTCATAAAGCGCGGGCGAATGACGCGGATCTCGTAGCCGTCAAAGCGGCCTTCCGCAGCGGCTGGAGTTGCCGTTAGCAAGGCCCCGCACAGCGTCGCTACGGTCAGCCACGCGGCCGAGGCTTTGGGTCTTGCTAGTTTAGGTAGCACCTTGGTCATCCAGGAAATCTCCGCTCGGTCTTAGACTCACCAGTCGCATCCGCGACATCAAATCAGTCAGCCTAGCTGCTTTGCTTCGCCACCATCAGCTTAAAAGCGATGAAGTCCGCTTGCTGTGCTGACAGCATGATGCGCTTCATCAATTTGAAGCGATGGTTCTTGTCCATCTCCATGGTCACCGTCGACATCTTCACCTTGTCGATTTCGCTGACTCGTCCACCAAGCACGCGTTTGTTGGCATCGGCGAGTTTTTTGAGCTCATCATAGACCGGCTGGATGGCACCTTGGGCCTTGTCTTTGTCCTCGACATCGCCGCCGATGATATTGGCCACCTTGCGATCGTTGACTAAAATCTCGGTCTTGGTGACTTTGATTGCCGGTAATTCGTCGAGCGATGACAGGGTCGTAGACTCGGGCAGTTCCACGCCGCCATTGACGTCGTAACTCACCGGATCGGTCGAGTAGCTCATCAGCAAAAAGACGATGAGGATACTAAAGATGTCGAGCATGGGCATGAGGTTCAGGCTGAGTGTTTCACCTGATTCGGACGATACGGATGCCATCGCAAGCCTCTCTTAAGTCACAGCATCACACTGGACATGACCACTTTGGGGTAGATCGATTCGGCGGCAATCGCCTTTTGCACATCGGTCGCACCCTTCGGTGCAAAGACTGGATCGCCAGGACCACGCACCTTGATGGCATCGAGCACATTGGAGATGTCCTTCCAAAGCACGTCATCCTCGGTGAAAAAGCTGACCTTGTCGGTATCAGGCGCGGTGCGACGAAGCTCGATCATGAACTTGTGCATCGCCGCGATATCCTCCTTGGTCACCTTGAAGTCACGCTTTTGTTCGTTCAGAGGCGGCTTACTCCACACGCCGGTGACCTGGATCTTGTCTTTCTCCATGTCCACTTTAACGTCAAAGCTACGCTCTTCCTCTTTCTTCTCTGGAGGTGCGGAGGTCAGAAAGGGAATCTGGACCTCCAACACACCAACCGACAAGAACACCGCGGACATCAGCAAAAACGTATTGAGCAGCGAAAATACATCGATGAACGGCATGACGTTCAGCTCGATATCGCGGTACTTAGTTTTGCGCTTTTTCTTCTTGGACATAGCTACCTCTTAGTCGCTAGAACTGCTAGACGAACCAGAGCTGCCGCCCTTGATCTTCATCTTCCGGGTGTACAGTAGGTCGATCAGTCGGGCATTGTTGCGACTGATATCGTCCATGATCGAGGTCTGCTTCATCACCAAGACCCCGTAGGCGAGAAGGCACATCAGCGCCGTGCCAAGACCAAACGACGTCGCCGTCAAGGCTTCGGAAATACCGGCCGCGAGTGCCGTCTGCTTGGCTGATCCGGTCAGTCGCGCCGCAGCGGCGAAGGAGCGCATCAGACCAAACAGCGTCCCGAGTAGTCCGAGCAGTGTCGCGACGTTGGCCGTGGTGCCGAGAAAGGGCAAGATCTTGGTCAGCTTGGGAATCGCTGTCAAGGTCGCCGTCTCGAGCGCGTGCTCGATCTCCTCGGTACTGTCATTGGCCCGCTTTAGGCCCTCTGACATGACGTAGGGGAGCAGCTTCGGACGCGCCTTTTTGCATAGCCTAATGGCATTCTCGATGGAGTTGTTCATCACCATCTTCTGCACTGCGGCCATAAATCCGGAGCTATTGGCTAAGTCGTACTGCAGCCAGTAGCGATAAGCTCGTTCGATGATGATCACCAGCGACAAAAACGCGACAAACGTAATCGCCGACATGATCTCCTGGCCACCTTCCTCAAACTTCCGCGCGATAAAATCTAGCATGCCTCTGGACTCCTCCGACCTATGGTGTGACCCGAATGGAAAGACCCTGGATCCCTTACACCGCAACGTGTCTGTACCTGTTAGCTCATCAGTTCAGTAGCAAGGGAGATAAGCGAATTAGCTGAGCATTGAATATTTGGGTTTTATTAAATTTTAGGGACCCCTGCCCAGCGGTGTCAACCCAGGGGCGAATAATTTGCTGGGGATGGTTTTTCTGTTTATTTTGGTTTACAATTAAAACGATAGTGTCATTCCATATTTGCCAGCGGCGGAGCGTAGAGAGCATGGCGACAACAGTGCTCTATGTGGACGCGGCCGGGCGCAAGCCCCTGCCCGATGCCAGTATTTTACGTGTAGCCGCGGCATCGGCCGATATCTCCTGCGTCACTGATCTGCAGACAGCCCTGATGGCGCTGCGTTCGCTGCCGCACTTGGATATTTTAGTAACGAACACCCCCGACCTTGCTCTGCTCGAGCTGGCCAAGACGCAGCACCCAGGGGCGCACACCGTACTCGTCACCGAAGACACCATGGAAAGCTACAGCGCGGCTCTTCACGGCCAAGAAGACATCCTGATCGGCCATGTCATCGCCAACCACACACCTACAGCGTGGACGGTCAATGAGT
>Ga0315275_10001027_pt1 | contig 24059 bp, 20 predicted proteins | sample YL17G03_0_MG_FD_205557 | JGI IMG/M metagenome (GOLD analysis project Ga0315275, IMG submission 205557) | Sediment microbial communities from Yellowstone Lake, YNP, Wyoming, USA - YL17G03_0 | ecosystem: Environmental > Aquatic > Freshwater > Lake > Sediment | place: USA: Wyoming | collected...
TGGAGTACAAGGCAGCCATGGCTGCGTTATGCATCAGCGACTGGCTCGGCTACATGCTGAGCGGTGAACTCGCCAGCGAACTCTCCCAGGCTGGGGAGAGCATGCTGCTCGACCTGCATACCCGCAAATGGGCGGGCGGGGTGATCAAGTCGCTTGGGCTTTCAGAAAAACTCCTGCCACCGCTCAAGAACGCCGGGACGAAACTTGGCAAACTGACCAGGGAAGCCGCCGCCAACCTGGGACTGGTCCCCGGCATCCCGGTGGCGGTCGGCGGACCCGACACGCAGTGCGGACTGCTCGGCTCGGGAGTCGTTGCCGCCGGGCAAATCGGTGTCGTCGCCGGGACAACCACGCCGGTGCAGATGGTCATCGACCAGCCGCTCATCGATCCCGAGAGGCACATCTGGACCGGCCTGCACATGCTCCCCGGCCTGTATGTCCTGGAGAGCAATGCCGGGCAGATGGGTTCGACCCTTGAATGGGCGGCCTGCCTGGTTCATGGCGATGCCCCCAACCCAGTGGCCATGCTGGTTACCGAGGCGGAAGCCTCCATCCCCGGCGCACATGGCATGCATTCGACCATCGGTGCATCGGTCTTCAACGCATCCGCCATGGAACCACCGGTGGATACCCTGACCTTCTCGTCGGTTGCAGCCCGCGCCGGCGAAGAAGCCCGGGCCGACCTGGCTCGTTCCATCCTGGAAGGCATGGCTTACGCCGTGCGCGCCAACGTTGAGCAGATCCTGAAGGTCTCTGGCGGGACGCCCAACGAGATCTGGCTCAGCGGGGGGATCACCCGTTCGGCCGCCTGGACCGGCATGGTCAGTGATGTGATGAAGTGCAAGGTGAATGTCAGTTCTTCGGCCGAAGCGACTGCCCTGGGGGCGGCCATCTGCGCCGGGGTTGGAGCCGGCCTCTACCCGGACCTGGCAGCAGGCGCACAGAAGCTGGCCCATTCCGCCCGCCAGCACCAGCCTGGTCCGGACTCGACCGCCTACCAGACCCTCTATGCCGACTGGATGTCCATGCGCAAGGAACGCAGACCGGCGGACATCATCGCCATCAACCAGTTCACCGAGGCAATGATGGCCGGCCTGGATGCTGGCGAGGGCTCGGGTGTTCCAGTTGCCTCCTTCCAACCCCGCATCTACATCAGCGCCGAGGTGGATGAAGTGGCCCTGCAAAAACTGCGTGAGATCGGTGAGGTGACCTATAAACCCTACCGCACGGAGGGCATCCTGCTCACCGGCGATGACCTGGTGCAGACGCTCCAGGGATACCAGGTCTTCGTCACCGAGGTGGATATCGTCGATGCGGAAGCCCTGCTCAAACTACCCGACTTACGCATGGTCGTTGTCTGCCGCGGTAATCCCGTCAATATCGACATCGAGGCCTGCACGCTGGCCTGCGTGCAGGTGACCAACACCCCGGCCCGAAATGCCGATGCGGTGGCCGACCTGGCAGTGTCGTTCATGTTGATGCTGGCCCGTCGCATGCAGCCGGCGATCGGTTTCCTGCGCCAGCCCGGCAGTGAAGCCGGCGACCTGGGACGTATGGGCCAGGCCCACGAGGAATTCCTGGGGGTCGAGCTGTGGCACAAGACCATCGGCGTGGTCGGCGGCGGCGCTATCGGCCGCAAGGTCATCCAGCGCCTGCTGCCGTTCGGGACGCGTATCCTGCTCTTCGACCCGTTCCTGACCTCCGGGCAGGCCGCCCTGCTGGGTGCAGAAAAGGTCTCGTTCGAACACCTGCTGGCTGAGAGCGATTTCATCAGCCTGCATGCCCCCGTCACCGAGGGGACACGCGGCATGCTGAACGCTGCCGCCTTCAACCTGATGAAACCAGGCGCCTTCCTGGTCAATACCGCCCGGGCGGCGCTGGTCGACCACGAGGCGTTGCTGTCCGCATTGAGCAGTGGCAGGCTTGGCGGCCTGGCCACCGATGTCTTCCCGGTCGAGCCACCCGCGGCGGATGACCCGCTCCTGGCTTTCCCGAATGTTGTTGCCACCCCGCATATGGGCGGCAATACCCTCGAGGTGGCCGCCCACCAGGGTGAGATCATCCTCAATGAGTTGAAAGCCCTGTTGGCTGGCAAGAACCCAAAGTACCTGCTGAATACGGTCAAACCCGGGACCTTCTCCTGGACCGGGCAGCGCAAGACGGATGAGGCGGCCCTCAAAAACCGGGCCACCGCCCCGGGACCCGGGGCGACCGACCTGGATATCGCCGCCCAAAAAAGTAAGGCACCCGATAACTCAACCAGTACCATCAGTGCGGCTGCACCCCGGCCGGCTACAACCATTGGAAAGGTCGAAGCCATGGATAATAGTGAAATCCGCCAAAAGATGATCGCGATCCTGAAAGAGTTCACCTCCCGTATCGCCTCCGACAAGGAGATGATCAGTTTTGCCAAGGGAAAGAACGTCATCTTTTCCTTCATCGTCAAGGACATCGACCAGGCCTTCTTTATGAGTTTCCTGGACGGCAAGGTGGACTCAGGCCTGGGCGATCCCGTCCGCGAGCCCGATGTGAAGCTCAAGATGAGCGCGGATATCCTGGACGGCATGTTCACCGGGCGGATCAATGCCACCAAGGCCGCCACCAGCGGGAAACTCTCATTCAGCGGGGATACCGGTAAGGCCATGTCTTTCATCCGTATCCAGGGGAACATGGGCCGTCTGTACAGCGAAGCCCGCGCCAGGGTCGGTGACCCGGGCGACCTGACCCGGCTCGCTGCAACTCCCACCGCGGCCCCATCCCCCGCTGTGGCTGCCCTGGCTGCAGCCCAACCCGCCGCAGCCTATATCCCTACCGCCCCAGTGCAGGTGCGGGTGGGCGATATACGCGATCAGATCCTGATGGTCACCAACGAACTGTATGCCAAGGGGCTGATCACGCCAACCGGGGGCAACATCAGCGCCCGCTGCGACGACAACCCGAACGAGGTCTGGATCACCCCCAGCGCCATCTTCAAAGGCGACCTGCGCCCGGATATGATGGTGCGCATCAACCTGGAAGGCAAGATTATCAGCGATACCGATTATCCTGCCTCCAGCGAGCGGCGCGTCCATTGCGCGATCTACAAGATGCGCTCCGACATCACCGCGGTGATCCACTCCCACGCCATCCATACCACCCTGATGGCATTGACCGGCACCCAATTCATCCCCATCTCCGCGGATGCCGCCTTTTTCGGCGACCTACCGGTCGTGCCGTTCATCATGCCGGGTACGGACGAGCTGGGTGATAAAGTGGCGGAAGCGATCGGTATGACGGGGATCGCCGCGATAATGCAGAACCACGGACTGGTGGTGGCAGGCAGCAGCCTGCGCCGCGGGGCTGACATGACCGATATGATCGAGCTGACCGCCCACAAGATCTTGACCTGCAAAATGCTGGGCATCGAGCCGGCGCTCCTGCCGGAGGATATCGTCAAGGAGTTGAAAGAAATCGGTGCCAGCATGGCTTGAGTTCCATGCGCTGTTCTGAAGCAAGATTTCAGTGGCGGACTGGCTCTCTACGCTTTGGGATTCCTGGCTTTTGCTCAGGCAGTTTGGAACACCAGCCGCGTGCCGCGCCTGGCCGAGCCGCATTATCAGACGCTAATCCAGTCTGTAACCTCGATGGCATTCACCCTTGGCACACCTCTGGGCGCGCTGTGGGTTGGTCTGAGTGTCGACCCTTATGGATTGCCCGCGTTGATGGTAGGTGCAGGTGTACTCGTTATGATATCAATGCTGATCCTGATCGGCGGTGGAGTGAAACCTCCCGTCACCCCGTAATGCCTGTTAGAAGGGTTTTCGCAAACGATCCACTTGGAACGATCTGGCAAGGAGGTGAATCTATAAAAAAACATGAAAAAAACCCAAATTCAATCCGAGATTCTTTGACAATCGATTCGTCTTTGTTCAGGAGAATGATGAAATGTCCAGGAAAAGGATCAATACCTTTGTTGTGGCTGTTCTCGTCTTACTGCTGGCTTTGGGCAGCACCCAGATGGTAATGGCCGGCAAGCCCACCCCCACGCCCCCACCCGGACCGACACCGACGCCCCCGCCCGTCCCGGCAGGAATGCTCGCCGGGTTGAGGGCTTCCGATTATGGCATCAGCCCCTGGCCCACTCCTAGCTGGTGGGTCAACTCGATTAACTCGATGGCCTCGCGCTTTCCCGGCTCGACTGGCGCCATGATTGCCGTTGTCGTCGAAATTGACGGGATGAAAGGCCCGGGTTGTTGGGCGCACTTCCCCAACCCCGACAGTGGAACATACCCGGGTGTTCGCTTCGATGCCACCGACAAATTCGAGCCGGACTTTGCCGCCTTTGACACGGGAGGCATCAAGGTCTGGTTGCAGGTGGAGTCGTCCGGGTGCGATATGTCCATGTTGATTGACCTCGTGTTCAAACAATATGGAAACCACTCCAGCGTGATTGGCTTTGGAGTTGACGATGAGTGGTACCAGAACAAGTCCTATCGCTACGGCAAACCCATTACAGATGCCGAGGCGCAGGTATGGGTGGCGAAAGTCCGAACGTACGATACCGCTTACAAAGTCTTCCTCAAGCATTGGCTCACCTCTCAGATGCCGCCCACATACCGCGAAGGGTTGGTTTTCGTTGACGACAGCCAAGGCTTCAGATCCATGGACAAAATGATGACCGAATTCGCAGCCTGGGGAGCATATTTCAATCCCTCGCCGGTCGGTTACCAATTCGGCTACGCCACTGACAGGGCCTGGTGGAGCAAACTGATTGATCCTCCCAAGTCCATCGGGAATGGGATCCTCTCCAGAGTCCCCAATACCCTGGACCTCTTCTGGGTGGACTTCACCGCCCACGACATCTGGCCGTAAACCCAACAATTGAAAAACTTCTCGTAAATAATAAGAAACAAGCGTCTGGTGACCAGCCGCTTGTTTCTTTTTACAATCATCGTCGGAGCTGTCCGCAGGATGAGCTGATCAGCACCATCGCCGGAGCGCGGTTCAGGTGTTTCTTGAATTAAATTCAGCGATAATGGAAACCGCCATACCTGTTGCATCCCCGGCATATTGCAGACAACGTTCCATGAGGTGATTTTCCATAAAATACCGTTGTCCTGCCTCGGTGGCCAGGTCGCAACCCATCAATTGGCGGCAATTGACAGAACCATGTTGCTTTTCAAAACGGCTGATCAATTCTTGAGTAAGGGTATAGCTGACCTCGATTGATTCAGCAGGTGAATTTCTGCCAGCGACGAGATTGATACCCATGATTGCCCCGCTGACAGCGCCGCACATGCCGCCTGTACGGGAAATCCCGCTGCAAAACCCGGTTGCAATTTTGGGAATCAAATCTGATTGGATGCCCTGGCTTTCCGCTATCGCCTGCAGCACACTCTCTGCGCAGAAAAAACCTGACCGGAATAGTTCCAGGCTGCGTTGCGGGGCTTGTTTGCTCATGTTCCAACCTCCCGGCTCGGGTTCCTGCTTTCAGGAAGTGTCCTCGATCTCATCACAACGAAAAACAAATTCTGATCGAAATTTCTACAAGATTCTTCCGAATTTCAGCCCTGGTATGCCATTTTCTACTATCCCACGTCGCGGCACTCAGGTCATCTCCCCCATATAATATCTGGCCTAATTTTACATTTCTGAACCTGGCTACGGCATAAAAAGCTGCCGCTTCCATCTCCACCGTGACGCAGCCCTCCGATTTTCTCAGTTCAATTTTTTCTTCAGTCTCCCTGTAAAACGAATCAGTGGTCCAGGTTTTTCCTTTTATATAATCGATCTTGTATTTAATAAATCCTTCTTCAATCTTACCAATCACTTCCGGGTTGCATTCTATTTCTCTGGCTGGTGCAAGATAATGATATGAAACGCCTTCATCTCGGATTGCGGAGGTTGGAATAATCAGGTGCCCAACTGCAATATCTTTTCTCAATACACCCGCGCCACCGCAGACGATAAATTTATTGAATCCAGAGGCAATTAACTCTTCCAGGAAAGCGGCAGATCCAGCTGCGCCTACATATCCCAGGGATAAATGAACCTTTTTCCCCATATACTCCATTTCATAGATCGGAACCTCCATCGTCTCACAATTCAGGAATTTGACCGCTTTTACCCGTCCCTCCTGTTCCATGGCATCCAGAACTTCACGGAAAAAAGTGATCACACAATATTCATATCCTTCAGTTCTTTTATGGAAACTGGATGGCTCAATTTTTGCCACCTGGGTATTGTCAAATTCCAATATTGGATATTTTTCTTTTTTCATGCATTACTCCATCGATCCTATCCAACAGCGCTGTCACGAAGTGGATACGACCTCCTGTGATCATGCTCGCTTGAATAAATTATAGCCTGACTTGTCCAGATTCCTGCGATTCCTTGACCGACGCATCAAGGGGAACCCTGATACCAGCATGGCAGGCGGACCCGGGATCGGGATTGGTAATTACAGCCAGGACTTTCATTGTGCCCTCCTCCTAATTACCAGGGGTGTCAACCGCAGTCCGCACCCCACGATCAAGCCAAGGACGATGCTCAAGATGAGATGCATGACGAAGGAACCACCAAACCATTGCAGGGTTGCGGGCGCCTTCATTTTCAACAGGATGGGCGTCGTCACCAGGATCGGCTGGCTCAGGACTTCGACGTACACCACTGCGAGCAGTATACATTTCTTGACAGAGGTCGCTCGCAAAGCACCCAACCCGGTCACCATGGCACCAAAGAGCGTGCCGAACAAGGGACCGATTACGTAATGCGTTACCACGCCGGTGGGAACACCTCCCGCGACCTGCGCGCCAACCATTGCCAGGAAGCGTGACACCGTATCCCCGACGATGGAAAAGCACAACCCAGCTGGTTGCCCGAGCACCAGCAGGATCCCCATGAGCAGGAGGTCCATGATCATCGTTCCAGCCAGGCCTCCGAGAAATCCCCATCCCAAGCCCCTCGAAAGGCTTTTAGAAGTGATCCAAGCGGTCACATGGGAAGTACCTTCATGTGTTGTTTCCATGTCTGTTCCTTCTTTTTTCTTAATCTGAGGCGGGCAATGACCTCAACGATTGTTTTTTTGCTTTTTCATGAATCGGTTTACCGGTCACCGCGTCCGGCAGCTCCTCTTCCACCCGGCGCAGGTGAGGAGACAAACAACTGATCGCTGCGGCCAGGGCAAGCAGCAAGCCCATGGTGACAAATAACAGGCCAATGCCGCGTCCAGGTCCCGTACCGAGGATCTGCCCTATGCTTCCAGTCAGGGGTCCATGGATAGCCATCATCGGCTCGAATACACGATCAGCCAGCGGACCAGCGATCACGTAGGTCAGCAGCGGAGTCGCCAAAACGATCGTCCGTCGGATGGCAAATACCCGTCCCTGGACATCCGGAGCAACCTTCTTCTGCCAGATCACCTGATTGGAACTGGAGAGAATGGGCACGCACAGGGTCGCCAGGAAACCGCTAACGATGATAAGACCCACAGAAGCACGCAGCCCGATCAGCGCCGAGAACAGCCCCAGTAATATCATGAAGATCATCATTACTTTGACACGGCGCTTGGGTCCTCCCCAGATGCTCATGACGAGTCCTCCCACCAGAAAACCACTGCTGCTCATCGACATCGCCAGGCCCAATTTGGCTGTCGAGGCGAAGGAGAGGATGAGCGGCGTGAAGAGCACAACGGTCATTTCGGTTGTGAAGTTACAAATGGCAAATAGCACCATCAATGCCGACAGACCGGGCCGCGCCATGATGTACTTCCAGCCATACATGGCCTCCTGCAATACCGTACCCCTGCCGGCCCGACCCTCAACCGTCGTCGCGGCGCGGGGGATGTGAACGACCAGCAGTATGGAAATGGCGAAGAGAAATGTTGTGAAATCGATCAGGATTACTCCGGTAAGGCCGATACTTCCCATCAGCCCGCCCGCCACGATGGGAGCGATGAGATATTCCCCAATTTGCACTATTTCCATCATGCCGCTGGTGCGACCAAAGTTCTTCTTGGGGATCATTTGGGTCATAGCCGCCATCATGGATGGCATCCGTAAACTGCCAAAAGCTCCGCTGAGGAAAACGGCCAGGTAGATGTACCATACTTGCAGCCCGCCCAGCAGATACACCACGCCGATCGACAGGGTAGTGAGGCCGGCTCCAAGGTCGCTGATGAGCATCGCCTTGCGGCGATCCCACCGATCGACCAATGTGCCCGCCAGCGGTCCCAGCAGAACCCCCGGCAACACGAAGAACATGGAGATGAGTGCGTAGTGGGTGATGTCCCCGGTCGTTTGGAAGACCCAGACTCCCAGTGCGAAACTGGTCAAGCCTGAGCCGATGAACGAAATCATCTGCCCGAACCACACCACTGTGAATGCTCGGGCACCATCCAGGATGGGAGCTCTGATCGTTGAAATTGGGCGTGACATTGTTCTTTCCATTTCTTTGTCTCCTTCATTTGAAAATATGAGGTTCCGTGAAATAATTGCGGTAGTTGATGTTGAACCTTCTAAGAGCGGTTCGGGAAGGGATGGTTTCCGTATTATGTCCTTGAGCGGAAACCATCCCCGCTTGTGAGCATAGATCTTTACTTCTTCATCGAGCGCATCAGCAGGATCGATCCCAGGGCGAGCAGCAGGATCGCAAAGATCGGCAGTTCAAAGGAAAGGTGCAGCAGCGGGCGTGCCAGCTCCAATCCGCCCAACAGGAGGGCGAGGATGCCGAATGTGGTCGATATGCCGCTTGTAGGCTGCCCTTTGATCGACCGGGCCAGGTTGAGACCGAGCAGGATGGCGCCGATACCGAGTGCGCCCGTACCTTCTGGCAGGGAGGGGAACAGCTCTGTGATGCCCCACAGGATAAAGAGGGCGCCCCATGCAATTGCGCCAAGATCGGGGTTGTACTTGCGTGTGTTTTCCATTTTTTCTCCTTTTTTTGTTGTCTGGTTTCGAATGATAGTTAAGGCTTAAGCATTTGCCATGCTGCGATAGGCGCATGCCCTCGCCTGGTGGGCTTTCCAGCCTGGCCACCAGGTTGTATGCCAGGCATGGAGGCGGGCAAAGATCGAGTGCGGGTGTTTGAGGCCCATTTGGCGGATGGGGCAATCTTCGCACCGGTGGATCTTCTCGATGAGGAACGCGCTCATTGCGATGTTGCCGAGATCGGGATTGAACTTGATTGTGGTTTCCATTTTGAATTCTCCTTTTTTTGTTGGTTTATATGATTATTTCTTTTGACCGGCTTCACTCACCGAGAGCAAAGCCAGGTTGAGCCCATACACTTTGTTCAGGACGCCCATCAGGGCAGCCTGGTCTCCGATGTACCCGGAAAGGATCATTTCATCGTTATCCAATAGCGTCACCTTCAGTCCTTCCAACCATTCCGACCAGCTCTCATCGAGTTGACCTCTGACGTGGATCTCGAAGCATCCTCCACGAGCGCCGGTGGAAAGCTCACCTTGATTCACTTTGTTGGTTTCCTTTTTCTTGTTTTCCATATTTCCTCTTGGTCCTAATTTATCAGTTTCCCGTCACGGGCTCATCGTCCAAAGGTCGTATCTGGGGTTGTATTTATTTCTCAGGAAAAAGACCGGTCTCCCCCGTTTTTTCTCAAATCCAGGCAACAAAAAAGCCGGCTGTGGAAAATTCCACTGCCGGCTATTTGAAAATCACTCCCTGCTGACGGTCACTCGAGAATTTTGAGCTCTTTCCCGATCGCCACTGCCTGCGTTCTGCTTTCCACCCCCAGCTTGTTATAGATATTGCTGATGTGCCGCTTTACCGTGGGGAGGGAGATGACCAGCTGCCCGGCGATATCCTGGTTGGAACGGCCGGCGTTGATCAGCTTCAACACCTCCACCTCACGCGTGGTCAGCGGTTCGGCCAGAAGCTGCATGGAGGGTTGGATCATGCTTGAGGTTTGGCTTATTTGGGACAAAAGAACAGCCGCATAACTGCCCCCGCTCTTCCGAGATTGGATTTGGCAAAGCAATCTCGTCATTGCTTCGCCCTTATCCAAGAAGGATCGCACGTACCCTTCAGGCTGGGCCAGTGTGAGTGCTTTTTCCAAGACCTCCAGGGCTTGCTCGTTCTCTTTCTTTCCTTGAAGAGCCAGCGCTCGAAGGATCAGGGCTTCGATTATCAAATCCACCTGCCCGATTTTCTCTGCTTGTTGAAGAAACCGGTTGGATAGGTGGATGGCTGCCTCATTATTGCCTTGTGCCAGGAGCAACCGTAGCAGGAGATCATAATCAATCTCCCGATGATAGGGAATTTCGTCTTTGAAATTTATACCCCTCTCTTGAATGTGTTGGGAAGGTTTGTCCAAATTTCCCTGGGCGAGCCAAATCCGCGCAAGGACGGACTTCAATTGGGTGAATAAATGGGGAGGAACTGGATTCTCGCCAATCAACCGCTCTGCCTCACGGATGGCTTCCTCGGCTTGTTCGGGATGCCCCCGGGCTTGTTCGAGCCGGGCCCGGATGGCGTGGGCGTAGGCTTGCATACCGATATCCCCCCACTGCCGGCAAAGGTCAATACACTGGTGGACGTACAGGTCTGTATCATCCAGCCGGTTCCACTCATAAAACAATTTCGCCATGCTGACAAAGATATTTGCAGCCAATGGGGATCTTTGCCCATCCGGACGGACTGCACTTTGTAAACATTGGGTATATACGTCTGCTGCCCGGTGGAGTTGTCCTTGCACCGCTAGAATATCGGCAATACTCGTATTGGCGATGATGACCATGTGAAGGTTGTTTGCCTCTCTGCCGATGCGGACGGCTTCGGTATAGGCCCGCTTGGCTTCCTCCATATCTCCATTGAACCAGCTTGCATCCCCAAGGATCGATGTCGCCACACTTCGTATGCTTCGAGAAATGGAACTGCAGTCGGGTAGCAGCTCTAAAGCTTGTCGTGCATACTCCGCCGCTGAATGCATGTCCCCTCGCGAGTTGGCGCAGTGCGCCCGGGCTGCCGCAATGGTCCCCTTCATCGTCCTGACCTCGTCTGTGGGTTCGAGTGGGGAGAGCAGTTTCTCAGGTGCCTGGAGTAATGGCTCCACGCGGCCCTGTTCCCCGGTCAGGGCGAGCGCCCAGGCTTTTTGAATGGCCAGCCAGGGGCGGGTATCTGATTGAAAATCGATGGCGTCGGTCCAGTTGAGCAGGGTCGCCACCTCGCCACTCATGAGCAGGAGACAGCCATTTTCCTCGATCAGGTGCGCAGCCCGGTCTTCGTCGCCGGTTTCGATCGCCTGCTGGATGGATTCGGCGATAAAGCCGTTCTGCTCGTACCATTTGGAGGCGCGGCGGTGCACCTCGGGCAGCATGTGCGGGTATTGGTGTGTCAGGCGCTTCCTGAGCACATCCGCGAAGAGATGGTGATAGCGGTACCATTGCCTCTCATCGTCCAGCGGGATGACGAAGAGGTTCATCTCTTCCAAGGCTTCCAGCATCGCCTGCCCATTGACAGTCTCGGTCGATTCGGTATCGACAACGGCCTCACACAGCGGTCCGCATAAGCGCTCCAGGATCGAGGTTTGCAGGAGGAAAGCGTTCAACTCCTTCGACTGAAGCTTGAGCACCTCCTCGGCCAGGTAATCCATCACGTAGTGATGGCTGCCAGTGAACGCGGTAACAAAAGCGTGGATGTCTTTGCTGCCCTGCATCGAAAGGGCAGCCAGTTGTAGACCGGCGATCCACCCCTCGGTCCGCTTCTCCATGGCAGTAAGATCGCCGGCAGACAGTGTCAATCCCATGGATTCGTTCAGAAAAGCAGCGATCTCGCCAGGCGTAAAGCGCAACTGGTCGGCCCGGATATCTAATATCTGGTTGCGGACACGCAGGCGGGCAAGCGGGAGCGGAGGATCGGTCCGGGTAAGGATCACCAGGTGCATCTGGGGCGGCATATGCTCCAGGAGATAGGCGAACATTTTCAGCACCGCTTCAGAGTGTAGCACGTGGAAGTCGTCCAGGACCAGGACGAACGGACCAGGAAAGGATGCCAGTTCATTGGTCAGCAGGTTAATCACATTTTCGAATTGTGCGGGCAGGATCCCCACGAGCATGCCAGACAGGTCAGCCTCAATATTTGGCGCAATGGGCATGAGGGCCGCCAGCAGGTATTGCAGGAAACGGATCGGGTCATTATCGCTGCTGTCGAGGGAGAGCCAGGCGGATGGGGTCTTTGTCACCTTCAGCCAGCTGCTGACCAAGGTCGTTTTTCCATAGCCGGCAGGAGCGGAAACCAAGATGAGTGCCCGGTCCATGCCGGTATCGATCAGGTCAGAAAGGCGCGGACGGGTGATCTGGGTGGAGCGGATGAGAGGAATGTAAAACTTTGTCTTTAGCAGGTGCTTGCTCTGCTCCAAAGACACTTTTTCATTTTCCTTTTCCCCCGTTGCCAAGCCAGGAGCAACCTTCGACACGTGTTCTCCTTGCCTATGATTCAGTATCGACACGCTCATCCCTTTGGCGAGTTATCTCAATAATTGGTTCAAAGATATCGTCCGTGGAGATTAGGCTTATTTACATTGTACAGGAATGTCACTGGGGACACAAGGTTGTGTGGATTTTCACGAACGGATTTCATTTTATCGATTTGCGACCGATAGATTTCCAGACTCCTAGTGGGTCGCGTACTTTACACCCAGTAAGCCGCGTTCTCTGCAACCACCAGGCAAGGGGGTGTTGTTTATACAAATAATCTTAAGTCGAATGGGTAAGCAGAGTGTATTTCGCCTTACTACTTACAAATTCAGCTTGTTCTTAGATAAAACGAATATCTGGCTTGTGCTTTCTTTAAAACAACCAAAATCAAAGTAAATCCCATCTTGTGGGGTTAATCGGAAAACATCAAACTGACGATTTTATGCCCGGCAGAGGAAATGGTAACGCTCCCATCATCTGCAACAGGCAGTGGTGATATTTCTTCCTCTGCCAGATTGACTAGCGCGGCATGCGCAAAGGAGATATCCTGGGCTTGATGTGGACCGATGTTGACTGGGAGAAGAGCATCCTGCGGGTCGAGCGCCGGCTGCCGGCCGCCTGGCTGGCCGGTGTCCTGGCGACGGCGCTGTTTGGCATCGGCGTGGCAGTGTCTTTCCTCTCGAACGGCGACCTGCCCGGTCTGGCTGGGTGGGTGGGGCGGTTATCTTCATCCCCTCCCTGGCACTGGCTCTGGGCGTCTTCTCCTCCGGCAGCCGGGTCTTTGAGGTGGTTTTCGTGATCTGGTGGTACATCGGCCCGCTGCAAAAGACGCAGGGGGTGGATTTCACCTCCGGCGCGCCGCAGGTCTACCTGTTGGCAGCTGCCGGGCTGCTGCTGCTCTCCGCGTTCTGGCGGGGCAGGCAGGTGCGGGTGTAGAGATGATACAGGGTTTGCGCAATGCGTTGCATTGCGCAAACCCGCAGCATTTAATCTTACCGCGGCACTCTGGGTGGGGACCGCTGTTTGGATTTTGAGTGCGCCCAACTGAAACCGAACCCGTGTTCGTGAAAAATAAATCACATGGCCAAGACAGATTATTGATTCGCCGTAACTGTTTTATCACTATGGAGTTAGTATATATGGATAGTGCGTCCTTTCACACAAGGGCCTAGGATGATATCCGTATAAGATATAAAATCAATCCAACTATTACAAGGAGAATATAATGAAATTATCAGCCCCTAAAAAAATTACCTGGTGGATTGCTGTAATACTTGGCGTCCTTGGTATCCTAGGAACATTCATCAGCATACCATTTGTTAGTGCCAATGCTTTTTGGTTTGTGGCAGTCGCATTTATTTTGCTTGCACTCGCTACTTTTTTCAAGAGCCTATAAATCTAGTCCCAATTCACTGTGAAGTAGGTCCATATTCACATATCCTTTAGTGGCAAAATCCCCCTAATAATTGATTTGGGGGATTTTGCGCAGAATTAATATCTCCAACGGTAAAATTGTGGCCGAACTGGATTTGAGCCTGAATACGCTTGGTCGTTGGTTCGACTACAAAGGAACCTTCAACGAACCATGGAAAAGTTGACCCTCTCTCTCAGCCAACCGATCGCCACCGGTCGCACGGCGGATATCCATGCCTGGCAGGAAGGGCAGGTGCTCAAACTTTTCCATGACTGGTTCGAACTCGAAAACATAGAATATGAGGCTCGGATCGCCCGGGCGGTCCATGCCAGCCGGCTGCCCGTCCCGGCGGTGGGCGAGATCATCCGCGTGAACGGCCGCAACGGCCTGGTTTACCAGCGCGTGGACGGCGACTCGATGTGGGGCAGGTTGTCCCACAATCCCTGGCGGGTTTTCCGCTACGCCCGACGGACGGCGGAACTCCATGCTGAGATGCATAACCGCACCATCCTGGTGGATCTCCCTTCCCAACGGAAAAGACTGGTCAACAAGATCCACGACGCAAAGCCCCTGCCTGAACATCTCCGATCCAGGGCTCTGGCCGCCGTCGAAAGACTGCCGGACGGGGACCGTCTCTGTCATGGAGATTTTCATCCCGGGAACATTCTGACAACCGGGCAGGCTGATACCATCATTGACTGGATAGATGCTTCATGCGGCAATCCAGTCGCTGATGTTGCCCGAACTACGATCCTTCTGCTTGGCGCTGCTGACCGGCAAATCCAGGGTTCGTTCCGGAGAACCATCGTGCGGATCTTCCACTCGGCATATCTCCGTCACTACTTTAAGCTCAATCCCAGCGGGAGGGAGGAATACAATCGCTGGCTGCCGGTCATCGCAGCAGCCAGGTTGAGCGAGAATATCAGCGAACTGGAAGGCTGGTTGATCGCCAGGGCGGAGAATGGCCTGCAGAGGGGGTAAATGCGCCGGACAGCGTGTTGCAACTGACAGTTCCCAACAATAAACCAAACACGTAAATTAGACCTGAATGGGATCGGGACCTGAAACCGCCAGGTCGTAGGTCCAGATCCTGCCGGGTACACTTATTATAAGAACTCGTTTCCAAATCTAGAAAGTACAGCATAATGCCCCTCTTAGCAAATAAGGGGCATTATCTTTATACCTAATCCCATTCAACCATCAATACTTTACTACCGTACAAATAGGTGCCCATCGCGGTCTTTGCATCCTATGGACACGCGGGTTTGAACATCATCTCCTTTGGGGATATCATCCCCTTTCGGGGACCGCTTTTTGGATTCCTGTGCCCCTCGCGTACTTTGCATCCTGTGGACAAGGGGATACTGTATATAGGGATAATACAAAGTCGTGAGGGGGCTGACAACCTAATCATTCATGCCATCACAGGAGGTTCCTCTTCAATCGTTTGGCGGGCTTTTAACCGCTATTGTACAGTTTGCGTGCATACCAATTCTGAGTATGCTTTTAGCAAGATAAGCGCGGCGGTTTCTCTCCCCTAAATTGATGGCTCGTCATCTTCTCGGATGCACCTGACATGTGGGATTCCGTGGTATTTTCAAGCATTTTTCCCTGGCCTGCGGCTAGGGCAGGCTCGCTTTGTTTTTTTTCTGCTCCCCGGCCTCTCTCTAGCGCCAGTAACGCCAACCGTTCAGCAGCACAGTAAGCCGTAAAAGGAGACCAAATTGAAAAGAAAGAACGTTTTCTTCGAGGCTGGCATCTTGTTGCTCTCATTGTTGCTTCTACCAGGTTTAGTGGGATGTGGTGTAAATTTAGATCTGAAAGCAACGACAACACCCACACCAACATCGACACCGCCGATAACACCTACACCCACATATTTTGCGATTCAGCGGGCTCAGGTCTTGGATTTCATCACCTCCCTCTCCACCGCCTCGGTTTTTCGCATCCCGCTTTATCCATTTATCTCAAACGAAAAGGACTGCCAGAAAAGCAGTCCCATCAATTTTTCCCAGTGAGAGGAGAACCTTACGGGATGGTCACCGTCAAGATATAGGTCACCAGACCGCCGTCCCGGGGTATGACCTCGACGACATATTCCTGAGTAGTCGGCAGGGTGCCGGTCCAGGTGGTGACGCGGTCCCATTGGCTCACGAGCGTACTCCCCTTAATTCCAAAGACAGACAGGTAGGCCCTGCTGGAGTCGACGTTGAGGCTGACGGTCATGAGCTGTCCGGCAGTGCACCGAAACCCGTAAGTGTGCACATATCCAAGGTTCGTTTGACCATACAAGGTGATGGAGGTCTGGTAAGTATTGGGGAAATCGACCAGTTTCCCAAATTTGGAGGTCAGAACGTAGTCCTCCATTGTGGCACCGCCGAACAGCTTGATCGTATATGTCCCGGTCTGGGGGAGCTGGATTTGATAGTGCGTCCACCCGACGACCTCATCGAACAGCCGGCCTCCGTCCGGGGCAATCACGCCCAGGGTGACATCCCAGCCCGGGGACTCAACATTCAGGATCATCGGCTGGGCACGGATGGCTTGTACCGTGTACGTGATGACCTGCCCGGGCGAAATGGTGCCCTTTAAAACCGCGGCGGTCTCCCCCTCCTGAAAGACGATCTCCCCGGGTGAACCGGGCGAGAGTGCGGGGTTATTGCTGGGTATGCTGGTAGCCGTTGCCAGCAGGAACGGGGTTGCAGCGGAGAGATCGAGCGTTGGTGTATCCAATATCTGCAACAAGGGCGTTGGGCTGGAGAGAAGAACGGTGGTAGGCGTATCCAGGGGCACCTGCACCTCGGGGGTTGGGCTGGATGAGATGAGTACCGGCGTGTCCACCTCTGGCATGGTGGTGGGGGTAGGAGGTACGGTCGTGGCATTACTTAAAAGCGGTATGTCGCAGCCAACCAACAGCAAAACCAAGAGGATCATAGAGATGAAAAGCGAAAAATGCCTGGAATGAGAGAGCGACTTGTTGGATATCATGGGATCTTCCTCCTTAGGAAAAATGCTGCCAAAAACATATGTGTGCAAAAAAACGAGTCTCCATGCCTGAAAATTTTGAATTCATACCGGTTGATTGCAAGGTTACCCTAATGATAGCATAAACGACCGCTTGAAAAATATACACTCCAGAGTATTCCTTGAAATCTATGCTCCAATTTGATCCGGGTTGTAAAATAATAGCGCTCCCATCCCTGCATAGACCGGATATACTGGGGTCAAATATCAGCCCTGCCTGTGATACTCCGCTGTGGAAGCAGTACCACCATCCTATTCCCCTGCCCGGCATCGTATGTGAATTGGAAGTTGTTCCCGAAGCGACTCACACCTATTCGCCCAACTACGATATTGCCTTGATCCAGGCGTTATCCTTCCTGAGTCTGCCAGCATGACTTTGGAGCCCGCCCCACACAGGCTCCACAGGACACTCTGCCTGCGGCTCCGCGCCGGTAAGCCATACCGTTGTCAAAAGATCAACTATGTATTTCATACAAAAATCCGCCACGAAAGGCGGATTTTGGGATGCCCCTAAGGGGATACCTTATATACAGATAATCCTAAGTTGAGAGGGTGGCTGATAACCTGAACTGCCAGGCATGGTATCTTCATCGGCGTTGCGCTGGAATATGCCGCTGAACCAATAGTGATAGAATAATAAAATGAACAAGAGATCCACTTACCTGGCGACACTCGTCGGGGTGATATGCGTCTTTTTCCTCGTCCGTTTGGTCGCTTTTCCCCGTCCAAGAATTGTGCGGAATGATGTGATCCAAGGTGTCCTTATCGGCTTCGGGCTGGCGTTTGTCACGGCCCAGATTTACGCCAGGGTCAAGGCCACGAAGGTCAACGGCTGGATCACCATGTTCGGATTGGGCGAGCCCGGTAACGGCATGCTGCTGCGAGCTGCGCATGCCCAGTTATTTCCCGGCCCGGTGAACACACCAGAAGAGGCGATGTATTGGTGGACGAACTCAGATGGTGCGGGCCATGCGCTTTCCGGAGTGCACGACTACGTCATGCACTTTCCGGAAGGTGGGCTTCCGCCGAACAAGGCGTTCTGGTCGATTACGATGGGTGATGCGGGAAATCACTTTGTGGCGAACCCGCTTAACCGTTACAGCGTCAGCGATCGCACCGGCCTCGCCCAAAACACCAACGGCTCGGTCGATATTTACATACAGAACGGTCCTCCGTCCGGGCACGAGTCCAACTGGCTGCCCGCGCCTTCGGGCAAGTTCATCCTCTGGCTGCGCGTGTACATACCCGGCGAGGCCATTCTCCATGGCAGGTATACGGTGCCGCCGGTTGCCCTAGTGAGATGATGTATATGAACTACGAACATTTGCTTATATTCGGTGGGGTCTGTGTCGTGACATGGTCCCTTTTCATCTACTTTTGGCCGCGCCTGTTGCTGTCCGTGTTCAAGAGAGGTATTCTCGTTAAAGGGTTCGGCGATGGCCCCATCCCGGTCAATACGCTCTATACGCAGCCCCAAGCGTTTTTTGCAGATCCTCTCCACCCGCCTGCCTCGGCCTCGAAATTGGGTTCGACTGGCGTGAACCGCGACACGCTTATTTCAGCCGGCTGGTTAGACCTCAGTAAAGGGCCGCTCGTCTTGCATGTACCCGACATGAATGATCGCTACTACAGCGTGCAGTTCACTGATCCGTTGAAGAACATTAATTTTGCCTACGTCGGCAAACGCACCACAGGCACTCAGGCGGGAGACTACCTCATTACGGGGCGAGGTTGGAAAGGACAGGTACCGAGCGGCATGACGCAGATATCCTCGCCGAACAACTCAGTGCTCGTCCTCGGCCGCGTGCTCGTGCTAAACGACAGCGACCTGTCGACTGCCTATGACCTTTCGAAGCAGATCCAACTCACACCACTAAGCCGCTGACAGCCCAGCCAGCAGCCTATAAATCATGAATCAAAAACTCGCCTTTGATGGCGGGTTTTTGTGTGCCCCCAAGGGGATACTGTATATACGGATAATCCTTAGTTGAGAGGGGAAGCATGGGACGTTTGATGCCCATAAAATCGTAAAAATTTCAGTTCGACAGCTTCGAACTCTTTTTCACGTCCGCTCTTTTGTTGCTTTTTGATCCGACCGAAGAGTCTGTCTATATCCTTTTGGACAGTCCCATCATGTCCGTGGTACCCGAAACATACAATGGGTATTAGTCTTGATGATTTTCATCTCCATGCGAAGCGCCGAGGTAACTGAATGCGATTAATACTCCAGTGACCAAAGCAGTGGCAATTGCATACCATACCTTTTCAAGCCCACTGATTCCGTCTTCAAAAAGGATCTCTACAAAGTGGACTGCCATTACAAGCACGATCACACTGCTTAGTTTTCCTTTAAGCTCGGCAAGATTTCTTGCCACCAGAGAAGTAGGCAATTCAACATCACTTACAAACAGCTTATAGATACTGACTGCCAGGATATACAAGAAAATCGCGATCAGGAACACATCGATCAGTTTGAGCATTGCTATGGTAATGTCAGGCGCTTGACCGATGCTGAGAATGATCTTCATCCAGGTATTGACGGCTTGAGAAATTCCCCAGAACAAGGCCAGGGCGAAGGTGATCAGCAGACTAATCACTGCAATCAGGCTGAGATATTTACTTTTTTCAATGAGAGTTTTCATGTACACCTCTTCTGTGCTTAATGAACAACCGATCTTTCAAGACCATTTCAGATTTCCTTGAACAGATGATCATAATCGCCGTATTTTTCTCCGCGCCCATTTCTCAATCTCGATAATGGTAAAAGCGGCCAGACTGACGGCGAGCACATCCAGCCAGAGAGATGGTTTCATCGGCGCGCTGCCAAACAGGCGGTTCATGAAGGGGGCGTAGGTGAAGAGCATCTGGATCAACACCATCAGGATCGCGCCGCCGATCGCCCAGGGGTTGGAGAAGAAGCCCAGTTGGAACAGCGATCTAGTCAGCGAGCGGGTGTTGAACAGGTAGAGGATCTCGACAAAGATAACCACGTTGACCGCTACCGTACGGGCCTCCTCGATCGATGCGCCGCGCCCCAGCTCATACTCGAATAGGCCGAAAGCTCCCGCCAGGATGATCAGACCAACCAGCAGGATCCGAAAGATCAGAGCGCCGGTAAGGATGGGCTCATCCGGATTGCGCGGCTTGCGGCGCATAATGTCGGATTCCTTTGGCTCGAGGGCCAGCGTAGTTCCCAGCACCGCCGCCGTGACCATGTTGATCCATAGGAGCTGGATCGGAAGGATTGGCAGAGTGGCTCCAGCAACGATGGCGGCCAGCAAAACCAGCCCTTCGCCCAGGTTGGTCGGCAGGGTCCAGGCGATGAACTTGGTCAGGTTGTCGAAGACGCCGCGGCCTTCCTCAATCGCAGCCTCGATGGAAGCGAAGTTGTCGTCGGTCAGGATCATGTCGGCGGCTTCCTTCGAGACATCGGTGCCGGTAACGCCCATGGCGACACCAATATCTGCTTGCTTTAGGGCTGGGGCATCGTTGACGCCGTCACCGGTCATCGCCACCACGTGGCCGCGTGCCTGCAGCGCCTCAACCAGGCGCAGTTTCTGCTCCGGGGCGACGCGGGCGAATACGTTGATTTGCTGAGCCTTCTCGATCAGCTCGGCGTCGGTTAGTTTTGCCAGCTCGGCGCCAGTCAGAACCTCGCTGCAATCGCCGCTACACAGGCCGATCGCGCGGCCGATGGCAGCCGCCGTCAGGGCGTGATCGCCAGTGATCATCTTGACCGTGATGCCGGCCGCCTGGCTGGCACGAACCGCCGCGACCGCCTCCGGACGCGACGGATCGATCATGCCCTGCAGGCCAAGCAGGGTGAGATTCTGAATATCATCGATGGAGAGCTTTGTTGCTCCAGGTTTCTCCAGCCGGGCGAAAGCCAGAACGCGCAGCCCGCGCGCGGCCATCGCTTCCATGTTCGCACGGAAATGGTCAGCGGGACAGGGAGCTGATTTCCCGGCCTCGTCCAGCCCGCTGTCGCAGCGTTCGAGCAACACCTCTGCTGCGCCCTTGACGTAGATCACTCCCTCCTCGTGCAGGGTGGCCATGTACTGGTGCTGCGAGTCGAAGGGGATCGAATCGAGACGTGGGGAAGTTGCGATATCCAGGCTTGCTTTCCGTGCAACGGAGATCAGCGCTCCCTCAGTTGGATCACCGGTCACGGTCCAGCGGTCGTTGGCCTGTGCCAGCTGGCTGTCATTACAGCACAGCCCGGCGCGCAACATTTCGCCTAGAGCTTGATCCTTCTGCCACTCGCCGCCGATCTCGCCCTCCGGGGCATAGCCGGTGCCGCTGACGGGGTAGGTCCCGCCCAGGGTGCGCAGCTCGGTAACAGTCATTTCATTTTTCGTGAGAGTTCCAGTCTTGTCCGAGCAGATGACGGTGGTCGAGCCAAGTGTCTCGACGGCCGGCAGGTTGCGGATGATCGCCCGCCGTCTGGCCATGCGGTTGACGCCAATCGCCAGGGTGACGGTCACCGCCGCTGGCAGGCCCTCGGGGATGGCGCCGACCGCCAGGGTGATGGCGGCGAAGAGCGTCTCATCGAAAGCCTGGCCGCGCAGCAGGCCAACCCCAAAGGTGGCCGTCGCCAGCACCAGGATGACAACCAGTAACACCTTGCTGAACTGGCTGATCTTGCGGGTCAGGGGCGTCTGGAGTTCGACCGCCTCGGAGAGTAGCTGCGAGATGCGCCCGACCTCGGTCCGATCGCCAGTGCTGGTGACGATACCTGTTCCGATTCCGGAGGTGACCAGGGTGGAGGCGTAGGCCATATTCTTGCGGTCGGCCAGGATCGTCCCGTTGGGCAGCACACCGGAGGCGTCCTTTGATACCGGCAGCGACTCGCCGGTCAGGGCCGCCTCGGCCACCTGCAAGTCGCGACTGGCGATCAGGCGCATGTCTGCCGGGACGCGTGCCCCGGCCGCCAGCTGGACGATGTCGCCGGGGACCAGTTCGGCGGCTGGCAGGCGGACGGTCGCCCCGCCACGCACAACGGTCGCCTCGGCGGTCATCGTCTTCGACAGGGCAGCGATAGCCTGTTCAGCGCGGGCTTCCTGAACGTAGCCGATGATGGCGTTGATCAACACCACCCCGAAGATGACGGCCGCGTCAAGCGGATCCTTGAGCACGGCGGTCACCACGCTGGCAATGACCAGGATGAAAACCAGCGGGTTCTTGAACTGCAGCAGGAACTTGACCAGCGGGCTCTTGCCCTTGCGGGGCGTCAACTGGTTGGGGCCGAAGTGCTCCTGCCGGTGCCTGACCGCAAAGGTGTCCAGCCCGCGGTGCGGATCGGACTCGAGCAACTCCAGGACCTCATTTGCCGGGAGATGGTGCCAGTGGTCTTGCAAGATGGTGTCCATCATTCCTCCTCGTTCCGCTGATGAGACGAATGGTATCATATCTTCCCCGGATACCCTTTCATCTCATGTCCTTAAGAAGAAATCATACCATCCAACGCATAAACAGAAATATTATTAAGGCGAGAGGGTAGAAGATCCGTTACTAAGGTAAAATGATGGCACAATAGATGATGAAACCATACAAATCTGACAACAATTATATTCATATATGAAGAACCCAGGTAATTTCGACAGGTGCAAAAATGACCTTTCCAACTGTATGCGGTTCTAACTTGCTCAGGCAGAAGTTGACCCTGCCTCAGGATTTTCACGGCAGGCTCAATCTCGTTTTCATCCCCTTTGAACGATGGCATCAGATGGAAGTGGATTCCTGGAGCGCTCTGGCTGAGGAACTGGAGGAGAAGTACGAGAGCCTGGTTTATTACGAACTACCTACTCTCCAGAATGGAGGGTCTATCTACAAGATTTTTCTCAATGAAGGCATGCGAGCCGGTATTCCCAACCCAAAGACGCGTGAACGCACGATCACGCTGTATCTTGATAAGGCAGATTTCCGTGCTGCATTGGATATGACGGATGAAGAGCACATTTATGTCCTGGTGGTCGATCGCCAGGGGAAAGAGTTCTTCCGGGCGCGCGGCCCGTATAGCCGCGAGGGAGAGGCAGCCTTACGCCGGGTGCTTTCCGGGCTCATGCCCAAAATGGAGTCATAATATGAATGCAAAGAAGTGGCTGATGCTTTTCATAAATTTGTTGGGGGGTGGTGGGGTGATCGGGAGTTATCTCTGGGGCTTCCTGACTCACCCGAACGCCGGGCAGGCTCTGTGGGGCGGGGTGCCAGACAGCATTCGGCCATTCTATACGGCCGGCATGGTCTTGGCCGCTACAGGTTACTTTGCCTTCACTTACTTTATTCTCTTTCGACTCAACCCAAGCGAAACGCGAGTGTTTAACCGCTTCCCCTATGGGTTGTTCAACGTTCTCTATGCAGCCATTCTGATCCCCTCTGCGCTTTGGATGCCGCTGACGTTATTCGCACTGGAAGGACCCAGCCTCGGTTTCGTATGGGCAGTGAGGATTGTACTGGCGATGGTTGGATTGGCCTCCGTGGGTCTTCTATTTGCCTTATTGAAAGTCGAGCCGCGTCTGCCCCGGTGGGCCCACCGGCTGGCCGTGGCCGGATGTGTGGGTTTCTGCCTCCAGACAGCCATCCTGGACGCGATCGTATGGGTGGCTTTCTTTAAGGTTTGAACAAGAAGCTACTTATCCCCTTAAGGGTTTAGACAGATATGACCATTCGAATCGTCACGGATAGTTCTTGCGATCTCCCTCCGGAGATCATCCAGGAACACAGGATCACTGTGATCCCGTTGTTCATCAATGTCGGTGATCAAAGTTATCTGGACGGCGTCAACCTGTCCCACCAGGAATTCTACGAACGCCTGCCAAGGTTCAGGCCCGCGGCGAAGACTGCCGCGCCCGGCCCGGAGGTGTTTCGAAAGGTCTTTGAACAACTGGCATCCGAAGGGGCGACCGAAATCCTCTCCATCCATGTTTCGACCAAACTGAGCGCCATTGTTGATATCGCCCGTACGGCAGCCAAAGAAACCACCCGCCTGCCGGTGACGGTCTTTGACTCACGCCAGCTCAGCCTGGGGACCGGTTTCCAGGTACTGGCGGCTGCCGAGGCGGCTGACCGAGGACTTTCAATGGGCGAAATCCTCGCCCTGCTGGAAGAACAGATCCGCCGGACCCACGTCTTTGCGGCCCTGGACACATTGGAATACCTGAAGCGCAGCGGCCGGATGAACTTCGCCATCTCTGCCCTTGGCACCCTGCT
>Ga0315275_10001029_pt1 | contig 24044 bp, 30 predicted proteins | sample YL17G03_0_MG_FD_205557 | JGI IMG/M metagenome (GOLD analysis project Ga0315275, IMG submission 205557) | Sediment microbial communities from Yellowstone Lake, YNP, Wyoming, USA - YL17G03_0 | ecosystem: Environmental > Aquatic > Freshwater > Lake > Sediment | place: USA: Wyoming | collected...
ACCGAGCATAAGTATCGAATCTTCAAGTTCTGAAACATTAACGCCCCAACCTTTAACGATAGCGATAATATCTGTTACCCGACCACCAATGGCAGCAAGAACTTCTAAATAGGTAATTTTTTGTCCTGCCTGTCCTTTCTTAATTAGATCGCCAAGGATGTTATTTGCAGTTTCAATCATTGGCAGAACTTTTAGCTTCCAATCGTTCTTATACTGTGGGTTTTTCTCAACCATTGCAACAGTTAGAATAGCGACATTCTTCAAGGACGATTGGGTTTGCTTAACAATGATTCTCGCCCTCTCGTCATCCGTGGCCTTCTCCCATTTCTGTTGAAGAGTGGCACATCCCATCAACCCTACCAATAACACCAACGATAAAATTCCAATCAAAACTTTCCTTTTCATAAATCCTCCTTTCATGGTTTTACCCCTATTGGTGGAGGGGTCTGTTTAACATAAAGGAAAAATGAAATTATAGTGGGAACAAGAGCAATCATAATTAATTCCCTGAAAGTTGTCTTCCCAGGAATAATTGTAATCGTTCCCAATGCTGTAATAATCCCACTTGCCAATGCCGAAATAAGTCCCTGACACCATGCTCCCCAATTCATAATATCACCTCCTTATCCCTCGAAGTGCCCTTTGTCCCATTCGATCATCGACTTACCTCTATAGGCATCCGTCCATCGTTTATGCCAATACTCAAAACCCTTTTTAGGTGGTAGTAATTCATCTTTATCTAAATCCTTATCAATATCACCTAAGTCTGGAAAGTATATATCTACCGCCTTTCCCCTCTGGTGTTGGGAAATGTTGTTAATTCCATCACACTTTGATTTACCGAGTCCAAAAAGTCTTTTTTGTTCTTCATCTGATCTCTTCACATAGTCAATAATGGGATTCTCATCTTCCTTAAACATCTCAATAATCAACTGGCAAATATTGTAGGTAAATTCAACTCGGTTCATACTTCCTATGCCTTTCCATGTAGTCAATCATCGCGTCGACGTGCTTTTTTAAGGCCCATAATTGAATGATAGCCAGATCAACGTTCTCCCGCTTCTCATGGAGTATTCTGACGCATTCCCGAACAATATCAATCTGGGCATGAAGCCAATCGTAGATGTTCATTTTATCCCATTGATGTGCTTATCAATTCTGTCCATAACCTGAGATTGCCTTTCCAAAATTAAATCCACCTTTTCTATGACTTGATCAAATCTTAAATCAATATTTTTATCTATTCCTGATGCCTTTTCAATTCTCAATAAAGCACATTGAGTCCTTATCTCCTCACAGGCCTCTATGGTCTGCTTCTCTTCAATTTCTCTCATGACTCTACGCCCCGTATTCTTGTAAAAGAACATCATAACTACAAAAAATATCCCCAGCACAATTATGTCTCCTGGTAGTATCCATCTTAGCCATTCCGGATTCATTTCGTCTCACCATGATGAAGAAAATATCATCCCCTCTCTATTTGTTATGATCCGATAAATTTAATCGCTGAAATTTCAAATTTTTGTAATTCAGGAATTTCTCTGACATCTAAGACTCTCCATAGATCACCTTCCCAATCCGCAACAGGACAATCGATAAGGGTGAAATAATCATCCCGCTCTAATTTTCTGACCAATCTATTACAGGCAATTTCGACTATCGGGATTAGATCCTTTTCCTGAGTAAGTTTCCACTGCAAGACATCCTTAACCATATCTGCGTCGCGGACAGCAGGAAATGTGAGTTCTTCCGGCAGTTCCCCGTATTTTGTGATTGACGTGGAGTCAGGGATCTCGATCTGCTCGAAGTAGTCTCCAAATTTTTTCCTTTCGCCATTATTCCCGTGGTCGAGATCGAAGGAGGCCCGCAACACGTTTTTGATCTCCACAGACGGCGTCATTTTGAAGACGGGCTCGCCGATGAAGATGGTTTTATCAATCGTCATCACGGGTGTTGGGTCTGAGGGCGCCGACCAGATTACTTCCATTAATTCCCATTCCACCACGGTTACGGCATTAGCCATATCGGCCCAACTATTTATCACCACCAACCGATAATATCGATATGGCGTAAAATTGGTGAAGGCATATGATTGGACATTGTTGTTATCAGCTTGCTGGCCGATGCAAAGGACCGTCCACGTCGTTCCATTGTTTGACCCGGAGAGGGAAAAGTCCTTTGCACGGGCGTGACCGTCAAGTAGATCGGTTTTGATGGTCAGTTTGCGTGCGATATGTGTAATCCCTGCCCCGGCATCATGCTGGACCCATTCTGGAAATGTTGCCACTCGCCCATGCCAATATGTTGAATTCGAGTTGTCGCAAGAATTTGAAGGATAATATGTGACGTAGTAACCACTTGCCGTAATTCCGGTACCGTCCGATGGCAAGAAATCGCTTCCATAGGCTCCATTCGGGCCGGGATGAAAGCTGAGCTCGAATTTTCCGCCGTCTTCACGCATCTGTGAGCGCGTCTGCTCGTCGAGGCGTTTAAATATTTCAGATGCGATTAGACCGACTTTGGGCAGATTCATTGCCAGTTTGTAGGGAACGATCCTCCCATTATAGATCGTTCTCATGTCTCCCAAGAACGATCCGATGTCCGCAGAGGTCCGTCCCAACAGAGCCATCAATATATATTTTCTCGCATCCGAAGGATTCTCGATCAGGGCATTGGCGACTCCGGTATAGGTTCCGGAGCCATCGTCTGCATAGCCTTCTCCGTCTATGGTTACGAGAGGAGCCAGGACTTCGTCGGCAGATCCCGAAGGATTGCTGGCCCATCGTTCCACTTCAAGCCAAACTTCGGCTACATCAAATTCGGCAAACCCACCAGATACAGCGTGATTTGTATTGCCCCTGATTTTTACCTGCGTTGGAACGGTGGTAGTCGATAATTTCAATCTCACGGTTATCTGGGTGTTTGTGTCTCCGATGTCGATTTGTTCCGGTGTTTGAAGCCTAAAATACTCGCCGAAAGAACCCGTGAAGTTGCATTTGACGACAGCTACCACATAGACCGCATCTGGTGCATCGCCATTATAAGAAGGAAAATTGAGTATAAAATCCCCGCACTTTTGTTCTGGAATTACTCCCGAGTAAGCGAATCTTTGCCACGTTGAATCATATAAATCGTACATCGATACATCATATCCCTGCCAGGTGATCGTTCCAACAATATCTTGATGACTGGCTGAAACCGGATGCATTTCATAGGTCGATTTTTGACCGTGCCCATGTTTATTCAGGGCCTTTTTCGTCATGGCGATCGTTGATTTTCCGTTATCGTTGAGATTGATCGTATAGTCTGATGGGTTTATGCGTGTTTGAGAGATGTAGACATCCGAAATCGATTTCATCTGTCCTATATCGGCAAGGTATTTGTATGAGTTCTGGATCACCCAGACGACATCTCCCGCCTTATGGTTTGCAACAAGGGTCGAGCTGACGCCCCTTGTTAATCCTGTCAGTTTTTTGTTGATGGAGTCTTTCCCAGTATAGGTCATTTTTTCTTCATTGATCTGGATTGTTCCAGGGAATGGAAAGGATAGCGGAAATTCGACATCGCTCAAATAGATTTCTGTGGCAATATCGGTGAGATTTGTATAGAGCGTCGAGGTTGCGCCGGTATCCACGCAGGGGCAGGGGATCCCCCGAACCGCTCCTATTAATCGATTTTCATATTGTCCGATGGCCTGGGGTGCGGCATTGGGCCAGTTGGCGCGGTTGATCTGTGTGAAGAGTTTCTTGGAATCGAGGGTGTGGAGGATAGAGAAAAGCTCGAAGTCAAAAAAATCGCCTTTTATTGTTTTTGGCTCTCCGAAGGCAACCCTATGAAGTTTGGTCGAGACATCGAAGCCAGGGATCACATGATCCTGAATATAGAGAACATAAATATCCATTTCCCGCTTTGTGATGGGATTTTGAAGAAGGAAATCGAAAAGTTTATTATATGATCGGAAGGACTGATTTCTGAACGTGAGCTGGGCATTTAGGTTCAAGTATCCCCCAAACCTCTCTATCGAGTGGAGAGTTTCGGGGATATCGAGAAGATAATCTTCATAATTGTGTCCATTGAAGGCGAAATTTCGATCCGAAAAATAAAGGGTTTCGCCTGGCAACGAGATATGGACAAAATAGAGTGGTTCAGGATCTCGTTCATATTTTTGGATCTGATCGGCAGAAAAAGATTTCATGCAAGGATCTCCAGAACATTTAGGGTCAATCCCCAACGATTTATCTGCTCAGAGCGAAAATCTCCTAACCCTTCCGGGAGTTCCACAAAAAAAAGTTCTCCCTCTACATCTTCAATGTAAAAGTTTTTCCCATAAATGAAGGTTCTAAAAATTTCGAGTTCAATTCTTTGTTCGTTAGAAATCTTTGTCAGATCGTAACGGCGCCTTTTCCTCTCCAAACCCCAAATCGTTTTCTGGGATTGGCCTGATTTTGATTCGATTCGATTGATATTGTCCTTCATCCCGCGATCATATCCATAGGAAGGGCCACGTTCAAATTCATAACTCTTTCCGAGCCAGAGTTCCGAGAATTCGGGCGCGCTCGAGGGACTATCGATCCCGAATCTCCAGTACCGTTTTTCAGTGTATGGAAGATCTTTTTCATATCGATCCGAGGGCATGACCCAGGCAAGAATCTGCTCATAAGTAACGCCATCGAGCGAATGATAAAGCCTCACGGTTTTGCCAGAGAAGTTATGACCCGATGGGATGATGATCTTGTCGACGCCGGGATTGATTGCATAGACGCCCTGGTCTATGTTGATCTGAAATTGCGAAGGTGTGGAATTGCCCTTAAAAAGCAAACCGATATCCCGATCGTAAAGCCGATATTTTGGATAGGATGTATTTTCGGTGGTGACGGTTACGGCGCCGTTTTCCAGAATATTTTTATAAAAGATTTTAATCCTCTTGTCAGAGGGCGTTGGAGCGTCAAAAGGGAAAAATCCTCCCAATGGAAGGCTGCCGTAAGGGGATGAACCGTACATTATTCTCCCTCTTTATTCGGGATGACACGGTTGATCATCTCTGAAAGGGCGAACATCAATCCGTTTAGGGCGAAGACAGAGAGCTTATTGCCCGCCTCCTGCTCTCCAAAGTTCGTCAAGATGTTTTTAATTTCACCCCTGACCTGATCTTTTAGATTCCCCGGAATCTCAAAATCCTTTTTTCCTTCTTCGTTCATAGTAACCCTCTCGATAATCGCAATCGAGGATTTCGGTATCCGAGTCCTCGATGTCTCCACATGGCCAGTGGATACACCCTTTGCAAAATTCAGACTTGATTATCTTAATCATACCAAACCACCAGGTTAATATTTTTTGCGTTGCCCAGCCTGTTTCTAATCGTCAGCGGCTCCTGGGTTGCGGCCGTGCCGATGCAGAGTTTTGCGTCGGTGTCCGCATTGGCGACCACGTTGGCCGAGTTGGAGATGAGCGTCACCGTGCCAGTGGCGTTGATGGTAAAGAGGGTTCTTTCTTCATTACTCCCAGCTGTGACCCATCCGAAGGCTGAGTTTGTGATCGCCGGGAGATCAAATGTCGCATCATCCACCACGGACCCCTGGTAGGTCCACTGTTTGAGCGTGCCCTGGCGGAGATATGAGACCGTTCCAGGGAAAGAAAGGCCGCTCCCATCGTTATTGAGTTGTAAAAGCGTCTGGTTAATAGCATTATTTACGAACTGAATTCCGGATGTTCCGCCTTTCATCCTTAGCCACGGGCCGCCGCTATCCGCCCAGATGGCGCCCGAATTTCCTGCTTGCATGACAAATTCGACGAGGTTGCTGTTTCCGAAGACCAGACCTCCGCCCGCATTGAAGTAGCTCTTCATCGCACCCAAAGACGTACCTATTCCAAAGATCATCTGGGTCGCGTCATATCCGCCGCCTTCCGGAGTCTCGATGAAAATTGCTTTTCTGTTCGCCGTAAATTTCTGGAGAACATGATCGTTGTTTAGATTGCCCTGTTTTTTGAGATAGATGGCGCATGGGCCTCCCGAAATATTTGTAGTTGACCAGTCATAGATCTGGATTCCAAAGCCCGTATAGAGGTTCGAATTTTCGGCATCTGATGGGCCACGGTTGAGATCCAAACCGATGCCCGTAGGCGATGAAGCCACGGCTCCAGCCTTGCCCTTGATACTTAGGTAAATTGAATCGCATTTACCGGAGTTCGTAATGCCGATGGCGCCCCCAACATCGAGAGCGTCCGAATCATGATTTAGGACGATTCCCCAGAAGAAGGACCCCGCGGGCGTTGTTTCGTTATTTTTGAAATTGAGATTAATGAACGAGAGGTTCTGCCCCGCATCCACCTCGCAGGCATATTGAGAGGCATGTTTTAGAAGGACCCCGTCTCCCACCTTAACGGTCGGATTATCGAGCTGGAGGCGCTTGAATTTGCCGTCATTGATATCGTCATAAGTTTTTTTTGTTAAGACAATGGCCATTTGGTAGACCTTACCGCCGGTATTGTGGGTCTGTGAGGCGATCCCCTCCTGGCCGCGGGTCACGGTGAGGGTATCTGTCGATCGGGCCGTGCATCTTACGATTTCTACGTTCGGATCGTCGGAGGGGTCGGCATAATCGGTCCCATTGAACCAAACCAGGTTGAAGGCTCCCTCGGTCGCCGGATCGGGAAACTTCGCCCCGTGGCCCGTGGTTAGAACAATAGTGACCGCCGATTCGTTATATCCGGTTGAAACCGTAACTTTAGCAAAGTTTTTTACAGAATCCATATCTCCCTCCGTTCAATTATTCTTCCCCTTGAACCTCTCTAACCATTTCCATAAACCTTGATCTCTTGTTTTGCGCGAGATTCGTAAATTCATTGTCGATTTGATAAATATTGGTGACTCCCGCCTTCTCCCCTCCAACGATTGAGATCCGGAGAGGATAGGTCTGATTGGTCAGGGACTCCATTTTTTGACGCAATATGTCTATCCCTTGGCTAACGGAATCGAATTGAGATGTATCGATCGTTATTTTTTGTGGGCCAGTTAATGATTCCATCTGTCTCTGCATCCGGTTGAGTTCCTCAATGCTCTTCTCTACCATTTCCTCTACATTTCGGGTCAATTCATCTTTCGCCTTATTACTCTTAACCCCGATATCCTCGATCCATCTCCAGTCGGATTCCCAGGTAGTCCTGGCCCTGATTCCGGAGATCTCTTTCCCAGATGGGACCATCGTCTCTTCCCAATGCCCCCCGGGCCCCTCTTCGGCAGGCTTCATCGAATATTTTTCCTGAATCTTTTTTAGTTCCTCGGTGAGTTTCTCTTTGGCTTTCGCCATCTCTTCAGTGCTGTATCCTTTCCCAATGAGCATTTGAAACTTTTTCTGAATGGCTGCGACTTCCTCTTCCGCTCCTTTTTTGGTCTTAACTCCGAGTTGTTCCATAATCTCCATGGCCTTCGCCCGCCGCTCCTCCATCCCGGCCATGCCCTTTAAAACGTTGGCTTCATAATCATATAGATCGCTGAGCTTATAGTTCTGCTCAATGATCTTATCATTTGCCTCTTTTATGGCCTTGAGAGCTTCCGAGCTCTGACGAAGATAAGCTGGAGTCTCACCAAGCCCTTCTAAACCTGTATCTCCGACCGAAAACATGGACACGGGAGATTTCTTTCCAAACAACTTTTTCCACGGAGATATTTCCAAATCCTTCGTAAAAAATTCTCCATGTTTCTTGCGAAGCTTTTCTATGGCTTCAATAGCCTCGTAAGCTCCGACGACGATTTTTTGAAAGAATGCCGTCCACCAGGCAGAGGCTTTTTTGAAATGGTGTTCCAGTTCCGATCCTTTTTTGATCAGTTTTTCGTCAAGAACGATTCCAAGCCTTTCCGCCTCTTGATAAAATTCTTTCAGTCCTGCACTACCCTTATTGAGCGTCGGAATCAAATTTTGTCCTGTTTTCCCAAACAGATCGACGGCCAGTGCGACTTTATCCACACCATCGGGCATCATCTTGAATCGGTCTGCGATATTCCCAAGTATCTCATCAAAGGATTTTGTCTTCCCTGCCGCATCTTTTGTCTCAACTCCGATGCTCTTAAAGAGAAAAATGGCCTCATCCTTTCCCTTACTCACGTCATCCATGTGGCCGGCCAGGATCTTCATCCCTCTTCCGAGAGATTCGACATCGACATCCGTCATTTTTGCCGCATAGCTCAATTTCTGAAACGCATCGCTCGATAGACCGGAAATCTTGGCCATGCGGTCAATCTCATTGATCGATTTGGCCGTTTCCTTTGCCATATTATAAATCTGCTCTCCGGTATGAAAAGCCCTTGCTCCGAGATTGACAATGGAATCGAGTTTGATCAGGCCCAGGGATTTGTTCATTCCCTCGACATGACCGGCTGTCTGCTGGATCTTGCCCGCAATTTTATCGAGAACGATGGAGCCATCATCATTGACCTTAAAACGAATGCTAAGTATGCTTTCGTCACCCATTAAAATACCTTCATCTTAATTTCCATCAATTCTGTCACAAGGCCCAGGTCTTCCCAAACCGAAATAGAAAGATCATTTTTTTCCATGGGATAACCTCCCTTAATCAACCGTTTCAACCAGAGCAGGTGATATGTATATTTCCCGATCTCTATTCTTTTTTTCTTTTCGCATTTTGAACAAGCCCAATCAATAAAATCTGGGAATTCAAACTTACACCTTGCCTCTTCTTCGGGTGTGCAGACATTCAGGCCGCAATAAACCTCAATGTCTGCCGCTATTTTTTTTCTGGACTAAAACTCCCTCCCCCGAACGCCTCGGCTCCAAGCCAGATAATCAGTTCAGGCGCACGTTTGCTTATTTTCTCCTTCCATTCAGAATCAAAATCAGAAGATTCTGGATCTGAAGAGATATTGATCGGTATCCCATTTGCCTCAATACCCTTTAGCACCGAAAGGCCGAACTCGAAATCTGCATTCTGAATCTCTTCGGCAGGAATTTCCTCAATTTCTTTACCGCGATAAAACGAGGCGATCCTGCAACGATATTTAATTTTTTCAGAAGCCTCCGGTTCCCGATAAAACAACTTAATCTCCTGGCCGGAAATCTCTCCCGTGAACAAAAGAACCCTATCCTTCTCATTAAAAATAAAATCCATAAAATCTCCTATGTAGCGTATGTGGCTACTTTGTTTTTGATATAGAGCACGACGCTCCCGTATACGTCATCTTCCAAAATTTTAAATTCCGCCTTTTCCGTCAGACGATTTCCGGTCCTTCCATAAGGATCTCGGAGAATGCAAACCTTCGGAAAGACGATCTCTACCGTATATTTGTGACCGGCTTCATATTCCGGTCCCTCGGCCTTGGCATAAAGAACGAAAGTAGAGAGATCATAAAATCTTTGGCCAACGATGAATTCCTTAAATTGGCGATCAAGAGCGATGGTCTGCGTACGTCCATCCCTCAATGCCTGGTTTGCATAGGAATAAGTACCGCCGCCGGGAGTAAAGGCTGGAGTAATCCCATTATTTAATGTCCAATCGATGGAATTGATATCCGCCGACATGGGATGACCACCTGTAAGAACAGTTCCATCCCATTTGCCTCCCATATTGACGAGAAAATCAGAGCACCGCAGCGGAGGTTCAGAAACCCTGGAGGGGAAGGCTCCCCAGGCATAAACTCCAGTTTCGGCCTGGTTATAGATGATCTCATAAGTTGTAGATGTTGCGGCTCCTCCAGGAGCGGTGATCGTCACGATGGCGGGAGTTGCACCAGAAACCGCCGAGAAAACAACATCAACCCACTGGCCATTTACGGGATCGAGGGCTCGGATATAGTGACAGTTATCAAGCCTTTCTTGGGCTGTGGACCCTGATGCAGCTGCCGTAAGGGTAAGTGTAGTCGCATTCCAGGCGGCTGTTATCGAATCCTTTAGCAATGTCGTTGAGTTTTTGCCAGTTCCCTTGATTGATGCCTTCATAGAAGCAAAAGAGTCTTTCTTGAGTGAGAGAGTGAAGCTATCAATGAACATACTCGCAAAGCGCCTCTTCTCAAGCCACTTCCCGTATCTCATCCCAAGAGTGAAGCAGGGATTTGATCGAAGGGCATCGAGGTCTCCAGTAATCGGAGTGATGGTATGCCGATAGCCCGTTGATCCTGCGGCAACGGTCGATCTCACTCCAAGACCAAAAGCTCCGACAATGGCCATGTGTTGAGCCTGCATTTTTGAAAACGAAAGGTCAGCGGTCGAGAGACCTCCAAGATCATAGAGGGCATCTGGTTCCTCTTTCCCTGTCGCCTCGTCGGAATTATCTTCGAGTCTCCTATCCCAGATAGCGATGCTTTCAAGGTCAGCGAGAATCCCTGTGTCAAGGGTCTGCTCGGTATTGAGTGCCGTCTCTTTATTATTTGCTGAGATGGCCACCAAGTCATTTTTCACGAATTGTGATCTCATTCTTCCTTCACCTCCTCAAATTTATTCTGATCCTCTTTTGGGATCAGGGCATAGACCTCACTATGCCGGAAGGTGTGATATTCAAATACACCTTCCCGCGTCACCTGAAACTCATTCTCTTCTTTCCTAAGTTTCCATGCCATTGCTCTCCTCCCTCCAGGCCAGAAGCCTTCCAGGCCGGTGGCCTTATCCCTGTGTATAGGGATCGCCCAAGATTGTCCTGTATTCTACGGTCATCATGATTTTACTTGCCACGAAGATATCTTCTTTCTGTTCAATTTCCGTGTCGTTGCTGTCAAGGTCGGTAATTAAAGCTAATCCCCCCCAGGTCTCATCGTTAAAGATGGCCACCTCTAAATCGGCGATACATTCTCTGATCTCGGCTGCGGTATTCGCATAGATTTCTATCTCTAATGAAAGTTTGTTTTCATAGATTCCCCACCCAGGTTCTTTTGTCTCGGTTCGATCCCGATAAACCAAGGCGGGGATCTCCGAGGATTGAATCGGAGTTGTTCTCCAAGCGAAGACATTGCTTCCAAGGTTCATTTTGTAACCTCCCGCTGTGAGGATGGTCTTGCACCTCGAATCTATGGCATCGACAATGCGTTGACGGATTGCATTAAATGTGTCTGGGGTGACAATCGTTTTGAATCTTGTATCGATTGCGGTGAGAATAAGCTCCCGAATTGTATAGGTAGGTATGGGAGGCCCTCCAACGATGGGCCACATGGAGAAAAATGACCCAGATTGGATAGCTCTTGATAAAATTGCCTTGATAAAAAGACGGTCTGGAAATTGACCGATCCATTTGTCGAGAGTGATAGTCTCCTTACGGGGAATGTCCGCCCAGAAGAGCGACCCGGCTTGTATTGCTCGAGATAGGGTGGGCTTAGGAAAATAATCAGGATATCGGCCCAGCCACTTATCCGCAGTGATTATTTCGACGCTGGGAGGAACCCACAAGAAGGGAGGATCTGGTTGTCTAAATTTTGATATGGCAGATTTTAAAAGAAAATCCGGATACTCTGATTGCCACTTGTCAATGGTTATGGTTTCCAGAGCACTCGCAGCATTCCAAGGGGTTCCTTTGAATAAAGACCCTGATTGAATGGCCCTGGATAGACTTACTTTGGGCAACAGTTGGTTTGGGTAATTGGGAAGCCACTTGTCAGTGGTGACAATCTCTGTGGGAGGCCAGTAAACCCAGAATAGTGAACCAGACTGTATTGCCTTTGAGAGAAATGGTTTTTGATAATGATAATCAACGTATGTTGGTTTCCACTTATCAATGGTAATTCTTTCTTCCCAGTTTGATGGGGCAACGGGGGGAACTATAACGGCATTGGTAGGTTGATTGGCTCTGGAAAGTTTAGGTTTCTGATAGTGATAATCAACATAGGTTGGCTTCCACTTATCGGTAAGCGCAGGGTCACTAAAGTTCTTTCCATAGGAAGGAGGAACCAAAAAGCAGGCCCCCGCAAGGATGGCTGTGGAAAGAACGAGGCCAACACCTCTCTTCATAGGTGGATATTTAGGCTCCCACTTATCGAGAGTTATCGTCTCTTTTCCAGTGGAGACGACCTCAGCCTTCCCTTGATATTGCCATCGTGCCATCAAACATCTCCGAGACGAAACCGTTTCTCAATCATATCCATTTTCTTCTCAATCGGGATGCACCGATCACAATCAGGATGCCCGCAGGTGACGGCCATGCAGTTCATACAGAACCCCCTGCGAGCGCCCGATCCCACCACGCTTAGGAAATGTCCTCCACAGTGTGGGCATTGAAGAGTCGTGCCCACCTGGACGCCGTCAACGATGAAGGCGCCATGCTCCTTGCGCTCGTATTTGGAGCTTTTGTAATCCTCCATCGTTCGCTCTCTGGGGACACCTCCCCCGTGGAGTGGCGGCTTCGCCTACTCCACAGGGGAAGTGTCCCTTATTTTACTCATTAAAAATGAGTGTGCCTTCCATCGTGAAGGTTGCATTGGCGGTCGGGTTCATCAGAACCAATCCTGCCGCTGCACCTGCGAGAGAGACGATCTCGGCTCCCGGAGCGGCAACCCATCTGAAGGTTGCCCTCTGGTTCTGACCCCACTGAAGCAGGGCAGGAGTCGTCAATGTCCCGCCGCCCGTTCCACCGTAGCCACCGGCACAAACGGACGCTACATCTCCTGCGTCCAGAGCAATAGGGGTCACGCCCGTGCCGCCTGTGACGAGGGAGGTGATCCTGTTGATTGCGAATCTCGCAGCGTTATCAGCAGGAGCGCCCGTTGAACCGACCATGAGGTCAAAAAGTCTGGCCCGGACAGCGGCGGTCGCATGAATATACATCGCCGCAAGGGTCGCACTGTTGGGGGTTGTCAGATTTGCTGGAATTGCATAGTTCTTTGGCATGTTCGTATCCTCCTTCCAGGCCAGAGGCCTTCCAGGCCGGCGGCCTTTTAGTTTATTGTTTAGTACCCGATTATTTCTATTTTCTCCCTAATGCGTTGCTGAATTTCAGGATGCCAACTATCGGCATAGACTCCACCTGCTATCGCCTGATAAACCGCATAAGCACCCATATCGGTAGTTGTATCTACATGAGTGTGCCATTCTGTATCGGTCGGCCAAGTTGGATAAGTGCTGGTAACTTGTCTCATACTTGTTCCGCCTGTGGTTGCAACATAGTCCCAATTAATGTTGGCATCGTCTTGAAACATTGCCAACCAATAATAGGACTGCCCCACTACTATTGGTTTCGTTCCTATTGTTCCATATCTTGCAAGAATACTTACATCGGAAACTGAAATTTCCCCTGCATCAGAATTGGCAACAATGGTCGAGGGACAACCATTTCCTGCATCATGATCAAAAATAGCAAGACGAAAAAGTCCTGTTGTAGCAGCATCGGCACTCGCATACCACCCAACTTCGGTTACCTCATAATTAACGCCGTTAGTCCCAGGATGTTGAAACCTCTGGGTATATATACGGTCAGCAACCGAAGGTTGAACACTTGCCCCTGGCCTTGCTGGTCTCGATGTTTGAAAACCATTACCCATTCATCACACCATTTCAGAAGAAGTATCTGCTATGTCCATTTCGTCTTTCTGGAAATTGGCAATCACATAGGGCGGAATTGTGTTTTCATGCCTTTCTCCTCCTTCCAGGCCGGCGGCCTTTCAAAAAATTATCATTAATCCTGTTGGTTTTGCAGGTGGAATAAGATCATAGGGCTTGCTTGCTGCAATACTGTCTAAACTCTCATTTCCTGTCGTATCCACCGCAGTCAGCACAAACGTCATCGTTCCGCTTGAATTATCAGGAACGTTTACACTAAAGTTATATGGTAGGACTGGTGGATGAGAAATCAATGTGGGATTTAATTTTAATCTTGTCCCATCAGTTCGGTAGAGATTGTAACCCGCCATATCTGTCTCTGTGTTAGCTGTCCAAGTCGCTTTGAGATTGATGATCGCCCCAAAAGCACAACTCGCCATCAACATCATAGCCAATACCATCAATATGATTCGTTTCATGTTTCCTCCCTCAATCTTTTGATAATCTTAAAATCATCATCCCTGTTCCGTCGGGTTCAATTGCCGTGATGTGATAGACTACAGCATTAATCGTCACTGTGGACGTATGGGTAATGGCTGAGAAATCCGCTTCCATCACCTCGACAAAAGGATTCTTCGATTCGATCTCACCCGCAAAAAGAGTGACCGCCTCATATTCATTATGAAATATTCCCTTATAGGTGACGGCGTTCCAGAGAATATCATCCCAATCGGCCAAAATTCTTGGGAGGTCTGAAAGTGCAATGCTTCTTATGGACACTTAAACCCTCTTTTAAAAAGTAAGGGAAGGTAAGTTTTTTACCCTCCCTTACCTCATGTTCTCAACTCATTCTCAGGTCGTATATTTTGGATGGAAATGGGCTGTCACACTCAGGAGGACTGGTCCCGTTGTGACGGTTCCGACATACTGGATCCATCCAAGATTCTGACTCGAATCGATAAATGTTTTCTGGACGGTGTTGGCTGTGTTCGCTGCTACCAAGGCCCCACCAGCTGGAACGACAGCCGAGTTTGATGCCCCGTTGGCGTAAGCGCTGGTGTTGAAGGTCCCAAGAACACTTCCCGTCACTGCTCCAATGGCCTGGGTGACCATGATGTCCCCGACAGCCGTCCGGCAATCCACCCATCCACCCGTCCCCAATACCGTATTGGTAGCGCTGATGGGTGGAAGCAATTCCACTTGTGTCGCTGCTTTTGCACTCGGATTAATCATTTTTTTTGCCTCCTTTTCTTGAAATTGTTTTTGCTTCAGCTTCCGCTTCCGGCTGGATCGTTTCCTCTTCTGGAATATCCGGCGCCTGGATAACTGCTTCGGGCGGGATAAGTTCCGCCTTGCCTCCTGAAATCATTTCCAATGCAAAAATCCTCGAGACCTCAAATACGGTCCCTTTTTCCATAATGACCTTGTTATATTGGAATGGTCTCAAAACTCTGATCGTGATCATAGGTTCCTCTCTCTCTTTATTCAGAGAACCGCCGAAGACGAGCGCTCCGGCGGTCTCGACATCCAAGGTCATTATGCTGTCACCGTTGCAGCCCAGGAAAAGGCCACGATCCGTCGGACAGCAGAATCAACAGAATACATTGCCCGGATTCCAACAACCCCTGCGGCAAAGTTCGCATAGGGATTCACTTCCACTTCCAAAACACCCCATTCGCCGACGACGATTTCACTCCAATCACCAAAAACACAACCACCAGCCGGCATCTGGTTCGAACTCATGGCCGGGAATCCGATGACCTTCCCGTTCCAGATGTTTCCATCCCAAACAGGAGTATCGGTATTTGCAAATCTTGATTTTGCCATCAAGATCGCCGCCACGGCGGGAGTTGATACATACCCCCCTGATATGGGAACGACGTTTGCCGTTGCCACATCTGATTGCGATTCGAGAAGAAGTGCATAAGTGATGTTCGTTCCGGTAAAGGTTCCGATGCCCGTTGTCCCAAGAAGGCCCTGCGGCTGCGCACCGCCAGAACCGTTAAGGACACCAAGATCCACGCCTATTGCAACGACTGAGGATAGGTCAGCCGTAACCAATCCCTCTATACCGGGAGAACTTTGGAGAAGGAGCTGTCGGCTGAACTCGGTGTAAGCCCCGCAGTTTTTCGGTGACAATGCCACCTGAATGAAGGTCGGCTGGCTCTCGGTGGCTGCCGTGGCCTCTGTCCCAAGCCAGTAAGCCGTCGCGGCTGCCGACTGCTTCGGAATGGTCACGTTTCCCTGAAGGCCTGACAGTCTTCTCGCACCCATTCGGAAAATCACGGACCGATTCCTCAGCATCTCGATGAAACCCACGTTGTCGGTTTGGACCAGATACCCACCGCCCGATGCCGCAACGGAGACATCGCGTTGCTGTCGCAAAAGGCTGGTATCTACCGGTCTTTCCATCACGTCGAATGGAATGAAGAACCGATTCGGGTCGAGGGTCTTGTTAAATTTTTTCATCACCTCACGGGAACAATCCAATTCGAACGGAGCATTCGTCCAGTTGTTTCCCGCACAGGCCAGGATCGCCCTTGTCAGGCTGTATCTCTGGACTTCCTTGGTGGGGATGTCGAGATGGCCGAGGGGTTTCTGTGTCTTTGATCTTTCCTCTACTAACTGTTCCATTTCTTTTGCTATTTCTCCGAATGGAAGGCCGGAATAGATCCAGTGTTCTTTGGCCCGGTCATCGAATCTATTCATCTTGCACAAAGTCTCGATTGCCCGAATTCGCCCCTGCTCGATTTCTAAGGCACTCAAGGATTTCTTCTCTTTATCGGGGTTGCATTTTTCGCATCTCCCCTCGACAAGTTCAATACCGCACTTTTCGCATTTTTCCATTTTTCTTTCCTCCCTTTTTGGTATTTTCACTTCTATCTCTTTTCCGCCATCTTCGCTTCTTCCTATGCCAACATTAATATCAGCGGGCACGGAGACGAGCGAGATCTCATAGGGTTCCCATCGTGTCGCCCTATAGGTGCTGAGATCTCCCTTCTTTTCTTCTTCCAGCACCAATTCTTCGATCTGATAACCCATCGAAACGTTCGTTCTGATCTCATCGAGGACATCCTGAAATATTTCTTCGGCCCTGGCACTCCGCCCGAACCGCACGAGGGCGCGGCCCTTCCGGTCAGCCTCATCGACCCAGACTTTCTCAATGACCCCGACCTGATTTGCCATTTCGTGGTCTATCAGGAGAGCTCCACCCCTTTTCAAGCGGCGGAGGCTAACAGATTTGACGTTGTGGTCGAGGATCTCCCTTCCCCACCATCTTTCCACAGGTTCCTCAGACGAAAATGCGAGAGGAACAATCCTTTTTTCTTTGTCTATGCCAGTTCTTTCGATCAAAAATGATCTGAATTGTTTTCCAATTTTCACCTTGTTTAGAATTTCCATATAAACCTCCCTTTATTTCGCTACCCGGTAGGGCAGAACTTTCTTTTCATCAGGTTTCGGAGGAGCCGTTTCTCCCTGCGGGAACGTCGTTTTAACTTTAGTCTCCACGAGCGATGGATCCGTATCAAAGACCAATTTCTTCTCCTCCATCATGTCGAGCTCGTGGCGCCGATCGTCGAGAACATCCTCAATGTCTTTCCCTCCGCCGGTGAGGGCAATGACCTCGGTGGTGGAGGTGAATCCGGCTTTGATGGCCTCTTTATAGGCCTGGACCTCTTTTTCGGGATCGATCCATGTCCAGCCGCGGGGTTTAAAGCGGATGGCCAGGAACTTCTGTGGATCCATGCCGAACTGTTCGGCAGAGATCGTCTTTAAAGAATTAGATAGAATGGCCTGCATCATCCAATCTCGGTGGATAAGGTTCCTGAAGTTTCGGATGAACCAGAGCTGGATCACCCTCCAGAGATCCCGGTCGTCGAGAAGGGCAAGGCGACTCGATGAATAATTGCTTTGTGAATAGTCCCTCGAAAGGGATTCATAGGAGGTCCCGACGCCAGCGGCGATCTCCCTTAGTAAGAGGCGCATAAAGGGATCGATGTTAGAGTTGGGGCGATTCGGTGAAATGAAATTGAATTTGTCACCCGGATCGAGCCGTTCCACAATACCAGGTTCAAGGGTGATTTCCTTCGAACCCGTTTCGGTGGTCTGACCGTATTCTTCACGAGTCTCGATAATGCCCATATAGGAAGCAGCGGCGCGGGCGGCAATGATCTCGGCTTCGGTATAGCCGTCGATGTCGTTTAATTTTCTGATAACGGAATGAAGCCAGGGTTCGCCTCTCGTCTGCGGCCAGCGGTCCGTCACTTTGAGATGGATGATCTGGTCAGCGGGAACCCTTTCAATACGATCGGTCTCGGAAGCGGAATACCTGATTTCTCCCGGATGAAGACGCCTGATCCAATAGGCCAGGGGCCTTCTGAATTCATCCGATTCGACTCCTAACCTTACAACGGCATCAGGCATGAGCGCCGACGGCTGAAATTCGTCAATTACCCTTTCGGGCTCTATCACTTCGAGGGCAAATGGTATGGATGATCCACCAAATCGGCGGTTATATTTTCGAATGAATATTTCTCCCGTCTCAAAGACCTGACCCATGGCCAGCCGTTCGATGTCTGGAAAATTGAGGACCCCTCCTGTATGGCAGGAATCGGCGTTCGCCCATTCCTCCCAGGTAGATTCGATGTCATCGTTGATCCGGTCGTTAAGGACATTTCTAACCGTCTTGACCTGGGCCTGCATCCCGATCCCTGGCCCCACCACATTGTTGACGACGATGACTTTTGCCCGTTTCGCATAGGAAGCGTCACGGATCAGAGATCTCGATCTCGCCCGAAGGATGCGGAGACTGGTTGAGAGTTCTGAATCGGCGCTGGTAACGGTCTGACCCCATCCCGCCGTCAAGCGGGACTGCTTGGCGCCAGCATACATTCTCATGCCGTCGGTCTTAGGTCGTGGGCTATATTTGGAAAATAATTTTTTCAGAAATTTATCAAACACGGTTGAACCTTATCCCAATTGGGTTTGAACTTGGCTTCCCCTGACTCGTATTTAGATCATCTAATTCCTTTTGGTATTCGGATTTCCAAATGTCTCTTTCTTTAAAAAGTTCCTGCCTACTCCATCTCGACAAACTGCGGCCTCCTATTGAGTAATTCACTATGTCCGGTGATGTATTTCCAGAAAGGCAGGCTTCAATCATGTCAAGATTTTTCTTGGCGGTTGACCGATTATCTGTGGATGAAGTGGCCTGTGTTAGATCGGGAAGAATGGTGACTTGTCCGACTTCAACAGTGTGCTTTTCTGTAAATGTGGGAGGAGTTCCCTTATAGACATAAGCCTGCCAATCGTACTTGCCCGCCACCCATGTCTTCGTCACGGCAGGAAGAACTGAAATGGCATAATCAGATCCGGAAGTGGTGGCAGTAATGACGACCGTGGTCTTACCAAAAGCAGTCAGCGAAAAGGCGAGGCTCCATCCTCCAGTGGCAGGATAATCCGAGATGGATTCAGTCCATGCGATGGTATCGCCAGCCCTTAACGTGGCAGGGATATTCATTTGATGTAGCAGTATGCTAAACAAAAAGTAAAGTCAAATTGGGATTATATGGAAAATCTATGGTAAAATTGTAGAAAAACTATGGAAAAACTATGTCTTTTTACACCTCATTCCCCATTGGTCTATTTCGGAGGGAATGCCAAAAATTTTGTTCTTGTTGGGAAACCGGTGAATCGGGAATTTACTCTCGCTGACGTACTTCCTAACCGTGACCACATCGCAACCGATATAATTGGCAATATCTTTCCATCCGTAAAGCCACCCGCTCACGGTCTTACTCATCGATTTTTCCTTCGGAATATTTTTCTTTGCACTCATCATAGAAACTCCTTCTGATTTTTTCGGGACTAAAATCCTTCATCAGATGAGGATCTAAAAATAATTTCTCATTCGTTACAAGGAAAATTCCATATCTCGCAGCGATTTGATTCCTGAATCTCTGGTCTTTATAGGCTGCCATCTCTTTGAGACACAGGTCCGGCTGAAGATTGCTTATCTCATATTGGCCTTTCTTGATTTTGGGAGACCATTCTTCCAATCTTTTCAAATTCCCCGGAGAGATATCATCCTTCCCATCTATGCTCTGCCTTCTCGTTAAAGGCATGGCGCAACCGCACTTCGGGCAATATTCCTCCATCTGCTCAGTGAAATCCTTGGGCGTCCTCATCCACCATTCGGATTCAACCTTCCACGATTTATCGGAATCGAAGAGGATTGCCATGGCCGCAGCGATCTCGCAGAAGAAAGCCCCTTTTGGATTGATCGAGGCGCTCCAGTTTTTTTGAAGCCAGCATTCATTGATCAGCATGAACATTCTTCCCTTATGGGGAATCATCTCTTCTGCTGCGACGAGGACGGGGCAATGATAGATGTCCTCTCTTGTATGGTCATTCAAAAAGATATTTCCGAAAGTGCGACATATTGTCTCTCTATGTTTTTCAAGGCCCTTCGGAAAACAGGACCAGAGGCCGAGCTGCTCCCTGGGGATTTTTGACAAAGCATAATCACAGAATTTTTCAAAATCAGGATGAAGAAGGGGCTCACCCCCCATGAAGCCCGTCATTTTTGGGAATCCCACCATGGAATCCAGGGCCTCCCTGAATTGTTCGAAACTCATGAAATAGGGTTTGGGATAGTGTCCGCAGAAGCGTGTGCAGTTGGAGCAGGAATGGATACAGGCGTTGGTGATCTCGATCTGGATGGTGTCCATATCGAAGACCTGTCTCATAAATTAACCTCCCAAATATTTGGTAGGGGACGTTTATAAATTTCCCCAAACATCTCGGTCACAGCTCTCCCTACACCCGGAAGGACAAAGTCGTGGCCGCAGATCAACGTTTTTGTCTTGGGCAGCCACAGCTTGATGTCAACCAAAATTTCCCAGTAAAGGTGCCCGGCATCGATGAAGACCATATCGACAGATTTATCACCGAATTGATTTGACGCTTCCTCACTCCTCATTTCAAGAAGAACGAGATTTGTTAAACGCCCCACATTATCCAAAAATACCTTCTTTCCATTTTTGTGATAAGTTTGATCGTTGGGGTCGGAGCTCCCCTTGAAATGATCGACGGCAAAAACCTTTCCCGAACATCCAGTTAATAAAGCATGAGTGCTTTTCCCCTGGAAGGATCCCAGCTCCACGATTGAAGTCATGGTCCGGGACTTTTCATAAAGCCAGAGAGCCTCTTCATCGGAGACCGAGATTCCATCTTTTATGTTTAGTGGGATATACTTATCTTCCCTTGGTTCCATGGGCAACCTCTCTCGCCGTCAGACCACTCGCTTTTTTGGTCACTTCTTTGGACATCTTTTCCCATTTGTCGGCCTGTTCTTCAGTCGGTTTGCAATCGCATAACCAGAGGCAAGACCATTTCCCCTCAATCTTCGCCGAAACCCTAATCATCGCTCTTCTACAATCTGGACAGATAATCATGCCAGCCTCCATATTTTTAACGCCTCCTTCATTCGTATTACTTTTTCGTCAATCGGGACCATGTGGTGATGCCAGAAATACCGATCATCTTTATAATCGAATATTTTCAAAATATCGCGGATTGTGGTGAATTTCAGGCCATATTTGGCAATGTTTCTCGACATGGTATAATCATCGATCAGGTGTTCAGGAATAATAACGGAGTTGAGTTCCTCCACTATCGGAAAAATCCTCTGAACAGCCTCTTCCAGGGTCATATCGTCGAGGGGCTTCCAGAGTTCTATGCACCAGTCCGAGGCAATGGTGAACCAGTTCCCCGAACCGATGTGACGCCCGTCCCTGTAAAAGAACCGATCGTATTTCCATCGATGGCCCGCCGGATCTTTACCATAATTGGCTACCGTATCTTTATGAAGGTGGTTCGTCATGTCGATAAAATCGGGATGAATGAGTGTGTCGGCATCCAGATAGATGTTCCAGTCATTCTCCATCTCTTGTGCAAGTTCATAAATTTGGAATTTTTCATAGACCGGGGGCCATTCCTGGAACTTCCTCTCCTTAATTTCATAAAAATCCGCCCCGATTTTGTGGGCATAATGTTTGATCAGGGGATAGGTGATTTCTGTGATTTCTGGCGCATAATTATCGACATTCAAAACGAAGATTGTTTTTTTAATCGGCTTTTCCCACATAGTTTTAATTACCATCCCTTGATCCATCCACCCCTCTGCTTTTGAGTCATGGGGTTCACGGGTTTGTCTTGCTTCTGTTCTTCTTCCTTGGTCCGAATGAGTTTAACCCCTCCGTATAGTTCGGGGTCAGCAACAGCATAGGCGCCGACTGTCGCATCGAGCCAGTGATTCGCTTTCCTAAGTCGAATCCATTCCGATTTTCCAGTCCTGAAATCAGTCCTCTTTTCCTCTGCCAGAAGGTGAGATACATAATCCATCCCCGTTTCTTTATGAAAAGTGAATCTTCCTGGATCACCCTCCTTGATCTGGAGCCGATAATGGATGGCATCTTTGAGGGAATCGGTATCAAGTGTGAGTAATACAATCCCCCCTGGGATAGGCTGTCCCTTGGGCATCTTATCGATCATAGAGATCTTCACCTTCCGCATCTGAGGGTTTGAGGATCCTTTTGTGCCGAAGCATTTTCTCTTTCCGTATTTTCTCAACCAGTCATAGGCTTCCTCTGTCATGGTCAGGTTATGATATTCTCTTTCCCCGCCGCCAGTATCCAGGGCAAGCCTCCAGATCGGGAATCTGATATTCCCTCCCTCTATCTGGTAAGTCGTCTCCCAGATAAAAGATGTCACAGCATCCCACCCGACCATGTACCCATAATGGATGAGGTGAGGCGACATATCCCTTCTCCATGCCAATACAACAAACCAGAACCCGTCAACGCTTGGGTCAATACCACAGGTCAAACCGACGGCATCCTTGGGAACAATAAACGGATCGATATTGATGGCATTGGCGAGAATCTCTTTCTCGGATTTTGTCTCATATCTTTCAACCCAGGGCTCGGCCATCCATGAGTTCTTCCAGTTCATCAACTTTTCCGGGTAGTCCTTCGATTCAAGGAATTCTCTTGCAACCATCCCTAAGGTATGCCAGGGAGAATAGAGGCGGTTGATCTGAAAGCCGATCCTCTTTGGCCTCAATTTCTCAATACATTCTGAAAACTCCAATCCCGAATTTAGGTCGAACCACTTACCCCGACGCATAATCTCCGCCTTCTGGTCGTTATAAATCTTCCCCTTGCAGGATTCGCATTCATAGTGGGCTTGGTCCTCAACTTTCTGAAGATCATCCTTAAATTCTTCAAATTTGACCTGATCAAAAACTAAGACCTGTTTCGCACCACAATGGGGGCACGGAACCTGATAGCGAAACCTTGCCTCACATGATTCCTCCCCTTTTGTGATATATCCCAAATCGGTTGTAGGTGTTGAAACGTGGACTATTTTTCGAGTGAAAATAAAGGTGTTCGTCCTCTCCTTCCCGAGGGCAATAGGGGAAGCCTCCTCTCCGGTAAATTTTTTATATTTATCAACTTCATCAAAAAAACAATACCGGATCGGCCTTGAAGCCAATGATGTAGGACTGTTCGACCATGCAAAATAAACAGACATAGAGGAGAAGGATTTTTTCTTCTTCGTCATGTCATCGGGATGAAAACTTTTTACTTCTCTTAATTGATCGCAGGTCTCGATCATCAGATCAATCCTATCCTGGGATATCTCATCGGCCAATGCTTCGGTCGGCTCCACGATCATGGCAGGTCCGGGATCTTGAAGGATCGCATAGAGAAGCATATTGAGAATGCTCTCGGTCCCACCGGATTGTGTCGGTTTGATGAGCCATATTTCCTCGATGCAATCTATGGAAAAGGAATCCATTACTTCTCGCATAAAAGGAACGAAATCGGTCTCCCATTGACCGGGTTTAGAAGATCCTCTTCCCAGAACTCGATGCTTATCGGCGCACTGGCTCACCGTGATCTCCTGCGGGGGTCTCCAGGCCTCTCTCTCTTCCTGAAACCAATTAGTTCTTTTTCTTGCCGTGACTTGAAGCAAATATCCCAGACCTCCTGCTGAATTTATTAAGCAACTGCCATGTGTACCCTTTTAAAATGCCAGCCATTTCTCTCGGTTCCTTCCCAAACAATATCGGAGGTAACGACCGATGAAGGGACATTAATCCCTGTTTGACAATCGCTATCCTCGCAAGGAATTCACTCAGGATTTCCTCTTTGGGGATCAAATCTTTCATCTCCATCATATATTCAAGTTCCTTTAGTTTCCGTTCAACTTGAACCTTCAACTTCCTTTCTTCTGTCAGCGTGCTCTCATTGGGATCAACGGCTATATTATTTTTCCACCAAATGAAAGAAGCCACCAAAGAATAATATCCCCTTTTGTTAGATGGCATTCCTCTCTGTTCCCAATTCCGAATCGTTTCTCGTGAGACGGCCATAAGAAAAGAAAAATCTTTTTGTGAGAGTTCAATTTCTTCAATCTTTATTTTCATTTCTGTTTAATATTCTAAACCTAAAGATTAATGCTAATGTGAATTTTATATATTACACGTCTAAGGCCTGCGCTCGCCAC
>Ga0315275_10001030_pt1 | contig 24042 bp, 14 predicted proteins | sample YL17G03_0_MG_FD_205557 | JGI IMG/M metagenome (GOLD analysis project Ga0315275, IMG submission 205557) | Sediment microbial communities from Yellowstone Lake, YNP, Wyoming, USA - YL17G03_0 | ecosystem: Environmental > Aquatic > Freshwater > Lake > Sediment | place: USA: Wyoming | collected...
TGAACCTCGAAGTGCCGCGAGGCTCTGTCTTCGGGCTGCTCGGTCCCAACGGTGCGGGCAAGACGACCACGCTGCGCCTGCTGTTGGGGCTCCAGCGTCCCACCGCCGGCCGGGCGGAGATCTTCGGCAAGTCCTGCGGGCCCAACGCGGTGGCGGTCCGCTCCCAGATTGGCTACCTGCCCACGAATCCGAAGCTGCCCGAGGACTTACGGCCTATCGAGTACCTGGATCTTCTTGGCAAGCTGTCCCGGCTGCCGCGAGAGGTCCGCAAGCCGCGGATCGCGTCCCTGCTTCGGGACGTGGGGTTGCTCGACGCCACCGATCAGCGGATCGGGACCTTCTCGACCGGGATGTGTACCCGTTTGGGCATTGCGGCGTCCTTGGTCGGCGATCCGCCTTTGTTGCTGTGGGACGAGCCGACGGCCGGGCTGGACCCTTCCGCCCGGCGATTCACGCTGGACCTCATCCGGGAGTTGGGAAAAACCAAGACCATCGTCGTTGCGACCCACATTCTCACCGATATCGACCAGGTCTGCGACCACTTGGGCGTAATGCACGAGGGGCGAATGATCTTCACCGGTTCGATGCAGGATATCCGCCGGCGGATTTGCCGGGACGACTTCACCCTGGAGCTGGAGGGCGACCCGGACAATGTCAGCCGTCTGGCCCGCGAGACTGCGAATTTGGAGGGTGTCGAGGCCCGCGTCCACGATGGCCGGGCAGAGATACAGAATTCTGCATCTCTTTTGGTTCGGATCGCCAATGGTGGCAGCCGCACCCGTGCCCTCGCGGATGTCCTGCGGCTTGTGGACGCCTGCGATCTTTCGCTGCGGGCCATCCACTCGGGGCAGAATGTGACTGAAAACGCATATCTCCAGTTGCTGCAAGAGGATGAGGCTCATGGATTCCACCGCTAAGACTGCGGCCTTTGGCACGAGGATGATGCCGTACCTGGCGATTCTCGAGCACGACCTGAGGGCCTTATGGGCCAGCCGGCTGGTCCGGCTTTGGCTGCTGGCCACCGCGGTCATGACGCTGTTTCTTTCCGCGGCGAACTGGCCGAAGTTTCAGGACGCGACGCTGATCGCGTCATTGCTATTCCCGTACCTGGTGTTCCCGTGGTTCTTTGTGGTCGTGGTGCTCGGGGTCAGCCCGGTGTCGGGGGCCCGGGCCGAAGTGCTGGCGGATGGCATCCTGAGCCGCCCGATCAGTCGCTGTGAGTACCTGCTGGCGGCTTGGTCGGCGCGGGTGCTGCTCGTACTGGGTGTGTACTTGGTGGTGACGATCCCAGCCATTGCCGTTGTGACTCTGGCCAGGCGGCCGGTGCCCGAGGATACGGTGACGCTCTTTGGAATCGTCAGCGTGCTGGCCGTGGTGGGACTCGTTCTCACGTTCCTCGTGTCCCTGGGATTCCTCGTCGGGACGCTGCTGCGAAAACCGCTGTTGGCGGCCGTGGTGCTCGTCTTCGTATGGTACCCCATCGGCATCGTTCTGAACGTCTTCTCCCTGGAGGAGTTCTCGCCGATCAGCTTGAGCCGGGCGATGTCCACCCAGCTTCGCCGGCCCTGGCGAGCGCCCGACGTGGATGCAAAGGGCCACGCTGCCGCCCAGGACACGGACGCCCTCACCCGTCAACTGGACCACTTTCTCAGCGTCTTCTCCACCGCCCAGACAAAGCCGGCGGCGACCCGGCCGGAGTTCTTCGAGGGCGGCACCTTCAACGATTTCTCCCTGCTGCGCGTCACGCTCGGATACGGGCTGCCGACCCTGTTGGCGGTCGTCCTGGCCATGCTGTTCTTTCATTGGCGGGACCTGTAACGGCGGTTTCAGTGCTGAAAACAGGCATCAACGCCAGTTGGCATGCGGCCTTCTGCACGCTCATGCCGGCCGATTCCACTTGTGATCCGTCATGATCTTCACCTTCTGCTGGGCCAAAACTTAAGCGGTACGGGCAGGGAACCGATAAACCTGAAGAATGTACCATTTACGAGTTACTATTTACGATTTGGACAGCGTTCGCAAAGCGGCCGTACTGTTCATCATTTCTGCCCTGAGCGTGGGCTTTGCCGGATGCAATAACAAGACCCTCGACCCCGGCCAGATCGGCCGATTCCGCCCCACGCCGGCGGTCAACGTGATCCTGAATTCGCTGGGGGTGGCGGAGGAGTCTCCCGTGGCCTGGGAAAGTGGCCAGGAGCCTCAGCCGGGCGATATCGTCGCCGTCAAGGCGGACTATGCGCTGCGGCCGGGCGACCTGGTGCGGGTCTCCATTTTCGAGCTCTTCCAGGAAGGAGTGCCGCTCGTCAACGACTACATCGTTTCGGAGACGGGCAACGTCTCGATTCCCGACGTTGGCGTCCTCCAGGCGGCGGGGCGGACCGAAAGGCAGCTTGAAGACGAGATCAAGCGAATCCTGTCGCCCAACGTGCTGCGCGAGCCTTCCGTGACGGTGACGCTGCTGGACTCCCAGCAGCGGACGTTCTCGATCCTGGGCAACGCGGTATCCCGCCCCAGCCGGTATCTGATCCCCCGGTATGACTTTCGGCTCGCCGACGCGCTGGCCACGGCCGGCGCCCAGATGCAGTTCAATGTCAGCAACATCTACGTCTCGCGCAAGGGAGAAGCCGGCGCGGAGCCTGCGGGCGCCACGACGGAGAAGCGTACGCCCGAGCTGAAGCTCGTCGAGCCGGGCCCGCAATCGAAGATGGATCGCGGGACGCCCGGTCTGCCACCCGCACTTCGCACTCCGCCCTCGAAGAGAGAGATCCCGGAGCCTTCCGAGCCGGCCCAGAAGTACGAGCTGGAGCGGGAGATGCTCGATCTGATCGCTCCCCAGGCGCAAAGCGCCTGGCCCCGGAGTCAAAAAGTGGCCGGGGCCCCGCGGGAAACCGCCGGACAACGCGACGTTACGGCGTCGGTCATGCCTGAGGGTATTCGTGTGCTGACATCGTCGAACCCGGCGCAGCCGCAGACGATAACGCCCGGGAGCATCGTGCGGACCCCCGTGGAGTTCGGCGGCGTCACGCCGCCGGAGCCGGCTCGTCCTGAGCCCACGACCAAAGAGAGAACGGAATGGGTCTTCAAGGACGGCAAGTGGGTCCAGATCATCATCACGAGCGAGGGGACCCCCAAACAGGCGACGGCGGAGGCCGAACCCGGCGGGGGGCTGGAGTGGATCTTCCGGGACGGCCGGTGGGTCCAGGTGCAAAAAGGCGAGCCTGGGACGCCGAAGCCGGAAAAACGTGTCGTGGAGCCTCCCCAAGCGACAAAACCGCCGGCCAAAGCGGAACCCCCGGCTGTTGCGCGGCCGCTGGACAAAGAGAGACTCCCGATGGATGCGGAGTGGGAGCAGGCCATTCAGACTCGCTTGATCCGGATTCCCGCCGACAAGCTCCTGGCGGGTGATCCGCGATACAACGTCATTATCAAGCCGGGCGACACCATTCACGTCCCCGTCGATATCATCGGCGAATTCGCGATCATGGGCAACGTAAACAAGAGTGGGTACATTGACATCACGGGCCGGCCGATGACGCTGAAGATGGCCATCGCGGCGGCCGGCGGCCTGGGTCCCTTGGCGTGGCCGAAGAACGTCGAGGTTGTCCGGAGGGTCGGCACGGCGCGCGAGGAAATCGTGATGGTCGATCTGGACAAGATCGCCAGCGGCGAACAGCCCGACTTCTTCATCAAGCCGAACGATCTGGTCAACGTGGGGACTCATCCGACGGCCCGATGGCGGGCGGTCCTGAGGAATGCGTTCCGGGCCACCTATGGCTTCGGTTTCGTGTACGACCGGAATTTTGCCGACATCGATTACGGCACGGGTCTTCCCTGGCTGCGCCACATGTGATGGAAGTGCGGGGGTATGGCTCAGAAGGCTGATTCTCCACGGACCCAGGGATGGGACACAGGTGTGCCTCTGCCGGGCCGGTGGTGGCGCGAGCTTGGCCTGCACGGCTTCGTGAAGATCGTCATCCTTGGGGGGCTGCTCGGTTTTCTCTTTCGCGGCGAGATCGAGGGGACTATCCATGAGTGGATCACGGACCCGAACTGGTCGCACGGTTTCTTGATCCCGCTGTTCAGCCTCTATTTCATCTATCAGAAAAAGCAGGACATTCTGAGTCTGGAACATGCCGGCGATCCGCTCTGGGAACTGCTACGGGGCCGCCGGCCGGCCCCGCTGCGGCCGGGCCAGACGCGGGCCAACTATCTGGGGCTGTTCTTTCTGCTGCCGGTCCTGGCCCTCTACGCCTTCAACGTGGTGAGCCCCGCCGGATATGCATATCTGGGGCCGGTGTCCATGATCGCCGCAGTGGGGGCGGTGGTCTTGTTTCTCGGAGGATGGCGTCTGGTCCGTTACACGTGGCTACCGATCGCGTTCTTGGTCTTCGCGATCCCCTTGCCGCGGCGCTACTACGTGGGTCTGACGCTGCCCATGCGGCATCTGTCGGCTGTCGTGGCGACCGCGTTTCTCAACATGGTTCCCGATCTCAATGCGACGACGAGCGGCGCGGTCATCGAGATTGTCTACAAAGGGCAGCGGTTGGAGCCGGCCCTCAACGTCGCCGAGGCCTGCAGCGGGATGCGGCTGCTGATGGCGTTCCTGGCCCTGGGCGTGGCGATGGCGTACCTGCACGATCGGCCCGCGTGGCAACGGGCGGTCCTGCTGCTGAGCACGGTGCCGATCGCGATTCTCTGCAACATGGTACGCGTGACGGCGACCGGGTTCCTCTATGTGCTGGCCGATCCCCAATATACACAGGGCGTTTACCACGACATGCTCGGGCTGGCAATGCTGCCTTTGGCATTCGGTTGCTATGGATTGCTGGCACGGTTCATGGCGGGGCTGTTCGTCGAAGAAGACGCCAGCGCGAGTGAGGGTATGATTATCCGAAAGCGATCCCAATAATGGACAATCAGCCGCACAACGTCGCCGCTTATCGGGAGCCGGCCTTTCTGATCTGCACGGCCGTGCTGGCGTTGGCCGGCGTGGGGATGTCCCTGGCGACCCAACGGCTCGGCCTGTACTTGAAGAAAGAGCCATTGCCTTTGAAAAAGCCGCTCGATGCCCTGGAGGAGGGAAAGCTCGCGCCGTATCAGGTCACGGCGAAGATTCCCATCGAGAATGAGGATATCCGCAAATCGCTCGGGACGGAGGATTACATCCAATGGCGTCTGGAGGACCCGCGTGAGCCGGTGCAGAGCCCCGTGCGGAGGCTGCTCTTGTTCATCACGTACTACCGCCGGCCGGACCGGGTGCCGCACGTGCCCGAAGAATGTTACTCCGGCGGGGGGTATCAACGATTGGCGACCAACGCAGTTGTCTTTCACGTCAGCCCGCACGAGATTCCGGGGCGGTACCTGCTTTTCGAGAAAGCGGCCCAAGAGGTTGGCCTGACCGTGCCGCGATTTCCGGTCCTCTATCTGTTTCGCGTCAACAGCGAGTATGTAGGCAGCCGGGACGATGCCCGAATCGCCCTCAACAAGAATCTCTTCAGCAAGTGCTCCTACTTCTGCAAAATCGAGATGGTCTTCAATCAATCACTTACGGCTCCCACGCGGGAGAACGCCGTGGCGGCAAGTGAAAAGCTCCTGACCGTGCTCCTGCCTCTCTTGGAGCAGGAACATTGGCCCGATCTGAGATAATGGGGAATCCTCATGGCGAGAAGAAGGCGTCTGAACAAGAAGGTCGCATTGCTGGGCACGACGGTATTCCTGGTCTTTGCCCTGGCGGCCGTCATGGTGATTTTGCGGCTGAACCGCAATCCCGCTTCCTACATCGCGGACGGCGACGCGGCCTGGGCGGCGAGAGACTACAAGACCGCCGGCGAGAGCTACCGGAGAGCCTACGGCCTGATCAAGTCGTCGGAAGGGAAAATCGAGCTGTTGTTCAAACTTGCGGAGGCATACCGAGAACTGGGGCAATGGGACAGGGTCCTCGGATGCTGGGGGCAAGTCGTTACGTCGGACCCTCAAAACGTAAAGGCCAGACTCGGGCGGCTCAAATACTGTTACATTCAGGCCGATGGTCTGGGCGACGCGGGGCGAAGCATCAGCCAGTACTGGGAGGAGGTGTCATCCCAGGCGAGAAAAGCGATGGAGGTGATCGATAGAGCGAATCTGGGCAACGATGAGAAGACGAAATGGGAGCCGGCGTTCGGGACGTTCCAGGATCGTTCGTGGAGCGGCGGTGCCAAGCGGCTGGGGCCCCATCTACACTTCGTCAAAGGCCGGGCGGCGTTCGAGCTGGCCCGCATGGGGGCTGTCGCATCCCCAGGCGACCTGCTTCAGGAGGCCGAAAGCGATCTACAGCAGGCCCGCAAGCTCGATCCGAACAACGCCCAGGTCTATCGCTACTTGGCCGAGGTCTTCGTGAAAGAAGGCGAAGCGGCGGCGTCCCGTGGCAACGTGGATCAGAAGAATGCGGCCGAGCGCCAGGCGGATGACATCCTGGCGGAAGCGGTGCGCGTAGCCGGCCACGCGCCCGAGGCTTATGTCAACGTGCTGATGCGAAAACTGGCCGTGGCGCAGCGGGGCGGGATCACGGCGGCAAGAGAGCAGATGAAGGTCCTGGAGCCGCAGTTCGAGGGCTTGGCGCAGAAGTTTGCCTCCAGTGGGCAGGTCTTTGCGGCCCTGGGGCAGTTCTACTCCTTCTATGCGGCTTACCTGGATTCCGCCAACGGAATGGAAAAGTTGAATCGAGCGATTGGGGCCACGGAGCGGGCCGGGACGCTCGACAAAGGCAACGTCGAGTACGCGATGTTGACGGTCGGCTACCACTACCGGCGATTCTCGGTCTATGGCGATGCGGCGGCCCTGAACAAGGCAATCGAATTGACGGAGAAGGCCCTGGAACTGCCGGATGCGCGGGACAGCCCCGGTCCCACGCAGTTTGCCAAGCGAGTCAATCGACTCTCCCTGTGCTCTCTGCTTGCCAAGTGCTGCGTCGAACGAGTCCTCGCGTTGCCCAAGTCGGACCCGGCGAGGGAAGGGCTTCTGGCCCGCGTGGAAGAAGCCGTCCACGACATTGGGCAGATTCGAGGCAGCGGTGAGGATCCTGACGTCATGAAGTGGCAGGGTATGCTGGACCTGGCAAGAGGGCGGACGGACAAGGCGATCAGAAACCTCTATGCGGCCTACGAGCAGATCAAAGCGGCCAATCTCCCCGGGCAGCGCGACCCCTTCCTCTCCCACACGCTGGCCAAGATCTTCGCACCCACCGCAGAGACGGGCGCCTTGCTCGATTTCCTGAGAACGGCGTTGAACTCGGGGATCGTCTATGTCCGGCCGGATGCCCTTCTCGACTACGGTGATGCGCTGCTGCGAGTCGGCTCGCACGATGCGGTCCTCGATATGGTCAATCTGTTCGAGGAGCGATTCGGAGGCAACAACCGGAGCAGAGTGCTGCGGGTCAAGGCCCTGATTGCGCAAGGTCACGTGAAGGAGGCTGAGGAAGGGATCGCCAAACTGAACTCCAACGACCCTAACGCGATGGTGCTCCGTCTGGACCTGGGCAGGGCGCAGGGCAAACAATCGGCCGCCGATCAGAAACGCGATGCCGATCTCGTGCAGCGTCTGTTGCAGACCGCTCCCAACGCCATGGGAGAGAACTACGTCGCTGGGCTCTGCGAGTCGCTGATCGCGCAGGGCGAGGCCGGTACGGCCAGGACAGTTGTGGAGGTATTTTTGAAACACTCGCCGGACAATGTCACGGCCTTGTTCTATAGAGGGCTTCTGTCGGAGCCGGACCCGCGGAGTTGCCCGCTGCCCAGGCGCAAGGAGATTCAGGAGCAAGCGGCTTATGCGATCGCCGATCCCGTCCGCCGCAGCCTGGAACTCGGGCTGTTCTACCTGCAGACGCAGCAGCCGGACAAGGCCATGTCGCAGTTGCAGAGCGTCCTGGATGCCACCGCCCGTGTCGAAGGCGTCCCGCCTTCGGATCACGGGCGGGACGCCCGCGACATGCAGGTGCCGGCCTATGTCGCCGCCAAGCCGCCAAGCCCTCGATATGTCGCGGCAAGCCGCCTGTTCGATATCGCCCGGTCTCAGGAGAACTGGTCGCTCGCGGGCCGGATCGCCGAAATCGCCAAACATGAGAACCTGGACGATTGCAGCGGGCATCTGTTTGCCGCGAATCTGGCCTCGTCCCGGAAGGAGTACGATCGCGCATTGACCCATCTGGACGAGTGCCTGAAGCAGCGGCCCATCTTCTCTCATGGATATGTGCTTCGCAGCGATGTCAAAGCGGCCCTGGGCAAAGATCAGGAGTCGATCGAGGATGCCCAGAAGGCGGCGAACCAGAACCCGACGGACGCCGGGATCGCCAAGGTGCTGGCCAAAGCCCTCTGCGCCCGCAACGGCAAGCTCGGCGGCAACCTGTCCTCCGAACAGAAGCTGGAAACCAAGCAAGCCCTGGAGCGGGCCATCCAGCTCGATCCACGAGATGTGGGTGTACTGAGCGTCTACGCCGATGTTATCGGTAGCAGCGAGCCCCAGAAGGCGGTGGCCCTGCGTCAGACCATCCAGGCCAATGCCCCGAGTCTGGACAACGCCGTAAGGCTCGGAGAACTGGCGACGCGAATCGCCCAGGTGGAAAAGGACCCAACGAAGAAGAAGGCATTCTTGACGATCGCCGTCGGCGTCTACGAAAGTCTGCGGGTGAAATGGCCGAAAAACAGCAGTGTCTTGAACAATCTGGCCTATGTGCTGGCCCAGAATGATGAAAGACTCGCCGAGGCGATGGACTACGCCAAGACCGCGATCGAACTGGATCCGGATGAGGCCACTTATCTGGATACCTATGCCTATGTGTTGTACAAGAATGGAAAACACGCTCAGGCCGCTCAGTCGCTGGCGGCGGCGATCCGGAAATACGAAGTCCGGGGGATGGCAGCGACTGATGTCTACGAGCATCTGGGCATGGTCAACGAAGCCTTGGGAGAACGAAGCAAGGCTCTGGGCGCGTACCGTCGCGCATTGGAAGTGGGAGGAACCGCTATGTCGGAGGCCGTCAGAGAACGGATCAACTCGGCCATCGAGCGACTGGCGAAATAGGGTGGTGATCGGAGTGCAACAGGATGAAGAGTGACCCGACGGCCGCGGGCCGGATGCCAAAATCGCGAGGCGAGAAGACCGCTTGCGAGGCTGGTCTAACGCCGAAGGAAGCCCTGGGCATGCTGCGCCGGCATATCTGGCTGATCCTCTTCATGACGATTATCGGAGGTGCGGCCGGTTCGGGCGGCTGGTATTTGATCCGACGATACTTGCCTCTCTACCGGGCGGAAACCGCCATCAAAGTCCTGCCTCCCATCGACACGGACCCGATGAACATCGTCGTCGCCCAAGTGCAGCAGGATATCCGATATGGCCACCGCGTCTCGCTCGCCAATCTGATGAAAAGCCAAAGCACTCTGCAGGAACTCCTGCAGAGGGACGAAATCCGTGGCACGAAGTGGTTCCGCCAAATGACGACAAAGGGGGGCGTGGATGTGACCAAGGCGGTCCGATATCTGGACAAGAACCTGACCGCATTTCCTCACCGGGAGGCGGAGCACCTCCTGGTTTCGATGACGTGCGGAAGCCCGAGCGAGGCGGCTCTTATCGTCAACCAGATGGTCAGTCTGTTCATCGCTCAACACGGAGAGACCGAGAAGGGCGACATCCGCAAGAAGCTCGCCGACGTGACACAGCGCCAGAGTGCGGTCCAGCAGGAGATCCGGCAAAGCGAGGCGGACCTGCAGAACGTGACCCGCAAGACCGGGATCACCGATCTCGACCGGCCGGCGGGACGCTACTTCCAGCATACGATCACGCTTCGCCTGAACGAGCTGGACCGGCAGGAAAGCGAGCTGAGCCTGGCCATCACGCAACTCCAGGCGGACATCGGGAACCTCAGGCAATTGGCGGAAGGTCCGATCACGGAGCAAATCCAGCATGTCATCGAGGGCGATCCCGTGATGGTCGCACTGGCCCAGCAGTTGGCGGTCTTGGAGGCGCAACTGTCGGGCCGGCTCACGAAGTTCGGCGGGACCCATCGCGTGGTCCGCCAAACCAAGGAACAGATCGAGGAGACCAAGGCCAAGAGAGAGCAGCGCAGGACCGAGATCGCCGAGCAGACCCGGCGCGCCAATCTCCTGAACGCGAGAGACACCCTGCGTGTTCTGGAGGAGCGGCTCACGGAACTGCAAAAGATGCGAGCCGGGGCCCTGGAAGAACAGAAGAAGCTGGACGAGGCACGCAGCGAGTATGGGAAGATCGTGAAAACGCGAGACGAGCGCGTGGAGACCTCGAACCAGATCAAGATGCAGATCGAGAAGTACCGCATCCTGCTGGAGGACCCGGAGACGCCGAAGGTCCAGTCGGTCGGTCTGGCGCCGGAGCCGCTGGAGATGGTGCTCTCCCGCAACATCCTGCTTTGGGTGCCGGGCGGTACCATGCTGGGGTTGATCCTGGGGTTGTCTCTGGCGTTGCTCGTCGAGATGCTCAACGACCTCGTGCGGACGCCGAGCGACGTGCGGCGATTCCTGCGCGTTCCGCTGCTGGGGACCATCCCGGATGCGAATGAAGACCGGGCCGTCGATGATATCGACTTGTGCGACGTGGTCCGCGAGGCGCCGCATTCCCTGCTGGGAGAGTGTTATCGCCGATGCCGGACCAACCTCGATCTGTCCACCGGCGGGGCATTCAAGACCTTGCTGGTCACCAGCGGGCAGGCGGGAGACGGCAAGACCTCCGTGGCGTGCAACCTGGCGACGGCGTTTGCCGCCAAGTATGAGCGAGTGCTGCTGATCGATGGCAACCTTCGTCAGCCGAGCCTGCACATCGCTTTTCCGCGAAGTCCGTCGGAGGGCGATCATCCCCAAGCCGGACTGACCAATCTCCTGTTGGGCGAATGCACGGTTCCGCAGGCGATCAGGCCGAGCAGTGCGGGGGACCTGGACCTCATCTGCGCGGGGCCACCCGCGTCAAATCCGGCGGAGCTGTTAGCCGGCCGTCGCATGAAGGAGCTGATCGAACGCGCCGCCAAGGAATACGATCGGGTCATCATCGACAGCCCGCCGGTCCTGCTCGTCAGCGACGCCAAGATGCTCGCGAAGCTCGCGGATGCGACGCTCCTGGTGCTCAATGCCGCCACAACGAAGCGGGGAGCGGCTGAGCGGACGATGTTCGAGCTCGAAGAAGTGGGCGCCAACCTTGTGGGTTGCGTCCTGTTCGGTGCGGAGGCCATGAAGGGCGGGTACTTCCGCCAGCAGTTCCGGGCCTATCGCCGCTACCTCAAACCGCAACCGGCGTAAGAATTTACGATTTACGATTTATGATTTGTGATTTAGTATGTCGATCTGTTGTGCGCAAGCAGCACGATTTGACGAGGCATGATGAGACGTGACGTAGTCAATCGTAAATCATAAATAGTAAATCGTAAATCCCGGGGGTTTTCCGATGGAGAAGTTCTTGGTGACCGGGGGAGCCGGGTTCATCGGCTCGAATATCTGTAAGCGGCTGGTGGCCGAGGGTTGCTTTGTCCGGGTCGTGGACAACCTGCTGACGGGCAAACGCGGCAATCTCGCGTCGATTCTGGACAAGATCGAGTTCGTCGAGGCCGACATGGGCGTGCCCGAAGTGGCCCGCTCCGTGGTCAAGGGGATCGACGTGATCCTGCACGAAGGGGCGCTGCCGTCGGTGCCGCGAAGTGTGGACGATCCCGCCTTGACTCATCAACACTGTGTCGATGCCACCTTCACCTTGCTGCTGGCGGCTCGTGATGCCGGCGTGCAGCGTTTGGTCTACGCGGCCAGCTCCGCCGCCTATGGCGACACGCCCACTTTGCCCAAAGTGGAGACGATGGCCCCGAATCCTCTGTCTCCCTACGCCGTCGGGAAGCTCGTGGGCGAATACTACTGCTCGGTCTTCTCCAAAGTCTTCGGCCTGGAGACGATCTCCCTTCGTTATTTCAACGTGTTCGGGCCTGGGCAGGACCCGGCCAGCCAATATGCGGCGGCCATTCCCGCCTTTGTGACGGCCATCCTGCGGGACCAGCCTCCCACCATCTACGGTGACGGCGAACAGAGCCGGGACTTCACGTACGTGGACAATGTCGTGCAGGCCAATCTGCTGGCGGCCCGGGCCAAAGAGACGCACGGAGAAGTGATCAACGTTGCCTGCGGCGAGGCCGTGACGGTCAACGCGATCATTGGCATGATCAACCAGCTTCTGGGCAAGAACGTCAAGCCCATCTACGTGCCCGCCCGTGCCGGCGACGTCAAGCACTCCCTCGCCGACATCACGGCCGCGAGAAACCTGATCGGCTTCCAACCCGTCATCCTCTTCCGCGAGGGGCTCGAGAAATCCATCGACTGGTATCGTCGCAACCTCGCGTAGGAGCACCCAGAACAGAGACGGTCCGGTGATAAGCTGCGGCATGCCTGTCATTCCCGCGAAAGCGGGAATCCGTCCTCGCTGCGACTTTCCTGGACCCCTGCCTTCGCAGCGCGGCCTCCGGCCGCAACCCCAATCACGATAGCCGAAAGAAACGAAAGAAAGCGAAAAAAGGGACAAGCAGAGCTTGGTCGCGTCATCGCCGTTTTTGCGTCTTCTTTCGTTTCTTTCGGCTCTACTCTCCGCGCTTCTTTCGGTCCTTCTTGCCGGAAAAACAAGGTGTTGCGCCTTTGCAGTGCAGGGGTGACAGATGGGCCCACATGCCGTTCATTCCATCAGAGGCTCTGAGCACAAGAAGCCCAATACGTCCTATCGTTCAAGCTGGTCTTGCAGGGATCGTCCGTTTTCGACGAGTTGCTCTCGCGTGGGATACACTTTGGGGGCGAGCTCGAAGGTCCACTCATAGGCGTCTACGATTTGGCCGGGATAGAGGATTTGGGTGGCGAAATCGAACGGCGGATGATCGTGCAGGGGGGCCTTGAGGTTACGATGGGTGTCGAGCGTTTCGTAGCCGTCTTTGCTGATTCGGACCCAGTAGTCGCCGTACCAGTTGAAGGGGACCGTCACGGGGGAGATGCCGATCTCCTGATCGTTCAAGAGGATCTTTGCCCCCGGGGGCTCGGTGTTGATCGTCAGTTTCCGTTCCACGCAGCCGGCAAGAACGATTGCCGGAAAGCAGATGCCCGCGAAGACAAGTGTTGATCTCTTGACCATATCAGGAATCCCCTTCACATTCGGCGGGTACAGGGAGGGGGGTGAAACCCGCCCCTACGTGGCGCCGGGTGCCATCAATCGGCCGGCACACATCGGCCTTTTGCCCACCGACGCAGGGCGGCTACCTTCTCCGCCATTGTCGCGGACAGCGGGGGCGAGCCCTGCAGGGCCGCGACGATCCGGTCTGTGTCGAGTTGGGTCTTCTGGGCGTAGGCTTCGTGCAGGGCGGAGATCACGGCCTGTTCGATCTCGGAGCCGCTGTAGTCCTCGGAAGCGTCAGCCAGCGAGTTGAGGTCGAAGCTCGCCGGGGCACGGTTACGCTTCCGCAAGTGGATGGCGAAGATCTGCTTGCGGACTTCGGGCGTGGGCAGGTCCACGAAGAAGATCTCGTCGAACCGTCCCTTACGCAGGAGCTCCGGCGGCAAGGCCTCGATGTCGTTGGCCGTGGCGACCACGAACACGGGGGCCCGATGCTCCTGCAGCCAGGTGAGCAGCGTGCCGAACATCCTTTGCGACAGGCCGCCGTCGGCGCTGCGGCTGGCGGCGGAAGCGAACGCCTTCTCGATCTCGTCGATCCACAGAATCACCGGCGACATCATCTCGGTCTGGCGCAAGGCCTCGCGCAGATTGCGCTCGGACTCCCCGATGAAGCTGGCGTACAGCGTGGCCGGGTCCATGCGCAGCAGCGGCTGCTGCCAGGCGGTGGCGATCGCCTTGGCGCAGAGGCTTTTGCCGGCGCCCTGCACGCCCAACATCAGGACACCCTTGGGGGCCTCGATCCCAAACGCCTTCGCCTCGGCGCTGAACACGTCCCTTCGCTGATTCAGCCACTTCTTGAGGGTCCTCATTCCGCCGATCTCGTCCAGGTCCAGCGGGGTCTGCATGTATTCGAGCAGTCCGCCTTGCTGGATCATCCGCCGCTTGTTGGCGATCACGACGTTGATGTCGTCATCGTTGAACTGCTGATCGGGCGCCACGACGTCGCTGATGATTCGCACCGCCTGGCGGCGCGTCAGTCCCCGCAGGTTGCGGACGATCGCCTCCAATCCTCTTTGTGTCAGATCGACTTCGATGGGCTTATTGCGATTGAGCCGCTGGAGGGTAGCTCGAATGATCTGCCGCAGCTCCTCTTCGTCGGGATAGGACAACTCGAACCGCTTCGTGTAGGCCTTGATGACGTCAGGCAGGTTATCATTGCTGTCGATCATCACGATGGTGACGCCCGTCTTGTGGAAGCTGTCCATCATGTCCCGCAGGATGCGGAGGGCCTTTCCGGCCCGCAGATGCTCGCCGAGATCGAGCGTGACGCATAGAGAGCCCGCCTTGGCCCTCGCCAGGCTGGCCAGCCCGGCCGAGGGCGTATCCGTATCCGCGATGCACGGGCTGCCGTCGATCAGCCCATCCCGCACGCCCTCCGCAATGGTCCAGATCCACATGTCGCGTTTGAGCCGCCCGGCGGTCTTGCGGACGATCTCCAGCGCGTAACGCTCCTCGTGGGTGACGACGGAAATGCCGTAGGTTCCGCTTTCGATGAGTTGTTCGAATTGTTCGAAATCGTTCATCGGTTCGCCTCTGCCCGGCCGACCTTGCCGGCACGTCTACGACTTCGGTCCGATCAGCTCGATGATGTTGCCGTCCGGGTCTTTCACGAGGATCAGGTAGTTGTCTCCCCCGCTGAGGCGGTAAGGTTCCTTGACCGGCGCGAGGCCGTTCTTCTTGAGCCGCTCCAGGGTCTTGGTCAGATCGGCCACGAACACCGTCAGGTACCGGATGCCCAGGCTCGAGCTGATATATTGATTGTCCACCTTCTTGGCGCCGGTGATCTGCATCACCTTCAATTTCGTCGCGGTCGGCTCCTGGCCCAGGGCAAACACACGCACCTGGAAGGGCTTCTGATCGGTAAGGCCGGTATCGGTGGCCATCTGGGCCGGGACATCGAAGGTGCCCGCGGCCGTGAAGCCCAACGCCTCGGTGTAGAATTTCGCCGCCTTTTCGACATCGCTGACGACCACGCCGACGTCGATCGTCGTCCGCGAGAACTCGGGCTTTCCACTGTCCTGTTTGGCGGCCGCGATCATCATGCAGCCTGCGACAATGCACGCCACAATCAACACGTGGGTTCGATAGTTCTTCATGCTTGCACTCCTATGAAGTCATAATCCTGTTCGATCGTTCACTCACGCTTTTTCGCTGACCTGGCGTTCCGCCTTCGCGAGCCAGGCATTGCTGATCGTCACGCCCCAGCCCGGACCGTTGGGGATGGGGGCCTTCCCGTCTGTCACCTTTAGCGCCGGCTCGAAGAGACCGTCGGTCCAGCTTGTGGGCTCGATGGAGAACTCGACGTAGGGTCCGGCGTTCTTGATGCCTCCCTGCATATGCAGCGTGAAGACCGTCACCATCGAGAGATTGGCCGAGTGCGGCACACAAGGCAGATTCGACTTGGCCGCCGTATCCGCGACGCGGAGCGCCCGCGTAAGGCCCCCGACATAGCAGATATCCGGCTGAACGATATCCACGGCGTGCATGGCGATCATGCGGCGCCACTGCGCCAGATCGTTGTCCTGCTCCCCGCCGGCGACGGGCACGTCAATGGCCGCCGCAACCTGGGCGGTCCACTCCAATTCCCAATACGGGCAAGGCTCTTCAAAATGACAAACCTGGTTCTGTGCCAGCATCTTTCCGACTTCGATGGCCTTGCGGGCCGTGTAGCAGCTATTGCCATCGACAAGCAAAGAGATATCGTTGCCGATCGCCTTGCGGACCGTTGGGACCAGCTCTTCCGTCCGTCCCGGCCACTGGTCCTCGTCATGGCCGCAGACCTTGCCCACGCGGATCTTGAACGCGCGGTAACCCACTTCATCGCGAAGGCGGGCCAGCCGGGCAGCCTCATCGGCGGGCTTGATGTCCCGGCGCATGCTCGATCCATAGACCGGGAAAGGACGGGGCTTTCCGCCGAGCAGCTCGCAGACGCTCTTGCCGGCCGTCTTGCCGTGGATGTCCCAAAGGGCGGTGTCCAGACCGGCCAGCGCCCGGCAGACGAAGGACCACGGGAACTTGTAGTTTTCCTCGACGCACTGATCGGAGATGGCGTCCAGGTTCGCCGGGTCTTTGCCCAGGGCGAGCGGGGCCACCATTCGGTGCAGGACGGTCGCCGAGATGTCGGCGTTGAACGGCGCGATCTGGCCGTAGCCTTCCTGGCCGCTGTCGGTCCGGACCCGGACGATGCTCACGGACCCGGTCGTGAACGTCTCAATGCTCTTGATCTTGCTGCCTGTGGATTGGATCGGTAAGCGCGTACCGGCTCGTTCGCCGCCGGCGTCGACGCGGCCCTGCGCCAGAAGCGATGGCGCCACCGCAACACCCAGGCCCATTTTCAGGAAATCACGTCGCTGTTGCATCATAAGGCAATCTCCAGTGCGAAGGCCGCACCCGCCTGCCGGCCGATCTCTCATCAGGCAGGTCATGGATCGTTCCACTATTTCATGGTGTCAGCTTACACCAAGGTGGTGGTGTTGACAAGCGGCAGCTCTCAGCATTGGAGGCTTTTCGTTCCTGAAGAAGGCTGGGCATCCGCTCGTCGCAAGCGTTGACATGGGGGGCTGCCAAAGGTAGTCTGTTGCTCTTTCCTGCGTCTCTATAAGGGCTTATGACATGAAGATATCTCTGAACTGGCTGAACGACTACATCGAGACCGGTCTGAAGGCCCGGCAGATCGCGGAGATTCTGAGCAACCTCGGCCTGCCGTGCGAGGGGATCGAGGAGTTGGCCGATGACGTTGTGATCGACGTGGAGGTGACGAGCAATCGGGGTGATTGTCTGAGCCACATCGGGATCGCCCGCGAGTTGGCGGCCGCGACGGGAAAGACGCTGCGGCTGCCTGATGTCCGTCTGGAGGAGACGGCTCGTCCCGCGTCGGAACTCGTACAGGTTGAGATTCGCGAGCCCGATTGGTGCGGGCGGTACACGGCCCGCGTGATCGAGGGCGTCAAGATCGGATCGTCGCCGGATTGGATGCGAAAGCGGCTCGAAGCCATCGGCATGCGAAGCGTCAACAACGTTGTGGATGCGACGAACTATGCGATGATGGAAACCGGTCAGCCCCCGCACGCGTTCGACTATGCGACCATCGAGGGACGCAAGATCATCGTCCGAAAGGCCGCGCCGGGCGAACAGATCGTCAGCATTGACGGCACGGAGTGCGTCCTGACGCCGCAAATGCTCGTCATCGCCGATGCCCGGCGGCCGGTGGCGGTGGCCGGCGTCATGGGCGGCCTGCAAACGGAAGTGGGGGACGCGACCTCGGCGATTCTCCTGGAGGATGCGTACTTCGACCCCCTGTGCATCCGCACGACGGCGCGCCGGCTGGCATTGCCGTCGGAGGCATCGTTCCGGTTTGAGCGTATTGTGGATATCGAAAGGATCGATTGGGCATCGCAGCGAACGGCGCAGCTCATCGCGCAGCTCGCGGGGGGGCGCGTGGCCCAGGGGGTGGTGGACGCCTATCCGCGGAGATACAGGCCGCTGCCAGTGAAGATGAGGCTGGCCCGGCTCGGCAGGCTGCTCGGCATTGACGTGCCGGCGGATGAAGTGCTGCGGATCCTGTCGGCCCTGCAATTCGAGCCTCGTCTGCAGGATGACGCCGTCCTGTGCACCGTGCCCACGTGGCGAAGCGACATCGACCGTGAGGTGGACCTGATCGAAGAAGTCATCCGCGTGTACGGGTACGACAAAGTGCCGACGCGAAAGCGAATCCAGATCGAAGCTACGGCCGCCGATCCCCGGCACAAGGTGGCCCAGGCGGCGGGGACCTTCCTCGGTGGCTGCGGCTTCTACGAGACAATCAATATCGATTTTGTCGACACGGAGGTCGCAGACCTCTTCGTGGCGAGCAGTGAGGCCGGGAATCTGGGCGTGCGCCATGTCTCGCGAAAAGCCGGCAACCTGCTGCGCCGGACCCTGCTGGGATCGCTCCTGGGGGTCCTCAAGACGAACGTCAATGCGAAGAACCTGCCGTGCCGCATTTACGAGATCGCCGACACGTTCGTCCCGGCGGGCGTCCCAGGCTCCCTGCCCAAAGAACGGGCAAAGCTGGGGCTCGTCGTTGACGGCGACTTGCGGCTGCTGCGCGGCGCTATCGAAGGGCTGGCGGGAGACATCAACCCCACGGCGCGGGTGGAATTCGTGCCCGCCGAGCTGGCGTGGGCACAGGCGGGGGCACGTGTGCTGGTGGACGGCCGGGCCATCGGCGAAGCCGGGGTTTTCTCCGACGCGGTTCGCGAGAGGTTCGATTTCAAGGACGTGGCGCCCTGCGGAGCGGAGCTGGATTTCGAGGATTTGATGGAGTTGCGAGGCGGGCCGGTCCGGATCAGGCCGATTCCCCGCTTCCCGGCCATTGAACGAGACCTGTCCATCGTTGTGGCCCAGCAGGTTCCCTGGACGGACATCGTTCAGGCGGTCAAGAGCGTCGCGCCGGCCGAGCTGGAGGATATCCGGTTCGTCGACATGTACCGGGGAAAGGGAATCGCGCCCGGCGTCAAGAGCGTAACGTTTTCCGTTCGCTTCCGGGATGAGGACGGCACGCTCACGCACGAAACGGTCGACCAGTATCAGAAGGCCGTCATTGAGAATCTGAACCGGGCCGTGGGTGCTGAGCTGCGGACTCTGTGATGTCGGATTTTGTCTGTAGATAAGACGCGTGTGGTGCCGATAACAATTGTATGCGGGGCATACGCCGGCCCCGTGTTTCGGTTGGCAGGCTTTTATTTCCTTGACGGAAGGTCAAGGATTTGATATATGGTAGATTGCGGGCTGACCCCTGCAGTGTTCGTATCGAAGGCAAGCAGTTGAAGGAACCGATACCCGTACTGAGGGAAATCAGACCTTGTCGGACCGGAAATGCCCACACGATGGGACTTTTGGACGCAAGCAACGATTACCCACCTGATAGTAATGGGTTCCCTTCAATGGCCGTCGGTACGGCACAGGTGGAGGTGAGCTGGCATATAGAAAAAAGGCCTGTATTTGCAGGCCTTTTTCGTTTTTTCGCCGAGCCCTGCGACTCCGGACTTATCGGGCCCAGGGACCTGCCGCCATCCGCAAATCCTTGCTCCTTTGGGGGTTAAGCAGTCTGTTCGAATTGCCGATAGCAACCCCAGGGCCTGCCCTTGATTTCTGTGGGGCGTCTGCGTACGGATGTTGGATTTCGAGGAGTTCTAATGCCGAGTGTGCGTAGCTTCACCGTCTTGCCGGCACTGCCTGAATCCCTGAACGAGCTGGACGGCCTGGCCAAGAACCTGTATTGGTCCTGGAATCCCCAGTTCATAGAGCTGTTCAAGCGGATCGACCCTGCTCTGTGGGCGGCCTGCGGCCACAACCCGATCAAATTGCTCGGGAATATGGCGCAGCCGCGATTGGAGGCCCTGTCGCAGAACGAGAGCTTCCTGAACGAATTGGGCCGGATCTCGGAGTCGCTCGGCTCCTACATGGAGGCGCCGACGTGGTTCCAGAAAGTCTGCGGCAGTCCGTCCGATATGATCATCGCCTACTTCAGTGCCGAGTTCGGATTGCATGAGTGTCTGCCGATCTACGCGGGCGGGCTTGGCGTTCTGGCCGGCGATCACCTCAAGAGCGCCTCGGACCTCGGCATCCCGATTGTCGGCGTCGGCCTGATGTACCAGAAGGGCTATTTCCGCCAGCGGCTGAACATCGACGGTTGGCAGCAGGAGGAGTATGCCGAGAACGATCTTTTCAATATGCCCGCGGAGTTGGTCCGCAAATCCGGCGGCAGACCGCTGACGATCAGCGTGGACTACCCGGGCCGTTCCGTGCAGGCGCAGATATGGTGCATCCTCGTCGGCCGGCTGAAACTGTACCTCCTGGACACGAACATCCCGGCCAACTCGCCCGGCGACCGCATGATTACCAGCAGTCTGTACGGGGGAGACCGCGAATTGCGGATGCGGCAGGAGATCCTGCTGGGCATCGGCGGCCTCAAGGCCCTGACGGCGATGGATATCAACCCGACGGTTTGCCACATGAACGAGGGACACGCCGCGTTCATGGCCCTGGAACGGATCCGGCAGCTTCGCAGCGCGACCAACATGACCTTTGAAGAGGCCGTCGAGGCCACAAGGTCGGGTAATGTCTTCACCACGCATACTATCGTCAAGGCCGGCCTCGATGAATTCGAAGTCGACCTGATGGACAAATACTTCGGCGGCTACTTCCCGCACCTGGGCATCAATCGCCGGCAGTTCCTGGCGCTGGGCCGGATGCTTCCCGACGACGACAACGAGCCCTTCAAGATGCCGGTGCTGGCCATCAAGCTGAGCAGCTATCTCAACGGAGTCAGCAAGCTGCACGGGCAGATCTCCCGCGAGGTCTGGGGTTCTCTGTGGCCGGCGCTGCCCTCGAAAGAGGTGCCGATCATCTCCATCACGAATGGAATCCACCTGAAGACCTGGCTGTCGGATGAGATGTCCGGCTTGTACGAGCGGTATCTCGGACCGACATGGTCCGAGACGGTGTTCGACAAATCGGTTTGGGAGCAGGTGCACCAGATTCCCGATGAGGAGTTGTGGAGCGCCCACCGGCGGTGCAAGGATCAGTTGGTCGTCTTTGCACGAAAGCGGCTGATGGCCCAGATGCAGCGTCGCGGCACCTGCCAGGGCGAGCTGCGGCAGGCCGAGGAGGTCCTCGATCCGGAGGCCCTGACCATCGGTTTCGCGCGGCGGTTCGTGGCCTACAAGCGGGGCGATCTGCTGCTTCGCGATGGCGAACGGCTGGCCCGGCTGCTCAACGATCCCAACCGCCCGGTGCAGATCATCTTCGCCGGCAAGTCGCATCCGAAGGACAACTCGGGCAAAGAGATCATTCGCCACATTGTTCACTGCAGCTCGCAGGAGCAGGTGCGGCGGCGGATCATCTTTCTGGAAGACTACGATATCGACATCGCACGATTCCTCGTTCGAGGCGTCGATGTCTGGCTCAACAATCCGCGACGCCCCATGGAGGCGAGCGGCACCAGCGGCATGAAGGCCGCCGTCAATGGTGTGCTGAACATGAGCACGCTGGACGGCTGGTGGTGCGAAGGCTACATCCCCGACGGCGGCTGGATCATCGGCGCCGGGGAGAACTACGAGAACCCGGACTACCAGGACACGGTTGAGTCCCAGGCCCTCTACAACGTGCTCGAGAATGAGGTGATCCCGCTGTTCTTCACGCGTACGGCGGGCAACTTGCCGCGAGCATGGATTCAGAGAATGAAGGCTTGCATCCGATGGGTCGCCCCACGGTTCAACACGCATCGGATGCTCGCCGAGTACACCCGGCGGTTCTACGGTCCGGCCGCGGCTCGCTACCGCTATCTCACCGGTGAGGCCATGGCCAGGGCCAAGGCCTTTGCACAATGGAAATCCGAAATCCGCCAGGCGTGGTCGGAGTTCGCCATCAAGGAAGTGTTGCTCAATACGAGCAACGGCAATGGCGGTGAGCAATTGAACCCGCGGCAGCCGGAGTTGAAGGTGGGGGCGGAGCTGACCGTGCGGGCGCTCATCAAGCTCGGGCGGATTCAGCCTCGCGACGTGGCGGTCGAGCTATATCACGGCCCAACGGACTCCTGGGGCAACATCCAAGAGGGATATGCCATTCCCATGAGCTACGAGCAGAGGGCCCCAGACGATGGTGACCACTGGTTTGCCGGCCGCATGGAGTGCCGGGCGACGGGTCAGCACGGAGTGGCCGTGAGAGTCCTGCCGAACCATCCCGACCAAGGCAACCCGTTCGATCTCGGCCTTGTCCTGTGGGAAAAAAGCTGACGGATTTACGATTTACTATTTACGATTTACTATTTGGCTTCGCGACGGGCGAAGCCCCCAATATAAAATCGTAAGTCGTAAATAGTGAATTCTTACTTGCTCTCCCGCTCACCCACGAGGTCGTAGGCCTCCTTGGCCGATTGTGCCTTCTCCAAGGCGGTCTTGAAGTCCTCGTCGAGCATGAGCCGGCTGATGCGAGCCAGGGCTTGAATGTGGGGACCCGTCTGATCGTTGGGCGAGACGAGCAGGATCACAAGGGACACGGGTTTCTTGTCGACGCTGTCGAAGTCGATCGGATCGCTCGCAACCCCCAAGGCCATGACCAATTCCCGGACGCAACTGCACTTGCCGTGAGGGATGGCGATCCCCGAGCCAATTCCCGTGCTTCGCGTTCTCTCCCGGGCAAACACCGCATCGAGGACGGTCTGCTTGTCCTGGATCAGTCCGTTTTCGTCCAAAAGGCTCACCAGCTCCGTGATGACCGAGTTCTTATCCCTGCCCTCCAACGGGACTTTGACAGACGTTGACTGTAATATCTGCGTAAGAATCATAGTCCGAGCGATCAAACTGAAAGTCACGCCGAGCGCCTCGGCGTAAAACGAGCAGAATACCTCCTGCGGGCCGTCCTGCCAACAGTTTTATTTCGGGAACGCGATTTTGAGCGGCACGATGGTCGTTGGGGGGACCGGCCGTGCCGTCGTCTGCTTGCGGATTTTTGCACCTTTACAATCGGCGGCGAAGGGATACAATCGGACACCTTCCGCCGCACCTTCACGGGCATGGATGGTTGCCTGGTATTGCCGGCGCGGCGAAGCATGGTTGGGACCTGATATGACACGAATTGTGCTCTATGACACGACGCTCCGCGACGGTATGCAGGCGGAGGGCGTGAGTTTCTCCCTGGAGGATAAGCTGTCCATCGCCAAATGGCTCGACGGGCTGGGTTTGCAGTACATCGAGGGCGGGTACGCCGCCTCCAACACCAAGGAGATGCGGTTCTTCCAGGAAGCGGCGAAACTCGGCCTGAGGAATTCGAAGCTCGCCGCGTTCGGCAACACCCGGCGGGCCGATTGCAGCGTGAGCGATGACGTCTCCCTCAATGCGATCTTCGCCTGCAAAACGCCGGCGGCGACGATTGTCGGCAAGACGTGGGACCTCCACGTCCGCGAGGTGCTCGGTTGCTCGCTCGAGGAGAACCTGACGATCTGCGCCGAGTCCGTGCGGTATCTGAAGCACAAAGGGCTGGAGACGATCTTCGACGCCGAGCATTTCTTCGACGGCTACAAGGAGAGCCCGGAGTATGCCATGAAGGTGCTGGCCGCCGCGGCTGAGGCCGGCGCGGACGCTCTGGTCCTGTGCGATACGAACGGCGGCTCACTGCCGGAGCAGGTTTTCGAGATTACCCAGCAGGTCTGCCGGGTATTCGGTTCCTTGATGGTCGGGATTCACACACACAACGATTGCGATTGCGCGACCGCCAACGCCCTGGCGGCCGTGCGTGCGGGGGCCCGTCACGTCCAGGGCACGATCAATGGCCTGGGGGAACGGTGCGGCAACGCCGATCTGTGCGCCGTCATCCCCGGTCTGGCCTTCAAAATGGGGTTTGACGTGCTGCCGCCTGAGAAAATGCGAATGCTGACGGAGACCTCGCGGTTCCTCTTCGAGGTCGGCAATCTCACTCCTGCGATGAACCGGCCCTACGTTGGCGGCAGCGCGTTTGCCCATAAGGCGGGTCTGCACGTCGATGCCCTGCGAAAGAACCGGCGAAGTTACGAGCACATCGATCCCAAGCTGGTCGGCAATGAGCGCCGGTTCCTCATCTCGGAGCTGAGCGGCAAATCGAACATTCTGGCCGAGCTCGAAAAGGCGAAGCTCACCCACGACAAGGTACTGGCCAAGAAGATCCTCGCCCGCGTGCAGGAACTCGAAAACGAGGGGTATCAGTTCGAAGCGGCCAACGCGAGTTTCGATCTGCTGACCAAGAGAGTCATGGGGACCTTCAAGCCTTCGTTCGAGTTGATCAAGTACCATGTGAACGTCGAGAAACAGGGGACAGGCGGGACGGTCACGGAAGCGA
>Ga0315275_10001031_pt1 | contig 24040 bp, 22 predicted proteins | sample YL17G03_0_MG_FD_205557 | JGI IMG/M metagenome (GOLD analysis project Ga0315275, IMG submission 205557) | Sediment microbial communities from Yellowstone Lake, YNP, Wyoming, USA - YL17G03_0 | ecosystem: Environmental > Aquatic > Freshwater > Lake > Sediment | place: USA: Wyoming | collected...
CCCCTGAAGGAAATTTCAAAAAAGGAGGGAGTTCCTTTCAGCTATTTGGAAAAAATAATTTCAAAACTGGAGAAAGCGGGATTGCTCAAGTCTAAAAAAGGCGTTCAGGGGGGTTATTTTTTGGCGAGACCTTCGAATAAAATCAAATTAGGAGATATAATAAAAGCATTAGAAGGTGAATTGGCCTTGGTAAGATGTATTGCCAAGACCGAAAAATGCGTTTGTTCCCGCTCCAAGGGATGTTTGACAAAGGCTTTCTGGAAGAAGATACAAGATTCCTTAAACAGCACATTTAACTCGCTCACTTTAGCGGATTTAATTAAAAGATAAATCATGGCTGCCTTATTAAAAGTTGAAAATTTATATGTAAAAGGAAAAGAGAAAGAGATATTGAAGGGGATTGATTTAACAATTAAGGCCGGAGAAGTCCAGGCTCTTTTGGGTCCCAACGGTTCCGGCAAAAGCGTTCTGGCTCAGACTATTCTCGGCAGCCCGAAATATAAAGTCGTCAAAGGAGAAATCTTTTTTAAAGGGAAAAAAATCACCAAGCTGGCTCCGGAAAAAAGAGTTAAGCTTGGAATTTCCATGAGCTGGCAGGCGCCGCCGGCGATAAAAGGAGTAAGGCTTTCCGATCTTCTAAGAAAAATATCCGAAAGAAAAGACTTTAAAATCAAAGGAGCAGAAGGTTTTTTGGAAAGGGAGGTTAATCTTGATCTTTCAGGAGGGGAGAGAAAAATATCGGAGCTGCTGCAAATTTTTTCCTTAAATCCTCAACTGATAATTTTTGACGAGATAGATTCAGGATTGGATTTAAAAAAAATAGAGGCGGTTTCTGAAATAATCAAAAAAGAGATATCAAAGAAACAAACTTCAATTTTATTGATCACCCATTCGGGAACGATTCTTAATTTTTTCAAACCGGAGATTACCAATATCATGGTTGACGGTAAAATTATTTGCAAAAGCAATAATTATAAAAAAACATTAAACGACATAAAAAAATACGGATATGAAAGGTGCAAACAATGCAAATTTTCTACAAATAGACCACAGGGTTGAAAACATTTCCCAGCCCGAAGGAACGATTATCCTTCCCAGCCCCAAGGCATGGGAGAGTTTCCCTTGGGTGAAAAAGCTATTCAAGACAAAACCGAAGGAAGGGTATTTTGTTTGGGTCAGGAAACAGAGCGATAAGCCGTTGTCCACCTGTTTGACCATATCCTCCCCCAAGACCGTTCAAAACCTTACGAATATTTTAGTGGTTGAAAAAAACATCCGGGCCAAAGTCAATGTCCTCTGCAATGCGATAAAAAGCAATCTTTGCGGGACGCACAAGGCAAAAGGAAAGCTCATCCTTAAAGAAGGGGCTTCCCTGGATTACAATCACGTCCATAAGTGGGGAGAAAAGGATTTTGTCAATCCGGACTACGAATTCTTTTTGGAAAAAAATGCAAAGCTTGTCTACAACTATCAAAATTTACTGCCCCCGGAAAAACTCGATCTAATCACCTCGGTTCACAACAAAGAGAACGCATCGGTTCAGATGAATTTTGTCATCAACGGAGTAAACTCAAAAATTAGCCTTAAAGAAGAGATTTTCCTGGAGGGCAAGAATTCCCAGGGAATAATGAGGTTAAGGCTGGTCGGCAAAAAAAACAGCCAAATCGAAGCAAAAAGCAAGGTTTTGGCCCTGGCAGAAGGCAGCGGGCATCTTGATTGCCAGGGGCTCCTGGTCGATGAAAAATCAACGATTTCCTTGAGCCCGGAAATCATTTGCAAAAACAGATTGGCTCAAATCACCCACGAAGCCTCATTGGGCAGGGTTTCTGAAGAAGAACTGAACTATTTAAGAATGAGAGGTCTGAGCGAAAAAGAGGCGACAGATTTAATCGTCAGCGGATTTTTACAAATATGGCCAAAAGGATAAAAGTTGTAGTCGCAATGTCCGGTGGGGTTGATTCCGGAGTAACGGCCGCTCTTTTGAAAAAACAAGGATTTGAAGTGACCGGTATTTTCATGAAGCTTTTTGATTCTTCCGTTTTTAAGGATTCGGAAAAAAGAGCAAGAAAAACAGCCAAGATGCTGGGAATCCCCATTTTTGTTCTGGATTTAAGGAAGGAATTCAAAAGGAGAGTTTTTGACTATTTTTTGAATGAATATAAGAAGGGAAGAACTCCTAACCCCTGCGTAGTCTGCAATAATGAAATAAAATTCGGCCTGCTTCTTGAGAAAGCATTATCCTTAAAAACTGATTTTGTCGCCAGCGGACATTATGCCCGTAAAATCGGAAGCAAGCTCTTGAAAGCCAAGGATCAAGACAAGGACCAATCTTATTTTTTATGGAAACTCAGCCAAAAACAGCTTGGCCGCATTTTGTTTCCTTTGGGAAGCTATACGAAGAAAAAAGTTAAGTTCTTAGCGAAAAAATTTAAATTACCTCTTTTAAACATTTCGGAATCGCAGGAAATATGCTTTGTCGGCAAGAGTATTAATGATTTTTTAAAAAAACATCTTAAAACAAAGCCCGGTATTATAGTTAATGAAAAGAAAGAGGAAGCAGGACGGCACCAGGGGCTTTGTTTTTATACCATCGGGCAAAGGAAAGGGATCGGTCTTTCCGGGGGGCCATATTACGTTATCGGAAAAAACCTGAAAAGTAATAATTTAGTCGTCAGTAGAAATAAAAAAGATCTGGAAAAAAATGAACTTATTGCAGAAGGGATAAACTGGATTTCCGGCAAAAAGCCTAAATTTCCCCTCAGGGTGCAAGCGAAAACAAGGTCTCGACAGAAATCATTTTCAGCAACAGTAAATCTGTTCGGAAAAAAACTTAAAGTTATTTTTGATAAACCCCAGAGAGCGATAACTCCCGGCCAGTCGGTTGTTTTCTATTCCGGCCAGGAGCTCTTGGGGGGAGGGATAATTAAATGATCAATAGCTTAAAAAATTGAATAAAATAACCCTACAAATCAGCGGGATGCATTGCGAATCCTGCGCAAAAATAATTGAAAAAGCTCTTTTAGGGAAAAAGGGAATAGTTTCAGCCGGGATTAATTTTCCCTTAAGCAGGGCCATCGTTGAATATGAGCCAGAAAAAATTAATATTAATGAAATAAAAAAAATAATAAAAAATACCGGATATGAAGCGTCGGAAGAAAAGAAAGATATAAAGGACGAGGTCAAAGCGGGCTGGCAAAGATTTTGGCTGGGGCTCGTTCTTACTCTTCCGGTTTGGATTATTTCAATCTTTTTTTACGATCCGAAATGGAATATTTTGCTTTTTTTAATAGCCACTCCGGTTCAGATAATTCTCGGCTGGCCCTTTTATCGGGGAGCTTATTTTTCCCTTAAACAAAAGACGGCAGACATGAATATTCTGGTTTCCTTAAGTACCTCGGCCGCTTATCTTTATTCTTTTTTTGCCACATTCTTTATTAAGGGGCCGGTCTTTTACGAAGCTTCAACCGTCATACTTTCCACCATTACCCTGGGTATGCTTTTGGAAAAAATTTCCCAGAACAAGGTAGGCGAAACGATAAAAAAACTTATGGAGCTGGAGCCGAAAACCGGAAAGATAATAAGGGACGGAAAAGAACTGGAGGTTTTTTCTAACCAAATTAAAAAAGACGATATTGTAATCGTAAGGCCCGGAGAGAAGATTCCTGTGGACGGAATAATCATCGAAGGAGCTTCTGCCGTGGAGGAATCAATGATCACGGGCGAATCCTTGCCGGTTGATAAAAAAGAGGGAGATAATGTTTTTGGCGCGACCATAAACAAAACGGGAATTTTAAAATTAAAAGCAACTAAGATAGGGGAAGATTCGGTGTTATCCCAGATCATTAGGTTGGTTGAAGACGCCCAAAAATCCAAGGCTCCGATCCAGCGCACGGCGGATAAAATAGTAGCTTGGTTTGTTCCGGTCGTGGTAACTGTCGCATTGCTTTCTTTTTTTGCTTGGTATTTTGTCCTACATAGTGGCTTTTTATTCTCTTTAACCGCGCTGATATCTGTTTTAGTTATTGCCTGTCCCTGCGCCCTGGGAATTGCGACGCCAACAGCAATTATGGCGGGAACCAGCAAAGGAGCGGAGGCCGGAATCCTGATCAAAGGCGGAGAATTTTTAGAGAAAGTTGGCAAGATTACTACCGTTGTTTTTGACAAAACAGGCACCTTAACCAAGGGAAAGCCCAAGGTTACGGACGTAAGCGGTGATGTTTTGCAAATGGCCGCCAGTTTGGCCGAAAACAGCAATCATCCCTTGGATCTGGCCATTGCCAAAGAAGCCCGGGAAAGAAATATTAATCTGTTGCCTGTTCATCAATTTGAGTCAATGGCGGGAAAGGGAATAAAGGGCAGGATAGAAGGAAAAGAAATCATATTGGGGAACAGGAGGTTTGTTTTTGGCGATGCTGGGAAAGAATTGGAGCAGCAAGGAAAAACCGTAATGCTACTTTCGGTGAACGGAGAACTCAAGGGATTTTTAGCGGTTGCAGACACCTTAAAAGAAAATTCCAAAGAAGCAATTGAGAAGCTGAAGAGAAAAGGTCTGGAGATAATAATGATCACCGGAGACAACCAAAAAACAGCCGAGGCGGTGGGAAAACAGCTGGGCATAGGAAACGTCTTGTCGGAGGTTTTGCCCCAGGACAAAGAGGCAGAAATTGGAAAACTCCAAAAGCAGGGGAAGATAGTAGCGGCCGTTGGGGACGGGATAAACGACGCTCCGATGCTGGCGAAAGCGGACGTCGGAATCGCAATGGGAGCGGGGACGGATATCGCAAAAGAAACGGGCGGAATTATCTTGGTAAAAGACGAGATAAAAGATGTGGTGAGGGCAATTGATTTATCGAAAGAGACGCTGTTAAAGATAAAACAAAATATTTTTTTGGCCTTTATTTACAATGTTTTGGCAATTCCCATCGCCGCCGGTCTTTTCTATTACTGGCTTGGATTTCTGCTGAGGCCGGAAATCGCCGCCCTGGCCATGATCCTTTCCGACATATCGGTGGTAGGGAACTCCCTGCTTTTGAGAAAATATAAGCTGGAGTAGAAAAATGTATATTTACTCTTTTTGATATTCTGTTATTCTAATAATATAAAATGAAGAAACTTTTTTTACCTTTATTTATTATAATTCTTTTACTGAAGCCCTCTTTCGGCCTAGCGGAAGACAATAAGATTGAAGCCTATTTTTTTTACAGCACCACCTGCCCCCATTGCAGGGCGGAGGAAGGATTTTTGGATAAAATCGAAGGGAAATATCCCCAGCTTGAGATTAAAAGATATGAAATTTCCGATGCGGGCAATCAGAAGCTCTACAAGCAAATAGGCGAAGAACATAACGTTCCCGAGCAGGCTCTTTCCCTGATAAGCGTTCCCTTAACCGTAATAGGGGATAAATACTTTTTGGGTTATTTGGACGACAAAACCACTGGGGCGGAAATAGAAAACCACATCAAATCGTTGGTCGGAGACAGCAGCGGATCTTGCACCCCGGAAAAGCCCGTTCAGAGCTTTAATTTTTTCGGAAAAGAAATTAAGATTTCCTCCACGTTTTCTTTGATAGGGATGGGTTCCGTCCTGGGCCTAGCCAACGGAATTAACCCCTGCACCATTTCTGTATTGATAATGCTTTTGGCTTATCTCTTAACCAGCGTCTCTTTAAAGCAGACGATAAGGTCAGGCATTATTTTTAGCGTCAGCGTATTTTTGTTTTATTTCCTTTTAATGGTGGGAGTTTACAAAAGCTTTTGTTTTTTTCAGGATAATTTAATCGGATATATCAGCCCGATTAAAATCGGGCTAGGAGCGGTTTTTCTCCTTATGGGTCTTTGGATGGCAAAGGATTTCTTTTTCCTGAAACCCGGGCAAAAGGTTTCTTTCGCGATACCTAAATTTGCCGGCCCGATCATTAAAAAATTCATTTCTTATTCAACCCTGCCAGCGGTTATTTTATTGGCTCTCTTTTCTTCTTTGGTCGAGCTTCCCTGCGCATTTGCCCTGCCCTTGAGCTATGCTGCCATTTTGTCGGAGAAAAACATCTCTCCTTATCCCTATTTTCTTTTATACAATTTCTTTTTCGTCCTGCCCCTGTTCATCGTCATTGCCATAGTCGGGTTCGGTTTTTCCAAAGCGGAAAATGTCGAAGAATGGCGGGAAAAATTCAAGAAAAACGCCAGGCTTATTTCGGGGGCCTTGCTTCTGCTCTTAGGGTTGGCTTTTTTATTTAAGATTTTCTAAAATTAAATAAATTAATCTAAAAATAAAATGACAAAAATCACCGAAAAAACTATTTTATCCGACATTTTGGCGGAGGAGAAAATGTCGGAAATTTTAGCGAAACATAATCTGCCCTGTCTGAGTTGCCCTTTCGCCAAATATGAAATGGAGCAATTGAAAATAGGGGAGGTTTGCAAGCAATACGGCATCAACCCTGAAAAATTGCTTGAAGAATTAAACGGTAATTGCTTTTCCGAAAAATCCGCTTCCAAAAAGAGAAATAAAAAAATAAGGTCGACGGGTAAAAAATAGAGTTTCCGGCGGATTTTACACAAATAACTATAAATGATATATTAAATACATTATTAACTAAAATAAACACATAAATATGCCCATAAAAATAAATAAAAATTCAATGATAGCCATCGTCGTTGTCGTTGTTCTGCTCGGAGTAGCCGCGCTGGGATACCTCTACAGCAAAAAGCAGAAATCCGACGAAGCGGCTTCTTTTCAGAAAACCGCTGAAAATGCAGTAGAGTTTGTCAATAAAAATCTTTTGTCCGCAGGTTCCACCGCCGTTTTGAACGGCGTGAGCGAGGTCAATGATGTTATAAAAATAGGACTTAAGATCGGAGATCAGACATATAATTCTTACGTAACCAAGGACGGAAAATTGTTTTTCCCCGAAGGATATGAAATAAAAGGCCAAGCGACTACTACCGCATCGGAATCGGAAACAAACACAACGATAGGTAGTTTTATGGTAAAAGGAGATGAAATCTGCAAGGAAGACGGAAAGCCCATAATTTATTTCTTCGGTTCGCAAAGCTGTCCTCACTGCCAATGGGAACATCCGATCCTAGAGAAAGTGCTCAAAAACTTCGAAGGACTGGTTTCTTTCCATAACAACATGGACTCTCAGGCTGATATGGAAATATTCTCACAATACAGCGACGGCGGAATACCGACTCTGGTATTCGGATGCAAATATTACAGGTTGGGAAGCGGGGAGTCCGAAGGAGAAGCGACAGAAACCCAAAACCTGACCGCCATACTTTGCAAATTAACGGGCAATAATCCTTCTGCGGTCTGCAGCGGAGTCCAGGACTTGATTAGCCAGATCAAATAACCGCATCCTTAATGATAAAAGTATACGTTACTCCAATTTGCCCCTATTGCGTTACGCTGAAGAGTTTTTTAAAAGAAAAGAACATTGCCTTTGAAGAAATAGACGTTTCCCAGAACGATAAGCTTATCGACGAGATAATCGAAAGGACGGGGCAGATGGTGGTTCCGGTTATGGACATAGACGGCGAGCTCATAGTGGGATTCGACAAGGAAAAAATATCAAAACTTTTAGACATTAAAGAATAATTTCTAAAAAATATGAAAAAGATCGCCATTAACGGCTTCGGCAGAATAGGCCGGCATGCTCTGAGGATAATATTTGACAAGCACCCGGATTTAAGAGTGGTTGTCATCAATGACTTGGCGGACACCAAGACCTTGGCCCATCTCTTGAAGCATGATTCCGTTTACGGGGCCTATGACAAAAAAATAGAAGCAAAAGATAATTCTTTAGTAATAGAGGGGAAAGAAATAAAAATCACGGCGGAAAAAGATCCGGCTAGTCTTCCCTGGAAGGAATTGGGGATTGATATCGTCCTGGAATGCACGGGCAATTTTACCGAGATTGAAGGAGCAGGCAAGCACATTACGGCCGGAGCCAAAAAGGTGATAATTTCCGCACCCTCCAAGTCAAAAGAAATAAGATCTTTTGTCTTGGGAGTGAATGAGGAAAAATATGATTCCGGCAAAGACAATGTAGTTTCCATGGCTTCCTGCACCACCAACTGCCTGGCGCCAATAGCAAAAGTGCTCAATGACAATTTCAAGATAATTAAGGGCTTCATGACCACCATTCACGCCTATACCAACGATCAGAGGATTCTGGACGTGGCCCACAAGGACTTAAGAAGAGCAAGGGCGGCTGCCTTAAATATCATTCCCACCAGCACGGGAGCGGCCAAAGCCCTGAGCCAGGTTATTCCGGACCTGGAAGGAAAATTGGACGGAATTTCTTTGAGGGTTCCGACTCCGACCGTTTCCATTGTTGACTTGGTTTGTCAGGTTGGAAGAAATACGACTATTGAAGAAGTAAACAGCGCCCTTAAGAGCGCATCTCAGAAGAAAGAAATGAAAGAAATATTGTACATTGAAGAATCTCCCCTGGTATCCAGCGATTTTGTCGGGAATTCTTATTCTTCAATTGTCGACGCTCCGCTTACCATGGTTAAAGAAGATATTGTCAAAGTATTTTCCTGGTACGATAACGAATACGGTTACGCCTACCGCTTGGCTGATTTCGCCGAATATATAGGAAAGAGATTATAAAAATATAAGTTAGAAATTACAGAAAATCGCCCTTTTAGGCGATTTTTTGTGCTTTAATTATCTTAATTTTTTGTGCGGTTTGATATATCGGGTAAAGCTAGTTATAATAATATATATGACTAAAAAAATATTCCCAGACAAAAAGGGACTTTTTTATCCGACGGAGGAAATTAAAAAAAGATCCTGGATTAACGATAAAAAGATCTATAAGGAAGCTGACAAGAACCCAATTAAATTTTGGGAAAAGGTGGCAGGCGAGCTTTTTTGGAAGAAAAAATGGCAGAAAGCTTTCGAGCACAAGCCTCCTTTTTTTAAATGGTTCGTGGGGGGAAAATTAAATATTACGGAAAATGCTTTGGACGGAAATTTGCCCAAAAGAAAAGATAAGCCGGCTTTTATCTGGGAGCCGGAGCCGATAAACGAAAAACCGCGCATTTTAACTTACGGAGACTTGTTGAAAGAGGTAAACAGATTTGCCAATGCTCTTAAAAAATTAGGCGTGAAAAAAGGGGACAAGGTTGGAATATATATGCCCATGATCCCCGAGGTGATAATTTCAATGCTGGCTTGCGCCAGGATAGGCGCGGTTTACAGCGTTGTCTTTTCCGCTTTTTCGCCGTCGGCCCTCAAGATAAGGCTGCAGATTATTGAGGCGAAAATTTTGATTACCGCGGACGGATATTACAGGAGGGGCAAGGTTATCAATTTGAAAGAAAGCGCGGATGAGGGAATCAAGGAGACGGAAGTGAAAAAAGTCATTGTTGTTAAGCGGGCTGGAAATAAGATAAGCTGGAATTCTAAAATAGATTTATGGTGGCACGAATGCGTAAAAAATCAAAGCGAAAACTGCCCGGCAATAGCGATGAACTCGGAAGATCTATTATTCATCCTTTTTACCAGCGGAACAACCGGAGTTCCCAAGGGCTGCGAGCACGTTTGCGGGGGGTATATGGTTCAGGCTTACTGGACGGGAAAGATGATATTTGATTTGCACGAAGAAACCATTTTTTGGAGCACGGCCGACATAGGCTGGATTACCGGAGCGACGTATTCCTGCTACAGCCCCCTTCTTAACGGCACGACCTTCATCCTTTACGAGGGCTGTCCGGACTGGCCGGGTTTTGACCGCTGGGCCCAGATTATTGAAAAATACAAAGTAACGGTTTTTTATACCGCGCCCACGGCCATCAGGATGTTTATTAAATACGGAAACGACCTGGTTAAGAAATTTTCTTTTAAAAGCTTAAAACTTCTCGGCTCGGTGGGAGAGCCGATCGATGAGTCTGCCTGGAATTGGTACTTTCAAAAAGTGGGAAAGAGCAGGTGCCTTATCGTTGACACTTGGTGGCAGACGGAAACGGGCGGAATATTGATAACTTCTTTGCCCGGAATAGGCCCTTTTAAGCCCGCCTTTGCCGGGCTGCCCCTACCCGGAGCGAAGTTTGATATTCTTGACGAAAAGAAAAAAAGCGTTCCTGTGGGAGAGCAGGGAAACTTGGTACTGCTTCCTCCTTTTGTTCCGGGGCTTTTGCGTGGCACCTACAAGAACACTAAAAAATATTTGGAGACCTATTGGAGCCAGTACGGAAAGAAAGTATATTTCACCTCCGATGCCGCCCTAAAAGACGAGAACGGGCTGATCAGGATTGTCGGCAGGGTTGACGACGTGATTAAGGTAGCAGGCCACAGGTTGAGCACCGGAGAGATGGAAGCGGTGATAAACCTTCATCCCGAGGTTATCGAGTGTGCGGTTTTGGGGATACCTGATAAAATAAAAGGAGAAGTGCCGATTGCTTTTGTCATCCCCGAAGGCAAGAATTCCTGTCCCGTATTAAAAGACAAGATTATAAACCACGTAAGAAGAGAAATCGGCAGCATTGCCACCCTAAAAGATGTTTATGTGGTTGAAGATCTGCCCAAAACCAGATCGGGAAAAATAATGAGGAGGATTTTGAAAAAAATAAGCCTGGGCGAGGAGCTAGGTGACTTGTCGACATTATCAAACCCTGAAAGCGTGGGGAAAATACAAATAATAATAAAAAATGCCAATAAGATCTAAAAAAAATATTCTTTGGTTTGAGGAAATATCAATAAAGGACATTCCTTTGGTTGGAGGGAAAAACGCTTCTTTGGGGGAAATGTTTTCCAAACTGAGCGCAAAGGGGATTAATATTCCCAACGGCTTTGCCACCACTTCTTATTTTTACCGCTATCTTCTCGAGGCAAACAATCTTCTGCCTAAGCTGAAAGAGGTTTTCAAAAACCTCAATTCAAAAAACATCAGGAGTCTGCAGCGGGCGGGCCAACAGGCCAGGGACCTGATTTACAGCGCTGAATTCCCTGATGACTTAAAAGAAGAAATACTCTCCGCTTACCGGGAGCTGTCGAAAAAATATAATATAAAAAACGTGGACGTGGCGGTGAGAAGCTCGGCGACTGCCGAGGATCTGCCCGATGCCAGCTTTGCGGGGCAGCATGAAAGCTACTTAAATGTAGAAGGGGAAGCTGAGCTGCTGGAGGCGATTAAAAAATGCTTTGTTTCTTTATTTAACGACCGGGCCATTTCTTATAGGGAAGAAAAGGGATTCGACCATTTTAAGGTCGCCTTGTCGGTCGGAGTCCAGAAGATGATCAGGAGCGACTTGGCTTCAGCCGGAGTGATGTTTACCCTTGATACGGAAAGCGGCTTTAGGAATGTGGTTCTGATCAACGGTTCTTGGGGCTTGGGGGAAATGGTGGTCAAAGGAAGGGTTATTACCGACGAATTTTTGGTTTTTAAACCGACCCTGGAAAAAGGTTTTAAGCCCATAATTTCCAAAAAACTCGGGACCAAAAGGAGAAAGCTGATTTACGAAAACAAAAGAAAGACGGCCCAACAGACGATTGAAATGTCCGTCCCTGAAAAGGACCAAAAAAGATTCATATTAAGCGACGAAGAAATTTTAAAGCTTGCCAGCTGGGCGGTTCTAATTGAAAAGCATTACGGCTCTGCCCAGGATATCGAATGGGCAAAAGACGGAAGGACAAAAGAATTCTTCATTGTTCAGTCTAGGCCCGAAACCATTCATTCTTCCCAGGAAAACAGAAGCTATGTCCAATACGCCTTGAAAGAAAAAGGGAAATTGCTGCTTGAGGGAGAAGCTATCGGTTCGGAAATCGCTTCGGGAAAAGTAAAAATTATTCTTGGCGTCGACGGGATAAAGGAATTTAAGCCGGGAGATGTTTTGGTGACCAGAATGACCGATCCTGACTGGGAGCCGATAATGAAGATAGCCAAGGCGATTGTCACCGAATCGGGGTCCAGGGTATGCCACGCCGCCATAGTCAGCCGGGAACTGGGCATACCGGCCATAGTGGGCGCAAAACAAGCCTTAAAGATATTGAAAGACAGCCAGATTGTCACTGTTGACTGCTCGGGCGGACAAAAAGGAAAAATATGGGAAGGAGAGCTCAAATTCGAAGAAAAAAAATACGATTTGGATAAAATTCCCAAAACCAAAACAAAGATAATGATAAACACCAGCAATCCTGAGGCGGCTTTCCAGCATTCTTTTCTGCCCAACAGCGGAGTAGGATTGGCCCGGGAAGAGTTTATCATTGCCTCTCAGATTAAGATCCATCCCTTAGCCCTTTTTAATTTTAATCAACTAAAGGACGCCAAGCTGAAAAAGAAAATCGAAGAGCTGACTGGCGGATACGAAGACAAGAAAGAATATTTCATAGATAAGCTCTCCCAGGGGGTGGCGAGGATAGCGGCTGCATTTTATCCTAAGCCGGTGATCGTCAGGTTTTCCGATTTCAAATCAAACGAATACGCTCAGCTTTTGGGCGGGGAAGTCTATGAGCCCAAGGAGGAAAACCCGATGATAGGATGGAGGGGAGCATCAAGGTATTATGACGAGAATTTCAAATCCGCTTTTGAAATGGAAATCAAGGCGATCAAAAGAGTGAGGGAAAAATTCGGATTGAAAAATCTTAAAACAATGATTCCCTTTTGCCGTACCGCGGAAGAGGGGGAAAAGGTGATAGCTCTGATGGAAGATTTCGGGCTGAAAAAAGGAGAAGACGGATTTGAGGTTTACGTAATGTGCGAGATTCCCTCAAACGTAATCCTAGCCGACGATTTTTTGGACGTGTTTGACGGCATGTCGATCGGTTCGAACGACCTTACCCAGCTCGTCTTGGGGCTTGATAGGGACTCTTCTTTGATTTCTAAAATAGGGGATGAAAGAAACGATGCCGTAAAAGAGATGATAAAAGAAGTTATTTCAAAATGCAAAAAAAGAAAAAAATACGTCGGCATCTGCGGCGAGGCACCCAGCTCTTTTCCGGAATTTGCAGAGTTTCTGGTTGAGAACGGGATTTTTTCAATGTCGTTAAGCACGGATGTCATAATAAAAACAACTTTGATAGTGGCAAAAAAAGAAGAACAAAAAAGCCATCCAATTAATAATTAAATCAAACATCTTATGAATTTAGATAATTATTTGAAAAAAAATGGTCATTCTGAAGAATTGCGTGATTTAATTAAGATTATTGTCAAGCAAATAGGGCCCATTAAAAAAGAGTTTTTGGGCGGAGACAGCAAAAGTGGCACCTATAATATCTACGGAGAGAATCAAATCAAGCTAGACAAGCGGGCCAACGAAATACTGCTGGCGGCTTTTCGCAATTCAAAGCTGGTGAAACAGGCGGGCAGCGAGGAGGAAGAGAAGGCGATACAAATGGATTCCAGAAAAGGTCATTTTGGCGTAACCATTGATCCTCTTGACGGGTCTTCGCTTATTCCCACCAATCTCGCCGTGGGAATAATCGTTTCCATATATGAAAACGGCGACATAATGAGCGGCCTTAAAAACATTACCCAGGCCTTTTATATTTTATTGGGACCCATGACCCTGATGGTTTTTGCCGATAAAAGCGGAGTTTCCCAGTTTGTATACAACGACAAGGGAGTTTTTGATCTGGTAAAAGAAAACATAACAATTCCCGAAGGAAATCTATATTCTCCGGGTGGCCTTAACAAAGACTGGACAGATGCGCACAGAGGCCTGATTAGCGGTTTTGAAAAAAACGGTTTCAAGCTTCGATACAGCGGTTCTTTCGTGCCCGATTTTCATCAGGTTCTAGTATACGGCGGTATTTTTTCCTACCCCGCCCTTATTGATAAGCCTAGCGGCAAGCTTCGGGTGCTTTTTGAAGTGGGACCCATGTCTTTTATTGTTGAAAAAGCAGGGGGAGCTGCCACCGACGGCAAGACCCGCATTCTTAATATTATTCCCACCGGAATCGACCAAAGGGTTCCTTTGTACATCGGGTCAAAGAAATTAATAGAAGGAATAAAAATATAGAGCCGAATCTAGCTTTATTAGATATAAATTAATCAATTAAAATGAAAATTTCTAACCAAGAAGATATTAAAAAATCTCTTGCGGGCATAGTGGACATCCTGTCCGGGGAAGAAATAGAAATAAAGAATGAAAAGAAATTAAGGGATGAGCTGATCGATGAACTGGTTTTCGAAGCTACTTTTAACGAGAACAAAGAAGTGGCGGATCTATGCCGTCAATTAATAAAAAATATTGCTGTCAAAAAGGGAATAGTTTTAGGTTCTGTTTACGAATATTACAAAAGAAAAGCGAGCGATAAAAGAAAATTCACTGTTCCCGCGATAAACGTCAGGGGAATGGCCTATAATACCACGCGAGCGATATTTGAAGCTGTTAAAAAAGACAAGGTATCCGCTTTTATATTGGAAATTGCAAAATCAGAAATTAAATATACTGAACAAAGGCCGGGGGAATTCATAACCAGCATCCTGGCGGCTGCTATAAAGGAAGGCTACCAGGGCTACTTGTTTTTACAGGGCGACCATTTTCAGATTAATCCTGATAAATATAAACTAAATCCCGCAGAAGAAAGAGAAAATATTAAGAAATTAATCCGTGAAGCGATAGAAGCAGGTTTTTATCAGATAGACCTGGACATGTCTACCTTGGTAGACTGGTCAAAAGAAGATCATGAAGCCCAGCAGATTAATAACTACAAGGAAACAGCTTCTTTGACCGCCTACGTCCGAGACCTGGAAAAAGAGCTTAAATTAGACAAGCTTGGAATTGTGATAAACCTGGGCGGTGAAATCGGTGAAATCGGGAAGGGAATCAAAGGAAGAAACAGCTCAATTGAAGACCTGAAGGTTTTTATGAAGGGATATTTAAAAGAACTAGACACCTTGAGCAGGGAAAAAGGCTTTAAGATAAATGGCATTACGAAAATTGCGGTTCAGTCGGGAACTCAGCACGGAGGAATAAGAGACGAGAAGGGGAATTTGATAAAGGGCGTAAAGGTAAGCTTTAATACATTAGCTGAGCTCGGTAAGGTGGCCAGGGAAGAATATGGATTGGCGGGCGTAGTGCAGCACGGTGCTTCGACCTTAGATCCCCGCTGTTTTGTTTTATTCGCAGGATATCCCTCTCCCAGGGGCTTTGAAATATCGGAAGAACTTTTAACCGAGGAAAACATGAAAATCTTATCGGAAAATCCGGCGGCCGAAGTTCATCTGGCGACCGCCTATCAAGACACGATTCTTGATCATCCGAAATTCCCCAAAGATTTGGCTCAAGAAATCAAAAAATGGGTCCTAGATAATTTCCCCCCGAAAGAAGGAGAGGATTCAGAAAAAGCATATATCAATAATCGGAAAAACGCCTGGGGTCCGTTCAAATCCAAGCTCTGGAGCTTACCGCTTGAAGTTCAAGAAGATTTCCGCAAGACCCTAGCAAAACAATTTTCTGAAAGCGTATTTGAGAATCTGGGCGTTAAAAACCTTAATTTTATCGGATAAGAATACCTTGCTTTTTAGCTGGAATTTGCTTATAGTTAGAAAGGCGGTGCGAAGCATCCGCCTCAGGAGAAGAACAGTTAGGATTGAAAAACCTACCCTTAATAATGACTAAATAAAATATGCAAACTATATCCGCTAAAATTCGTACAGAGGTTGGCAAGAAAGCAAAAAACCTGAGAAGTAAAGGGATTTTGCCGGCAGTTTTGTATGGCCCTAAGATAGAAACCATTTCTTTGGAGGTCAACGAGAAAGATTTCGAAAAAATATTTCAAGAAGCCGGAGAAAGCTCTTTGATTTCCCTTGAAATCGACAAGAAAAAGTTTCTTGTTTTGATTCACGCCATAGAAATAGACGCCATTTCCAAGAAACCCATCCATGTTGATTTTTATCAGCCGAGGCTTGATGAAGAGATCAGCGCAGAAGTTCCTTTGGTTTTTACGGGTGAAGCTTTTGCGGTGAAAGATCTGGGCGGAACACTGATTAAAAACATTCACGAAATAGAAGTGAAGGCTCTTCCCCAGAACCTACCCCATGAGATAAAGGTTAATCTGGAAAAATTAAAGACGTTCCAAGACAATATTCTGATTAAAGACCTGATTATTCCCCAGGGGGTGAGGATCCTAAAGGGGCCGGATGAAATAGTTGCCCTTATTTCCCAGAAAGTAAAAGTGGAAGAGGAGTTGAGCAAGCCGGTTGAAGAAAAAGTGGAGGAGGTGGGAAAGGTTGAAGAAAAGAAGAAAGAGAAAGAAGAAGCAGAAGAAAAACCCAAATCTTCCCCAAAATCATCGCCGGAAAAATGACAATCAATGTCTAATAATTATTTTCTAAAATTTGTGAAACATCAGACCAAAAACCAAAGACCGAAAAGTTTTGGTTTTTTGGTTTTATTCCTGTTTCTGTTTGTTTTTTTGGCCAATGTTTTTGTTTCTGCCCAGGACGAAAGCACTCCAGCCTCCGATCAGTGCTCCACCAGGGAAGAGTGCGAGCAGTTGCTGAAAAAATACGAAGAGCAGATAAACCAATACGACCAGGACATTTCCAAGACGGAGCAGGAAAAAAATACCCTTAAAAACCAGATTGCCCTTTTGAAGAAGAAAACGGAAAAGCTCGGCGCCCAAATAAACCAAAGCAATTTGGTCATAAAAGACATTACTATTCAGGTAAAAGATACGGAGAGCTCGATAGGAAAGACTTCGGTGAAAATAGACGATTCCAAAACAAGGCTTGCCAGCATGTTGCAGGTTGTGAGCGAAGAAGACCAGAAGTCCCTGATAGAGATACTATTTTCAGAAGACAAGCTTTCCGATTTTTTTGACAATTTAATAGCCCTGGAAGCCTTAAATTCCGAAACCCAGGAAATATTGCAGGGAATAAAGACCCTTAAGACGGACCTGGAAAATCAGAAGCAGTCCCTGGACACCAACAAGGCGGATCTGGAGAAAATGGTCACTGTTCAGCAGCTTCAGAAAAAAGAAAGCGAAGCCAATAAAAAGACCCAGGAAAACTATTTAAAGCTGACGGAAGCGGAATATCAAAAATCCCTTGCAGAAAAAAAGGCAATTGAAAAAAGAGCGGCCGATATAAAGGCGAGGATCTTTGAATTGATCGGAGTTCCCAATGCGCCCACCTTCGGCGAGGCGCTGAGCATCGCCCAATACGTTGAAAGCATAACCGGAGTCAGGCCGGCGCTGTTAATGGCCATCTTGACGCAGGAATCAAATATCGGGAAAAACGTAGGCCAGTGCTATCTTAAAAACACGGAAACCGGAAGCGGCGTAAGAGCCAACAGCGGAGCCACGGTAGCCAAGGTCATGAATCCCACGAGGGATGTCCCGATATTTTTAGAAATTACCAAGGACTTGGGCCGCAATTATGTCGACACCCCGGTTTCTTGCCCTATGAGTGTGGGCTGGGGAGGGGCAATGGGCCCGGCCCAGTTTATTCCCGACACCTGGAACAGGTATGACGAAAGAATAGAAGCGGTTACAGGCAAGGCGGCAGACCCCTGGAATATAAAAGACGCCTTCCTTGCGGCAGGCATCTACTTAAAAGATTTGGGAGCGGCGACCGGTGAATTCAAGGCGGTGATGAGGTATTTTTCCGGCGGCAGCTGGTCCAAATGGGAAGAATTTTACGGCAATTCGGTCCTCAGCATTGCTGCGCAATACGAAAAGGACATTAAAGACATACAATAGGTTAATCGACAATATTTTCTTGCAGCGCTTCGATAATCGGGTCCATTTTGCCTTCCATAACTTCTTCAATGTTATGGAAGCTTTTTTTTATCCTGTGGTCGGTTATCCTGTCCTGGGGGAAGTTATATGTCCTTATCTTTTCCGCCCTTTTCGCCGAGCCGATCTGGGCGTTCCTGTTGCTTCCGGTTTTCTCCGCTTCTTCGATTTCCTTCCTCTCCAGAAGCTTGGCCTCCAAGATGCTTAAGGCGTTTTCCTTGTTCTGCAACTGGTTTCTTTCCGTTTGGGACGTGACGACGATTCCCGAGGGCAGGTGGGTGATCCTTACGGCAGTTTCCCTTTTATTGACGTTTTGGCCGCCCGGACCGGAAGAGCGGTAATAATCTACTTTCATTTCGTCCGGCCTTATCTTTATCTCAGACCTCTTAGGTATGGCTAAAACCGCCACCGAAACAGTTGAGGTGTGTATCCGTCCGGCTTTTTCCGTTATCGGGATTCTTTGGACGCGGTGCACCCCTGCTTCATACTTCATTTTGGAGAAAACATCTCCGTTTTTTAATTCAAAGACAATTTCTTTAAATCCGTTTATATCGCTGGGCCTGGAGTCGAGAATCCTCTGCTGCCACCCTTTCAGCGCTGCGTATTTAGAATATATTCTGAACAGATCGGCAACGAAAATAGCCGCTTCATCGCCTCCGGCGCCCGCCCTTATTTCTATTATCACCGCTTTGGGCGTTTCCGGATTTTCCTTCTGATTGAGCATTTTTTCCAGTTCTTTTTCCGACAAGGCCTGCTTTTCCATCAGCTGGGATATTTCCGTTTCGGCCAGCGAAGAAAGCTCAGGATCTTCTTTTGAGTTCAAAATGGACCTGTTCTCCTGGATTCTGTTCTTTAATTCCTCTATTTCCTTTTCTTTCTCAATAACCCTTTCCAGCACCCCTTTTCGCTTGTTTAATTCTTCAAATTTGTCCCAATTAGAAACCAACTCAGGGTCGCTGAGTTGATTTAAGACTTCTTCGTATTCTTTTTTTACGTTTTTTATATCCCGCACGTTACTTTTTCTTCTTTATCTCTTCTTTTTTCGCCAACCTCGTCCTGAATTTCTGGACCTGACCCATGGTGTCAACCATTTTTTCCCTTCCGCTGTAAAAAGGATGGCATTGGGAACAAACCTCCACTTCGATGAATTCCTTGGTCGAGCCGACGGTAAAGGTGTTGCCGCAGGCGCACTGCACCCGGGCGTTAGGATAATATTTTGGATGGATGTCTTTTTTCATTGAATATATTCTATCAGGCATCTTTTAAAAAATCAAGCCTTGTTCTTGTCTTCTGTTTTCAGTTGTGATATATATATGTTATGACCAAAAAAGAAAAAAAATCAGAAATAAAGATTAGCACCGAGGAAATGGCTCAGGCCGGTTTGCATTTCGGACACAAGACCTCAAAGATAAACCCAAAGATGAAGCCCTATCTGTGCGGAACCAGGAACTCCATTAACATTATTGATCTGGAAAAAACAGCTGAAAAGCTTAAAGAAGCCCTGGATTTCATCCAGGACATTGTTTCAGAAGGGAAAACCCTTGTTTTGGTGGGCACAAAAGTCCAGGTCAAGGAACTATTGAAAAGCACTGCCGAGGAATGCGGGTTGCCTTACGTGAGCGAAAGATGGCTGGGAGGGACTTTTACCAATTTCGAGACCATAAAAAAGAGAATAGACTATTTTAAGGACCTGGAAAGCAAGAGAAATAGTGGGGAATTGGAAAAATACACAAAAAAGGAAAAAGCCAATTTTGACCGGGAAATAAAAGGGCTCCAGATGAGGTTCGGAGGAATTAAAAACTTAACCAGAATCCCTGACGCTATTTTCGTTTCCGACATGAAAAAGGATATATTGGCCATTAAAGAGGCAAAAGCAAGAGGAGTGAAGGTAATAGGAATAGCGGACACCAATGTTGATCCCAATCTGGCCGATTATCCGATTCCAGCCAATGATGACGCGATAACCTCTTTAAGATACATATTAGAAAAGGTGAAAGAGGCGATATTAAACGCAAAACCCAAAGAAACTGCCAAATAAAACATGGTAACAATCGACCAGGTGAAACAATTGAGGGAAGAAACAGCGGCCTCAATAACCGACTGCAGCCACGCTTTGCAAGAAGCAAGAGGCGATTTCAAAAAAGCCAAGGAAATTCTCAAACAAAAAGGTAAGGATTTGGCCGGGAAGAAGTCCTGCCGCCAGACCTTTCAAGGCATAATTGAAAGCTATATCCATCCCAACAAAAAAGTAGGGGTGCTGTTGGAGCTTAATTGCGAAACAGATTTCGTCGCAAAATCAAAGGATTTTCAGAACTTGGCGCACGAAATATGCCTGCAAATTGCGGCAATGGGGGAGGAGGGTCCCATCTTGGAGCAGGCCTGGATAAAAGACACCAGTAAAACCATTAAAGACCTTATCGATGAATTTGTCGGTAAGGTAGGTGAAAATATTGTAGTTAAGAGATTTATCCGCTACGATATTTAAACTACCATGATTGTCGATCTAACTGCTTTCTCTGTTTTTTTAGCCGGTCTACTGGGAATAGGCGTGATTTTGTTCCGCAAGATTCCCGTTCTTGTTGAATTGCCGGAAACAGCATCTTCCCCTTTTACCTGGCAGGGATTCTTTTTAAAAACCGGAAAAGACGCTCTATCAGGCCTTAAAAATATTTTCAGAAGAATAGCAGAGCTGCCCTTGGTAAAAAAGCTGGTTCATATATTAAAAACATCGGCTAAAGCCAAGAATCTGTTTGAAAGGATAAAGGAATCGGCCTTGGTCAAGAAATTGACCCCCTCCAAGAAATTTTCTTTTGAAATATTACTGCAAAAAATACTTTCAAAAGTCAGGGTTCTGGTTTTAAAGATTGATCACAAGACTTCAACCTGGCTTCAGGCCCTAAGAGAAAGAGCCAAAAAAAGAAATAGCCTTGAAAAAGACAATTACTGGAAAAAGCTTAAAAAACTAACCAGGAAATAATTACGCCAGGGTAGCTCAATTGGTAGAGCAGCGCTTTTGTAAAGCGAAGGCTTAAGGGTTCGAGTCCCTTCCCTGGCTATTTTTTATAGTATAATGGATAAATGCCAAGGAGTTTTTATAGCAGTAAAGAATATAGAGAGAAACAAAGTGAAATAACGAAAGGAAACTGGAGAAAAGGTCTCTTTAATTTTCTTCGCAAGAAAGAGAAAAGAATATGCGCGAGAAAAGGATGCGGCAAAATATTTGAGATCAAACGAAGCGATCCTAAAATTTATTGTTGCTGTAGTTGCTCCGGCAAGGTAAATAACGTAGGAAGAGGCCCTTTAAGCAAAGAAACAAAGCTAAAAATAGCAAAAGCTTTGACTGGAAGGAAAAATCCTTATCAGGGAATAAGAATACCAAAGATTGAAGCGACATGCGCTAACCCCAAGTGTAAAAAGATGTTTTTAAAAGATAGGTGGATGAATAGAAAATTCTGTAGCAATAAGTGCGCTATGGAGGTGATAGGAGGAAAGCCCACTTCGCCAAAAGCTGCCCGTGGAAAAGCGGGTATCCGAAAAGATATTAGCAAAACAATTTATTTTTATAGTCGCTGGGAGGCAAATATTGCTCGTTTATTTAATTACTTAGATATCAACTGGGTACACCAACCAAGAATATTTGACCTAGGGTCTCAAAATTATACTCCAGATTTTTATTTACCAGCCTATAATCTCTACGTTGAAGTAAAAAATTTTCTTTGGGAATATTCAAAAATAAGAGACAGGAAATTTAGAGAACTTTATCCTGATGCTAAATTAGCCTTACTTTTAAAAAAGGATTATTTAAAATTAGAGAATAAATATTCAAGATCTATTAAAAATTGGGAATATAGGAATAGCCCCTTTCCGCTTAGTACAGCCACTTGACAAGGATTCTTTAATGAGTAAAATTGAATCAGGACGGAAATTAAAAATATATGGCAAAGAATAAAAGCAAAAAAAAGAAAAAAGGCGGATGCGGGTGCGATTGTTGTAAATAGCCAATAATTTCCAAGAAAAGAGACTTAAAATCAGGATTCTCTTCCTGATTTTTTATATCTCATCGGTTGAAGGAAGGACCTTGAAAAAAGAATAGTTCGTAAATTAGTTGTTTAAAGTTGTTCCGAAAAGCCACTCGGTTAAATCTTATTTAACTGAGTAATTATTTGAGAGTTCGATCCTAGCTCAGGATGAACGCTGGCGACGTGGATAAGGCATGCAAGTCAAACGGTCCGCCGCAAGGCGGATAGTGGCAAACGAGTTAGTAACACGTGGATTACCAGCCCCTGCCACGGCCATAGCTCATCGAAAGATGAGGTAATAGCCGATGGTATCGCCGATGAGGCGATTAAAGACGCAAGTCGGGCAGGGATGGGTCTGCGGCCTATCAGCTAGTTGGTAAGGTAACGGCTTACCAAGGCGATGACGGGTAGGCGGTGTGAGAGCATGACCGCCAACGATGGGACTGAGACACGGCCCATACTCCTACGGGAGGCAGCAGTCGAGAATATTGGTCAATGGGGGAAACCCTGAACCAGCGACGTCGCGTGCTTGAAGAAGCCCTTCGGGGTGTAAAGAGCTTTTCTGGAGGGAGAATCCGCCGCAAGGCGGATGACGGTACTCCAGGAATAAGGGGGGGCAAACTCTGTGCCAGCAGCAGCGGTAATACAGAGCCCCCAAGCGTTATCCGGATTTATTGGGCGTAGAGAGTCTGTAGATGGTATGAAAAGTCTTCGGTTAAAGCTCCAGGGCTCAACCTTGGGAATGCTGAAGATACTTTCAAACTAGAGGGCGTTAGGGGTTGGTGGAACGGTCGGTGTAGGGGTGAAATCCGTTGATATCGACCGGAATCCTAAAAGCGAAGGCATCCAACTGGAGCGACCCTGACATTGAGAGACGAAAGCGTGGGGATCAAAAAGGATTAGATACCCTTGTAGTCCACGCTGTAAACGATGGATACTAGCTATTTGAAGTGTCGACCCTTCAAGTGGCGAAGCTAACGCATTAAGTATCCCGCCTGGGAAGTACGGCCGCAAGGCTAAAACTCAAAGGAATAGACGGGGATTCACACAAGCGGTGGACCATGTGGCTTAATTCGACAACAAGCGAGGAACCTTACCAGGGCTTGACATTCTAGTGAAAATCTCGAGAAATCGAGACCTTCTCACAAGGACACTAGTTCAGGTGCTGCATGGTTGATACCTTTCATAATAAGGTATACGACCCTTTCTGGAGTAATCCAGATTGAAAAATCGGCTCATAACGGTGAAACCCTAATTCTTTTGTGATAACATGAAAGAATGGGCAATACCGTGGGAAGTACAAACACTAATTTTTGCAATTTTTTCTCAAACGAAAAATATTCTTATATTCTTGGCCTTTGGTGCGCTGATAGTTATTGGTGGTCGAGCTCTGTAGGGCTAAGCAATACAAACCCGGATCTTATTAAGAAGTTTCGTGGATTTTTAGAGGAATATTTTCCTAAAAAGAGAATTAAATTTACTAATTACCATTTATTTGTGAACAGTCGGCCATTATTGAGAGATTTCATTTGCGCTAAAAATAATTTAAGCAAATTAAAAAAGCCTAAACTTATTAAGGCGTATATTGCTGGACGTTTTGATGGCGACGGTTCAATAGATAAGAACTTAAGAAATGACTGCAGGATTGTTTACGGAGAAGAAAAGGAAGCAAAAAAAGATAGAAAATTTCTTAAAAATATTGGTATCAATAAAACAAGAGTATATCATTATAAGAAAGCAAGAACCTTTTGTTTATATATTTCTCGTTACGAAGCGGAGAAATTTATTAAGAGTACTTTGTCTTATTCAATAAAATTGCAAAAATTAGTGTTTGTACCCCGTAGAGACTTAACTCTCGCCAGGGAAAAGAGAGTTTAATGAAAGAAACCTTTCATTACACGCCGACCCCTAATAGTAATAAAAATTAGGGAAATGGTATAGTCCATACCATAAGAAATTATGGAACATTATGGTCGTCAGCATGTATCTTGAGACGCACGCTTAAATGCGGTAACATGCGCAACCCTTATCGTTTGTTTTATTTGTCAAACGAAACTGCCTGGGACAACCAGGAGGAAGGTGAGGATGACGCCAAATCAGCACGGCCCTTTGATGCCCTGGGCCGCACACGTGGTACAATGGGGCTGACAATGGGACGCAAAGCGGTAACGCGGAGCTAATCTCATCAAACGGCCTCTCAGTCCGGATTGAGGTCTGAAACCCGACCTCATGAAGCTGGAATCGCTAGTAATCGCCAATCAGCTATGTGGCGATGAATACGTTCCTGAATCTTGTACTCACAAATTAACGCGCCCGGCAGACACATAAAC
>Ga0315275_10001032_pt1 | contig 24020 bp, 17 predicted proteins | sample YL17G03_0_MG_FD_205557 | JGI IMG/M metagenome (GOLD analysis project Ga0315275, IMG submission 205557) | Sediment microbial communities from Yellowstone Lake, YNP, Wyoming, USA - YL17G03_0 | ecosystem: Environmental > Aquatic > Freshwater > Lake > Sediment | place: USA: Wyoming | collected...
TGCCGGAAAAGTGGATGGAGTTTTACCCCAGATGTCAGTTGTTGGTGATGGCGGACTGGTCGGGGTTGTTTCCAATGTCAGCGATCATTATTCCGTTGTACGAATTCTGTACAATGCTGATTTTCGTGCAAGCGCCAAGAGCCAGCGCTCACGCGTCGACGGCATCCTCTCCTGGAACGGCGAACAGTTGATTCTTAACAACGTCGCCAAGAATCTCGACATTGTTGTCGGCGACACGCTGATCACTTCTGATTACAGCAGCACATACCCACCGAATATCCGCATTGGCACTGTAAGCGAGGTTGGCGAGCAACAGGGATCGTTGTTCAAACGAATTCTTGTTTCTCCGGGGGTGGATTTCGTACAGCTCGAAGAGGTGTTTGTCGTCTCTTATATTCCTGACGCTGAACGACTGGATTTGGAGCAGTCTCTCCAGCAGAAGCTGAGACGCTAGTTTTCCCGACCGAACATCGCGCGCTATCGGAAGGCATCTGAGGATCTGTGAATGCTTCGGAACCTGGCATCCATCGAGGTCTTCTCGAGAACCCATGAAACCAAGATCAGTCAAGACATATGCACCGGCAACACTTTCTAACCTTGGACCAGGGTTCGACACACTCGGTGTCGCCATCAACAGCCCGGGAGATATCATCGTTGCCCGAAGGCGATCGGAACATGGCCTCGGATTTTCTCTCGCGACAAGCGACATCGCAGTACCGCGCGGTGTTAAGAAGAATGTCGCCAGCCATGTTGCCACCCTCCTTTTGAGTGAAACACGACCGTCGTTCGGCATCGAGATGGTTCTCCAAAAATCAATGCCCGTTGGGTCCGGACTCGGGAGCTCTGCTGCCAGCAGTGTAGTAGCCGCCGTGGCCGTCAACGCTCTTCTCGACAAGCCCCTTAGTAGGGTGGACTTATTACCCTTCATCCTCGAAGGAGAGCGGCTCGCGTGCGGTTCTGCACATGCCGACAATGCGGCTCCTTCTTTGCTTGGAGGTGGGTGCCTTATTCGAAGTTATGACCCACTTGATGTCGTACCGTTTCCTGTCAATCGCTCACTGATCTGGGTTGTCGTTCATCCGAATATAGAAGTGCTCACAAAGAAAGCGCGCGCGATGCTTCCCGAACAGATAGCGTTACAGTCTGCAATTCGCCAGTGGGGAAATGTCGCGGGTCTCGTTTTGGGTCTGACGACGGGCAATCGGAACCTTATCAGGCGATGCGTCGAGGACGTCGTAGTAGAGCCACTGCGCGCACAACTTATTCCAGGCTTCCATGATGTGAAAAGAGCCGCGATCGACGCGGGAGCTCTTGGTTGCTCAATTTCCGGATCGGGTCCATCTGTTTTCGCACTAGCATCTTCCATGGAGAGGGCTCGTGCGATTGGCGCGACAATGGCCAAAGGGTTTCGTCTCGCTGCCAGCGTCCCAAGCAACGTCTACATTTCCCGTACGAACGAGATTGGAGCGCGAATCATATGGAGAAGAGACAGATGAAGTTCCGTTCTCTTCTCAATGAGTATCCTCGCGTGAGTTTTCGCGAAGCGTTGTTCCGGGGTATTGCACCCGATGGGAGCCTCTACATTCCCGAGTCGTTTCCGCTGTTACCTATAAGTGCAAAAACCATTGATGCAACAACGGGTTTGCGCGGTGTCGCCACGCAGGTGTTGTGTGCGTACATTCAAGAAATCCCTTCGGAACAAATCCAGAAGATGGTCGATCAGGCATTCAATTTTCCCATCCGCCTTGTCAACCTCGAAGAAGACCTCTACCTGCTCGAACTGTTTCACGGTCCAACCCTAGCATTCAAAGATATCGGTGCGCGCTTCATGGCTTCCGCCCTCTCCTATTTCCTTGCGCAGGAACAGCGGGAGCTTACTATCGCCGTCGCAACATCCGGGGACACCGGAAGCGCGGTCGCTCAGGGGTTCTTGAATATTCCCCGCATTTCTGTCTTTGTGCTCTATCCTTCTGGTAAGATCAGCACACTGCAGGAACAGCAGATTACAACTGTGGGGGGAAATATCCATGCCATTGAAGTAGAGGGTACGTTTGATGATTGCCAGCGCCTGGTGAAAACCGCGTTGGCAGACCGGGAACTTGTCCGTGCCTGCAACCTCACGACGGCAAACTCTATTAACCTCGGTAGGCTCGTTCCGCAAATTACATATTATGTCTGGAGCTTGTTGGAGCTTCAACGGCAGGCAAGGCGCTCTTCTCATCAAGAACTTACTGTCGATGTCTGCGTTCCCAGCGGAAACTTTGGAAACCTCACCGCGGCGGCTTATGCCAAGCGCATGGGAGCTTCCATTGAACGACTGTTTTCAGCGTCTAATGCAAACGAGGTTGTCCCCGAATTTTTCCAAACAGGCTCCTTCAGGCCCCGGCCATCGTTGCAGACTATCTCCAATGCGATGGATGTCGGCAATCCAAGCAACTTCGCACGCCTTCAGGCTCTCTATGGATACAATCTCGACACAATGAAAAGGGACATTGCATCGACAAGCGTTTCAGATGAAGAAACTCTTGTCGAGATGCGCCGCACATACGAACGGTCGGCAACTATTCTTGATCCGCATACGGCAGTTGGAGTCGCGGCGACACGAAAACTCAAAACAACACATTCATCTTCCAGACCAACCATCGTTGTGGGAACCGCACACCCAGCGAAGTTCCCCGAGGTGGTAGCAAAGGCGCTGGGTGTAACGATGCCACTTCCTCAACAATTGCAGGAGGTGCTGGGGCGGCCAAAGCAGAGCACGAGAATTCCTGCAGACTATGATCGGGTAAGACGGCTTCTGTTAGGGTGACGGTCTCGTAAGCGCGTTGCAATTCGGACGATTTCTCAATACGTTTGCCGTACAAGGTTTACAAGGGTCTTCCATGGAACATTATATTCGCTCCGCTCTCGCTCTTCTCGTTCTGCTTCTCCTGCAGACGACCTTTGTCCCGTTTCTTTCCATCAACGGGTTTCTGCCAGACGTTTTGTTGATTTGGGTCGTGTACATTGCGTTGACGCGTGGCCAACTGGAGGCAACCATCACTGGTTTCGTGGTTGGGCTTTTGCAGGATGCCGTGGCAATCCAATTCTTCGGTTTGAGCGCGCTTTCTAAGACGCTTGCCGGATTTGTCGCTGGATATTTCTTCAACGAAAACCTTACGGACCAGACCCTTGGATCATACCGATTCCTTCTGATCACCTTTCTTTCGTCGTTTGTTCATAACATTCTTTACTATGGCATTTTCTTGCAAGGCATCCAGGACGCGCTGCTCACAACCATGATCGAGTTCAGCATCGCCGCCAGCCTTTACACTGTGCTCGTGGGTGTTTTTCCAATGTTCACTTTTGTACGAAAGTATCGATTTTCTCAATCCCTATGATCCACGACGAACTTTTTGGGTCGCCGGAGCGGCGAAGAACACTGACTGTCATTGTCCTGTTGATGTTTGCCTTACTCGTGCTCCGGCTGTACCAACTTCAGCTTCTGTTCCACGTCGAACTCGACAAGAAGTCGGAAGAAAATAGTGTGCGCGCGGTGACAAAGGATCCTGTGCGCGGATACATGTACGATCGCTACGGAAAACTCCTTGTTGACGTTGGTCCATCGTACTCTGTGACACTTGTTCCAGCGGAATTCGAAAAGCAGAATATTAGACTTCTCTCCTCTATTCTGCAAATGGAACCTAAGATCCTTGAAGATCGAATTGCCCGGGCCCGCATCTACTCGCCGTTTCTTCCCGCACGCATTAAGCGGGATGTGGATATGAAAACCCTTGCAGCTATCGAAGAACACCTTCCCGTCCTTGCGGGGGTGAGTTACCAGGTAGAGTCCAAGCGGGTTTATCCCACTCTGGCGCGGGCTTCACATTTGCTTGGATATCGGCGCGAAATATCAGATGCGCAGTTGTCAACAGCTGGGGATTATTACCGCCCCGGGGACCTCGTCGGTGTAGCGGGTCTCGAGGCCCGTTATGAATCACGCCTGAGGGGCCAGCGGGGATTCGAATACGTCTCCGTAAATTCAAGGGGTCAAATCATCGGGAGTTTTGAGGATGGAAAGCGGGATAGGGTCGCTAAAGAAGGTTTTGATCTCCTGCTGAGTATCGACGGCGGCCTCCAAGCTTTTGCAGAATCTCTGATGACAGGCTACAGCGGTGCTTTAGTCGCCTTGGATCCAAACGACGGCGGTGTGCTCGCCTTTGTCAGTAAACCGGACTACGATCCCTCTATCATGAGTGGTGTTACACCTGCAGATCTCTGGTCCGAACTTCAGTCGAATTCCGAAAAGCCGCTGTTCAATCGCGCGAGTCTTACACGGTATCCGCCCGGATCTACATTCAAGATGGTGCTCGCCGCGGCAGCTCTGGAGGAAGGAATTATTGACGAAAATTATCGGATCAACTGCAGTGGGGGATTTCGCTTTGGAAACAGGGTCTTCAAAGACCTTCACGTTCACGGCTCGGTAAACCTTGTTGAGGCCATTCAAAAATCCTGTAACGTGTTTTTCTATCAACTGATGCTAAAGGTTGGGTTTGACAAGTGGAATGAGTACGGCCAGAGATTCGGTTTTGGGCAACCAACCAACACGGACACCGGCGAAGAGACGACGGGCCTGCTGCCTTCAACTGAGTACTATGATAGCCGGTACGGCAAGGGCAAATGGACCCAAGGGTTTCTGATCAGTCTCGCGATCGGCCAGGGTGAGGTCGGCGTTTCACCGCTCCAAATGGCCCGGTATGCGGCGGCACTGGCAAATGGTGGCGTTGTATACAATCCACACGCGGTCGAATTCATACGGAATAAAGAGACTAACAACGCTGATCCTATCCCCCATGATTCCACGCTCGTCGGTCTCTCTCCGCGCGTCATGGGTCTTATTCGGGAAGGGATGCAACGCGTCGTTCAGGCTCCCGGGGGAACGGGTGGAATGGCAAGAATTCAGGGGGTTGTCTCCGCTGGAAAAACCGGCACCGCCGAAAATCCACGCGGTAAAGATCATGCGTGGTACATCGGATTCGCGCCGTTCGACAATCCAAAGATTGCCATCGCTGTCCTACTGGAGAATTCAGGATTTGGAGGTGCGAAAGCAGCGCCCCTCGCGGGACTTGTCATGGAGCGGTATCTCTACGGACAATTGATCCGCAACGTGCCAAAACCTGTACCGGCACGCAAGAGCTCTTCGAAGACAATCACGCAGTCTATGCAATGATCCAGCAATCGGTAAAAAACCAGCGTTAGCGCTCGCCAACTTATGCTTGAGTACTTCAAAGAGTATTTTGATTACAAGGCTCTGTTAATTTGTCTCGGCCTTGTCGCTGTCGGTCTACTCTCTGTCTACAGTGCAACGTACGACGTCGGTGCCGCGGCCGCCTTCGAGAAGCAGCTCGTATGGACCGGCATCGGTCTCATAGCGCTTGTGACCGCAGCAATCTTTCCTCTGAAAACCCTCCAAAGGATCTCTCTGCCCCTCTACATTGTTACGCTTGGCGTCTTGCTTGCAATTCTTGTGCTTGGCCACACTGTAGCAGGATCAAAGAGTTGGCTTGGTATCGCCAAGGGATTCGGCGGTCAGCCGTCGGAGTTCGCAAAGGTTACAACGGTGCTGGCCCTTGCTGCTTTTCTCGCCCGGACAGCCATTTCGCTTTCAAACCCCAGGCACCTCATCCTCGCGATCGGCATTGTCGCCCTGCCCATGGTGCTCATTCTTGCTGAGCCGGATCTTGGTACGTCTGTCGTTTTTTTCCTGATGCTTTTACCGGTACTCTATTGGGCTGGCTCCTCCAACTTTGTGCTTGCAGCAATTCTTGCACCGATTATCGCCGCAGCTGGTGCGCTTTTCGGAACACTCGTATTGCTTGTCTCCTTGATCATCAGTGGTGCGTTGCTCTATACCGCACGCCAAAATCGCTTTGCGGCCGCAGTCGCTTTCGCACTGACGCTCGCCATTGGACTATCCGTACAGGCGGTGTACGAACGACTCCCGGCATACCAGCAGAAACGCATCTCGACATTCATGAATCCAGGCTCCGAACAAAAGGGAGCGGGCTACAATGTGTACCAGTCAAAGGTTGCCATTGGCTCGGGCGGCTTTTTCGGAAAAGGTTATTTGCAGGGAACGCAAACACAGTTGAACTTCATTCCAGAGCAGTGGACGGACTTTATCTTTTGCGTTCCGGGAGAAGAGTTTGGCTTCGTTGGCGCATCAATTGTGATTGGCCTTTTCACTGGTCTTTTGCTCCACGGTGTTAACGTCGCTGGTTTGTCGAAAAACAAGTTTGCGAGTGCCGCATCGATTGGCATCACTGGCGTCTTTGGTGTTCATGTACTCATCAATGTTGGCATGTCCATGGGGCTTCTCCCAGTTATTGGTATTCCTCTCCCGTTTCTCAGTTATGGAGGCTCCGCTCTCGTTGCCAACATGACCATGGTTGGTCTGCTGATGAATTTTTACTCCAACAGAAAAGAACACTAGTGTTCGTTTCCTTCCGTGTCACCGCGTACAAATACAAGATCACTTAATGGAAACGGTACTAGCCTTTTCCTTGTGCGTTTGGATGCCCTGTTTCTTTTGCCAACATCCTTTCATTGAAACTCATCCCTCTTTTTAGTATCCTGATTTCACTTCACAACCAGTCATAACCGAAGAATGTCAGCAGGTTCATTTCTTCTTCTCGTCGCAGGGGGCATTGCCACGGGCACCATCGGAGCCATGCTTGGACTCGGAGGCGGTGTGTTTCTCACCCCGTTTCTAGTTCTTGTCTTTCACCTGCCTATGCACCAGGCGATTGCAGCCAGTATTCTTGCTGTCATTGCTACATCAAGCGCGGGCGCTGCAATGAATGTGGAGCGCCGGATTGTTAACCTCCGCCTTGGGATGGCTCTGGAGGTCGCGACCGTCATCGGTGCAATCTTCGGTGGCCTGACTGCGAATATTCTCAGTGGTGAGGTGCTTTCGAAGGTTTTCGCGGTGCTCCTCCTCTTTGTTTCTTTTATGATGATCTGGAGATTGAGGCACTTCCAGGGAATTTCCACTCCGATGGAAGCAGGAAAGTTTCCTGCAAGCTTCAACGATGAGGCTACGGGTAGCGTGGTTTCCTATTCTGTTGCACGCATACCTTGGGTGATGGGTATTTCGCTTATCGCGGGAAATATCTCTGGTCTTCTTGGTGTCGGCGGCGGCATTTTCAAGGTTCCGGCAATGAACATTATCTCAGGAATGCCTCTCAAAGCCGCAGCGGCAACGAGCAACTTCATGATCGGTGTCACTGCGGCGGCAAGCGCTTTTATCTATTTTGCGCATGGACATCTTAATCCATTGATTGCGTCCCCGGCTGTGCTCGGCGTACTCCTAGGATCCTTTCTTGGTGTACGAATCAACCGCCAGATTAAGGGTTCGTACCTGACGTGGATTTTCGCGGTAGTGTTGTTCCTGATTTCTCTCAAGATGTTTTGGCGGTAGGAATTCTACAAAAAACCTTAGATGCTTTTTGGAACCTACAGCAACTCGTCATATTGTTGAGCGTTGGATCGGCTGGACGCTGAGGATTGGCGTTTGGGGAAGCGCTACATTGATGATGTTCGGTCTTGTCCTTGCCTGGGTTTCCTCCGGCACACTCCGCCTTCCCAGCGAAAACCCCCGCCCGGCGGATGTTCTTCGCAGCCTCTTGTCAGGGTCGCTCGACCCCGTTATGTTAATGTTTGCTGGTCTTTTGTTTCTCATGTTGACTCCCCTCCTTCGTGTTCTTACGGCGGCTGTTGGCTTTGCGGCAGAAAAAGATCGAACCTTTGTAATCGTCGCTCTCGTCGTTTTCACCATGTTGCTCGGAGAGCTCATTTTTTCGCTCCAATAAGGAATGCCTTGCGACGCATTGTTGCATTCACAACCAGACATCATCGCCTTGAACGGTCCTGAAAGACTTTCCGCATGAAATTCCTTGAGAAGCTCCAGAAGGTTCAGCGCAAAAATCACTCGCTGCTTTGTGTTGGCCTGGACACCGATCCTGCAAAGCTGCCGAGCCACCTTGGCTTCTCGAAGGGTGCAGTCGTACAATTCAATCGGGCTATTATTGAGGCAACAAGCGATCTCGTATGCGCGTACAAACTCAACCTCGCATTCTACGAGTCACTTGGTGAGCGGGGTTGGCGGATCATCAAGGAAACGCTCTCGCTGATACCGCAAAACGTCATAACTATTGGCGATGGAAAGCGTGGAGATATTGGCAATACGGCCGAACAATATGCACACTCTCTCTATGATGATCTCGGTTTTGATGCAGCAACGGTCAATCCCTATATGGGATACGATTCTGTCGAACCCTTTATCCGAAGCGACCGCAACTGCGCGTTTGTGCTGGCGCTGACGTCGAACGAAGGTTCCAACGACTTTCAACGACTCAACATCGGGGGGCGCCCGTTGTATGAGCGAATTGTGCAGGCCAGCGTGAAGTGGAACACCAAGAAGAATCTTGGCCTCGTCGTTGGCGCCACTCATCCCAACGAGTTGCAGCCCATCCGTAAACTCGCCCCGACCTTACCTATTCTGATTCCGGGTATTGGAAAACAAGGGGGTGACCTTGAGTCCGCCGTTCGATTTGGTACTGACAAGAACGGAAGGCTCGCGATCATCAACGCCAGCCGGAGTGTTCTCTACGCTTCCACTGGCAAGGACTTCGCAACAGCGGCGCGCAACGAAGCCCTGCAACTCCGCGACCAGATTCAAAAATACCGCGATAAATTCTTCTCTTAATTCCGCAGCAAGCTGTCTACGTTCCGCTGAACTTCAATCTCTTGGAACAACAATCTGTGGGCTCGCGCACGCTCAATATTCACGAGCGCTTTCTCCGACACATCTGGAACAGGCAATACCTGCGTCATGAGGAGCTGCAAACAAGTGACGGACGCCCCCTGCGTGTTCTTCACGCCGGACGCTTGAATTCGGATGGTGGACCTGACGTTCGGGATGCTGTTCTCCAATTAGGAGGTGTCACATACCACGGCGACGTGGAAATCCACCGCACGATTGTCGATTGGATATACCATCAGCACCACGAGGATCCGCGATACAACAGGGTGGTGTTACACGTCGTTCTCGAATGTCCTTCCAGCAGCGGGGTCACCGTCGTTCCCAGTGGCCGACAAATACCCGTTCTCGTGCTCGAGCCCTTTCTCTCCGAGTCTATTCATGCCCTTTGGCAACGAGCTATTCTTGACGAGCGTCTGCACTCCAAGAGCGCTATAGCGTGCGCCAGCAGAAACCACGCTGTGCCCAAAGAACTTCTCGGCAACTGGATACAACATCTCTCCATGGAGCGCCTGGAACTGAAGTTGCGGCGGTTTGATGAGCGTCTGCGGGAGCTTGCGCAACTCCGACTTCACACCGTTCGCGAGCGCCATCTCCACAATGCCTTGTGGCGTATAGAGGGCAACCCAGACGATCTGCCGGCGCCACATCGCGAGCTTTCACAGCGCGACCTTGCACAACGAGAACATTGGGACCAACTTTTGTATGAAGGATTGATGGAGGGTCTTGGATATAGCAAGAATCGCGAGCCTTTCGTGCGTCTTTGCCGAAGCGTGACGCTCCGAGAGTTTCGTGCTCAGCACATCGAGGACAATGAGCTGGCAATCCAAGCCCTCTTGTTGGGTGCCGCGGGCCTCCTTCCACGAACCCGAGATGTACACCATACAGAATCTCGTGTGTTCGTGCGATTGTTGATCGGAGAGTGGAAGACCCGAAAGAAGGCTTATCATTCGGCCATTCTCCACCCCGCTCATTGGCAATTCTTTCCAACACGACCAAGTAATTTCCCAACACTCAGGATTGCAGCCGCAAGTGTTCTCGTGAAGAGAATTCTCTGCGAGGACCTCTTCAGAAATATCATTGAGGCGCTTAAGGCCATTGACGGGAGGGGCGGGGTGTTCAAATCTATTCGCGAACACCTCATGGTAACACCTCTTCCCTTCTGGAGGAGCCACTATCAATTCGACCATCCCGCCGCGAAGCCCACGCAGGCACTCGGTCCTGAGCGGATTGGCGACCTCATCACGAATGCTGTGATTCCCCTGGCTCTTCTCTATGCGAGAATATTCAAAGATCGCCTCGTTCGGGAACGTGCCCTTCGACTTTTTTCCGCAGCGCCCGCCCCGGCAGGAAATTCAATAACGAGATTGATGGACAAACATCTCCTTCGTGGAGCCGTTAGCCTAACGTCCGTCAGTAGTCAGCAGGGGGTTATTCAGCTGTACAAGTACTATTGTCTTGAAGAGCGTTGTCCAGAATGCGCGGTTGGGGGTATCGTACAGGCGAAGGACCTCAGCAAAGCAGATGAACGCACGGGTTGCCCCTGACTACCCCGCCTCCACAATTTCAGGTCTTCTGTTGCTTCTTCTTCGCTGCCGGAAACAGCACGTTATTCAGGATGAGCCGGTAGCCAGGGGAGTTCTTATGAAGCGACAGATCGGTTGCCGGATCACCGACAGCGTGCTGATAGTCTTCCGGATCGTGTCCTCCATACCATGTGAATGTGCCGCGGCCGAAGTTTCCATGAAGGTAGCGAACTTCTTCTGTTCCCTCCCGCTGTGCGAGAATGGTAACCGTCCGCTTGATCAGGCCCTTGCGAAACGCTGTCGTCTGTCCCATGAACCCCTTCACGATTGAGACGTGGTCCTGTGAAAGCATGGTAGGAACCGGATCGTATTTCGCAGAGAATTCAAAGAGGGTAAAATAGTCCGTGTTCGGATCACGATTCGGGGGTGGATCGCTGGGCGGAATGTCAATGTCCGAGTATTCGTACCTCAGCGGATTCATGTCTAGTTTGAAATTCTCAAACGCCAGTGTCTTGCTGAAGTTCAGCTTCCTTTGGGCGTCCGGATCGGGGGGGTCGCCATCAAACATGACATCACAGATATCGACGTTCTCGGCAGCGAGCGCAATGTCATAACTGTCGGTGGCAGAACACATGGCAAACATGAAACCACCGTTGCCAACAAATTCCTTGATGCTACGAGCAACCGCTTTCTTCTCGTCCGCAACTTTCCTGAAGCCCAGGCGCTTCGCCTCCTTTTCATAGAGGATCTGTTGGTCGACATACCATTGCGCATATCGATAATTCGCGTAGAACTTTCCGTACTGCCCGGTGAAGTCTTCGTGGTGAAGGTGAAGCCAATCGTAGTCGGCAAGTTTGCCGGAAAGAACCTCTTCGTCCCATATTTTTGTATAGGGAATTTCCGCGTATTCAAGAGCAATGGTGACAGCGTCATCCCACGGTTTGAATGTCGGGGGAACATAGACAGCTATTTTGGGCACCTTCTCAAGGCGCACAACGTCCATGTTGTTATCTTCCCGTTGAACTTCCGCGTAAATCGATGAGGCGTCGGAAGTAGATACTAGTTCGAACTGGACTCCACGAATTCTGCATTCTCTTGCAGCAACATCGCTGAAGTCGAGCATAAACGATCCGCCGCGGTAATTGAGGAGCCAGTCGACCGTGCCGTTATGCTGCAAGATCCAAAAAGCAACTCCGTATGCCTTCAGATGATCGGTTTGCTTGAGATCCATCGGTATCAGCAATTTGGCCTGACCCAACATAGTCCCCTGAGCTGCAATCACAGCAATCGCTATGAAAACAGCAAAAATGTGACGTTTGGGTCTTATCACCGGCGTGTTCATTAGGTTTGTGTGTTCCTAGATTGAATCCCCGCGCAAAAGCCGAATTCGTTTTCGCGCCTCTTCAACAAAGAGCGAAGCCGGGTAGTTTGCAAGAACGGCTTCGTATGCCTCGATGGCCTTTTTCCTGTTCTTGAGCCTTCCTTCGTACACTTCTCCGATCCTCATCTGAGCGCGGTCCCGCAAAATGCTTGTTGGCATTTCGCTGATGACCTTGCTGAAGACGACGAGCGCTGAATCCGTTTTATTAAGCAGGAGATGAAGATCTCCAATTCTCATCATCGCGTCATCAAGGAGGGGTGATGCTGCAAACTGCGTGGTTACAGATTTGAACCGCGCCAGTGCCTCTGAGTATTTCCGCTGTCGAACGAGGAGATCTGCGCGGGCAAATTCAGCCAAGGCTTCCTGTCCGGCCGCTTTGTTCTCCTGAACGAAATAGAGAAGTTGCAAGGCGTCGTTCGCTAGATCATTCGCAAGATTCATGCTTATCCTCTGAAGAGAGCCAACAGAAGTGTCAAACCTAGCTTCGAAGTAGTCCAGCTCGGCAACTCGATACAGAACCCGGTCGTGATATTGTTCCGGCGCAATCTTGAGGAGTTGCCCGTACTCTTGGTGTGCACGGGCGAGGTCATTACGTGCAGTATGAATCTCTCCGAGACTCATTGTTGCCTCATACAACAGGTTTGCATTGTAGGGCAACTTTCGTACCGTGTCAAACGCTGCTGAAGCGCCGTAGAGATCGAAGAACCGGTTGAAGCGAATCGTCCCTATGCGAAAAAAGGCCTGCATTGCGATATCTGTTTTGGGGTAATCCCGAGCGAGCCCTTCGTAAAGCGTTAACACCCCCTGAAATGTCGGTTGTGATTCAGAGACCCTGGTGCTCATTGGGGTAGATGCTGGGGTTTCTCCGGAGGGTTGAGCGATCGTGTCATTCTCAGCGCTGAGCTCTTCAAGCGCCCTCGCATAGCCAAGCCGGGCAAGTGGTAGAATGTCTTGTCGTGTATTTTTCTCAATCACCTCTCGAAACGCCTTCGCCGAAACAGCGTAGGCCCGCTCCTGCGCCGCATGTTGACCGAACTGGAAGACCTCGTGACCATTTGCCTTGGTGAGGTGGTCAATGTGTCGGTACTGCTCAAGGGCTGCATCAAATTCCTTCCCATCCATGTAGAGCCAGGCTAGAAGGGACAGGATGGGAATCTGTTCCGGCGTCTGTTGCACTTCTTTCTGTACGACCACGAGTGCGGCTCGGCGCGCCTCTTCGCGTCCGGTGTAAGACGACAATCGGGCCTCTACATATGTGAGCTGCTGAGGATTTGATCGTAGAAGCTTTACGTACTCACTTGCAGCGGGCTCATACTGATGAAGGGCACCGTACAGCGACGCAAGTTCTTCAAGGAAGAGCATTTGGTTCTTTATGGTTTCCCGGCCTTCCAGGTAGATTTGAATCGCCCGTTCGTACTCCCTGTGATCGATGAGTTGGGCAGCAACCAACCGATAGAGATTTGCGTTCTGCCGATCCTTTCGAAGAACAACGTGCCAGACAGAGTCCGCCGTTTGCGTCTTACCTGCAAGGTCGTAGAGTCCGCCAAGAGTCGAGAGCAGGTTTTCATCGAACGGCTTTGTGCGAAGTTGCTCACGAACCAAATTGATTGCCTTGTCATACTCCTTCATCTCCATGTACGACCGGCGTAGTCCATCCAGAACAACGAAGCCATCCGGATTGCTTTCCAGCAACGATTCATAAACCGCCGCGGCTTTCTCCCACTCGCCCGCTTGCTCAAAACTTTGTGCCAGCCGGAGCTTAGCGGCAAGGTCAACTTGTTGCGAGAGTGCCGGAACTCCCAGTGACCAAGCGCACAGCAGAACACAGAGCACGCGTTGTGCTGCGCGATGAACTTTTTGACGGAAAAATTTTCGGTGAGTGTTGATCATATGATTTTTAACAACATATTAAAAAACCCTTGCTTAATCAAACCAGCGCATCCCGTCACATCTCAACACCATGGGCACGCTGTAACGTTCCGTGTTCTCGTGGATACGCCTCGTTGGTTGCTTTGCCACCCGAATTTGCGTAACTTTTCATGGTACCATGCCTACACGCAAGAATATCGCTATCCTCGGATCGACCGGTTCTATCGGACGGAATAGCCTCGAGGTGATCAGGAATTCTCCTGAGCGCTTCTCGGCAACCTACCTGACGGCAAATACCAACATTGATCTCCTTGAGGAACAGATTCGACTCTTTCGTCCGCGCGGTGTTGTTGTGTTAGACGAGGCTTGTGCTGCTACTCTTCGGAACCGCGTTAACGGTGCGGTTGAAGTGCTAGGTGGAGAGGGTGGACTAGTGGAGATTGTGACCCGCGACGACGTCGATATCGTTATAAGTTCGCTTGTCGGATTCGCGGGGCTGAGACCTACCGTCGCAGCAATTCAACACCGCAAACGTATTGCCCTGGCAAACAAGGAGACCATTGTTGTCGCCGGCAGCCTAATCACAGCGCTCGTCAAGGAGTGCGGCGTCGACCTTCTTCCCGTTGACAGTGAGCACAGCGCCATACTGCAGTGCCTTGCTGGAGAAGATCGCGCTTTGGTAACACGGCTAATTCTCACGGCCTCGGGCGGACCGTTTCTCAACACCCCGGCTGACTTGTTTCCTAAGCTGACCGTTGAGAATGCTCTGACCCATCCCAACTGGAAGATGGGGAACAAGATCACCATAGACTCCGCAACCCTGATGAACAAAGGGCTCGAGGTTATTGAGGCGCACTGGTTGTTTGGCCTGCCGGCGGAGAGAATTCAAGTTGTTATCCATCCCCAGTCGATTATTCATTCTATGGTCGAGTTTGTTGACGGGTCGATCAAGGCTCAACTCGGGTTGCCGGACATGAAGTTGCCGATTCAGTATGCTCTTTCTTACCCCGAGCGTTGGCCGATGAACGGGGCAAGAGTCGATTTTCCCGCCTTGCGGGCAATGACATTCTTCGAGCCAGACCGCACGAAGTTTCGTTGCCTCGATCTTGCCTATGATGCTCTTTCGCTCGGCGGAACCGCCCCAGCAATTCTGAATGCAGCAAACGAAATGGCCGTTGGCGCTTTTCTACAACGGCGCATATCATTCGAAAAAATACCTATTGTTATTGAGCGTGCGCTTTCGTTACACAAGACGCGCCCGTGCCCGGATTTGCAGGATATTATAGAAGCCGATCGAGAGGCGCGCATGTTTGTGGGAACTCTTTTATAAGGGAATTCCGTATTACTATGGGGGATCGTCCTCTAAACCTTTTCGTTTTCGCTATCACCTGAGATCTCAATGGGTTTTCTGCCAACAACATTCTATTTCCTTCTTACGATCGGCGTTCTTGTGCTTGTACATGAGCTGGGGCACTTCCTCGCCGCCAAGCTTTTTGGCATGCGCGTGGATCGCTTCAGTATCGGATTCCCCCCCCGTGCCATCGGAAAGAAGATCGGTGATACAGATTACTGTATCTCGTGGATTCCCATCGGTGGCTATGTAAAAATTGCTGGAATGGTCGACGAGAGTTTCGATACCGATTTCATCAATGAGGATCCTAAACCCTGGGAGTTTCGTGCGAAACCGATCTGGCAGCGAATGATTGTCATCTGCGCTGGCGTTGCCATGAATATTCTGCTCGCGGTTATCATTTTCTGGGGAATTATCTACTACCAAGGAAAGACTGTGCGGCCGGTAACCGAAGTGGGGTATGTGGATCCCGAGAGCCCTGCCGCAAAGGCGGGTTTTCACGCGGGGGATATCATCAATAGTGTAAATGGGAAGTCGGTGGCTCACTGGGAAGACGTTGAAAACTTCGTTTATACAGAGGCGCTGACAGGAAATTTGTCGCTGAATATCAGACGCGGGGGCGAGCTGAAGACTATCACAATGACGCAACCCCTTGTTTCTTCGGTTCTCGAGGACCATTTCGGCATGCATCCCCCGGGAATGGCGGCTTTTATTGCAAGCATCGAGCCTGGAAAGCCCGCCGAAAAAGCCGGTCTTCAACCCGGCGACATTATTGTCGGTGTCAATGGGGAGACTATTTCTTATCAGTCGTTGCAGGACGTCGTCAAGCGAAGCTCCGGAAAAGAGGTCACCGTTCGATGGAAACGGAATGATGCCTTTCAGGAAGCGTTGATTACGCCTACTGCTGACGGAAAGATTGGTGTGAGTTTTTCTCGCATCTACATCGGACCCGTTGAACAGATCCACTTCTCACTGCTTGCCTCGTTACCTGAGGGGGTGTCTGACGCATGGAATATGAGTTGGGTGAATCTCAAAAGTATTTATCAGATTTTCATCGGACGGGTGTCATTCTCTAAGTCGGTCGCGGGCCCCATCATGATTGCAAAGATGGCGACTCGTTCTGCAGAGGTGGGCATCATAAGCTTTCTGGGTTTCATGGCGTTGTTGAGTATGAACCTCGCAATTCTTAATCTCCTTCCGTTTCCCGCGCTCGACGGTGGTCATGCCATGTTTTTGGTGTACGAAGGAATTTTCCGTCGCGAAATTCCGGCGAAGGTGAAAATTGCTATTCAGCAGGTCGGTTTCGTACTCTTGCTTGTGTTTATGGCCTTCGTTCTGTATAATGACATCATTCGGTTCTAGCCTCTCCCCGTGTGACTTTTGTCACTTCTACTCAAGACGCGGTGACTTAGCTTTCCAACAAACTATCTTATTGAACAAGGAGGGATCTTTATGAAAAAAGTTCTGTTGGCCGATGGGGCGGGTTTTATACGATTCTGCGCGGTGCTCGCCGCGCTGGGAACCTGGCTGTTCCTCGTTTCCTCCTCCTTCGCTCAAACCTACACACTAGATTTCATAGGTCTCCCCTCGGGAAACGTTGATTTGACTCAATATATCGGTCTCGATCGCAAACTCAAGGCGAATGTTCCAGGACAAATTCTCCGCATCTCCGTCACACCGCAGCTGTCGCAACCCAAAAAGGTGAAGCTTATTCTCACCGTGTCTGCACAAGGATCCAGTGTGTCACAGTGCAACGGCCTAATCGCCACCGCGACTACGGGTGTATTTGACCTTTCTGGCGCCGGGCGTGATCTTGGCTCTGCGGCATTCACGGGCGCTGGTGGAATTTCCATCGCAAGCTCCTCTACATCTCAACCCTGCATTGATGCTTTTGCTGATAAGATGACAAGTGGCGTTGCCTCGCTCCCTACGGGCATCTACCGCATAGACGCGGTCTTGAATGACGCTGGCGGCGCTCTCTTGGGTACGGGCTCTCATACTATTCAGATCACTGGAGCTTCGACGAACGAAGCAGTGCTTAATCTTACATCTCCACAGAACGGTGACCAGGTTCCATCAACCGGCGGTGTGGTCTTTAGTTTCGATAATTCCATTCCGGGTCGACTGTTGGCGTTTGAGCATTCGTCCTATACACAGTCCCAAGACGACGCCACCCGCGACCTCAATTCACCGCTGAAGACACTTGATGTTTCGGTCACTTCTCTCGGAAGCAATCAGGTGAATGCTCTCTATCCGGGCGTTGCTCTCCGCGGCTGGACCCCGGGAAAGAAATATTCCTGGTTGTTCCTTGGATCTGTTTCGGGCTCGCCTGATGTGCGGCGCAGTCCGGTGTGGTCATTTGTCGTGGTGCCGAACGATCCGGTTCTCGCCCAACTAACCATGACGCTCGCAAGCGCTCCAGACCCCATTGGCTCCACATTCAACAATCTCATAAATTCTGGATACACGCTCGCATTCTCAGGCTCCAACCCAATCTTTCTACAGGAGGGTGATACGGGGACTCCTCGGTCGATTGATGTTTCACAGCTGCTCTCGTGGCTTGCGGATCTTGCACACCGCAACGTCCGAATCAACGCCGTCATCACCCAATAACACCCTGGATGGAGGAATTTCCGATGAATCGTTCATTCGTTCTTGTGGTTATCGTCATTGTCGCCGCTCTTCTAGCGGCACCAGCGTGGAATTTCCAGGACAAGAAGCCGATCGCGGCCTACATTGTCAAGGTTGTGAAGGATGTCGAACGGCGTGCGTCGACGACGTCTGGCTGGAGCAAGGCGATGCTTCTCTCTGAATTGAAAGCTGGCTATGAGGTCCGGACGCAGGACAAATCGTTTGCCATGATCAAGTTTGCAGATGAGTCGACGGTCAGGCTGCGGGAAAAGTCCATCATAACAATTCAGGGTGAGGTTTCCGGAAATAAGATCTTAAATCGCGACGTGTTCATCGAACGCGGACGCGCTGTCTTCAACATCAAGAAACAGGAAACAGAGCAGTTCCGCTTTACGTCACCGATCTCTGTGGCTTCAATCCGTGGTACAGAGGGTGGAACGGGATTCGACCCCGGCACAACAACATCGGATATTACACTCATCACGGGGGTTGCTGAATTCTCAAGTACGAGGACGCAGTGCACGGTGACCGTTCTTGCCGGTCAAACAGGTCTCATCGACAGCACGGGGAGCTGCAAAGCAGACACGGCTTCGTCTGGTGCTCTGCAGAACAACAATCCCAATTCGAATATCAACCAAGGAAACGCTGGGGGTTCAGGTGGAACGGGCCAGGGTACATCAACCTCGTTTACACTGAATACCTCGTTAACAGGAACGTTGCTGTCGGGTCAGGGAGCGGCACTCAGGATCTCCCTGGCGAACCCGCCCGTCGACATCACTCAGGCAACGATGCATTATCGAAATCAGGGTGAGTCATCGTTCAAGGCGCTCACACTGACAATCAGCGGCCTTAATCTCTCTGGGACAATTCCTGGGACCGACATTAAGGCGGGTACAACAAAAATGTTCGAGTACTATTTCTCTATGACGGGCTCGGACGGGAAGACGTACTCCTTCCCGGAGACAACCCCCGAAGCAAACCCGTACACGCTGCCGATAAAACCGAAGGTAGTGTACGTCAAGATCCCGATAACAACGCCTTCAGGAGAAGCACGGTTCCTCCAAATTTCGTACGAAGAATAAGCTTGGTGAGGCCGCAGTGTCCGTTTATTGCTTCTCGTAGTTGCTTTTGATACATTGACGGCAGGTCGAGAGACCTGCCGTCTGCCTTTGAATCGGTCTGTCAGTTCGCCTTTCCTTGTCACCTTCTACTATCACAGGAGCCCCCTCATGAACCGCTCTCTTGTTTCTCTTGTAGCCGTTGTTTGTGTGGTCTGTGCGGCTTTCCTCACGGCTCAAGCTCAAGTGAGTTCTGTCATTCTGCGCGTGAATGCGCCTATCGTGAGTCAGAACCAACCCTTGCCGATCAGTGTTGAGTTCACCCCAAGCGGCAATGTCGAGCGAGTCCTTCTCCGGTACCGGGGGTTTGGCGAAACCGAGTACCGACAGCAAGAAATGCTTATGGCTGGTAACTCCGCAACAGCCACTCTCGCGGCTCAATATGTCTTACCGCCATACATCGAATACTACGTTCAAGTATTGCTCTCAAACGGCCGATCAGAGACGTACCCCATCGAGAACGCCGAATCAACCCCCCTGAAGGCGACGGTGAAACCCGTTGATCCAAAATCCCTCGAGGTGCGCGTTCTTAGCCCCGAGCAGGGTGAAACCATAGCAAACGAAGATCTCGTCGTTGCTGTTTCATTGTTCTACGCTTCTGACAACGTGAACAAGAAGGGTACAAAGCTTTTCCTCAACGGTATCGATGTTACAGCACAGGCAGTATTCTCCGACGATGTTATCCTGTATTCGCCCGCGACGTTTCCTCGCCCGTTGAGTCTTGGCGTTCAGTTTCTCCGAGTCGAACTCTACGACAAGAGTGGCAGCTTGTACCACACGATCGAATCGAACTTTAGCCTCTCTACGGCTGCTGCGATCGCGGCCGAAGAGTCGCGCTTGCGCTTTGGGGTCAATGGGTCTGCTGAATTCAGAAATGAAGATGTTGGTGCGACAAAGAACACGTTTCTGCGCGGACAGTTGCAGGCGACCGGCACATTCAAGTCTCTCAACTTTGGCTCGAACATCTTCATCACGAATGAGGAAAAATCCGACCGCCAGCCGCAGGATCGGTTCTTGGCGTACGGAGATCTCGACATCCTTAAGGTTCAACTTGGTGATGCGTTCCCGAAATTTCCGACAAATATCGTGAGTGGTAAGCGAGTGCGGGGTGTTTCTGCAAGTCTCCTTTTGAAGTTCTTCAACGTCGATTTTGCCTACGGCGAAACGATGCGCAGCATTGATGGAATTACGCTTCGCGATACGACGTTCGCTGACACCAATGCCGTCAAAGCGCGACCGTCCAATACCCTCCAGAGGTCCGGTCTGCAGTACTCCATCTTTCAGCCTGGCACGTTCTCCCGGAGTTTCGTAGCAATCCGGCCAAGCTTTGGCTCAGGAGAGAATTTTCAAATTGGGTTTACGTATATGAACTCGAGGGACAAGGTTGAGTCAATCAAATACGGCCTTACGCCGCAAGAAAACCTTGTTGCCGGAACCGATGTGCTCATCGCGTTTGACGACCAGCGATTCCGCATCGACGGACAGGCGTCATTGAGCTTGACAAACCGTGACATCACGAAGGGCAACTTCACCGATGCAGACTACGATCTCCTTGCCGGAAAGAACGACCCGAATCTAACACCAGCTCAGAAAGCCGATCGCCAGAAGACATCCGACGACCTTAAGAAAATTGGTGACTTCGGTGGTAAATTCATTACAATCAACGAAAACCTGTTCCCACTCAACCCTGTTGGTAAGGGTCTTCCCGGTGTTGCTTACGATGGCGCCCTTTCCTTAAACTACCTGAACAATTTTATCCGCGCGCAGTACTATCAGCGCGGCGCAGCGTACCTTTCTTTTGGCAATGAATTTCTCCAGGCGGATATCCAGGGGCTTGCGCTTTCAGACCGGATTCGAATGTTCCAGAACAGGGTTCTGCTGAGCCTCTCGTACGAGCAGCGACAGGATAACACTGCCGAAACCAAGGTTGCGACGACAAAGTACGGTAATGTGAATGGCTCGCTGACGGTATTCCCGGCTGCCGACATGCCATCGTTTACGATCGGGTATGGCAGTCTTTCGCGGACGAGCGATGCAAGCATAAAAGATTCCCTTCAGAAGCTTTACGCTGCAGACGATCAGACAAACAGAATCTCTCTTCAGGTCAATTATGATTTCACCCTCGGCGCGCGCCACAATCTTTCCCTCGGCGCCAACCTGTCCAATAAGAAGGATAACCTTCCGGCCAACCTTAACCGCGGTGAGCAAAAAAACAACAGCTACTTTGGAGCGCTCACAACCTTTTTCCGGATTCCCCTGCAGACAACAATTTCGTTCAACACCAACATGACGCAGAGCGCAGCCCTGAGCTCCGTGCCGCTGGCAGGGATCCCCTTGCAGGATTTCAAGCTTACCTCTCTTTCGCTCAACGCTCAATATCGGCTCCTTGAGGACAAACTTCGCCTCGCGTCGACGGTGAGCAATTCATCAGGCGATCTCAAGCGAACTCTCGTTCAGATTGGCGCTGACTACTCCATCACCAACAATCACGCGTTAGCTTTTGAATATGACTACATCAATAATACCGGTTACAAAAACGACAACATCGCAAGCCTGATCTATCGGTTCAACTTCTAAGTCTGACATCTGAAAGGCGTTCAATGGCCTCCTCCACGTTCAAGAAGAAGGCCCTGACATGGCTCGTCAGGGTTGGAATTGGGCTGGGAATTGGAATTTTTGTTGCACTCATCCGACTGTTAGATCCGGGCTTCATCCAAAGCGTCGACCACCTCACGACTGATTACCGTTATCAACAACGGTATGACCGCTTAAAGGCAAGCGGCGATCTGTGGGATGCGAAGAAGCTCGCCAATGTCGTGATTGTCGAAATCGGGCAGGACGACATGAAGTCTCTCCCGGAATCATTCCCGTTTCCTCGCTCCTATTACGCGCACATTGTCGACAACCTGGAGCGATGCGGAGTGAGGGCGATCGGCCTTGATGTTACGTTTGAGTCCAAGCGCGATAGTGCACCTGATGCCGCCTTTGATAGCGTGCTGACAAAATACAATAACGTAGTCCTCGCCGCGAAATACGAAGAGTCGACAGGCGGCGGAAAATATTTACTGAGCACGCTTGAACGCTCTTACAGTAATATTTTCTATCAACCGGGTAGGCGCGTCGGCATCGTCAACATCGCCGGCAAGGATCGTGATGATGTTGCGCGACGATACCTCCCCATGAGTAAGGCTGGTAACTTCCTCACCCCAACGTTTGGTTTCGCTCTCCTAAATTCCGTTTTCGGCCTCAACGATACTGCCGTTGTGGAGTTGCGCGAAAAGAGCTTCGCCCTTGCAGACCGGCTGATCCCCCGCTATGATGGGCGCTCGTTTCTCCTCAATTACTACGGCCCCAGCAATACGTTCCGCTATATTAAATTCACTGATGTCATAGACGATTCTACGTTCAAGACGAAAGAAGAACTCGAATACGGCACAGACATTGACCAGTTTAACAGTGATCCCGGGCTTCAGGCTTCCCTGAAGGATAAGATCGTATTAATCGGTTCGACGATGCCGGAAGAGCGAGACTATCACTCGATTCCCCTTCTCAACACCGACGGGACAACTTCCATGAATGGGGTGGAAATTCATGCCACCGCAATCCAGAACATTCTCGATCAGAAGTACATCGAGAGAGCAGATCCAACGCTCGAATTTGCCCTGATCATTATTCTCGCGCTTGTGGTCACGCTTATTCTCATGCCACTCAGGACCCTGAAGATCCGCTATGTGGTTGTTCTTGAGCTTGCCTCGGTGTTCGTTGTTGCACTTTTCATTTTTGGTGTGTTCGAGATTGCGGTCCGCTCGTTCACAAACAACAGCACCCTTATCAATATCGTCTATCCCTCAGTTGCAGTCGTTCTTGCCTACGTTGGCGCGGCTGTATACCAGTACCTTGCCGAGCGGCAACAGAAGGCCCTTATCAAGAACGTCTTCAGCAAGTACATCAGCTCGGCGGTTGTCAACGAACTGGTTGCAAATCCCGAGAAGGCGAAGCTTGGTGGCGATCGACGCGAACTCACAGTGTTCTTCTCCGATATTGCGGGGTTCACGACGATCTCTGAGCAATTCCACACGAGACCCGAAGGGCTTGTTGAACTGCTGAATGAATATCTCGATGAGATGACTGGTATTGTCCTGCAACACGAGGGGACACTCGACAAGTACGAGGGTGATGCAATCATGGCATTCTGGGGGGCGCCGATCACTTTGAAGGATCACGCCTTGCGGACCTGCCTTGCCTCGCTTGATATGCAGAGGCGGCTTGCGGCGATGCGCCCGCAATGGAAGAAAGAGGGGCGGCCGGCTCTTGAGGTTCGTATTGGCATCAATACCGGCGTCATGATTGTCGGCAACATGGGTGGAAAAGACCGGTTCGATTATACTGTTATTGGCGACAGCGTGAACCTCGCGTCCCGGCTCGAAGGAGCTAACAAGCAGTACGGTTCGAATATCATGATCAGTGATTTCACGTATCAACACGTCAAAGGGCGGGTTCTTGTGCGTGAGCTCGATCTCATCCAGGTAAAAGGCAAAACCGAACCGGTGAAAGTGTGGGAGCTTCTTGGAACTTCAGACATGCCGCTGTCTGATAATCAGAAGCAGTCGCTTGAAATTTACCACGAAGGGCTCCGGTTGTATCGCGAGCGGAACTGGCAAGAGGCAATCGCTTACTTCCAACAGGCCAAACAACTCGACGCCACGTGCCATGTGGCAGACATCTATGAGCAGCGCGCAAATCTGTACCAACTCAATCCGCCACCGGCAGAGTGGAATGGCGTCTTCGTAATGACGACAAAGTAGACAGAACAGACAACAACTCTTGGAGTGAGGCCCCGCCGAAGCGGGGCTTCATCGTTTCTATGGACATTCTGAATAAACTCCCACGTCGGCGGTTTGAGGAGGTCGACGAACTGCTCGCTTTCGTTTCAATCTATGATGATCATCGCCGAATGCGGGCGTTGAAATCATTGCTCCGCGCCAACGCCCGTCTTATTCGGGGCGCTCTTTGTGTTGAGGGGGGGTGCGGTTTAGCTACTCTGTCAATCGAGATGGCAAAGCTCGGGGCTAGAAAGGTCTACGCTGTTGAGCAGAATCCCCTTTTGGCTACACTCGCACGAAAGCGCGTTTCAGAACTCTCCGGTGATGTTAGCCGTCGCATCGAAGTTGTCGAACTTCCCCTTGAGCATTTTCATCCGGTCGGCCACGTCAACGTCCTGGTTCATGAGTTCTATGGACAACTCCTCTACGACGAAGATCTTTGGGTGCTTGAGCGTTTGAAGTTCTCGCCTGATGTTGTTGTTCCAAATGGTGGGGAGCTGCGGGCTAGCATTGGCTCGTCG
>Ga0315275_10001033_pt1 | contig 23986 bp, 21 predicted proteins | sample YL17G03_0_MG_FD_205557 | JGI IMG/M metagenome (GOLD analysis project Ga0315275, IMG submission 205557) | Sediment microbial communities from Yellowstone Lake, YNP, Wyoming, USA - YL17G03_0 | ecosystem: Environmental > Aquatic > Freshwater > Lake > Sediment | place: USA: Wyoming | collected...
AAAAGATTAAAAGCATCCCGGAAAAAAGCCTTTATCGCTTTCATTACCGCGGGCTTCCCGGATCTGGCCCATACTGAAAAACTGATCCTGGCGCTGGAGGCGAACGGCGCGGATATAATTGAATTGGGGATCCCTTTTTCCGACCCGGTTGCAGACGGAGCAGTGATCCAGGAAGCATCGCTTTGGGCTTTAGAGCGCAATAAGGTAAATCTCGCCAAAGTCCTGAAGTTAGTAAAAAAAATCCGGCAGAAGACCAATGTCCCGATCTGTTTTATGTCTTATTATAATCCCATTTTCATCTTCGGAGAAGAGAAGTTGCTCCGGCAAGCTAAAATCTGCGGAGTAGACGCTTTGATCATTCCTGATCTTCCTGTTGAAGAAGCCCGGGGATTGAGCGCTATTGCCAGAAGGTTAAACGTGGATATTATAAATTTTGTCGCGCCGAATACTGATCTTGAAAGGATCAAAATCATTTCTCGGCTTTCCCGCGGATTTATTTATTATATATCCCTTACCGGTACGACCGGGGCGCGTAAAAGCCTGCCCGCGGATCTAGCCGCGCACATTAAAAAGGTCAAAAGATTTTGCGATAAACCTGTTTGCGCAGGCTTCGGAGTTTCAACTCCGGCCCAGGTCAAGCTCGTGTCCAAGGTTGCCGACGGAGTGATCGTGGGCAGCGCTATCGTAAAAAAGATCAAAGAGAATATCGGCCGGCCGGATCTGGTTAAAAGAGTCTCTCGATTTGTGGCGAGCCTTGCTTCTAACTGCAAATAAAATAAGGACAAATAATGATAAATAAAACTGTTTTGAAAAACGGCGTAAGGATCGTTACTTCTCCGGTCAAGGACGCGCAGTCTTTGGCTATCGGTATCTGGATCTCAACCGGCAGCCGGAATGAGATACCCGAATATCTGGGGATCAGCCATTACCTGGAGCATCTAGTTTTCAAGGGGACCAGGAATTATTCCTGCCAGGAGATCAAAGAATCCATTGAGGGCAAGGGCGGCTCGATCAATGCCTTTACCAGCGAAGAAGCGACTTGTTATCTGGTAAAGCTGCCCGCTAAATACCTGGAACTGGCTTTGGATATTCTCTCGGACATGGTTTTAAATCCTCTTCTTCCTGAAGCTGAGATTGAAAAAGAAAGGACTGTGATCCTTGAAGAGATCAAGATGTATAAGGACCTGCCGCAAAGCTATGTTTATGAGCTTCTGGACGAACTTCTCTGGCCCGAGCAGCCTTTAGGGCGCAGTATTTTAGGAACAATCGAGTCGGTTAACCGGATCAAGAAACAGGATTTAGACGGCTACAGGAAGCGTTATTATACCGCCTCCAATATAGTTGTAAGCGCCAGCGGGTTGCTTAATCACGCTAAATTTTCTCAGAAAGTCCGGGAAAAATTCCTTGGCTTGAAAGAAGCTTCGCGCAACATTTTTGCGCCCGCGTACATAGGGCAAGCTGCGCCTCAAGCCAGGATATTCCCTAAGGATACTGAACAAACCCATTTTGTCCTCGGATTTCACGGCCTTAGCCGGGACCATAAACTAAAGTACGCTTTAAGTCTTTTAAACGTCATACTCGGAGGCAACAGTTCCAGCCGGCTTTTTGACGAGATCCGCGAGAAGCGCGGCCTGGCTTACGAGATCGGGACCGGAGTTAAACGGCTCAAGGACACCGGAGCTTTCGTGGTCCATGCCGGCGTGGATAATAACAAGGTGGTGCAGACCCTTAAGCTTATTTTCGGCCAGCTCAGGCGGGCGAAGGCCGAGACAGTCAGCCGGCCTGAGTTTCTTCGGGCTAAGGAATTTCTCCTGGGCCAGCTGATGCTGGCTTTGGAAGACACTATGGATCAGATGCTTTGGATAGGAGAATCCACGACCAGCCTCGATAAGACTTTTACTTTGAGTCAAGTGATCCGGGAAGTAAATAAAGTCAAGATCGCTGATCTTAAACAGGTGGCTAAACTTATTTTTAAAAAAGAAAATTTAAACCTTGCCCTGATCGGGCCGTTCAAGTCCGAAGAAGAGCATATTCATAAAGAGCTTAATTTCGAATAAAATGGACTCTTTTTTATACGTTGGTGTTACCGTCGCGATCCTGCTGTTTCTTATGGCGCTATCATTTTTCTTTTCCATGTCCGAGACCGCGCTTATAGCCCTGAGCAAGATCAAACTGCGCCATATGCTTTCTAAAGGGGTTAAAGGAGCTTCCACGCTACAGCGGCTGCTTAACAAAATGGATAAAATTATTGCCGCCATTTTGCTGGGCAATAATTTTGTGAACATGACGATCTCGGCGATAATGACACTGATCTTTGTCCAGTGGTTAGGGCCAAGATTCGGCCTTATTGCCGCGACGCTTATTTCGGTGTCCGTGGTGGTTATTTTCTGCGAAGTCATCCCCAAGATCCTGGCCACTAAAAAAACCGAACGGATCGCGCTTCTGGTCGCTCCGCTGATGGAAGTTTTTCTGAGGATCTTTAACCCGATTATCGAGTTGTTCACTAAGATCAGCAATGCCATCTTTCATCTTATGCGCATTCAGACGCCTAAACGATCTCCGCTTATTACCGAAGAAGAATTCAGGCTTTTGATCGAAATCGGCAAGGAAGAAGGCGTATTGAGCGAAGAGGAGCGCAAGCTCCTGCACCGGATCTTTGAATTCGGAGATATCAAAGTAGGCGATGTGATGATCCCGAAAGAAACAATCATCTCCGTTAATATTACTTCGACAGCGGACCAGGCGCTGGATATTTTTGCCGAGGAAGGCCATGCCCGGCTGCCGGTGTATTCAGGTTCGCCGGAAAATATAGTCGGTATTATTTATGCCCGTGATCTTTTGTATATCTTGCGGGATAAGGGCCTCTTTGTTTTATCGGATCTGGTGCAGAAGCCTTATTACGTGGATAAAGCAATGAGGGTCAGTGAGCTGCTGCGTAAATTCCAGGCTGAAAAACTTCAGATCGCCGTGGTAGTCGATGAAAATAAAAAAGCTATCGGAATAGCCACGCTTGAAGACCTGATCGAGGAGATCGTCGGAGAGATCGATGAAAAACATTCTTCCAACGGCGCTGGGGACAGAGACAAATAAATATTGACCTTAATCAGGGCGGGTATATAATAGCATTTATATTGCGAATTTTACAACCTAATAAGGAGGAAGTGAAATGGGAGAAAAAGGTTATTGCGTAAAGTGTAAAGAAAGCAGAGAAATGAAAGATGAGCAGAAAGTGGTTATGAAGAACGGCCGTAACGCCATGAAAGGCAAATGCCCTTCCTGTGGTACAGGTATGTATAAGATCATGGGAAAGAAATAAGAGTCTTTATCCTAAAATCAAGGATATTCGTGTTATGAAAGCATAAGGTTTTTAAAAGGAGGGTAAATAAAATAGACTCGAAGAAATTAGCTCTTCGGATAGTGGATACTGCCAAGGATAAGTTAGGAGAGCAAGTAATAGTTTTAGACATGCGCGCTCTCAGCAGCTTTTGCGATTATTTCGTGATCGTCAGCGCAAGCTCCATGCGGCAGGTCAGCGCTATCTCGCAAGCCGTACAAGATGAATTAGCAAAAGACAGGATAAAACCTCTCTCCCAGGTCAGCGCCCGCGATCAATCCGGGTGGATAGTTCTGGATTTCAATTCGGTGGTCGCGCATGTATTCTACAAACCGATGAGAGAGTTTTATTCTTTAGAGCATCTCTGGGCGGATGCCAAAAAGGTCCGCTTCAGCAGGAAATCTGTTGCCAAAAAGCTTTAGCCAGCCTGTAGGATCAATCGGCCTCCTCGAGAGAATATCTTAAACACTCTAAATATCATGGAAAAGAATATCGAGCAAGAGCTTAAGGATATTATCTGGGCCAGCCTTAAAGAAGCTGGGCTGGAAAATTTTTGTCTGCCCGCGGATATCGGCCTGGAATTCGCTCCGGCTCCGGGATTCGGGGATATTTCCAGTAATATCTGCATGCGCTTGGCTAAATCCGCCAGGAAAGCGCCTATCGCTATCGCCCAGGATGTCGTCGAGAAGGCCGGAAAAAAGCTGAAAAATTCTTCTTTAAAGGAATATGTCAGCGAGATCAAAGCTGAGGGGGCTGGGTTTGTAAATTTTTACCTGAACCCGGTTTATTTCTGGGAGGAGCTGGCGCGGATACTCGAAAAGAAACAGGATTTTGCCAGGTCTCAACTGGGCCGCGAAGAGAAAGTGATGATCGAATTCGTCAGCGCTAATCCTACCGGAGCGCTATCTGTGGCTCATGCCCGCCAGGCTGCTGTAGGCGATGCTTTGGCCAATATCATGTCATATCTGGGCTTTGACGTGCAAAAGGAATATTACCTTAATGATGAAGGTAATCAGATAAATATTCTGGGTAATTCGGTCCGGCTGCGCTTAATGCAGTTAAACGGGGAAATTGTTGAATTTCCCGAGAATTATTACCAGGGCGATTATATTACGGATATGGCCCGGGAAATCAAAGACAAAAAGTTACAGGTTGAGGATTTTTCGGAATATGCCGCTAATTATATTTTGGATATCATCAGGCAGGAATTAAAGGATTTTCATGTGGAATTTGCCTGCTGGTTTAGCCAGAAAGAATTACGCAAAAGCGGTAAAATCGAAGAAACGCTGGATTTTCTTAAGGAAAAAGGCCATTTGTATGAATTGGAAGGCGCTCTCTGGTTTAAGTCCACTCAGTTCGGTGATGATAAGGACCGGGTGGTTATTAAAAGCGATAAGTCCTATACTTACCTGGCTCCGGATATCGCTTATCACCGGGAAAAATTCCGCCGGGGTTTTAAGAAGCTGATCAATCTCTGGGGGCCGGATCATCACGGCTATATCAGCCGGCTCAAGGCCGCGGTCGCGGCTTTAGGCGAAGACCCCGATTCGCTTAACGTGCTTATCGTGCAACTAGCTTCGATATTCCGTGAAGGTAAGCCTATTGAGATGTCCACCCGCAAGGGGCAGTACATAACTTTGCGCGAGGTGCTTGACGAAGTGGGAGTGGACGCTTCAAGATTTTTCTTTATGATGCGCCGGACTTCCAGCCATTTGAATTTCGATCTGGAAATCGCCAAAAAACAGACTTCGGAAAATCCGGTTTATTACATTCAATATGCCTATGCCCGGATCAGCAGCATTATTCGCCAGGCCGGCTTAGTCGAAACAGGGGCTAGCGCAGACCTGTCGTTGCTCAGAGAGAAAGAGGAGATCGATCTTATCCGCAAACTCTGGCAGTTTGCTTATATTCTTAAAATTTGCCTGAAAACACTTGATCCTTATATGCTTACGGTTTATTTGCAGGAAACCGCCGAGAGCTTCCATAAATTCTACGATCGTCACCGGGTTCTCGGAACTGATCAGGATCTGACCGCTGCCAGGACCAGTTTGATCAAGGCTGCTCGAATCGTTTTGGCTACAGGTTTGGGCTTGCTGGGAGTCTCCGCGCCTGAAAAGATGTAAAAGAACACATAATTGTTGGGCGAATTAAATGAGCGCATAAGTTGTGGAGCCCGCTACCGAATAGGCTAAGCGACATCAACTTATAAGCGCGAATTTATCCCGAGGCAGTGAGCAGATTTCCAGAGAAATCTGCGAACGAATTGCCGAGGGAGCAATACTCAACTATCAGTAATTTTACTTATAGATCCCTAAGATGTCTACCAAGATCCTCAATATAACCGCCCCGGATTCAGTCCTCACGAAATCCCTAAGTTACGAACTTGGAATCTCGCCGATAATCGCCCAGCTTTTGATCAACCGCGGAATTAATACCCCTGCTGGGGCTGAAAAGTTCCTTGATCCTAAGATCGAGCAGCTTCTTGACCCTTTTTCTTTCCCGGATATGCCCCTGGCCGTAAATTTTATCCGCAAGGCCGTTAAGAACCAAGAAAAGATCCTGGTTTTCGGGGATTACGATGTCGACGGAGTAACATCTCTGGCTTTACTGGAAGATACTCTTATTGCTCTGGGCGCGCAGGTCAGCCATTACATCCCCCACAGGGTTAATGAAGGTTACGGATTAAGCAAGAACATTTGTAAGATCTGCCTGGAAAAAGGGATAAAGCTCTTAGTTACTGTCGATTGCGGGACTAATAGCGCGCCTCTGATCAAACAGCTGCGCGAAAACAAGATCGAAGTAATTATTACCGATCATCATGAGCCTTCCGCCGCTGACAGCCGTGACTACGCTTCGGCGATCATCAATCCTAAATTAAAAAACTCAAATTATAAGTTCCGGGATCTGGCCGGGGTGGGGGTAGCCTATAAACTCTGCCAGGCGCTTACCGGAAAGCTTTTAAAAAAAGACCTGGACCTGGTTTGTTTAGGCACAATTGCGGATTCCGTGCCTTTAACCGGAGAAAACCGGGTAATTGCCCGGCAGGGGCTTGGGGAAATAGCGGCTACCCAACGTTTGGGGCTGCGGACCTTGATCGATTCCAGCGGCATCAAAGATAAAGCGATCACTCCGGAATCCGTCAGTTTCATACTTGGACCGCGCCTCAACGCCAGCGGCCGGCTGGACAGCGCGGAAATCGCCCTGGAATTGTTGACTACCAGCGATCCCCAGGAAGCTGTCAGGCTGTCCAAGCTGGTTGAAAGTTACAATCGTCAGCGCCAGAAGATCGAAAGCGGGATTTTGGAAGAAGCCCAGGAATTGATCAATAAAGAGGTTAATTTCAAGCAGCATCAAGTTATGGTGGTAGCCAAGGAAGGTTGGCATCTGGGAGTGTTAGGGATAGTCGCTTCCAAGCTGGCGGACCGTTTTTACCGGCCGGCGATTTTGATCTCAATCCAAGACGGTTTATGCCGGGGTTCCGGCCGTTCAACAGAGAATTTTCATCTATTTAACGGGCTTTTGGAATGCCAAAGCCTCCTGGATAATTTCGGAGGCCACAGCCACGCCATCGGAATGGTCATATCTAAGGAGAATATTACAGAGTTTCGCCGGAGGATCAATGATTTTGCTTACCAGACCATGACTTTTCAGGATCTGGTCCCCAGTATCAGCGTAGATATGGAACTGAATTTTGGAGATTTAAACCAGGGATTTATCCGGGATTTGGAGAAATTAGGGCCTTTTGGCCAGGGTAATCCCGAACCTTTGTTTTACAGCCGCGGATTAAGGTTAAAAGGATCGCCCAGGTTATACAGCCGGGACACTTTGAAATTCTGGGTTACTGACGGAAAGTTAACTTATTCAGCGATCGGTTTTGGAATGGGCGGACTTTTGGAGAGCCTGGTTAATTCTGGGGGGCTGGATCTGGTTTACCGGCTCAAGATCGATTCCTGGAACGGCAGCGAGTCAGTGCTCCTGGAAGTGGAAGAGATGTTCCTGAAATAAAAAAATAGGGGACAGGTCCCATTTATTTCAACAGTTTTTTGCCGCAGAAATAAATGGGACCTGTCCCCTATTTTTTTATTAAGCTTTCTTGATCCTGCCTTTTTTCAGGCATTTGGCGCAGACATAAGCCCGCTTTGCTGTTCCGTCAACTAAAATGCGGATTTTCTGTAGATTGGGCAGGAATTTACGCATAGTCCAGCGGACGATCTTGCTTCCGGTTCCGCCTTTTTTCTTCAACATACCCTTTCTAACTACACTTTTGCCGCTTAAGGGTTTTTTACCGCAAATTGCGCATATTTTTAACATTTTGGGCTCCTTAAAGTGATTTTTAAATAAAATATTTAGATTAATATCAGGAAATCTAAGTATACTTGAATTTGCTCTTTTGTCAAGAATTTTAAAGAAATATATTGCAAAACCGGGAAAAATTTGTATAATAGTGCTTTATTTGCTGAAAGCACAAAACTTGTTGCAACTTAAATAAACTGTGTTATACTTATAAAACTAGGTTGGGAATAGAAACTGTCAAGGTGAACAGTTTTTGCCTAATGTGTTAAAAAATAAAGAAATAGGTCTCTAGGGAAAGGCAGCGCTCTGATAAACTCGAAGAGCTGTTTTTGCGAAGGGGCTTAACCAAGGAGGGGTAAAATTGCCATCAGATCTGATCAAAAAGCTTTTAGAGGCAGGAGTTCATTTCGGCCATAAGACGTCGCGCTGGAACCCTAAGATGAAGAAGTTTATTTTTGGGGAGAGAAGCGGTATCTACATTATTGACCTTGAGAAAACCGAGGAATTACTCAATAAAACCCGTGATTTTATCCTGGATATGACCGCAAAAGGCGATGTTATGCTTTTTGTCGGCACCAAGAAACAAGCCCAGGAAGTAATATTCAATGAAGCTACCCGCTGCGGGATGTATTATGTGACTGAGCGCTGGCCGGGGGGGATGCTTACCAATTTTGCCACTATCAAGAAAAGCATTAACCGACTGAAAGAAATTGAATTAATGAAAACAGACGGAACTTTCCAGCAATTAACTAAAAAAGAAGTGTCTCTGCTGGAAAAGGAATTGATCAAATTAAAGAAGAATTTCGGCGGCATTGTGTCTATGGAACGTATGCCTAAAGCGGCGTTCATCGTGGATACCAAGAAAGAAGATACCGCGGTCAGGGAAGCCCGGAAGCTGGGCATTCCGGTTATCGGGCTGATTGATACTAATTCCAATCCGGACTTAGTCGACTATCCTATTCCCGGCAATGATGACGCCACTAAATCCATACAGGTAATTACTGCGTTTCTGGCTGACAGCGTGATCGAGGGAAGAAAAAGATTTTTATCTTATCTTTCCCATGATGGCTTAGAGCAGAAAAAAGAGCAATCCCCACAACCGGAGTTGCCTGTTGTTTCCGCGGTTATCTTGCCCGAGGAAGAGATTAAAATAAAAGAAATAGAAGAGATCATCGAAGACGGCGCGAAAGACGATCTAAAAGCTCCTAAAAAGAGCCATACGGCCCAGGCCGCTGAGGATAAGCTGAAATCTAAAAGGAAGGTATAATTAAAATGGGAATAACTGTTGCGGCAATCAAGGAATTAAGAGAATTAAGCTCAGCCAGTGTCGCTGACTGCAAAAAAGCTTTAAATGATATGGAAGGTGACATCCAAAAAGCTTTCGCTCTTTTGCGTAAGCGCGGTTTGGAAAAGGTCGCGGCCAAGGGGGACCGGGCCGCTAAAGAAGGCCGGGTGGAAGCTTATGTGCATCACGGCAATAAGATCGGGGTCTTATTGGAAGTCGATTGCGAGACTGATTTCGTGGCCAAGAACGAGGCTTTCTGCCAGTTCACCAAAGATCTGGCTATGCAGATAGCCGCGGCTAGCCCCAAGTACATAAAGTCTGAAGACGTTCCTAAAGATCTTTTGGAACTCGAAAAAGACAAGGAAAAAGAGCTTTATTACAAGACGCACTGCCTTATGGAACAAGCTTTTATCAAGGATCCCAGCATCACTATCAAGGATCTTCTGGGAAGCCTGGTAGCTAAATTCAACGAAAATATCGTTGTCCGTAAGTTTGCGCGATATAAGATCGGCGAATAAAGATGGCGTCCGCTGTTTATAAGAGAATAGTCCTGAAATTAAGTGGTGAAGCTCTCCAAGGCAAAAAATCCCACGGAATAGACCATTCTTTCCTGGTTTCCATTGCCTCCCAGATAAAAGAAATAAGAGACATGAATGTGGAAGTGGCGCTGGTATTAGGCGGCGGGAACATCTTTCGCGGCCAGGAAAACACGGCATCCCGCGGTTTAGACATGGACCGCTCTGTCGCGGATTATATGGGCATGCTTGCTACGGTGATCAACGGCCTGGCTTTGCAAAACGTCCTGGAAACCATGGGGATGCCTACCCGGGTCCTGACCGCGATCGAAATGCAGAAGATCGCTGAGCCTTATATCCGCCGCAGGGCTGTGCGCCATCTGGAAAAGGGCAGGGTAGTCATATTTGTCGCCGGAACCGGCAACCCTTATTTTACTACGGATACCGCCGCGGCTTTACGGGCGATGGAGATCGGCGCGGACGTTATCCTTAAGGCTACAAAGGTCGACGGCGTTTATTCCGCCGATCCCATGAAAGTCAAGACCGCCAGGAAATTCACGCTTTTAAAATATATCGATGTGTTGCGCAAAGGGCTTAAGGTAATGGATGCTACTGCTATCAGCCTTTGCATGGATAATAAGCTTCCGATTGTAGTTTTTAATCTGAATAAACCGGGCAATATCAAAAAGGTCGTTCTGGGAGAAAAAATCGGAACAATAGTCAGATAAACTGATCCGGAGGATGGCTATGAATGTCAAAGAAATAGTGCACGGCACCGACGAGAAACTAAAAAAAGCAATGGATTTCGTGAACCGTAATTTCGCCGAAGTGCGCACCGGCCGGGCTAATCCCAGCATAGTCGAAGGAGTGCACGTCGATTACTACGGAACCCCTACGATGCTCAAACAACTGGCTTCGATCTCGGTTCCCGACGCCCATATGCTCTTGATCCAGCCTTGGGATCCTACGGCTATCCCGGAGATCGAAAAGGCAATACTTAAATCAAACCTGGGGATAACCCCGTCTAACGACGGAAAAGCGATCCGGCTGGCTGTGCCTTCATTATCCAAAGAAAGGCGCGAGGAAATGGTCAAGATCGTCCATAAGATGGCCGAAGAGGGAAGAATATCATTAAGGACTATCCGCCACGAAGCCAAAGCGCACCTGGAAAAAATGCAAAAAGATAAAGTTATAACCGAAGACGATAAATTCCGCGGTTTGGATGAAATTCAGAAACTCGTGGAAAAATACAGCGCCAAGGTCGAAGAGATCCTAAAGAGTAAAGAGAAGGAAGTACTTGAGTTTTAATCATGTCACAAAGTCACAAGGTCACAAAGTCACAGGTGAAGGTTTCTTGTGGAATGTGACGTGTGACATGTGACATTGTGACCCTAAATTTTTTTCTGGAATAAGTTTGGGCCTCTAGCTCATCTGGTAGAGCACTACCCTTTTAAGGTAGGTGTGCCGCGTTCGAGCCGCGGGAGGCTCACCAAGTTTTTTAGCCGCATTAGTAAGGCGTGGAGTTTTTTAAAAGGGGGCGGATGGCGGAATTGGCAGACGCGATAGCCTTAGGAGCTATTGGGTTACCCCTTGGAGGTTCAAATCCTCTTCCGCCCATTTATTGATTTCAAGCGGAAGATAATTTGGCTTTAACGCGGGAGTAGCTCAGTTGGTAGAGCGCTACCTTGCCAAGGTAGTTGTCGCGGGTTCGACCCCCGTCTCCCGCTTATTATTTTATCTATTTTGCCGGTGGAAACAATATTTTAGGTCTCGGGAAAGGAGACAAGATAATGAAGTTAATGGATTTCCTGTCTAAAAAATCCATCGTCGCAGAGATCAAGTCCACCAAGAAAGAGGATGTTCTTCGTGAGCTTGTGGATCTACTGATCAATGCCGGCGAATTGGAAAGATCATCTCGCAATAAAGTCATAGACGGCCTTCTGGAGAGAGAGTCGCTCGGCTCTACCGCCATAGGCCAGGGGATCGCCATCCCGCACGCAAAAACCGACGCTGTAGGCAAACTAGTAGGTGCCTTCGCTCTTTCCAAGAGAGGAGTTGATTTTGATTCTCTCGATGGAGAGCCTGTCTATATTTTCTTCCTTTTGTTAGCGGCACAAGATTCTGCCGGGCCGCACTTAAAAGCACTGGCTAGAATTTCCCGTCTTTTTAAGGATAAATATTTCCGCGATAATCTTCGCAACTGTACCAACGAACAAGATATTATAAAAGTAATTACCCAGGAAGACGAGAAAGTTTAATCGAGGGAAGATGATACCCAGATTAAGACGGCTTTTCATGTGGCTATATCCCGGGATCGGGATCAAGCGCTGGATAGGATTAAGCGGCTTCGGGGTAATATTGTTGATTGTCGGCTCAGGCGGGATCCCGCGCGGGGAATTTCTTATTATTAGGATCCTTGATTCGGTGCTTTTGGTTTCCGGCCTGGTTATTTTGATTTTAGGCATTAAACGGCTGCTCGGTTCTTTGATCAACGCTTTTCTTCCTGCTACCAAGCAGAATGACCTGGTGGATATTCTATATCACCGCAAGCAGCTTTCCCGCGGCCCTAAGATCGTGGCGGTGGGAGGCGGTACGGGTTTGGCTATGCTTTTGTCGGGCTTGAAGGAATACAGCTCGAACATTACGGCAATCGTCACTGTTGCCGACGACGGAGGTTCTTCGGGGAGGCTGCGCCAGCAATTTGATATGCCTCCGCCGGGAGATATCCGTAACTGCCTGGTTGCTCTTGCCGACGCCTCTACGATGATGCAGGATCTTTTTCAGTTCCGTTTTGAAAAAGGCTCGGAACTAGCCGGCCATAACTTTGGCAACCTGTTTCTTACAGTAATGACCAGGCTTACCGGAGATTTTGAAAAAGCGGTCCGTGAGACCAGCAAGGTTTTGGCTTTAAGAGGCCAGGTTATTCCATCGACATTAGAAAACGTTACTTTGGTCGCCAGGCACCAGGATGGTTCGATCACTGAGGGGGAATACAATATTCCCCGGGCCGGCAAGCCGATAAGAAAAGTTTATCTTAATCCGCTCTCGCCGCAGGCAGCTCCGGAAGCGGTTAAAGCCATAAAAGAAGCCGAGATCATCGTTCTGGGCCCGGGTTCTTTGTATACCAGCATTATCCCGAATCTTTTGATCAAACAGATCACCGAAAATATTGTCGCTTCCCGGGCGATCAAAGTTTATGTCTGTAACGTGATGACCCAGCCCGGAGAGACGGACGGCTATACTGCTTCTATGCATGTTAGAAATCTTATCGATCACAGCCATCCGCGGGCCATAGATTATTGCATTGTTAACACAGGAAAGATCACCCCGGATATCCAGAAACGTTATGACGGCGAGCATGCTTATCCGGTGGCAAGCGACAGAAAAGCCATTCAAAACATGGGATACCGGGTTATTGAAGAAGACACGGTTTCTATTGCCGGTGGTTTGGTCAGGCATGATAATCTCAAGCTGGCCAAGATAATCTTCAGCCTGTTAGAGGAATTTTGAATTCAATTTTATTAAAAAAATGTCGAGCGCGATAAAAAAAGTAATTGTTAGAAATAAACAAGGGCTGCATGCCCGGCCTGCGGCCATGTTCGTGCAGATAGCCAACAAGTTTGAGGCTAATATTACGGTCAGCCGGGACGAAGAAAAAGTAAACGGAAAATCAATTATGGGTATCCTTATGCTGGGCGCCGAACAGGGCAGCGAGATCATTTTGGAAGCGGAAGGCAAAGACGCGGAAGCTGCTTTAGTGGAATTAGAGCGCGTAGTAAATAGAGAGGATCTGTCATGATCAAGCTAAAAGGCATAGCTGCGGCTCCGGGGATCAGCATTGCCAAAGCTTATAAAATAGGCAAAGAGGAATTCGATATTCCCAAAGAGCCGATAAGGCCCGATGAGATACCGCTGCAGATCCAGCTTTTTGAAGAAGCGCTGATCGCCACCCGTAAAGAGATCATCGAGCTTCAGAAGAGGATCTCCAAGGATATGGGGCAGGAAGAAGCCCAGATCTTTGACGCGCACCTATTGGTGCTTGAAGACCGCATGCTTATCGAAGAAGTGATCTCCCGCCTGAAAAAGGAACAGATCAATGTCTCTTTTATATTTTCCGAGGTCTTAAAGAAATACATAGCTGTTTTCTCTAAAATAGAAGATGAGTATCTAAGAGAACGTACGGCTGATCTAAACGATGTGGGCAAGCGCGTGCTGCGCCATCTTTTGGGAAAAGAGCATAAAGGCTTAAAAGATCTCAAAGAACGGGTAGTGGTGATCGCGCATGATCTCTCTCCATCGGATACCGCGGCCATGCATAAGCAGCTGGTCTGTGCTTTTGTCACCGATATCGGAGGAAAGACATCTCATACCGCGATCATGGCTAAGTCTTTGGAAATCCCCGCGGTAGTCGGTTCGGTCGAGGCGACAATAAAGATCAAGACCGGTGATATGCTTATCGTTGACGGCACCATGGGGATGGTGATCATCAATCCCGACGAAGAAACCCTGCGTATCTACCAGGAAGAGGAAAAAAAGCTTATTGGTGTCGCGGAAAGATTTGTGGCGGTCAAGGATCTGCCGGCCGTGACCAAAGATGATCACAAGGTCAAGATCGTCGCTAATATCGAGCTTCCGGAAGAGATCCCCTCGGTTAAGATCCACGGCGGAGAGGGGATCGGCCTTTATCGCACAGAGTTCTTTTATATGAACCGAAAAGACGCGCCTACCGAAGAAGAGCAGTTCCAGGCTTATAAATTTGTCGCCGAAGAAATGAAGTCAAATTCCGTGATCATCCGCACCCTGGATCTGGGAGGAGACAAATTTTTGTCCCAGTTCGAAATGCCTAAAGAGATCCAGCCGTTTTTGGGCTGGCGGGCGATCCGGTTTTGTTTGGCTCGTCCGGACGTGTTTAAATTACAGCTGCGCGCTATACTAAGAGCCTCGTCTTACGGAAAACTGAGCCTGATGTATCCGATGATCTCCAGCATTGAAGAATTAAAACAGGCTAACGTTATACTTGATGATTGCAAGCAGGAATTACGGCATGAGCGTTTAAGTTTTGACGAAGATATCCAGGTGGGGGTTATGATCGAGGTTCCCTCGGCGGCGTTGACAGCTGACCTTTTGGCCAAGGAAGCGGATTTCTTTTCTATCGGCACTAACGACCTTATTCAGTACGCTTTGGCGGTCGACCGGGCTAACGAAAAAGTAGCTTATTTATACGAGCCTGCGCATCCGGCAGTTTTGCGGATGATCAAAAGTATAATCGAAGCGGCTCATGATAATAATATCTGGGTCGGGATGTGCGGAGAAATGGCTTCGGATGAGGTTTTTACCCTGGTCCTTCTAGGGCTGGGCTTGGATGAATTCAGTTTATCGTCCCTGGCGATCCCGCAGATAAAATACATTATTCGTTCAGTCAGCTTTGAAGATGCCCAGCGCGCTGCCGTACAAGCTTTAAGTTTATCTACCACTAAAGAGGTGGACAGTTTTATGCGCGCTAAGTTGAAAGAGATACTTAAATAAAAAAAAGATGAAAGCTCTGATCCTGGCCGCTGGTTATGCTACCCGGCTTTATCCCTATACCAAGAATTTTCCTAAGCCGCTGCTCGAAGTAAATCAAAAGCCTATAATTGAGTATTTGATCGAGAAATTAGAGAAACTTCCCGGTTTATCCGAAATACTTGTGGTTACCAACGGCCGGTTCTTCCCGTTTTTTGAAAAATGGAAAAAAACGATTGATTCCCCCGGCAAGATCCGTTTGATCAATGATCTGACCAGAACTTCCCGGGACAGGCTGGGAGCCATAGGGGATATGAATTTTGTTTTCAGCAAAGTCGGCTTTGATGAGGATTATTTAGTTATTGGGGGGGATAATTTTTTCAAGGAGCAGCTTAGCCGGTTTGTGAGCCAGGCTAAAAAAAATTCTGATTCGGTTACGGTAGGAGTTTGCGATATTAAAAAGATTTCCGAGGCTCACAACTACGGGGTGGTGGAGCTGGATAAAAACCGCCGGATAGTTGAATTCTGGGAAAAGCCGGCCCAGCCAAAATCGAGCAAGGTCGCGATGTGTTTATATTATTTTCCGGCTTCTTATGTCGGCTTTATCAGAGAATATTTAAGCGACCCGGCTAACCATTCGGACGCCGCGGGCGCTTATATAAGATGGTTGACGAAGAATAAGAATGTTAAAGCAGTGGTATTTAAAAATTATTGGGTTGATATCGGCAGTATTCACACTTATGAAAAGGTAAATAAAATTACCAAAACCAAAGGAGTCAGGGCAAGATGAAAGACCATTATTTTTTCACGTCGGAGTCAGTTGGGGAAGGCCATCCGGATAAAGTTTGCGACCAGATATCTGACGGGGTTCTTGATGAAGTGATGAAGCAGGATCCTAAAGGAAGGGTTGCCTGCGAGACTTATGTCACCATGGGGCTTTTAATTGTCGGCGGGGAGATCACTACCCACGCCTATGTGGATATTCAGAAGATGGCCAGAAGTATCATCAAGGAAATAGGATATACCGAGCCCCGTTACGGGTTTGATTATCACACCTGCGCCGTAGTCAACACCATTAATTCCCAGTCTCCGGATATTGCCCAGGGCGTAGATTCCGGCGGAGCGGGAGACCAAGGGATCATGTTTGGCTATGCCTGCGATGAGACCGAGCAATATATGCCTCTGGCGATCACCCTGGCACACCGGCTGGTCAAACAAATGGCTGACGTGCGCAGGAAAGAAGTCTTAAAATATCTGGGGCCGGATTGTAAATCCCAGGTGACAATAGAATACCAGGGCGGCAAAGCTAAGAGGGTTGACTCAGTGGTTTTGGCCTGTCAGCATACCGAAGAAATTCTTGATAAAGGCGGAGAACATATTACCGCAAAAGCCAGGCAGGAAATGATCAAAGTGATTGCTCAGCCGATATTAAAACAATGGATCGATAAAAACACCAAATATTACGTTAATCAGACCGGAAAATTCGTGGTCGGCGGCCCGCAGTCAGATACCGGGATGACCGGCAGAAAGATCATCGTGGATACTTACGGCGGCACGGTTCCTCACGGCGGCGGCGCGTTTTCGGGAAAAGATCCGACTAAAGTCGATCGGTCAGCCGCTTACATGGGCCGTTACGTGGCTAAGAACATGGTAGCAGCGGGCCTGGCGGAAAAGTTCCTGGTACAATTCTCGTATGTTATCGGCTTTGCTGAGCCGCTGTCGATATTCGTGAACACTTTTGGCACCGGGAAGATCGAGGATGAGAAGTTTGTTAAACTTATCCGGGATAATTTTGAATTGACCCCCCAGGGGATCATCAAGACTCTCGACCTTCGCCGTCCGATCTTCCGCAAGACCGCCTGCTACGGCCATTTCGGAAGGCCTGAGCCGGAATTTAACTGGGAAAAACTGGATAAAGTCGAGGCGCTCAAAAAACACGCAGCCAAACTTTAATTTTTTGAATAAAATCTGGAGAGGCCACAATGAAATATGACATTAAAGACATAAAACTAGCAAAAAAAGGCGCGTTAAGGATCGAATGGGCGCGCAATAATATGCCTGTGCTGGAACTGGTAGCCAAGCGCTTTAAAAAAGAAAAGCCTTTAAAAGGTTTGACTATTGCCGCTTGTTTGCATGTCACTACCGAGACCGCGGTTCTAATGGAAGTGCTCAAAGCCGGCGGAGCGAACGTGGCAGTTTGCGCCTCCAATCCTTTATCAACACAGGATGATGTGGCGGCGTCTTTAGCCGTGAACCTGAAAGTTCCCGTATTCGCGATCAAGGGTGAGGATACCAAGACGTATTACAAACATATAGTTTCCGCGCTTTCCTATGAGCCGAATATTACTATGGACGACGGAGCGGATTTGGTTTCTTTGATCCATCAGCATCCGGAAAAATATTTTCGCAAACCCGTTTTGGGCGGGACCGAAGAGACGACCACCGGAGTCATCAGGCTTAAGGCTTTGGCCGGGCAAGGTAAATTACGCTATCCCATCGTCGCGGTTAATGATGCGCTCACCAAGCATATGTTTGACAACCGTTACGGCACCGGTCAATCTACCCTTGATGGGATTATCAGGGCCACCAATAAATTAGTGGCCGGATCAAACTTCGTAGTCTGCGGTTATGGCTGGTGTGGACGGGGTTTGGCTATGCGGGCGCAGGGTATGGGAGCCAATGTTATCGTTATCGAAGTTTCTCCTTTAAAAGGGCTGGAAGCGGTAATGGACGGCTACCGGGTGATGACTATTAAGGAAGCGGCCAAGATCGGGGATATTTTCGTTACCGTGACCGGCGACGTTAACGTCATCCGCGCGGAGCATTTCGCTTTAATGAAAAACGGCGCGATCATTTCTAATTCCGGCCATTTTAACGCCGAGATCGAGATCGCCGCTCTGGAAAAAATGTCTAAAGCCAAAAAGACTATCCGTGATTACACGGTGGAATACATTTTGGGTAACGGCCGTAAGATCTACCTGTTAGGCGAAGGCCGGCTGATCAACCTCGCCGCAGCTGAAGGCCATCCCGCGTCAGTTATGGATATGTCGTTTTGCAACCAGGCTTTAGGGGTGGAATACATGAAGAAAAATTACAAGGGGCTGAAAAATGACGTGTATCCGGTTCCGGAAAATATAGATAATGAAATTGCCCGGCTTAAGTTAAAAGCTATGGGTGTAGCTATCGATACATTGACCGAAGAGCAGAAGAAGTATTTATCGAGTTGGGAGATGGGTACTTGAGTATCTCGTCCTCGGCAAGAATTCGCGGATTTTGTTAAAATCCGCTCATGCCTCGGACTAAATTCGGCCCAATAACTTATGTCGCACTTCGGGCTCCATAAGTTATGGCCTCATTTAAGTCACACGACATATGTCACATGTCATAAGTGTGGTATGTGTCTAAACCAAGGGGTGCGAAAGTGAAAAAGATATCAGCATTGTCTTTATTTGCTTTTTTTGCTCTACCTTTAGCGGTTTTTGGCGCGGAGATCGTTGTGGATTCCCGGATCGTTGGGGTGATGGTCTATCCGGATTCGGTTTTGGTCACCCGGGAGGCCCAGGCTAAATTAAGCGTTGGGCTTAACAAAATAATATTCGAAAATATAATTCCTGAAGTCGACGAAAACTCGTTAAGGGTTTCTTTAGGCGAGAATTCCGGGGCCAAGCTTCTGGGCGCCCAATTAAAGCAGGAGTATTTAGAACAGGTTCCGGTTCAACAGATCCAGAAACTACGAGATCAGATCCAGCAATTGGATGACGAGGTCAAGCGGGCCCAGGATCAAAAAAAGCTTTTGGCGGAAGAAAAGAATTTCCTGGATTCGATCCGTCTTTTTTCCGGCGGCCAGCTGCCTAAAGATCTGGTGACTAAGACTCCCAGCCCCGCTGAACTCGACGGCACGCTTAAGTTCCTGGATGCGAAATTGAAAGAGCATTATGCCGCGGTAATGGAGACGGACCTCAAGACTCGGGAATTATCCATTAAGCTGGAAGCTTTGCGCCAGGAATTAGCCAAAATTTCCGGGCCGGTCCAGAAATTAAAACGCTCTATTGCGGTAGAATTGGATGCTGTGAAAACGCAAACCGTGGAAGTCAGTGTTTCCTATCTAGTCCGGGGAGCTTCCTGGCAGCCGCTTTACGACGCCAGGGCGAATTTCGATAAATCCGAAGTGGAGTTGATATCTTACGCCAACGTTAAACAGAATACCGGCGACGATTGGCAGAATGTGGATCTGGCGCTTTCCACTGCCCGGCCTTCAGTGGGCGGGAGCATGCCTTATGTCGAGCCCTGGTTTTTAAGGCCGTTTCTGCCGCGGGAAATGATGCAAAGTAAAGCAAAAAGTAGTTCGTTTCGCGAGATGGGCGATCAATACGAGCCTTTTTATGAGGTCGCGGAACAGGCCATGCCGGCGGCCGCCCCGCAAGTGGCTTACGCTACTTCCCAGGAAAAAGGCATTGCTGTAGTTTATACAATATCCCATAAAGTATCGATCAAGCCTGACGGCACGGATAACAAGTTGCCGGTGTCGACGCAATTGTTAAAAGCTAATTTCGAGTATTCCGCTTATCCGCGCTTGGTGGCAAGCGCGTTTTTGGGCAGCAGGGTAGTTAACGCCAAGGACCTCCAGCTATTGGGCGCCAGGGTCAATATTTTCCTGGAAGGCGATTTTGTAGGGAACTCTAATATCCCTGACATCGGTCCGGGCGAAGAGTTTAACCTTTATCTGGGAGCTGATGAGAACGTAAAAGTAAAACGCGAGCTTCTGGAGAAAAAAGTGGATGAAACGTTTTTCGGAAATATCGCTTCTTTGAACAGAAAGACGAATTTTAGATATAAGCTTACGGTGGAAAATTATAAATCCCGCAGAATAAAAGTGAAATTATTCGAAGCGATGCCAATTCCTCAGGATGACCGGATCAAGGCCAAGATAGAAAAAGTTTCTTTAGAGCCTAAGGAAAAAGATTGGAAAGACCGCAAGGGCGTCTGGCTCTGGGATCTGGAGCTTGATCCCCGGCAAAAACAGGAAATATTTTACAGCTTTACCGTGGAGCATCCGCGGGATATGCAAGTAGAAGGATTATAAAATTATGGGGATCAGGAGAATCGGAGTTTTGACTTCCGGGGGCGACGCTCCGGGAATGAACGCCGCGATCCGCGCGGTGGTCCGTACGGCTTTGAATTCTAATCTGGAAGTAATGGGGATATTTCGCGGTTTTGAAGGATTGATCAATGAGGAATTAAAAGTCTTTGATCATCGCTCGGTATCCAACATCATCGGCCGCGGCGGGACTATTTTAAAAACCGCGCGTTCCGCGGAGTTTATGATCGAACACGGCCAGCAGCGGGCAGTTGAGACCGTGAAAAAATTCGGTATCGACGGTTTGGTTTTGATCGGCGGTAATGGCACGTATAACGGGGGGATAGTCTTATCCCGAAAATGGAATATTCCTTGCATCGGGATTCCGGGCACAATTGACAATGATATTAACGGCACTGATTCGACAATAGGCGCGGATACCGCGGTCAATACCGCTCTGGAAGCGATCGACAAGATCAGGGACACGGTGACTTCCATGGAACGGATCTTCGTTGTGGAAGTAATGGGCCGGGACAGCGGTTTTATCGCGGTTCAAGTCGGCCTGGCCAGCGGCTCGGAAGATGTTTTGATCCCTGACAGAAAGTTTGACCTCCACAAGATGTGCCACGATATGGTGGAAGGAAACCTGAGAGGCAAGGTTAGCTGGATTGTCATCGTAGCCGAAGGAGCCGCTAAAGCGGAGGATATCGCCCGGCAGATCACTGAAATAACTACCCTGGAGACCAGGGTCGCGGTGCTCGGCCATATCCAGAGAGGTGGAAGCCCGACGGCCAAAGACAGGAACCTGGCCAGTATGTTCGGAGTTGAGGCGGTCAGTTTACTCAACCGCGGCGAGACCTGCAAGGCGGTCGGAGTGATCTCGGATAATATCAATATCGTCGATCTGGAATTTGCGGTGACCAAAAAAGAACTTAAAACCGATAATTTTTATCAATTAATTAAAACGTTAACTTAAGGGAGGAATTTAAATGGGGAGGAAACCAACAGATGTCGAGAAGTTTGTCATGGATTTGGTAAACACTGACGACTTGAATGTGAAAAAAGAGCTGGCTGATAAAATCAAAGATATGGCTTATAAGAAAGGCATATATTTATCCAGCATTCATGATCTTTATATGGCCCGCGGTAAAGGCGAATACACCGGCTTTACCGTGCCGGCGTTTAATCTGCGCTCTTTAACCTATGATTTGGCTAGGGCCATGTTTCGGGTCGCTAAAAGAAATAATTCCGGAGCTTTTATTTTTGAGATCGCTAAATCGGAAATGGGCTATACCGCTCAGCCGCCGGTGGAATATTCTGCGGTTATTTTGGCCGCGGCTATTAAGGAAGGCTACAGCGGGCCGGTATTTATTCAGGGCGACCATTTCCAGGTCAACGCTAAGAAATACGGCGAGGACCCGGAGAAAGAGGTCGCCGGACTTAAGGCTTTGATCTCTGAAGCGGTGGCTAACGGTTTTTACAATATTGATATTGATTCGTCTACGGTCGTTGATTTGGAAAAGACAGATCTTAAGAAGCAGCAGAAACATAATTATATTGTTTGCGCCAAGCTTACCCATTTTATCCGCCAGATCCAGCCGCGGGGGATCATGGTTTCCGTAGGAGGAGAGATCGGTGAAGTCGGCCATAAAAATTCTACACCCGAAGATTTGCGGGCGTTCATGGAAGGTTTTAAGGAGACTTTGCGCAAAGGTTTAATCGGTATCAGCAAGATCTCGATCCAGACCGGGACTTCGCACGGCGGCGTGGTTTTACCCGACGGCACGATCGCCCAGGTCAAACTTGATTTTGAAACTTTAAAGACGATATCCAAACTAGCCCGCGATGAGTTCGCGATGGCCGGAGCTGTCCAGCACGGAGCTTCAACTCTGCCTTCGGAAGCGTTCCATAAATTTCCGGAGACCGAAACCGCGGAAGTGCATTTGGCTACCGAGTTCCAGAACATGATCTATGATTCCAAGCATTTTCCGGCTGAACTGAAAAGCAAGATCTACGAATGGCTTAAAGTTAACGCAGCCAGCGAAAGAAAAGAAGGCCAGACCGATGAGCAGTTCTTCTACAGCGCCCGCAAAAAAGCGTTAGGACAGTTCAAGAAAGAGATCATGGCTTTGCCCTCAGAGGTCCGCGACGCCATCGCCTCCGAGATCGAAGTCAAGTTCGAGTTCCTTTTCAAGCAATTAAACGCCATTAACAATAAAGAGCTGGTCGACAAATTCATTAAGCTAAAAAGAGTGATCATCCGCAAGCATAAGGAAGCGGATTCGGTGCACCACGACGGCGAAGGCGCCGATTAGCGATTAGTAGACGCTGTATGTAAATCTATTAATTACAAGTAATTACAATATTAATCCGCAGGTTTGATTTGTTTTATCTGTAAAGCGAAGGACACATTATCTTTGTAACCTTTTGATTTCATTGTAATTAGGTACAGCGTCTACAAGTATAAGTAAGGAGATAATTATGCGATCAGATACGATTAAGAGAGGGTTGGAGAGAGTTCCGCATCGCGCGCTTTTGCATGCTACGGGATTAGGGCGGAAAGATTTGGAGCGGCCGTTTATCGGAGTGGCGACTTCGTTTACTGACCTGGTTCCTGGCCACATCGGGATGCGCGATCTGGAGCGGTTTATCGAGCGCGGGATCTGCTATGGCGGCGGCGCGCCGTTTTTCTTCGGGATCCCGGCTATCTGCGACGGGATCGCTATGGGACACCTGGGTATGTGTTATCCCCTGGCTTCGCGAGAATTGATCGCTGATTCTATTGAGTCGGTTTGCAACGCCCACCAGCTTGACGGGTTGGTGTGTTTGACTAATTGCGATAAGATCACTCCCGGGATGATCATGGGGGCGACCAGGCTGAATATTCCCACGATAGTGGTTACTGCCGGCCCGATGATGAGCGGCCGCTATAAAACTAAAAAACTGGCTTTTGTCCACGATACTTTTGAAGCTTTAGCCCGGGCCAGAAAAGGCGATATTACCGGCGAAGAATTGACTTGCCTGGAAATGGAAGCTTGCCCGGGGGCCGGTTCCTGCCAGGGGTTATACACCGCTAACACCATGGCCTGCTTGACTGAGACTATGGGCATGTCTTTGCCCGGCTGCGGTACAGCTCTTGCTGTTTCCGCCAAGAAGCGCCGGATCGCCCAGGCCAGCGGCGAGCGGATCTGCGAGCTGGTGAAAAGTAATATTAAACCTAAAGATATTATTACCGAGAAATCGCTGGAGAACGCGATCGCCGTGGATATGGCTTTAGGCGGCTCAAGCAATACTGTGCTGCATCTGACCGCGATTGCCCATGAAGCGGGAATTAAATTGGATTTAAAGAAATTCGATAAGATCTCCCGGAGCGTGCCGCATATTACTTTATTGGAACCGGCAGGCAGCTATTATATGGAGGATCTGGAATTTGCCGGAGGGATCCCCGCGGTGCTCAAGAGATTAAAAAGCAAATTGAATAATACTGCGACTTTAAGCGGAAAAACAATTTATCAGATAGCCGACAGCGCTGCTATTGCTGACGAAGATGTTATCCGTCCGCTTAACCGGGCTTATCATCAAGAAGGCGGGATCGCCGTGCTTTATGGAAATCTGGCTCCTAAGGGGGCTGTGGTCAAACAGGCGGCGGTGAGCCCTAAGATGATGAAGTTTACCGGACGGGCCCGAATTTTTAACCGCGAAGAAGAGGCGATGAAGGCGATCATGGACAAGAAGATCAAAAAGGGCGACGTTATCGTCATCCGCTACGAAGGCCCCAGCGGCGGGCCGGGTATGCGCGAGATGCTCGCTCCGACTTCAGCCATAGTCGGGCTGGGCATGGCGGAATCAGTGGCCCTGATCACCGACGGGAGATTTTCCGGAGGGACCAGCGGCCCGTGCATCGGCCATGTGTCTCCCGAGGCCTCGGCAAAAGGACCGATTGCAATTTTAAAAGATGGAGATATAATAAATATTGATAT
>Ga0315275_10001034_pt1 | contig 23986 bp, 29 predicted proteins | sample YL17G03_0_MG_FD_205557 | JGI IMG/M metagenome (GOLD analysis project Ga0315275, IMG submission 205557) | Sediment microbial communities from Yellowstone Lake, YNP, Wyoming, USA - YL17G03_0 | ecosystem: Environmental > Aquatic > Freshwater > Lake > Sediment | place: USA: Wyoming | collected...
TTGGCCTGAATCTGCCGAAAAATCTGCCGCCGACAAACAAGATTTTGAAAAAAATGTAGTGAAAACTTTCATCGTTTTTAAGCCAAAATCAACGATTTATACCCCTAACTGCGGAACTTGGGCTAAACTATCAAGGCCGCAGAACGCTAAAACCTTTCTGAATATAATAAACATTTTCTTAATAATTAGCCTAACACTATTAATAGTCGGTGTTATTTCCAGTTTTCTTTGTTACACTACGTATATAGCAGGAACACCGGCGCATCTATATAGCGGTCGTTTTGGCACCAGATATGTACCGGAAATAGCATCAGGTGATCCTATTTATAAAAATCTTGCAATTTTTAGTTTTAAAGTTGCCAGCATTGGTCTTCTGTCATCTATGATTTGTTTTGCTATCAAATATACCCATAAAACAAAAAATGAAGATTGAATGTTTTTCATTTCGATATGTCATTTTGATTTTTAATTTTTGATTTTTTATTTTCTTTTTAGGTATTCGTTAATCGCTGCAGCGGCGGTGCGGCCCTGACCCATAGCAAGAATTACCGTTGCGGCACCCAAAACTATGTCCCCGCCGGCGTAAACGCCATCGAGAGAAGTCTTGCAGTTTTCATCGACAATAATATTGCCCCATTTGTTAAGTTGCAGGCCCGGCGTTGTCTGACCAATCAAGGGATTTGCGCCATTGCCGACTGCGACAACTACAGCATCAACTTCAATCTGAAATTCAGAGCCTTCAATCGGCACAGGTCTGCGCCTGCCTGATGAATCAGGCTCGCCAAGCTGATACTTGAGACACTCAATCGCATTTACCAGTCCATCACTGGTACCGAGAATTCTTTTTGGATTTTGCAAAAGGTGAAATTCAATACCTTCATCTTTTGCGTTTTGGACTTCTTCCACGCGGGCGGGCATTTCCTTTTCGCTTCGCCGATAAACAAGATACACCTTCTCAGCACCGAGTCTGACGGCTGTTCTTGCGGCATCCATCGCAACGTTTCCGCCACCGATAACGGCAACCTTTTTCGATTTTGCAATCGGTGTATCAGCGCCTTTGCCGAAGTCATAAGCTCGCATCAGATTTGCGCGGGTCAGGTACTCATTTGCACTGTAAACACCGACTAAGTGTTCGCCTTCGATACTCATAAATACCGGCAAGCCCGCCCCAACGCCTATATAAACGGCCTGGTAGCCATCATCTTCCATAAGCTGCTTTATCGTTCTTGTCCTGCCAACGACAAAATTGCAGATGATTTTGACGCCCATTGTTTCGAGCTGCTTGATTTCTTCCTGTACAATTGCCTTTGGCAGTCTGAATTCCGGGATGCCGTAAACCATCACGCCGCCGGGCTTGTGAAAGGCCTCAAATATTGTCACATCATGACCTATCCTGCGAAGGTCGGTAGCAACGACAATTCCACCGGGGCCTGAGCCTATCACGGCAACTTTTTTGCTGGTCCGGCCTGTGATTTTCGGGATAGATTCGTCATGAAATTTCGCACCCCAGTCTGCAACAAATCTTTCAAGTCTGCCTATTGAGACAGACATATCGACAGTCTTAAATTTTTTTCCGACCGTGCAGGGAAGCTGGCACTGCACTTCCTGCGGGCAGACTCTTCCGCAGACGGCAGGCAGAAGCGAATTTTCCTTTATTATATCGAGCGCTTTTTTGTAATTACCTTCGATAATTTCAGCGATAAAGTCTTTTATTTTTATTGCTACCGGACAACCCGCTACGCAGGGGGCATTTTTGCAGCCGAGGCATCGCAAAGCTTCAAGTTTTGCCTGAGTTTCGGTAAACCCAAGAGCAACTTCGCTAACGTTCTTTCGCCGTTTAACAGGGTCCTGCAGATTCATCGGCTGTGGAGGAATATTATAGCGGTCTGAAGGTTTGAGTGTTCCGTTTCGGTGCTTTTGTAAAAGTTCATCGAGAAGTTTTTGCTGGTCGCTCTGTTCCACATTAATTCCCAAAGCCGATTTTGCATTTATGTTTTTTATATTCTTCAATCGCCTGCTGTTCCTGTTTTCTGTAAGCCTGCATTCTTTTCATCATCAAATCAAAATTTACCTGATGGCCGTCAAATTCAGGACCGTCAACACAGACGAATTTTGTTTGTCCACCCACTTCGACCCGGCATCCGCCGCACATTCCGGTTCCGTCAATCATAATGGTATTGAGCGAAACAACGGTCGGGATATTGTATTTTTTCGTAACCTCGCAGCAGAATTTCATCATTACTGCAGGGCCTATCGCAACAGCAAGGTCGGGCTTTGGTATTCTTTTGCAAACTTCCTCAAGAGGTTCTGTTACGAGCGCTTTTTTGCCGCAAGAGCCGTCATCGGTAACCAAGATTAACTCATCGCTTATGGCCTTAAAATCATCTTCGAGAATCAAAAGTTCTTTTGTTCTTGCGCCGAGAATAGTGATTATCTTGTTGCCTGCTTTTTTCATCGCAGTCGCTATCGGCAGAAGCGGCGCGTTGCCAATACCGCCACCGATGCAGACAACTGTACCGACTTTTTCAATATGAGTTGGCTTGCCAAGCGGGCCGAGGATATTTTCCACCTTGTCGCCAATCCGTAATTCAGCAAGTTCGGCGGTACTTTTGCCGACGGCCTGCCAGATAAGGCGGATTGTCCCTTTTTTTGCATCAGTGCCAGCTATTGTCAGAGGGATTCTTTCGCTGTAAGCCGTTGACAGACAAACAATAACAAACTGGCCTGGTTTTGCGGCTGCCGCCACCAGCGGAGCCTCAATATCGGCCACAAAGACATTAGAACATAACTGCTTTTTCGACAATAGCTTATGAGGCAATTTGGCTGCCTTTCGCCTGAATTTTGCTTAAAAAACGGGATTATTGCCTAATTTGGGGTATCAGTCAAGCGATTAAACCACCTTTTACTTATACTATTGAAACTGCAGAAAAAATCAACTTCTATTGGCTTTTTTTAATATTTTGACTTCAAAAATCCTGCAAAAAAGTGCTTGCCGTATAGAAGTCTTTGCCGTATAGTGGTTTGCGGTTTTTTTAAATCTACCGAATCGCAGATGATAGTGTCATTGAGAACTTAATAATAGCGGAAGAAAGACGTATTTAGGATAATACAGCATAATGAACCAATTCCTGAAACTCTCTGTTGATACGAGGTAAACTATGACAACAATAACGAAGAAAGAATTAATTGACCGGATTGCGGAACAGACACAGGCCAAAAGAGTTGTGGTAAAGCGCGTTGTTCAGGCTTTTCTTGATGAGATTATTTCAGAACTCAGCAGCAACAACCGGCTGGAATTTAGGGACTTCGGCGTATTTGAGGTCCGCACACGTGAGGCCAGGGTCGCACAGAATCCCAAGACTCTCGAAAGGGTGAAGGTCCCCGCCAAACGTACAGTAAAATTCAAAATGGGCCGACTGATGAAGGAAAAGTTAAGCAGCAGCGTTGCTCCGGCGTAAGTGCAAGAACAAATGTATTCTCAACATCAATTGTTACGGCATCATAAAAATATATTTAACGAACCTGTCTGTTGGAAATCCGGCAGACAGGCAAGGTTATTTAAGGAGTACTTAAATGCCAGAGGGAGTTGTTAAGTGGTTTGACCCCAAGAAGGGCTATGGATTTATCGAAGCTGCCGACCAGTCTGATGTGTTTGTTCATCACACAAGTTTCAAAACAAAAGGTCTTCGGACGCTTAATCAGGGTGACAAGGTAAGTTATGAGATGGTCCAGGGCGAAAAGGGGCCCCGAGCTGAATCAGTAGTAATTTTGAAATAATTTGCAAAAAACCTCTTTTCCCTGATATTAAACAGCTAATGGTTTAAGCGAGGAGGAAATGGCTTTAACCGAATTACAATCAGTTCTGAACTGCAACGTGCTTGTGCTGAACAAGTATTATATGCCGCTGCGCATCATAGGCGTCAAAAGAGCCTTATGTATGCTTTGCAGAGAACTCGCCGAGGTCGTATCATACGAACAGGGTCAGTATTACAATTATGATTTTGCCAGCTGGAGAGACATCAGCCAGATAAAAAAATCATTCGAACCGGATGAACACGACTGGATTTCCACGGTTAATTTTCACATAGCCGTACCGCGGATTGTCAGACTCCTGTTTTACGACCGGCTACCGAGAAACGATGTGAAATTCAACAGACGCAACATATTTGCCCGCGACGCCAACAGATGCCAGTATTGCGGGAAAAAATTTCCAACGACAGAGTTATCTCTCGACCATGTCATACCGAAAAGTTGCGGCGGAACGGCAACCTGGGAAAACCTCGTTTGTGCTTGTACTGATTGCAATGCTAAAAAAGGCGGCAGATTGCCACAGCAGGCCAACCTTACACTTATACGACAACCGACAAGGCCAAAACGTAATCCGACAGTCCATCTTCATTTAAGCAGTGAAAGATACTACAGCTGGAAACAATTTCTCGACCACGCATATTGGTCGGTTGAACTTACATAGAAAGCGATTTTATGAAAACGCTTCTTTACATAAAGGCTTCGCCAAGAGACGAGAGAAGTCATTCTCACACGGTAGCTGGGGCCTTTCTGACTGCATATCGGCAGAAAAATCCGCAGGACAAGATTGTAATAATTGACTTGTTCAAACAATCTTTGCCAGAATTTGACGCTCTGGCAGCAGAATCTAAATACGCTATCCTTCAAGGCAAAGAAAAAACAGCTGAACAGACAAAAAGATGGTCTCAAATTGAAAAAATAATTGAGCAGTTCAAATCCGCTGATAAATATCTTATTTCAACGCCAATGTGGAACTTCAGTATCCCCTACAAATTGAAACATTATATTGATATCATAGTTCAGCCGGGTTATACCTTTACAACAACAAATACCGGCTATAAAGGCCTTGCAGGCGATAAACCTCTGTGTCTGATACTTGCCCGCGGAGGAAGTTATGACAATGATTCGCCAATAGCCTTTCAGAAAAAATATCTTGAATTCATCCTGGGCTTCATCGGCTTTACAGACATTAAAACAATAATCTGCCAGCCAATGCTGGGTGATGAAAAAACCGTAGTTGCCGCACAGACCAAAGCCATCACCGAGGCAAAAGCAGTTGTACAAAAATTCTAAAATCAGTTAATATTAAGAAATAAACCGTGCGATTATATCTGATAAATCCACGCAATTCACTCATAAGCCTTGCCAATATCCGCAATAACCGCTGGAACCGTTATCGAATCTGGAAACCTCTGGGCCTTTTAGTCCTGGCTTCGGCCACGCCGCCTCAGTGGGACATCAAGATAATTGACGAGAATCTCGGCACAGCCGACTATGCGTCGATGCCCCGACCGGACCTGGTGGGCATTACCGCTTTCACCGCCCAGGCCAGCCGAGCTTACGAATTGGCCACTGAATTTCGCAACCGCTCGATACCGGTAATAATGGGTGGTATTCACGCTACTATGCGTGTACAGGAGGCCCTCGATTACGTCGATTCGGTAGTAACAGGCGAGGCCGAACTTGTCTGGCCGAGAGTTTTAGCCGACTTCCAGAATGGCTTCTTAAAGAGAGTTTATGCCGGCGAATATGTGGATATGAAAAATGTTCCGCCTGCAAGACACGACCTGCTGCCCAAGGGATACGCTTTTGGTTCGATTCAAATCAAGCGAGGCTGCCCGCTTAATTGCAACTTCTGCAGCGTTACGGCCTTCAATGGTCCCCAATACAGGGCTCGGCCCATTGAAGATGTCGTACGCGAATTCAAAACAATCCGGGAAAAGTATGTTCTGGTTGTTGATGATAATCTCATCGGAACCAGTAAAGAACATATCAGCTGGGCCAAGAGGTTGTTTGTCGCGATGATTGCTGCCGGCATCCGCAAGAAGTGGATCGCACAGACTACAATCAACATCGCCGATGACGACGAATTGCTGACGCTTGCCTCCAGGGCCGGCTGTAGAGGCGTTTTTATCGGCTTTGAATCGCCGACTGCTGAAGGGCTGGCTGAAGTGGGCAAGAAATTCAATCTCGTCAAAAACCGGGACATGAGAGACTCTGTCCGCAAGATAAAGCGACACAATATCCTTGTGGTCGGCTCTTTCATTATAGGCCTGGACACCGACAAACCTGGTATCGGCAGACAGACAGTCGAAGCGGCCAATTTTTATGGCATAGACCTCCTCAATACAATGGTTCTAACGCCACTGCCCGGCACACGCCTCTGGGAAAAAATGGAAACACAAGGCAGAATCACAACCAATTCTTTCCCTAATGACTGGAAGTATTACACGCTTACTCTCCCGGTCGCCGATTATAAACATTTGTCTCGGGACGATGTTATTAGAGAGCTCGAATACTGCGACAAAACTTTTTATTCTATACAGAGAATATTAAGCCGACTATACGGCAATTTTCGGCAAAGACACTGTTCTTTTATTACGATGATAGCCAACCTTTCGTACAGGTACAACTTACGCATAGCTCGCAAGGCACACCGGCAATTCAACTTATCCAGTGGCCAGGCGATCAAATACACTTCCGAAAATCGAGTCAGGATTTCCTGTTTGAAAGAAAAAGACGCTTTATCTGAAAAAAGATTAAAAGATGTCCGGCACAACTGATAACACAACAAACGATGAACTTGCCTGGCAGCAAATGACTATCATATTTTATCTCCTGAGACGACTTTGAAGGCCTGTGGCAGACAGTTAAGAATATCTGTGGCAATCAGACTTATCTGGCCTTTATCTTTCGCCGCCAAATCTCCCGCAAGACCATGAACGTAAACAGCCAATACAGAAGCTTCAAAATTATCAAGTCCCTGCCCACACAGAGCGGTAATTGCACCGGTTAACACATCACCAGAACCAGCCGTTGCCATACCGGGATTACCGGTAGTATTGACATATACTTTTTCAGTATCAGTAACCACCGTACCAAAACCTTTGAGCACAATAACGGCTCTGGCAGCACGGGCAAATTCAACAGCAACAGTTTCTCTGTTCTCGGGCATAGGTGTTCTTAAAAGCCCTGACCAGAGCCTTTTCATTTCGCCTGGATGAGGAGTAAGAATAATATTCGCTTTGCATATATCGGGCCAGCTCGGCAAAAACGCTAAATTATTCAAACCATCTGCATCTATAACAAGCCTGATTCCTTCAAGCCGCAAAAGATTTTCAAGCACAGCCTTAACGCCATTGGATATGCCCACGCCCGGCCCAAATGCAATAATGTCGTTTTCCTCGACAGATTTTAAAACAGTATCGACTGCCTTTGCACTGATTTTGCCGGTGGAATCCTCGGAAAGCGGAATCGTTGTATAACAAGGTTCAATTGCTGCTACAATGGGCAGAACACTCGCAGGTACTGCAAGCCTTACAAGGCCTGAGCCGCTTCGAAGCGCACTTTTTGCCGCGATGGCCGCAGCCCCGCTAAATCCTCTGCTGCCGGCGATTACACAGACCTTTCCGAAATCGCCTTTATGGGCATCGACCCTGCGAGCAGGCAATTTAGGCATCTCTGTTACCTTTTGCATAATATACCTTTCAATCATAACAGCCGGCTTTTGCCTCAAGTGTCATATCGGCAAAAAGGCTTGCCTTGTATTTATACCAGGCAAGCGATGCTACCATCACGGCATTATCAGTACAATATCTTTTGGGTGCAACCAGCAGCTTTCTATCGGTTCGCTGCGCCATTTTTTCAAGCTCATTTCTCAAAAAGGTATTGGCTGCAACGCCGCCGCCGAGCAGAATGGTTTTTGCTCCAACTTTGTCGCAAGCCTTCTCGGTTTTCCTTATAAGAACATCCACTACCGCAGCCTGAAATGAAGCTGCGATATCTGCAATTTCTTCTTGGCTCATTTTGTCAATGCGGCTTTTTCCCTTCATATCCTGACCCTGACAATAATAAAGCACAGCGGTTTTCAGGCCGCTGAATGAAAAATCAAGCGAATCCTTCGCGAGCATCGTCCTGGGGAAATCAACTGCGGCAGGATTTCCTTTTTCCGCAGCCTTTTCAATGCTCGGCCCCCCGGGATAAGGCAGATTCAGAATCGATGCAACCTTGTCGAAGGCCTCGCCCGCCGCATCGTCAATGGTTGAGCCAAGCAGCTCAAACTCAAGAACATTTTTGTATTCATACAGACTTGTATGACCGCCTGAGACAACTATCGCCACTGCGGGAAGCTGCAAATCTTTGGTCTCCATCATTGCCGATTGAAGATGGGCGTGAATATGGTTTATTGCAATTAAAGGTTTTTGCCATACAAGTGCGAGAGTTTTCGCTGCCGTTATACCAACGACAAGCGCAACGGTAAGTCCCGGCTGATTTGCAACTGCTATTGCATCTATATCGCTGCTGCCAAGTCCTGATTGTTCTATTGCCTGTTCAATAATCGGATAAATCTTTTCGATGTGAGCGCGTGATGCAATTTCCGGCACAACGCCGCCGTATCTGCAATGAAGTTCTGCCTGTGAAGAAACGATATTCGAAAGCACTTCTGTTCCATTGCGCACTACTGCAGCAGCAGTTTCATCACAGCTTGTTTCAATACCGAGGATATTAACATCAGTTTTCATCAGACAAAATAATAATGAACTGTGTCGGATATGTCAATTTAACCACAAAACGAAATGGGGGGTGAATCCCAAAGTTCCTCACTGCTGATATCAGGAAACTTTTTTTTAAGATACGCTCGTTCTTTTTCAATTCTTGCCTGCGGAAGTTCCTTCTCAAAAAGACAGACAAAATATTCCTTGTCTTTCCGGTACTGGTCCTTTCTTAAAATGGTGCCGCTCGTTTTAATAACCTGTCCGTCATGAAACCTCAGAGTGATTTTAACCTTGCTTCCCTGTTTTAAGGACGATTCTTGCGGGTCGAAATCTGAAAAGAAAAACCTGACCGCTTTTGCCGAAATGCCAACCACCTGCGTCTGCATATTTAGAATTTGAGGAGCCGCCATCGGCGGATAAGTAAATCTGGAACACTGACGTCTTTCCCCCCGTCTTCTGTCGGTCCTTCGATGGTTGACACATGGGTGAGCGGTATCATCAGGTATGCCCCGTCTCCGCTGCTGCTTTCTTCTATCTAAATCAGGCTTTTCCATAAAATAAACTCTATTTCTGAATTTAAGAATTTTAAGCTCGGTATTCCGATTTTACAAGTACAAAAAACTGCCACAATATGCTTTTCACGATTCTGGCCAGCGTAAAACCTCAGCAGCTTCAACTCTGCCGGAACAAGCTTTATAGACATATTAACCGGCGGTAAATCGCCATCGGATAAATCTTTTCGATGTGAGCACGCGATGCGATTTCCGGCACAACGCCGCCGTATTTCTGGTGAAGTTCTACCTATGAAGAAACAACATTTGAAAGAACCTTTGCCCCGTTGCATACCACAGCAGCAGTCTCATCACAGCTTGTTTCAATGCCGAGGATATTCACATCCGTTTTCATCGGACAAGATAATAATGAACCGCATTGGATATATCAATTTAATCAAAAAATATAATTGGGGGGGAATCCCAAAGTTCCTCGCTGCTGATATCAGGAAACTTTTTTTTAAGATATGCCAGTTCCTTGTCGATTCTTTCCGGCGGGAGTTCGGGTTGGAAAAGACAGACAAAATGTTCTTTCTCTTCCTGGTATCGGTCCCTTCTTAAAACAGTGCCGGTCATTTTAAAAACCTGTCCATCATGGAACTTTAGAGATATTTCAACCTTGGCTCCCAGCTTCAAGGTCGCTATCTGCGGGTCAAAATCTGAAAAGAAAAACCTGATCGCTTTTGCTGAAATGCCGACCACCTGCGACCGCATATTCAGAACCACAGGAGCCGCTGCCAGAGGATATGCGATTCGGGGATACTGACGTCTTTTCCTCTGTCTTCTGTCGGTTCCCAGGCGGTTAATACAAAGTTGAGCAACAGCATCGAGCTCGTCCTGTCTCCGCTGCCGTTTCCTTCTATCAAAACCAGGCTGTTCCATAAAATAAACTCCATTCCTGCTCTTGAGGATTTTAAACTCAGTGTTCTGATTTTACAAGTATAAAAATCTGCCGTAATATGCTTTTGATGATTCTAGCCGGTGTAAATCTCAGCGGCGTTTGTTCTGCGGGGACAAGCCTTACAGGCATATCCGCCGACGGCAAATCGCCGACAATTTTAATATTTTGTTTATTTGTACAGCCAAAACCTATTTTTTCAGCGGTTTTGATTAAAGGCAACCGTTCAGGGCTAAAGCCTATTAAATCACAGCATACAACTTCCGCAGCCATAGGGTCAACGGATGCAGCCAGCCAGCCGAGTTTTCTGGGATTACCTCTTATGGGGCCGGGACCCTCCATTACAACTATGGCATCGATAATCGTCAGCACAGGATTGAGCAGCTTATAAATATCTATCAGCATTGTGCAAAAATTATCAAAGGTTGCGCCTTTTCTGCAATGCCAGATTGCCTTTGCCTTTCCGCTGACACAGCCGAACATATTTTTGACTGCGATAGTCGCCACAATCTGCTGATGGGTCTTGAGCTTCGGCAGGTTTATAATCTTATCAGCCTCAAGTGCAACAGAACTGATACCTATTTTTGTTTCTGAATGCTCAAGCGTGCATTTTACAGGTTTGCCAAGTTGTCTTATTCTGACGCCGAGTTTTTTTAAGGGCTCAACAATGCCGAGCGCCTCCGCACAGGCGGCAGCGTTTGACCACGCAGGAGAATCCGCAACGAACGGTTTTGCGCCAAAATCAAGAAGGATTTTTGCAAGTTCTATAATTACGGCAGGATCGGTTTGAACAGCACAACTGGCAGGTCTTGGGGCTATCATATTCGGCTTTATGAGAACCTTGTCGCCTTTATTTATAAAAGCATTGATGCCGCCGTGAAGCTCAAAATGTTTCAGCAATGCGGCCTGTACCTTTGCAGGGTCATAATCATCGCATCTTGTCAGTGAAACTTTTACTTGTGCCATTCTGCAGTAAGATTTTAACGTTATATTCGTCAGCTTCAAGAAATTGTTTTTAAGACCGCTTTATTAGTGCTATAATATGCCGCAAATGAAAGAGCTTTTAAAAAAACTTATTCAGGCAAAATCCACATCTGATGTCGGCGAAATCGACTGCGCCAACGTGCTGGCCGATTTTTTTCTCGCCGCCGGCATAGAACCAAAGGTCGATGTCTGGGACTCTAACCGTGCAAACCTGACTGCCGTCCTTAAATCTGCAGGAGAAAAACCGGCTCTTTTATTTGTCGGTCATCTCGATGTTGTGCCTGCGGAAAAGCGGGGCTGGCAATTTCCCGCCTTTGGGGCAATAGAACATAATGGAAAGATTTTCGGCAGAGGCGCCTGTGATATGAAGGCCGGCATTACGGCAGCAGCGGTTGCAATGACCGAAATATTCCAGTCCAAAGTTGAGCTTAAAGGCGATATGATTTTCGCTGCTACGGCAGGCGAGGAAACCGACAGTGCCGGTATCAGGAGGTTTCTCGAACCATTCGTAAAAGGCACTTGCGGATTCTGCGGCAGCATAGTGCCGGAGCCGACAAATTTCGAGCTTGTTACCGCTCATCGCGGGCTTTTGTGGCTTGAAATCAAAACAAAGGGCAAAACCGCCCATGGCTCAATGCCGCAGCTCGGCGTAAACGCGATAGAGTCAATGAGATTATTTTTAAACGAGCTTGTATATTATGATGATATAAATGTCGAGCCTGATAAGCTGCTCGGCCGCTCGTCAATAAGCGTAAACAAAATTATCGGCGGCTCAGCAACAAATATAGTGCCTGACAGTTGTCTTATACAAGTAGATATTCGCACCCTGCCGGGGCAGAATCACAGCCACATAGCCGGGGACTTTGAAAAGATGTTTTCAAAACTTTCCCAGCAGGATACTGACTTTGCGGCCGAACTGAATATCCTTCGTGATGTTGTCGCTCTTGATACAGACCCCGATTGCGCGTTTGTCAGCCGGTTAAAAGAATTGATAAATAAAAGCGAGTTTAAAACCGTACCATTTACAACTGATGCGCCTTTTATCGCACAATTAAATATCCCTGTGGTTGTGTTCGGACCCGGCAGACCGGAACTTTGCCACAAGCCGGATGAATTCATTGAAACAGAAGATTTGCAAAAAGCGATAGACCTCTACAAAAGAATTATTCTGCATTTTCTGGCATGAGGAAATCAGTCGCAGAGTATTTTATTATTATTCTTCCACTGTTTGTTTTTGCTTTGCATACTGTGCGATAACCATCTGCTGAACATTTGGCGGAACAACTTCATAATGGCTCAGCGTCATTGAATAACTGCCCTGACCGCCGGTAACGCTTTTAAGCTGACTGTCATAATTCGAGATTTCAACCAGTGGAACCTGCGCCTTTATGACCATCATATTGCCCGCCAGCATATCCTGTCCCTGGACGCGTCCTCTTTTGCCGGACAGGTCTCCTGCGATATCGCCGACGTATTCGGCGGGTATGGTAATTTCTATATTTACAATCGGCTCAAGAAGACAGGGTTTTGCCTTTTGCACGGCGTCGATGAAAGCGCCCTTCCCCGCGGCACGGAACGCCACTTCCTTGGAGTCAACAGGATGATGTTTCCCGTCATAGATGGAAACCTTGACATCCTGTATCGGGAAACCGGCAACAATGCCGTTATCCATTACTTCCTGAATACCTTTGACAACAGGAGCTTCATACTGACCCGGGATAGAGCCGCCGAATATATCCCATGTGCACTGCAGCGGTTTTTCGGAGCCGCGAGGGGCCGGTTCAACCCGGAGATACACTTCGCCGAACTGCCCTGCACCGCCGGTCTGTTTCTTATGGCGGTAATGTCCATCGGCCTTTGTTGTAATCGTCTCACGGTATGGTATTTTAGGCGGTTTGGTATTGACCGCCAGCTTAAATCTCTTTGACATCTTTGAAAGCATAACGCGCAGATGTAAATCGCCCAGTCCGCTGATAATTAGTTCTCTGGTCTGTCTGTCGCGGCTGACCTTAAAGCACACATCCTCTTCTGTAAGTTTTTCCATCGCTGAGCCTAATTTCTGCTCATCTCCCTTTGATGCGGGTTCCAGAGCAAGGCTGAACATCGGCGACGGAAGTTTGGGCATTTCGAATTTTCCTGTTACCTTGCCATCGTGGATGAGGTCGCCTATCTGGAGTTCCTCGATTTTAGCAAGAGTTACAATATCTCCTGCAGCACCGGCATCGACCTCACTGATTTCAGCCCCCTGCGTCTTGAGGACATGACCGGGCCGAATTGCTTTTCTGTCAGTGCTTCTGAACATTGCAGTATCGCTTTTGAGTGTTCCGCTGAAGATTCTCATAGAGGTGTATTTCATATTTGTACGTGGGTCAAGTCCGATTCTGAAGACAAGCCCTGCCAGAGGCCCCGCCGGGTCAGGCTTGATTTCGGTCTGATTTTCTCCTGCGACAAGTTTTGCCGGCCTGCATTGAGCCGGCGAAGGAACATAATCAGTTATAAAATTCAGCAATTCGGTTATGCCGATTTCTTTTCTGGCATTGGCAAAAAGAATCGGCACGATAGTGCCTTCGATAAGTGCTTTGACAAATACGGATGCAATCTTTTCCTCCTGAATCTGTTCGCCGCCAAGATATGCCTCCATCAGAGCATCGTCGGCTTCAATTGCGCTTTCGATTAGTTCGGTATGAGCACTTGCAACATCCATAACCGGCGAATCGCCGCTCGTCTTTTTGATACAATCAATCACAGCAGACTTATCTTCGGTGGGCAAATTTGCGCATCTGCACTGGCTGCCGAAAGTCTGCTGAATATTCTTAAGCAGTTCCGGCAGGTCGGCATTTTCGGTATCGATTTTATTTATAATAATAATTCTTGGCTTATTGGCATCGGTCGCAGCTTTGAAAAGTTTTCTTGTGTTGATTTCAATACCTGCCGAAGCGCTGATAACAATCGCACAGCAATCAGTAGCTGGTATTGAAGTCAGTGCGGCGCCGAGAAAATCCGGATAACCCGGGGTGTCAATAAGATTTATGGTTTTGCCGTTATGCGTTGTATAAAGCAGTGCAGAATGTATGGAATGGCCTCTTTCTTTCTCCTCTTCATCGAAATCGGCAACGGTATTTTTTTCCTCAATAGTACCTAACCTGTTTGTTTTTCCGGTCTTATGCAATATTGCTTCAGCGAGAGTGGTTTTGCCGGCACTGCCGTGCCCTAACAAAACTATATTACGATTGTCTCCAATGCCTGCCACATTAAGACTCCTGAAAAGTTGTAATAACTGCTTAGAAGAGAAGATGATACAACAAAAAATGGGTTAGGGCAAGGGGAAATTAAAATAACTGGGGAACTAGGATTCGAACCTAGACTAAATGGTTCAGAGCCACTCGTGCTACCGTTACACTATTCCCCACTGTACCTGTAATTCAGTATTTTTAATATATCGCCTTAATGAATAGCGGGGGCAGGATTCGAACCTGCGACCTCCGGGTTATGAGCCCGACGAGCTACCAGACTGCTCTACCCCGCGATCAGTTTTAACTTATAAAATTTACCAAACCGCGATTGATAAATCAATCATAGTTTAGCACGAATCTCGGCAGCAAGCTTTTCGACCTTGCCCTGCGGATATTTAAACGCAGGCCATTGAGTAAAAACGCCGTCGCCGGTTTTTCGCGGTATTATGTGAAAATGCAAATGTTCGACAAGCTGGCCTGCTGCTCTGCCGTTATTGCACAGGACATTATAGCCGTCTGCGCCCATAGCGGATGCTACCGTAGCAGTAATCTTCGGCAAAACTGCGGCTACCGCTGAAATTGCTTTGACGCTGCAGTTATGGACTTTTTTGCAATGTTCCTTTGGTATAACCAGCGTATGGCCTTCGCTTAACGGGCCGGTATCGAGAAAGACAAGCACATTTTCGTCCTCGTAAATTTTAGCACAAGGTATCTGGCCGGCCACAATTTTACAGAATATACAATCCTTATCAGCCAATTGTCAGCCCTTCAGCTTTAACCTGAACTTGACTTATTCGCTCTTTTTTTCTTCTTTCTGCTGCTGTTTTTCTTCTGCCTGTTCGGCTTTAGCCCCCTTTGCAGCTTTCTTTTTAGAAGCTTTCTTTTTGCCGCCCTTTTGTGTGGTTTCGGCTGCAGCTTCCTGGCCGACGAGCTGAAGCAAAACAAGCTGACTGTTATCGCCCAGTCTTCTTTTGGCAAGCTTTATGATTCTGGTATAGCCGCCGGCCCTCTCAAGATAGCGAGGAGCTATTTCACTGAAGAGTTTTCCTATAACAGTTCCTTTTTTCTCAATTTTGCCGTCAACTTCCTTGACAATATCACGGTCCGACAGCATGGCAATAGCTCTTCGTCTGGCAGTCAGATTGCCCTTCTTGGCAATAGTTATAAGTTTTTCAGCAAAGCTTTTCACGTGCTTGGCTTTTTGAATGGTAGTGCTTATGGTCTCGTGCTCGAAAAGAGCGGCAGCAAGATTTTTTCTCATAGCCATTCTGTGAGCAGAAGTTCTGTTAAGTTGTCCGCCTGCGACTCTATGACGCATGTTTTTTCACACCTCAAAAAATTATTTATTCCGGAATATCAGTCATACCTAATGTAAGTCCCAAATCTGCAAGTTTTCTGACAATCTCGCGAAGACTTGTTTTTCCGAAGCTTCTCATTTTCAGCAGTTGAGCTTCGGTCATTTTGACTAATTGTTCTACGGTTTCAACGTGGTTGGCCTCAAGACAGTTGCTTGCCCTGACGCTAAGCTCAAGTTCCTGAATCGGCATCTTAATCTTTTCCGTGAGCTGTTCGTCGACTTTTGTTTCCTGTTCGACTTCGGCAGGCTCGGCTTCTTCTGTCGTTTCTGATCCTATTTCGAAATACTGAACAAACGGATTTACATGTTTTCTCAGGATTTTCCCTGCTTCGACCAGAGCCATTTCAGGTGTTATGGAGCCGTCCGTCCATATTTCGAGGATGAGCCTGTCGTAGTTGGTTTTCTGCCCGACACGCGTATCTTCGGTTTTATAACGAACGCGAACCACCGGCGAATAGATTGCATCGACCTCTATTTTGCCTGCCTCCTGTTCGAATCTGTCGGCCTGAGCCAGCCTTTCGGCGACAGGGGAATAACCTCTTCCGGTTCCTACCGTCATTTCCATTGAAAATTTCGTATCGCGGGTCAGTGTCGCAATCACATGGTCTTTGTTTATAATCTCGACGGTCGGGTCGCACTGAATCTGACCGGCCGCTACGGCGCCCGCCTTCTGAGCCGATACGGTAATAATCTTCGGTTCCGGCACGGTTTTTCTGACAATAATATTTTTAATGTTGATAATAATCTCAGTTATATCCTCCTTGACGCCGGGCAGCGAGGTAAACTCGTGGTCCGCGCCAGCTATCTTGATGCTTGTCACCGCAGCACCTTCGAGAGAAGAAAGCAGCATGCGTCTTAAGCTGTTTCCGATAGTCGTACCGAATCCATGTTCAAAAGGTTCGATGCGGAACAGACCGTATCTGTCGGTTGACATCTGCCTGTCCAGCTCAACACGAGTAGGAAGTTCCAGACCTCTCCAGGTAATTCTCATTTTTTCGGCCTCCTTATTGTGGGCAATTGTTCTCAGCGATTCTGTCAGGGGCCTTTGCCTCCCCGCCTTCGCGGGGACAAGTTTTAAAACCGCTATCTGTTAATTGCCCGGTTAATATATTGTCATAAATCGCTCAACCGCGATCAATTTACATATCGAAACAAAAAATTATCTCGAACAGAACTCCACAACAAGCTGCTCTTCCACAGGAAACTGCACATCCTGTCTTGAAGGCAGCGCAACAACAGTGGCCGACTGTGTGTTAGGGTCAAGTTGCAGCCAAGACTGCGCGGTAAAGTTCGGATTGGTTTCAAGCTGCGTCTTGGCTCTCTTTTTGCTCTTTTCCGAAGGCTTAACGGTTATTTTATCGCCGATACTTATAGTGAAATCCGGCCTGTCAACCTTCCTGCCTTTTACATAAATATGACCCTGTGTTATCAGCTGCCTGGCCGCTTTTCTCGAAGCAGCGAAGTTAAGCTTGTAAACGACATTATCCAGTCTTCTTTCCAGAAGGCCCAGCAAAACCTCTCCGGTGTTGCCCTTTGTCCTCTCAGCCTTGTGGAAATACCGCATAAATTGTCTTTCAAACAGTCCATAGTATCGTTTTACTTTCTGTTTTTCGCGCATTCGGATACCGTAATCGGTGCCTCTGCCGCGTCTCCAGCCGTGCATACCTGGCGCGATATTCTTCTGACGTTTCTCAATCGGACATTTGCTGGTTTCACAGCGAATGCCCTTAAGAGACAGTTTCATACCTTCCCGCCTGCACAGCCTGCATGATGGTCCAATATAGCGTCCCATTACTTTTTACCTTTTACCTTTTTAATTCTGAATTTTAATTTTTTACACTCTTCTTCTTTTTGGCGGCCGGCAGCCGTTATGCGGAATAGGAGTAACATCTTCGATGGAGGAAATTCTCAGTCCTGCCGCCTGCAGCGCAGATATCGCCGATTCTCTTCCGGAACCCGGTCCTTTTACCCTCACCTCGACTTCGCGGACACCATAGCGTTTTGCGGCATTTGCGCATTTTTCCGCCGCTCTCTGAGCCGCAAAAGGAGTGCTTTTTCTCGAACCTTTAAAGCCGACTGTGCCTGCCGAGTCCCAGCAGATTGTGCTGCCGTCAACATCAGTTATTGTAATCTGAGTATTATTGAAAGTTGACTTGATGTGAACAACGGCTTTCGCAACGTTTTTTCTTATTTTTCCCTTAGCCATTTATTATAAAACCTTAAAAAAATTATCCACGAAGTTCCTTTACGCCTTTTTTGCCGGCAACTGTTTTTCTCTTTCCTTTTCTTGTGCGGGCATTACTTTGGGTCTTCTGACCTCTAACAGGCAGTCCTTTGCGGTGTCGCAGTCCCCGATAGCAGCCTATATCCTTAAGCCGTGCGATATTCTGAGATACTTCCCTTCTGAGCTGACCTTCAACTGTGTAATCACGGTCGATTATCTGCGCAATTTTGGTAACCTGGTCTTCAGAAAGCTTGCCGGCATGAGTATTGAGAGCAATGCCGAGTTCGCTTAGAATTTTTGCCGCAGTGAACCTGCCGATACCGTGTATATAGGTAAGGGCAATCGCCACCGCTTTTTCATTAGGAATATCAACACCAACTATACGAGGCATAACTTACCTTTCCTATTAATCCAATCAGCCTTGTCTCTGTTTGTGGCGAGGGTCTGCCGAGCAGATTACGCGCACAACGCCTTTGCGACGAACTATCTTGCAGTTTTCGCATATTCTTTTTACCGAACTTCTAACCTTCATAATGCACCCTTGACTTTATCCGCCTCTGACGGATTAATGACGCATAATTATTCTTCCTTTGCTCAGGTCATAAGGTGACATCTCAACGGTTACTTTGTCACCCGCAAGGATTCTTATAAAATGCATTCTCATTTTCCCGGATACATGCGCCATAATCACATGCCCGTTCTGAAGTTCAACCCTGAACATCGCATTTGGCAAAGTTTCAAGCACCTTACCTTCGACTTTTATTGCATCCTTTTTCGACATATAAAAATTTCAAATCACTTTATAGTAAGCACTTCACAGCCATTCTCCGTAATGGCTATTGTGTGCTCAAAATGGGCCGACGGTTTCCCGTCTTTTGTAACAACCGTCCAGCCGTCATTTAACGTAACCACGCCGCTTGTGCCCGCATTGACCATCGGCTCAACCGCAAGTATCATTCCCTTTTGCAGCAGGATATCGTCTTTCAAGAGTTCGCCGCTGACGAAGTTAGGAACTTTCGGTTCTTCATGCATTTCGGTTCCTATTCCGTGTCCGACAAATTCTGTAACCACCGAAAAACCTGCTGATTCGGCGCATTTTTGCATCATCCCGGCAATACTGCTCCACTTTACGCCGGCTCTGCTCCTGCTTATCGCGATATCGAGCATTTGTTTTGTCACATCCATCAGCCGCTGCTTGTCGCTGCTGACTTTGCCGATTGCCAGCGTAACTGCGCCATCAGCACAGTAGCCGTCAAGTCTAACGCCGTAATCAATGCTGAGAATATCGCCTTCCAGCAGTCTTACCTTTTCCGAAGGTATTCCATGCACAACCTGCTGATTAATCGAAGTACATACAGCCGCCGGAAAAGCCCTTTTTCCATAAGGGTTTTTAACACCTTTAAAAAGAGCCGTCGCTCCGAACTGCCCCGTCATATCTTCAGCTATCCGGTTCAATTCCGCAGTGCTGATTTGCACAGTAGCAGCATCCTTTAATTTTAAAAGAACCTCAGCGACAATCTTACCGGCCTTTTTCATAAGCTCTATTTCCCTGCGGCTTCGTAAGATAATCGCCATTTTACTTATCTGGCCGTTACAAGACTATCGATTTTTTTAAATACCCGGGCTATTACATCATCGACTGGTCTGCCGGCATCAATATTTAATATTTCCTGACCGCTGTTAGAATAGTAACCGACTACGGCAGCAGTTTGTTCGTGATAAGTTTTCAACCGTATCTCTAAGACATCCGGCTTGTCGTCCGGCCTTTGTACGAGTTTCTGGCCTTTGCACTTATCACAGTAACCTTCGCTTTTCGGCTTCATCGTATCAATATGATAAACAGCGCCGCATACCGGACAGCTTCTTCTGCCCGTTATGCGTCTTTCGATTATGTCATTGTCAACTACAAGGTTCACGATGGCATCGATTTTTTTCCCTTTTTCCGCCAGCTCTTTATCCAGCTCGGCTGCCTGCACAACCGTGCGCGGAAATCCGTCCAGCACACAGTTCCCGCCTGCAGCCGCTATTGTACCGACCATCATTTCTATTATTATCTGGTCCGGCACAAGTTTGCCGCTGTCCATATACTGCTGGGCTTCTTTCCCCAGCTCTGTCCCGCCGGCTCTTTCGTTTCTCAATATATCTCCACTGGATAGATGGGCCAGTCGGTATCTTTCTATGATCCTTTTACACTGCGTTCCTTTTCCAGCTCCCGGCGGACCAAGCAGCACTATTACCATCCTCTTGCTCCTTTTATTCTTCCTGTCGAACTGAAACCTTCATAGTTTCGCATTATCAGGTTGGCTTCAATTCTCTGCACCATATCCAGCGAAACGCTAACCACAATCAGCAGCCCTGTCCCGCCAAAAAACGATGCGACCTGCCAGTCTATATCCAGCCCGGGCATTTGAGCAATAACTGTAGGCACAACTGCTATAACTGACAGAAATGCTGCGCCGTAAAAGGTGATTCTAATCATAACGGTCTCCAGGTATTCAGCGGTTCTATGACCAGGCCGAAGACCTGGTATAAAGCTTCCCGAATTCCTGAGGTTTTTGGCCATCTCTTTCGGCTGAAACGTAACTGTCGTCCAGAAGTAGGAAAACAGAATTATCAGGAGAATATAAAGCAGATTATACGTATATGCGCCGGGATTCAGCGCCATATAAATATTTCCCAGAATAGCCGACCTGCTGAACGCTTCTATGCTTAATAATTGCCCAATGACTATCGGTGGAAACTGCATAAGACTGGAAGCGAAAATAATCGGCATAACGCCGCCATGATTTATCCTTAACGGCAGATAATGCCGCTGACCGCCGTAAACACGCATACCACGCTGCTGCTTGGCCTGCTGAATTGGTATTCTTCTCTGTCCCTGTGTAATGAGTATGGCTCCTGCCACGACAAATACGAATGCTATTATCAGAAACAGTATTTTTGCAGGCCCGTAAGTGCCGCTTGCCGTTCCGGCGCCGACCGTAAGCGAGGTGTTTTCCCACACCCTCGTAATTGTGCCCGGCATCCTTGCAAGGATACCTGCCATAATCAGCAGACTTATGCCGTTCCCGATGCCGTATTCGTCGATTTGTTCGCCGAGCCACATCATAAAGATAGTGCCTGCCGTCATTCCTACAGTGCCCATGATAATGCCGGCAACCTCCATCCCGGGATAAATGTATGGCCGCATTACTTTCAGGTACATCATCGATTGTACTATGCATATCGGTACGGTAAGGTACCGCGTATATTCCTGGATTTTTTTATAGCCCGTCTGGCCTTCTTCCTTGAGTTTCTTAAGCGAAGGCATCACCTCGCCCAGCAGCATAAGTATAATAGAGGCTGTGATGTAAGGCATAATACCGAGCCCGAAGAGGCTGCTTCTTCTCAATTCTCCGCCGCTGAGCATCTGCAAATGTTCCAGTGCCCTGCCGATAGGGCTGCTCTGGTCGCGCTGCTCAGAAGCTCCAACCATCAGCTGCTGGTTAATCGCCGGCAGCGATATATGAAACCCTATTCTGTAAATAATCAGAAGCGCTATGGTAAAAAGCACCTTGTTCCGAAGGTCGGGAATCTTGAAAATATTTACAGCAGCATTAAACATTTATCTTTCCTGCTAATTTATGCAACCACTCTTACCACGCCGCCGCAGCTTAAAATCTTGTCATGTGCGGCTTTGCTGAACTTATGGACATTCACATCAAGCTTTTTCGTCAGCTCTCCGTCTCCGAGAACCTTGACTTTGCTGTTGGCGCTGTTGACGAGTCCCTCGCTGAACAGGCTTTTTACGTCGATTATAGAACCGTCTTCAAACCTGTCGAGCTGTGAAACATTTATTATCTCGTATCTGCGGACAAACTTGTAGTTACTGAAACCGCGTTTGGGCAGTCTTCTGAACAGCGGCATTTGTCCGCCTTCATATCCTATTTTGCCGCCGGCACCGCTTCGGCTCAGGCTGCCTTTATGGCCTTTTCCGCTGGTCTTGCCGTGTCCGCTGCCTGGTCCTCTGCCGATTCTTTTTCGTTGTTTCTTCCTGCCTGCTATTGAAGTTATTTCATGACTTAACATGACTCTCTCACCACCTTTTTACTGCCTGGACGGCTACTCCGCGAAGCCGTTCGACTTCTTCAGGGTTGCGAAGTCTTAACAAACCATCCATTGTAGCCTTAACAACATTTTTGGTCGTCGTACTGCCGTAAACTTTTGTCAGCACATCGTGCACGCCGGCCAGTTCCAGCACCGCTCTTGCCCCGGCGCCGGCTATAACACCGGTACCCGGACTTGCAGGTATCATCGTTATTTTTGTTGCACCGAATTTGCCGATAATCTGATGTGGTATGGTCTGGCCGCTAATAGCCACTCTTTTAAGATTTTTCTTGGCGTCCTTGATGGCCTTATCGACTGCCATCGGCACTTCTTTTGCCTTTCCGTAACCGATTCCCACGGTACCCGTCCTGTCGCCGACGGCAACCATAGCGCCAAAACTGAACCGTCTTCCGCCCTTGACTACCTTTGCGCAGCGGAAAACTTTTATCACATTTTCCTCAATGGGACTTTCCTGACGACCAGCATTTATTCGCGACTCTTCAGCCAATTTGTTATCTCCAAAATCCGGCTATACGATACATTCTGAAACAACCTGTCAAAAAATCAGACCGGCCTGTCTTGCCGCGTTGGCAAGCGCCTTTACCCTGCCGTGATACTTGAATCTGTTCCTGTCAAGCTTTACGGTTTTGATTCCGACCTGTATCGCCTGTTTTGCAATTTCATTTCCGACAATCTTTGCCGCTTCAATGTTTCCTGTTTTGTTCAGCCCGTTTCGCAGCGACTTGCCTCTTGTGCTTGCCGAGGCGAGTGTTACGCCTGCAACATCATCGATAATCTGCGCATATATATGTCGGTTTGAACGGAAAACACTCAGGCGGGGCCTGTCCGGCATACCGAGCAGTTTTTTGTGTACTCTCAGCTTTCTTCTAAGTCTTGCCTTTTTTATTCTGTCAATCTGCATAAGCAAATCTCAAAAAATCACAATCGTTAAATTTATGTCGTAGTGCTGACAAGAGCCTTGCCGACTTTTCTGCGAACATGCTCGTCAGCATATCGAACACCCTTGCCCTGATAAGGTTCGGGCGGCCTTACTTTTCTTACATTGGCGGCAAACTCTCCCAGCTCCTGTTTGTCGTATCCGGTTACGGCAAATTTCGCAGGCGTATCATTGCCTTTTGTTGCAGGCACATCTATCCGAACTTTCACGCTTTTCGGTATCTGCATCTCGACAGGATGGCTGAAGCCCACCACCAAAATCAGTTTTCCGCCCTGCTCTTTTACACTGTAACCGGTGCCGTAAATCTCCAGTTTCTTTTCATATCCCTTATTGACGCCGGTTACCATATTATTAATCAGGGCCCTTGTGGTTCCATGCAGTGCTTTTCCAGTCCGACTCTGGCTGGAAAGGCTTTCAATAACAATTTTTTGGCCGTCGAGTTTAACTTTTACCTCCGGCCTGCATTTCATTTCAAGAGCACCTTTGGGGCCGCTGACCTTAACTATCTGGTCGGAAACTTCGACTTTTACGCCGGCTGGTACTTCAATCGGTTTTTTACCTATTCTGCTCATCAGCTCACCGTACAAATTATTTCGCCGCCGAGATTTTCGGTTCGGCACTGTTTGTCCGTCATCACGCCTTTGCTCGTCGAGACAACGACAATTCCCATTCCGTTCATAACATAAGGCAAAGACTCGACAGAACTGTAAATTCTTCTTCCGGTTTTGCTTACTCTTTTAATTTCGGTTATTGCCGGCGTCCCGTCGGGTGCATATTTAAGCGTTATTCTCAGCACCCCCTGTCCTGTAGCATCATCAATCCTGTCGAAGTCGCCGATATAACCTTCATCTTTCAGCACTTGGGCAATGCCGCGGCAGACTTTCGAGGCTCTGACCGTAACATTTTCATGGCCGGTAGATTTGGCATTCCTTATTCTTGTAAGCATATCCGCTATCGGGTCACTGTGCATCTGACCAATCCTGTAAAAAATAATTCAAATTATTTATGTCCATTACCAGCTTGCCTTTTTCAGTCCCGGGATTTTGCCTTCGCCGGCAAGTTTTCTCAGACAGAGCCGGCAGATTTTGAACTTTCTGTAAACCGCATGGCTTCTGCCGCAGATTTCGCACCGGGTATAGCCCCTAGTTCTGAATTTAGGCTTTTTTTTGCTTT
>Ga0315275_10001035_pt1 | contig 23969 bp, 17 predicted proteins | sample YL17G03_0_MG_FD_205557 | JGI IMG/M metagenome (GOLD analysis project Ga0315275, IMG submission 205557) | Sediment microbial communities from Yellowstone Lake, YNP, Wyoming, USA - YL17G03_0 | ecosystem: Environmental > Aquatic > Freshwater > Lake > Sediment | place: USA: Wyoming | collected...
CGCGTAGCCGATCTGGAATTCCTCGAAGGCCTTGGTGTAGATGTAGTAGGAGATAGTCGTCGTCGTGCCCGCCGGCCCGCCCTGGGTCATGATCCTCGCCTGCTCGAATCCTCCCTGAAGGCCGCCGATGCAGCTCATCACGACGATGAAGAAGGTGGTGGGAGCGAGCTGGGGCCAGGTGACGTTGCGGAAGATCGCCCAGCGGCCGGCGCCGTCGAGCTGGGCAGCCTCGACCAGCTCGGTCGGGATGTTCGCCACCCCGGCCAGGTAGAGCAGCATGTTGTTGCCGCCGATGGCGATCCAGACTCCCATGATGATGAGGGCGTCGCGAGCGCCGAGCCCCCACTGCCCGGAGGCGAAGCGCACTTGCTCCGCCTCAATCCCCCACAGGTTCTTCGTCGAGAGCAGCCAGGTCGGGGCGCTGACACCGGCGCCGCCCAGGGCACGCACGATCTGGTTCGCGTGCACGAGATCGAGGCCCCGGTTGATCACCGCGTTGAAGGCGCCGAACTCCGGGTTGTAGAGCGCCTTCCACAGCAGCATCAGCGCCACCCCGGCAGTGAAGGTGGGCAGGTAGAAGAGCGTCCGATAGACCACGATGCCCCGGAGGCGCTGGCTCAGGACGATCGCAAGGAAGAGCGACCCAGCAATGGCGACGGGCAGCCCGAGCATGAGGTAGACGGTGTTGACCGAGTAGGTCCAGAACTGCGGGTCGTGCAGGAGGGCGCGGAAGTTTGCCGACCAGATCCACTGGAACGGGATGGTGCGGTGCAGGTGCCAGTTCGAGAAACTCACCACCAGTGAGAACAGCACCGGCCCGGCGGTGAAGGTAAGGAAGCCGAGCAGATTCGGCAGCAGGAACCCCATCGCCGCCCGGAACTCGTGTCTGCGGGCCTTCACTCCGGGCTCTCCCTGCCGGTCAGCCGGTAGTACTTGAGGCGGAGCATGGGGTCCATCTCCAGCGCCTTGGCGATCTCCTCGTTCACCAGACGGGCGGCGTCGCGCATGGCATCCGGGACCGGCTTCTGGTCGTTCTTCACCAGGTCGAGCTGCTTGTCTATGATGCGCCGGGCGGCCTGGCCGTTGACGAAGGGGCTCCAATCATCGGGCCGGCCGTACTTGACGACCTCGCGCCAGACCTCGTTGTAGTCCTCTTCGGGGTGCTCGGGGTTGTGGAGGAATTCCGGCGTGTAGTTGTAGCGCACGACGGCCGCCACGGCGTCTGCCTGCCGGTTGATGAGGTCGTTGTAGTCCTTTCCGGCTTCGTAGAGCAGGAAGTCAAGCGCTTGCTCGCGCCGCGGGCTGTGCTTGTTGATGACGGTGGCCCGGCCGTAGGCGCGGTAGATGGGCTGCTCCACATAGGGGATCTCGACAACGCCGAGGCGGAGGCCCTCGTACTCGCGCAAGGTGCATAGCCACCAGCGGCCGCCGAGGGCCATCGCTCCCTTGTCCGCCCCGAAGTAGGTGATCGTCCCCGACCCCCACCCGCCCTGGGTCGCCATAGTGGCTTCCGCCACCGGATTGGGCATCACCTCGTACTTGTACATGAGGTCGTGGACAAACTGCATGGACTGGGTCGCCTGCGGGCCGTCAATCACGCAGCGGGTGCCGTCCTCCGAGAAGATCCGCCCCCCGAAGAGCATGATGAACTGGGGCCACTGCCACCAGTCGCAGAAGAACCCGAACTGCTTGATGCGGCCGCTCGAATCGCGCAGGGTCAATCGCTTCGCCACCGCGAGGAACTGGTCCCAGGTCCACGGACCCTTCGGGTAAGGCTCCCCCGCCGCGTCGAAGAGCTTCTTGTTGAGCCAGATCGCGTCCACCGCAACGTTTGCCGGGAAGCCGTAGACGCGGCCCTCCCTCGTGCCCGTCGGGAGGATGGCGGGCCAGACTTCCTTCTGTATGTCGAGGCCGCGCTTCGCGAGTTCGTCGGTGATGTCCCAGGCGATGCCCGACCGGACGTAGGCGTCGAGGTCAGAGGGGCTGAAGGCGTCGAAGAGATCGGGGCCCACTCCAGCGAGCGACTGCAGCATCACTTTCTCGAGGCCGGCGGTGTTATCCCGGGGGTCGAGCCGGAGGTCGTACTTGGGGTGCAACTTGTTGAAGAGCGAGATCTGCCCGCGGCGCGCCGGGTTGTCGTCGCTGCACCAGACGAGTGGCATCTTGCCGGCGGGCGGCCGAGGCTCGATCTGCCAGGCGACGAGGGAGAGGAGCAGCAGCGCGCCGAGGGAGGCGGCGAAGAAGGCTCTCATTGCGTCCTAGCCGAGGATGGATGGCGCATCAGCATCCTCCGCCATTCCCGGTCCCCGCCGCCATCACCTGCGCCCCCTCAGCTCGACCTCTTCCGCGGATAGTACGGGCAGGCATCACCATCACAGGTCTCGTTCGAGGCGAAGAAACGGCACCGGCCCTCGAAGTGTTCTCCGGGCGGCTCGAACCCCAGCTTGGCGAGTTCGTCACTCGCCACCTCGATTGCGACATAGCTGCTCTTCTTGCAGCAGCGGCTGCCTCCGATCTCCGCCAGCCGCGCGATAAGGCGGGAGGAGAAAGCAAGGAGGCTCTCCCGCTGCTTGGTGGCGACCGGGGTCGAGCCAAGCAGGATGGCGTAGGCGGAGGCCGCGCTCTGCAAGGCGCCGCAGGTTCCGAGGAAGCCACAGGAGCCGCCGGGGATCTGGCGGCCGCGGTCTATCACCTCATCAATGATCTCGTCCGTGATCGGATGCCCGGCATTTCGCAGGCAGACGAGGAGAAGCTCGCCGATCAGCGCGTGATGCCAGACGCCGTGCACGGGGGTGCCCTCTCCCTGGCTGAGGAGTTCGTCGAGGGCCTCCGCCGGTTTGGTCCCGGTTACGCTGCGGGCGATGAGGGTGGCGAGGGTGGTGGCCATGTCGCCGCCGCTGCCGGCGCAGCAGGCGTCATCCGTGACCGCGTTGCGGAACTCCTGGTAGGAGATCCGGCGGATCTTGCGCCTGGCTCCGGGGCTTTCGGGCACTGCTGCGGTTCTCCGGCTGCCGCGCCCCGTAGGCAGGGGCGCACGGTCTTGCCTTATGGTAGCAGATGGCGGAGGGGGGCGACAATACGGAGTCGGTAGCTGGTCGCTGTTGGCGAGGGTGATCTTAGGCGCCGATGAACCCGCCGGAGGTGAGCGCCGCTTCGCTCCGCGCCCGAGGCGCACGGCCCTGTAGGGCGGGCATGTCGTCCCCCGTAGCCTCGGCGAAGGGGGAAGCGGAAGGGAGCGGAGCCGATGGGAAGCTCATGCAATCTCGAGCCCGGCAGGAGCTTGCTCCCGCCCCACGAAGAGGGCGAGGGAAGGGGGTGACCGAGGTGTGTAGCGGATTCCTGGGTCGCGTGACGCGGCACCCACGGAGGAGTGCGGCTCTCACCGCGTCCCTGCTTCTCCTTGGCTGTGCCTACGGACCGGCCAACGGCGACGGTGTGTTGCTGCTCCCGTCAGAGCTCCTTGGCGCTTTCACTGAGCAAAGCCAATTGGCCGTGATCGAGGTGAATCGAGACCGAACCTGCCGCGTGGATCTCTTCGTCTCCTTGCTCGACACCTCCGGCAGGTCGCACGAGGTCCACTTTGCACTTCCGCTGCAGACGCTTCCAAAGCACCTTCAGGCGCAAGAGGTGGCAGCAAGCCAGTTCCGAGAGGACCGACTCCGGCCGCTGGACGGTGTATTCTGGGCGGAGCAGAAGGCAGGGGAGCAGGCAGCGATCGACCGCTTGACGGCCGGGGTGGCCGGCGCGGTGGTGGCGGGCCCCCTCTCGCTTGTGCTCGAAGGGGGCTACGTGTTCAGCGCCATGATGTCGGGCACGAAGCGGGCCGCAGGTGCCCTGCCCGGTGCCGCGATCGGCCCAGCGATGACCGCCGAGACTGATCACAGCAAGATCGAGGTATATCCCGCCCTGCGTGCTGAGGACCTCGCGCGACTAGCGGGCCTTGACGATGTCCCGCCGACGGTGCGCGAGGCCCTCAAGTCCTACGTTGGCCGCCCCTTCGCTCTGATGCGTCTGCGGACAATCCCCTCTCTGAGATCGTCGCCTGCTGAGCGCAGCCTGAAGGAACGAGGCATAGTGTTCACCTTCGACCAGGGAATGCTCCGGAACGGCAACGGCTATAGCTACGACTTCCCCCTTGGGACAGGGCAAGGTTGGGCGAATCCCATACCGGCGACCGCTATCTACGTCACGGCGGACGATGACCTTAACGTCAGGTCTCTGTTCCCGAAGACCGAGGAGGATCTCGCTGGCGCCGCGGCAGGCGCTGATCGTCAGGTGCACATGGCGAGCTACTACGGTCAGAACCTGAGCCAGGATGTGAGGGTCGAGCTCCTGCCGTCAGGCAAGTCCGACTGCGTTGCCAAGCGTGACGCGCGAAGGCGCGGAGTTGTCGTCGGGTACGTAGCGTTCCCTGTGCTCGGCGCTCTGGCCTGGTTGCTGGGCTTCCGGCTCACTGCGTGGCGCGGCCAGCGCGGGGGAGAGCAGAGCTTCTGGCGGCTTGCGCTGCTGACGCACCTCCGCCTCTGGTTCCCGCTGCTGGCGTTCTTCGCCGGCCTGGCCGGCCTCCTCTACATGCAGTCACTGCAGGCCTCCTGGCCGTCGCCAGAGCGGCCAGGTTTCCCGACGATCTTCGTCCTGCTCACCGTTCTTGCCGCCGCGGCATGGCGGTTGGCCGGCAAGTACCCCCTTCCGGATGCGACCGGTGGAGTCGGGCTAGTTGGGCCCATCGCAGCGTCCGGAATAGCGTACTTCATCCTTCGGCTGGTGGTGGGCAGCATGATCTACTGAGACGCAGCGCCTCCTCTACTCGCAGCACCTCACACCCCACCTCCGCACGCCATCGGTGGATCAGCGCCCGATAGAGAGACACCAACTCTCCTGTCTCGCCCCCGCCGCCGGGGAATGGGAAGCGGGGCAGCGCTCTTCGGAGGCTGGGCGCTCCGCCTTCCGCCGGCACTATCATCGATCCACCAGCTGCTCAACGGCACGCTGTGGGCAATTCATTCGCCTGCCACTATGCGGTAACGCGTCAGATCCTGGGAGAGATCAACAGTCGTAAACCCTCCCGGCGTGAACGGCAGCCTCCAGAACGGTGCCCAATAGCGATCGGCCTCCCGTCCGGCCCGAACCACAAACGGCGTGTCAATCTCCCTCCCCGATTCCCAGCTCAGGCACGCAGCGGCCGCAAGGACGACCTGCCCCAGTGTCGGAGACTTGTGTTTGGCACTCTCTGTCTGAACCTTCGCCGCGTTCGTGGCAACCACCCTCGACCGCTTCACCGAAGGAAAATCGGGAAACACGACCCGTATCTCCCACTCCGCCGCCCGTGCGCCTTGACTAGCTCCCTTTGCCCCAAGACCATCGAATGCCCAGATGAGTACTGTCAGTTCTCCCCGGCGGGAGTACTGGTGTTGCACGAGGACGTCACCTGCGAAGATGTCGTAGGCCGCAGCCTTGGAGAGAGCGATCACAGTTGGGTCCCAGGGCTCCATGTCGTGGGGGGATCTCTTCTGCCACCCATCCAGCGAAGCGCATTTACTCGGCACCGGCGCCGCGACCAGGAGCAGACATACAGCCGCGGCCAGCGAGGAGAGCTTGATGAGAAGTGTCATTCGCGGCGTGAACCAGACACTCACCCAAGAGCGGGGCGGCTTCGCAGTGGGAAGCACCATGGTGGCATTCCTCCAATCTCGCGCTTGCGGATCGGCGTCCGCAACACTCTTTCGACTGCAGTGAAAGCCGTTTCGTTCCGCGAGCGTGAACCCGCAGTGGGCTCACCACCCGCGCATTCTACCCCCGCCGCCGGGGAATGGGAAGCTACGGACAGTCACCTATCCATCCTCTTGCGCGGACTGGCCGTTGCCCACCTCCCCGCCTCCGCACGCCATCGGTAGATCGGCGCCCGATAGAGAGACACCATTTCTCCTGTCTCGCCGCCGCCGCGGCACAGGGCCGTCCCCTAGCCGGCTTGCCGCGAGCAACCTCGATGATAGCACCCGCCCGCGGGACGTCAAGAGCCCCTCGTAGCTGTTCACCCTTGGCGGGGGTGATCTTAGGCGCCGATGGACCCTTCGGCTTCCCCCTTCGCCAAGGTCGCCAGAGGCGACTGAAGCTACGGGGGACGAGCCGCTCCCTTCGACTGCGCTCGGGGGTGAACAGGGCAAGCGGAGGGGCTCCCCTATGCATCCTCTCGCCGTGTGCTAGGGGTCACGGCGGGTCGGTAGTGGGTCAGTTTGGAGGCGCGGGGGGCTTGACAGGGGGCCATTGCGTGATAGAGTAAAAAGGACATATCCATATATCATAATAACTGTTCACTTGGGACCTGCTGTACCCGTTGACTGATGTCGGGCGATTGCCGCTCAGTCGAAGCCAGAGAACGGACGCGGGCGCGAAAAAAAGGAGGTGAGCGCACAGAATCCGGCGTGCATGTCTCACCGGTCGGGTCGTCTCGCGCGAAGCGATCTCAAGGGAGGAAACGATCTGATGAGCAGAGGACGGAACGGTTTCACCCTGATTGAGCTGCTGGTTGTCATTGCCATCATAGGCATACTGGCAGCAATGGTGTTCCCGGTGTTTGCGCGTGCTCGCGAATCGGCGCGCAAGGCGGTGTGTCTGAGCAATGTGAAGAACATCGCCCTGGCTGTTCAGATGTATCTGGCGGACAACAACGACACGCTCCCGCCAAAGGAGCACCGCCAGGAGGTGCTCGACTTCTTCGGGTGCGTCGAAGGCGCTACCTATGGGAATCCGTATCTGCGGTGGCCCCTCATCATGGACGAGTACGTTAAGAACCGGGACGTTTTCACGTGTCCGAGCGCCAAGCTTCTCGGCGGGGTGTGCGCTATCAACCCCGGACCGGACTGGTTCCAGAACATGTACGCGAATGAGGCGGTGTGGCGAGAGGATACCTCTGACTCGGCGGTGGCCGGTCTTTGCGTATTCGACGGCTGGTGGCCGCCGGGCTGGGGCGGGGCGATTACGGACTCGTTCCAGCAAGGGCCGGTCTTCTTCCTGTTCGACCCTGAAGGGGCCAAGGCGACGGAGAAGGCCTTCAGTTTGAGCATCGGGTTCAACGGAAGCCACATAGAGCTCGCCGGCCACTATGGCCTGAAGCTTTCTGCAGTGCAGGATGCCGCCAATTTCGTCATCGCTGGTGATGATGCTGGCTTCAAGGCGCAGCACGACTACATGTGCCTTGAGACGTTGGCCTGGCCGGAGATCTGCGCAGTGAACTGCTCGGGTGGCTGCGGATGGATGGACTGGGAGGCGTGCGCTGAGGACGCGGGCCAGTGTAAGGACCTCTACGCGCCCGCCGGTGGGGCGTTCCTGAGAGACCGATCTCTGCTGAAACCCTACACCCGTCACCTTGGCGGCAGCAACATCGGCTTCCTGGACGGACATGCCGCCTGGTGGAACGCGGAGAAGCTGGTCGCCGAGTGGGTTGACCGGGCCAGGGAAGGTGATGAAGAGGCTGGTGGCCCGTTGGGGCTTTTCAGCGAGGGCCCTGCAACATTCAACGCCTCCGGCATGTGGGACCGGGCTGAGTGCGGGGTCGAGGACGTACCGGTTCTCTTCTGAGCAGGCATGGACTTCTGATCGCAATCACGTGACTGCGGCGGAGCGCCGGAACTCGGCGCTCCGCTCCCGCGCAGGAGGCCTCGGCCGTTCCCCGACGAAGGAGCGGGGGGAGCGGGGCGGCCTCCAGCGCCCGGCGCGAGGCGGGGATCCACGATGAGGGAGTACTCCTTGGGTTCGGCAGAGGACATGTCCACGACCGGTCCCCGGCAAGCTCCTCCGCAGGGAGGGGTAACCTGGCGCGCCGCCGCCATCTCGCTCGCCGTCATCCTCATCAGTGCCCCCGCGATGTTCTACGGCGAGGTGGTCTGGTCCAAGGGTGTCTGGTCGAGCGGCGTGCCGGCGAGCTGGCCGCTGGCGGTGTTGTTCCTGCTGGGCGCGGCGGGGAGCGTCCCGGTTCTGCGCCGCTTTGCGCTGACCCGCAGGGAGCTGCTGACGGTCTACTGCGTGGTCCTTGTTGCCACGCCTCTGCTGAGCATCAACGTCATCTTCTGGGCGCTCTCGCAGCCCATCAGCTACTACTACTTCGCCCAAGCGTTCCCTCAGTGGGAAGGAACCTTCGTCAGGCACATCCCGACCTGGTTCAGTCCCTCCTCCGCATCGGCTGTCGAAGGCTACTTCTGGGGTCGGGCATCTGTGCCGTGGTCGGAATGGCTCCTCCCTCTGGCGGCCTGGTCGTCATTCCTGTCTGCGCTGTTCGTGGCGAACTTGTGCCTTCTCTCACTGGTGCAGCGGCAGTGGATCGCGCATGAGCGCCTGACGTTCCCGCTTGCCCAGATCCCGCTGGAAACCATCGAGTCGGTGGGAGAAAAGGGCGCCGGCCGTCTCAACAGGTCGCGCACGTTCTGGCTTGGGCTGGCCGTCGCCTTTCTCGTGACCCTGGGCAGCTCCCTCTCGCAGCGGATCCCGGGCTTGCCCGCCTTGCCCCTCTCAGTGCGCGTGATGGACTCGCAGCCGGTTGGCCCCATGTCTGCCTTCGGCCAGGTTGACATGGACCTCCATCCGTGGCTGCTTGCGATAGCATATCTGGTCCCAAAGGAGCTGTCGTTCTCCGTCTGGCTGCTGTGGCTTGTCCGCATCGGGCTCACCGCACTCGCGATCGCCACCGGCGCGGAGCCCGGCTCTGCCCAGGACTGGTGGAGATTCAGCTTCCCGGCGCCCTACAACCAGGCGACCGGAGCGGTGCTAGCTCTTTCCGGGTTGGCTCTCTGGGGGGCTCGGAAGCACTTGGTGCAGGCCTTCCTAACGGCGCTGGGCGCAAGGCGGGACCGTGCGGAGTCCGTGGAGCCGCTGGGCTATCGCTGGGCGTTCGTCGGGTTCGGCGTCTGCTTCGCCTGGCTTGTCTGCTTTTTCCGGTTGGCCGGGTGCCGACCGGCGTTCGCAGTGGCCTTCCCGACCGTCATCATCGGCGCATATCTTGCCTATGCTCGCCTTCAGGCCGAGGCCGCGCTCGATACAGGCTTCTGGTGGTTCAACGACATCATGCTGATGCCTGTGGGCGCGGCACGCTATCTGCCGCAGGAGATCATCTCGCTCTACACCGCGGGCTGGGTGAGCGCCCCGATGCCCAGCATCGTGCTCAGCACTTGCTCCATCAACGCGCTAACCTCGTTCAAGATCGCGGACGCCGCAGGCGTGAGCCTGCGGCCATTCACCCGTCTCCTGCTGGGCGGCCTCTTCGTTGCTCTGGTGGTGGGGGTGTTTGTCACCCTGACAGGCACATATCGGTTCGGGTTCATTGCAATGAAAGGCAGCACGGGCAATAGCCTCGTAGCTGATGTCCTCCGCGTCTACGGACACGACATATACAACGACATCGCGTTGAACTACGACGCCGATCCGAGCCCCGAAGGCGTGTTCTGGATAGGCATCGGCGGGATTGTGTGCATCTTACTCGGGCTGATGCGCCTGCGGTTCCTGTGGTGGCCGCTACATCCCGTCGGCTACATACTGTCGAACAGTCTTCCCATTGCGTACGGCCTTTTCCCTTTCCTCATCGTCTGGGTGGTGAAGGCCGTGGTGACGCGGTACGGCGGACTGCGGTTGTACCGATCGACGCTGCCGCTTGCTACCGGCTTGGTCGTTGGAGACATACTGAACACGACCATCTGGAACATGGTGGCACTCGTCTCGAAGGGGCACGTCTGATCGGCTGGGGGGCGACATCAAATAGATGGTTGAGGAGTCCTATCACGTGATCCGACTGGGGCCAGCGCCGACAGACGGCACTGCTCAGGGAGGTGGAAGTCCGATGAGTCAGAGCGAGACGCAGAAAGTCCAGATGGCGGGTCTGAGGCATCTGCTGCCAGACCGATGGTGGGAGCAGGCCGCCGGCCTGTACCTATGCACCTTCAAGCCCGGCCGCGGGTATGCGCACGTGCTGTCGCTCGACCCGGAGAAGGTGGCGGAGGAAATGGCCGGGATCCGCGCGCAGGGGTTTCAGGCCGTCGAGATCTTCGCCCCTGCGGAGGGCCGCTTCGGCTACGCGGGCCTGGACATGACTGATCCCTATTCCGTAGATCGGGAACTGGGGACGATGGAGGACTCCCGGCGCTTCGTGCGACTGGCACACGGCAACGGCATCGCCGTGGTCATCTTCCTCAACGTCGGCTATTTCAGTATCGAGGCGCCCGCCTGGCTGGAGGCCTGCACGGACAGGAAGGCGGGACGGGACACTGAGAAGGTGCGATGGTTCTCGTGGGCAGACAGCCCGGAGGCCCCGCCGCCGGCCGTGCCCGAGGACCGCGCCTTCTCTGCCGGGGTGATCCCACCCGGGACCGCCGATGCCCCGAAGACTTGGGGGTGGCAGCGAAGTGATGCGGCCGGCTGCTACTACTGGGCGAGGTGGCAGGCGAAGGACGCGGATGGCAACTGGGTCGGCCTCCCGCAAACTGACTGGGGTTCCGAGGAGTGGCCGCGAGAAGCGGAGCGGATCATCCGTTTCTGGATGGAGACGGGGATCGACGGGATCATCGTGGATGCTCCATGCTGCTACTCGCGACTCACTTGGGAGGCGAACAACAGGTACATCACAGATGTGATCTCAGACTACGGGAACACGTATATCCAAGCAGAGGGCTGCGGCGAAGTGGCATGGATCACGGAAGGCGGGTACAACTGCTTGCAGGACTACCGCCTTGGGGAGCGTCTGGCCGAAGCCATCCGAACCGGTGATCCGAGGCCGATCGAGGAGTCGCTGAGGGCCTACCGGGATCTGGTGGTCGACTCAGGTGGCGTCCTCTACACGAAGGTGCACGGAGTCGAAGCTCGCGAGCAGCGGCGGCTGCACGCAGCGGCAGTCGCGAGCATCGGCGATACGCTCGTCTACGGCACACGCGACATGCCCGGCCCGGACGAGGAGGAGCAGTGGCTGCTGCGCACGAGGTTCGTGCATCCGGCATTCCACCACTCGGCCAGCCGTCGCCGATTGCCCACGAACGCGGACAGCACTCACTACGCGTTCCTCAAGACCGCGCGGGATGGGTCAGAACGGGTGCTGGTCGTGCTCAACTTCAGCGGCTCTGCCCATACGGTCGAGGTGGACCTGAGCAGCGTGGATGCGGCCGGGCTGGTTGACCTGAGAACGGGCGAGCGGTTTGATCGCTCGCCGGCTTTTCGCGTCCCTCTGCGAGCCTATGGCTATGCCTTCTTCCAGGCATTGCCCTGAGCGCAGCCGAAGGGTGCTGCCCCCCCCCACCGGCGCCAATAGCTCCCTTCAGGCAGAGATGGGCCCGCTCGCCGCGGCCAGCATCCGCGCGGATCAACCGACCGGCGATAGGCAGCAGAACCTCCCGGCAATAGCCAGACACGAACCCGGTCGGAGAGCGACCCTCGCCCGTAGGTGCTGACTACCGGGCAACCCCGACGATTCTGGTCTCGCGAAAGCCGGCGAGGCCGCGTTCGACCAGATAGCCGGCACCGCCGCGGTCGAGTCTGCTGTTGCTGGCGTGCAGGACTTCCTTGCCGTCCAGGTGGGCGATGAGCGCGGTTCCTTTCACGGTCAGAGAAAGGTCGTGCAGTTCGCCCACCTGCCAGGCGCATGGCATCTCCGCCAGCGTTGTCTCCCCGTAGTAGTTGAGCACCAGCTTGAGCGCATCGCGGGTCTTCACCAGAGCGACGAACCGCTGGAGGCCCTGGTACCGGGCGATGAGGCCGCCGGCGTCGGCGAGCGCGATGGTGAAGCGGCTGGAGATGGTGTAGTCGCGCCAGTCATCGGTCCCGGTCACGACCACGCCCCTCCCCTCGTCCTTCCCGAAGTAGGTCATAGGCTGGGCGTCCTGGGAGAACCGGCCTCTGACGCGGTCGGCGTCCACCACCCAGCCGAGGACCGCTCCCTCCTTGTGGCGAGGAAGCTCGTCCGGGATGTTGATGTCGGGCGAGCCAGCGAAGGCGATCCTGTCCACGTGCAGGCGTCCCGCAGCGCCCGGGCCGCCAACGATCTCGATGCCAAGGTCCTGGACGGGGAAGCCGCGCTCCCCCGGCACATCAACGGCCAGACTGATAGCTCCGCCTTCGACAAGATCCACCGGCTCGCCAGCAACCAGCTCAGTGCCCGTCGAGACGGGGCCGTCGCCCCCGGTGAAGCAGCGCACGAAGAGCCGCGCGCGGGCTGGCCCTGCCACCTCTGCCACAGTCCCGGCCAGGGTCACGGTCTGACCCGGGTACAGCTTGGGGGTTCCCAGGATCGCATAGTGGGATCCGCGTGGCTCCGCGTAGACCGGCGTCGAAACACGCAGCGGGTGATTGGGAGCGACCTCCCGATAGGAGATCTCCAGCAGGCGAGTGCCGTTGGGCCCTTCGGTGTTGCCCACCGCTCCGGTGCCGGGCATGCCCTGGTCGGTTTTCTCGACCATGTACCCGTGCTGGCTGCCCGGCATACTGAAGTGATGCCAGGCGCCGCCCTTGGGCGCCTGCTGCGCGGCCCAGCCCATGGTCTTCCTACCGACGCGGGCGATCCGCAGCGCCTCCTGCAGGCAGTCGGAGGTGAGACGGGCGCCCTCCGCGGTCGGCAGCAGCATGCGGTCGGCGAATGGAGACTGGAAGTCGTAGTCCCGGTTGATGCCTGCCAGGCCGACCACCAGTCCCATCACGCTGCCGACATTGGCGGCATTGCAGTCGGTATCCCAGCCGGCAGTGTTGATGATCGCCTGAGCCTTGCGAAAGTCATCGGGGGCATAGCTCCACGCCATCACCATGATGGCGTGGTTGGGGATCATATGGCAGGACCCGCCGTACTTGTCGTAGCCGTACTTCTCGGCGATGCGGGCGTAGGTCTTGTGCCAATCTCTGTCCTGCGCCGCCCAGCCGCGCACATCTCTGTGGATCTGGGCGATGAGGCTGTCGCTGGGGATGACGCTGACGCCGATGTCCAGCAGCTTGGCCATGTCCTTCTCGACGAAGGCGGCCGAAACCATTGCGGCCACCACCTTGGCGCCGTTCACAGCTTCCCCGTCATGGGAGACGCGCCCCGCCCGCTCGGCCAGCCGCGCCGCCAACTTGGGATCGCCGGGCGCGACCATTCCGAAGGCATCTATGAATATCTGCGCGCCGATCTGCTCGGCGATGATGGGACCGTTGAGCTCCATGCTGCCGCTTCGAGGAGATGGGACGCCTTGCTTGAGACGGAGGTAGGCGGTGTGCTCGGTGGAGACACCCAGCCCTCCCCACCAGAGGATCGTCTTACCTTCGATCAAGTAGTTCAGCCAGGTCTTGCCGAAGAAGTCCTCCGGCGTGTCGGCGTACTGCCCGGAATCCTCCAGCGCGCGGATGAAGGTGAAGGTGCCGGTGATGTCATCATCGGTGACAACCAGGGGAACGCCCCGGTCATCGGCGACGTAGCGGTCCACCAGCCCCCAGTGGGCAACAAGGTCGTTCTTGCGCCATCCTTCGAATGGGCGCCCCATGTAGACACCGATCACCTTGCCCAGCACCCCAGCGTAGACCAGCTCTTCGTAGTTGGCGACTTCGGACATGCTATGACCTCCGATGTATGGTAGTGAGGCGGCTCACGCCGCCGACATTCATCCGGCCAGGCAGGGCGCATTGCTATGCGCTCCTGCGAGTTCCCAGGGGTGCCTCGCCTCTATCACGAAGCCCTATCGCCGTACACGGCCTCGTGGAAGCGGGCCGCTCTCGCCTCGATGTCTATGCCGTAGACCCGCTTGTTCGCCGCAATGGTATCGGCCACCCAGTCGCTGGGAAAAGCGCCCGCGCCGTGCAGGGCGCCCACGATGGCGCCGGCGACGCTCCCGGTGCAGTCAACGTCACGCAAGCGCGAGAAGCTCCCATCCTCGCCAAGATCGCGATCATTGGCTGCTATGACGATAGTCCTGATGGGATCGCCATCGGTGTAGTGGATGGCCGCCAATGGGACCCCCAGCACGTCAACGGGATCGTAGGGATGAAGATGCGCCACCGCGCGTGCCAGCGCGTCTACCAACGACTGCTCGCTCGCCGCCGTCTCGGCGATCCGAAGGAGTTCAGCGAGACGGTCAACCATGACTCGCCCCAGTCCCCCTGGGCGGGTCAGGCGGAGCGGGTCCGTGTCGAGTCCAACACGCACCAGCTCTCTGCCGCTGACGCCGCCGCCCAAAGCCGCGCTCACCATCGCCGCCATCATCGCGGTTGCGTCCAGCGCATAGCCGATGTCAATGAAGTTCAGATCGATCGCCTTCAGGTAGGCATTCTCCGGTTCTCCGGCATAGAGCAGTCCTGCGAAGGCCAGCGAGATGAGGCCCATCAGTATGGGGAAACGATTGGCGTGCGCGTCCGGAGCGGACTCCTGGACTCCTGGCGGGAAGTCGCGCATGCCCAGGTGAACACAGGCTTGCTCCAATCCCCAGCGATAGTGCTTCTCGGCCAGGTCCTGGTACTCAGGCCGGAGAGCTGTCCGGTTTCGGTACCGCTCTATGTACTCCATCGCGAGTAGCTGGGAGTTGGCGAATCCCCCATTGCGAACCACGCAGTCCACGAAGCAATGGTTGTTGCGCGTGTCGTCGGTCCCCGTACCGCGGGGAGCAGCGGCGAGCCAGATGCCAAGCGGATGCGTGCCGTGGTCCTCCGGGTAAGGCAGGAATTGCTCGACCCAGCTTCCGCCGGTCAGCTCGCGGATTCGCTCAGCTGACTTGAACTCAACTGCTCCGCCGAAGGCGTCCCCGATGGCGTTCCCAAGCATACAACCGAGGATCCCGGAATAGCTGTTTGTTGGCACGTCCCTTCCTCTCTTTCGCGTCTGTTGGGCACGACGCCGCTCTTACTACGCCAGATGATTCTCGGATCCCTAGAACTGCCCTTTGGTGATGAGCCCGATAAGGTTCCACAGTGAGCTGTTCAGCACATCGCCCATGATCAGTCCGACGGCGAGCGGTATCGTGGCCCGGTACAACCGCAATCCGCCGTACCGAGTCACCAGCACCTTCACGATCCAGGCGATGAAGAACGGGAATACGCCCACCCGCTGGGGAAGGCTGTTCGCGAGCAGGTAGCCTACCGGGTGGAACGGCCACCACAGGAAGCGCAGCCGCATCAGCCCGAAGAAGACGAACAGGGCGGCGCCGGCGGCCATGTACATGACCCCTCCGATGTTCCTGTCTGCCTTGCTCGTAATGTCGTAGAACGTCATACTGCCGGCGTCCCTCACTGCCCACGCGGTCCAAGTCTCGCCCTTACCGGCGGCAGTGGTCAGATAGCCGTAGTGGTAGGAGGCGGTCAAGGTGAGGACCATTCCCAGTCCGAGCGCGATGACGAAGGCGCCGAATAGCAGGTAGGTGAGCCGCCGTGGGCTTGCGCCGGTCGCATCGGCGATCTTGAACGAGGTGAGTGTGTTCAGCGTACAGGAGCTGAACACCTTGGTGGGGAGAGAACCGCCCGCCCAGTTCAGCGTGTAGATGGTGAGGACTTCCGCCGGCAGCAGGTTGCGCATGCCGACGACCACTGCCGCGATGTCGTTGAACCACCAGAAGAACGGATCGAATGGGGCCTCCGCCTGCAGCCGGGCGTAGGCCAGGTATACCCCCAACAGCAGCGCGATATAGGCCAGCCCGATCATCGGCCGGCAGCCCGAGAGGACCAGGAAAGCGACCATCCAGGCTGTGCACGCGACCAGACCGATGAGCGCCCAGCGGTAGGTCAGTGGCTCGTCCTGGTCGCCCCCCACGCGGCGGCTGAAAGCGATCCGCAGCCCTCGTGCCAGATGCCTGCGGGCGATCCACAAGGCCCATATGGCCAGCCCCACCACCGCCCCTGTCGCCTGGCTGAACGGCGCCGGGAAGCCGTCGTAGCTCCACCACTGGTCGGCCGGCATCGGCTCGCCGCCGTAGGCGATCGTCAGCGCGCTGAGCCCGATGCGAACCAGCCACAGGAGCCAGACGGTGAACAGCAGATCCTTCGGGACCATGTAAGCGAGCGAGATCAGCCAGGGGAAGAGCCAAAGCTCGACCTGACCCAGCGCAGCAACCGGCCCCACCGGCTGATTGGCGATCAGCGTGATCTGCATCGGCATCCGCGGCACGGATGGCATTCGCTGGGAGAGTTCGCTCAGGAATCCGATGGCGGCGGCGACGATGAGCCCTGCCCAGAAGACCCTGTTGGTTGGCAGACGAGCGAATCCGTCGCCGCCGGAGGTCTCGCCAACAGCCTGAAGGGGAATCTGCGCCAGGGGAAACGTCAGTCGCTCGTGCTGGATCCACTGCTTCTGCAGTAAGACGAGGAAGCAGGCGTTCGCCAGGTAGAGGCAGATGATGAAGGATGACCAGGCGGCCAGCGGGAGGGCCCACTCCGCCCACGGCACCGAGGACGGGCCCACGAAGTAGCTCTCGACCGCGTCGAATGACGAGGGACCCCACCAGCGCGGAATCAGCTTGAGGAAGGTCGGCTCCCAAAGCGGCTGGGAGCGGCCCAGGTAGTAGTAGCTGGGTATCTGAGAGAGCAGGTAGAAGATCAGGTAGACCCCGGACAGCGGCGCCACCACGAGGACGACCGAGTAGACCGTGAGCAGCTCCGTCCGGGTGAGGCGCAGTCGCCGAAAGGCCGGGATGATGCTGAGGGCGGCCAGCAGCCAGACCACCAGCAGCGGCCAGGGCGCAGGCGGCGTGGCCGCCGGTAGCTCCCCTCCCCGGAAGTAGGCGCTCGGCCTGAACCACACCACTTCGCTGTAGAAGATGACCGGCGCGGTGACTGCAACTACGAGCAGTGAGATGAACGCGGCGCGCCGGGTCACTCCGCCCGGCGGAGGACGCCGTGCCGCATCCGCTGTGGCAGAGTCTGTTGTGGGTTCCGTAGAGGTCATGCCGCGCTTGGGCAACGCGTGCCGGATAGAGGGAGCCGGCCAGTGCCCGGCGGACATGATTCGCCCGGCCCCAGGAAGCTTACTGCACGGCGGAGCGCCGAGTTCCGGCGCTCCGCCGCGGTTACATCCTCTATCCGCGCTTCCAGCGTTGGCTAGAAGAGCGTTGGCAGGGTCCCGCTATACCAGTCCTTCCAGCACGTGCAAGAAACCGGGCTGTCGAAAGAGGCTGGACCCGCCATCGCGATTCCCAGCGGCTTGCTCGACCCGCCCTTGGCCTCCTCGGCATAGGCGGAGACGAGCTTCTCGGAATTCCACCAAGAGGCGTGCCCGTCCAGGAAGCCCAGGTTCACTCCGCCCAGGTGGCGGGAGTAGGGCTTGCGGAGGTTCGGGTCAGTCAGGAACGATCCGTTGCTGGGTGCAAATAGGAAGACCCCGGGGCAGTTGCCGGACGTCTCCGGGCACGTCTCCCAATCCGTCTCGCTGCAGAACGCTGGCGTGGCGCATCCCAGCCCGCAGATGTCCGGATAGGCCGCGTTCCCCAGGTTCATGTAATCGCCATTCGCCTTCCATCCGGAATCCGCCGCGATGACGAACTTGACCGGGTCTTGGACCGACGCGAGCTTCAGGTCCCAGTTGGGGTTCCACGCGACCCCGCCGTTGCACCCGACGCTCTGACGAAAGACCTTGTCTTTCGCCTGCTGTTGGTAGGGGTTATTGCTCGGTCCCTGCACGAACGAGTCCGTGACCGAGCCGCCCCACCCGGGCGGCCAGAAGGCGTTGTCCATGATACAGAGGGCGCCGTCGAACATGTCGCTCCCTGATTCAACGTCTGACCGCACGGCCTCGATATTGGCCTGGAGTGCCGCAAACCAGTCTCCGCCCGGGCTGATTGCGCCCGGCAGGCCCTCTATCTTCGAACTCGGGCAACGCCACACATCCCGGTTCTTCACGTACTCGTCCAGGATCACAGGCCAGCGCAGATAGGGGTTCGCATAGTGGGCGCCCTCCGCGCAGGTCATAAACTCGATGACCTCCTGTCGGTGCTCAGTCGGCGGCAACGTGTCGTTATTGTCCCCCAGGTACATCTGAATGGCCAGGGCGATGTTCTTCACGTTCGAGAGACACACCGCCTTGCGCGCCGATTCGCGCGCCCTCGCGAACACAGGGAACACCATTGCTGCCAGGATGCCGATGATGGCAATCACCACCAGCAGCTCGATCAGTGTGAAGCCTCTTCGTCTCGATGCAACCATCCCGGTTCCGCCTCCTTCTGGAATAGAGATCAGTAAAGTGTCCTGCCGACAACTGCTTCGGTCTTCCTCACCTCCTGTCGCTCACCGGTATTGCCCAGATCCGTCGGGTCCCGTGACGGCAAGAGACACTTCTCCTCATAGTTGCACTATACCGTCCGCATCCTCTGGGAGGAATACACGATTCTCTTGACTAGTTGCATTATCCTGCTGTAGCCTGATGGCGAGGATCCCGGCAGAGGAACGAGGCTTCCCTGTCCTGGATGCCCTGAGGGTGATGCGAGAAAGGACCGAACAGGCAAACCGCTTAGTAGCCGTTCCCCGCGACCAGGAGGACGGGCAACCGCTGGAAGTGACCGGGCTCGGCGTACTCTGGGTCCGCCACCTTGGGTTCACTATTGACCGGCCCCATGGGCTGGGCGAGTACTTGCTGCTGCGCTTCTACACTCCAATGCTGGTGCGCACTGCGGCTGGGCTGGTGCACGGTGAGCCTGGCGACTGCCTCCTCTACGAACCGGCATTCCCTCAGTGGTTCACCGGTCGCGGGGTGGGCTACATTGACGACTGGGCGCATATCAGAGGCCGGGCGATGCCTGAGCTTGTCGCTCGTTACCGGGTGCCGGTCAATGCGCTCTTCCGGCCCCGCGAAGTTGACTTTTTCTCGCCTATCCTCGAGGCGATCAACCGCGAGCTGTATCGAAGAGAACTGTTCTGGGAGAACTCCGTCCAGATGCTGGTAGAGTCGTTGTTGATGAGGCTCGGCCGGCTGGCGAACGAGCAAGCACGCTTCGACCTTAGGCCGGCCGACCTGGCCAGGGCGGAGGTGTTCCGCAACGTCCGCATGCAGGTTCACGAGCGGCTGGAGGAGCGTTGGACAGTGGCGAGGATGGCCGAGCTGGCCCATGTGAGCGCCTCTCGCTTCGCCGTACTCTACAAGAAGCTCTTCGGCGTCAGCCCCGTCGAGGATCTCATAGACGCTCGCCTAGCGAGAGCACGCGCTTTGCTGACGAATGCGGGCCTGTCCGTTGGCGAGGTGGCCACTCAGACAGGCTTCACTAGTCTCTGCTACTTCAGCCGCCTTTTCCACCGCCGGGTAGGTACCACCCCGAGGGACTACCATCGTCTCGGCTTTGCGCGCGAGGGCAATAGTGAGAGGCAATGACAGACCTCCAGAGTGGGCCAGTGTGTGGCCGGTGGTGGCGTACGTCGTCTCTTGGCTGCAGCAAGCAAGCGGATCGCGGCTCAGGTTGGGGCTGGGTCAGCCGCATAAGGTCAGGAGGAACCGGTTTGATGTTACGACCAATGGGAGATCACATTGTGGTGAAGCCGGGTGAGCCAAGGTGGCGATCACGGGCATGTCTGCCTAGAGGCTGTTTCATAACCTCCAAAGCAGGTTATGAAACAGCGTAGCCAGGGCGACAGGAGTCGGCAGGCGCATTTCATGCCAGCGTGGGTCGCGCCCGTCCACCCGATTTGAGGTTATGAAATGCGCTCTGGGCGAAATCCACTGTCGCTGCTCTTCTGCATCCTCTGTGCATCCCAGACCAGGGGTCTCCGCGAATGCACAGAACATGATGAGACGGGCTATGTGGCTGCTCCCGGACGCAGATGAGTTCTCGGACAGCGCAAGCAAGTTGTGGACTGGAGAAGAACGTGAAGCCGAAGGTGATCCTCGACCCGCACTTCCGCCGACTGGACCGGATCTTCTCGGAGGAGGACCTGGATCGTATGCGCTCCATCGCGGAGGTCGTCTGGGGGCGTGACGAGCCGATGCCCACGGACGAGCTCGCGAAGCATCGCGAGGACGCGGTTGCGATCATCGCCGGCTCTTGGCGCCATGGCGATGTGGCCGACTATCCGCGCCTGCAAGCCATCATGGAGATCGGTGGCGGCTTCCCATCGCCCAAGTCCCTGGACTACGACGCCTGCTTCGCCCGAAGCATCCGCGTGATGAGCTGTGCGCCCGCATTCGGCCCGGCAGTGGCGGAGATGGGCCTGGCGATGGCTCTCGCCTCCGCGCGCCGACTGGTCGATTCCGACCGCGAGATCCGTGCCGGGGGCGCGAACTGGAGTCACACCGACTTCGACGAGCATTTTCTCCTCTTCGACAAGCCGGTGGGCTTCATCGGTTTCGGCGGACTGGCGCGTGCGCTCAAACCTCTGATCGCCCCCTTCCGTTGTCCGATCTCCGTCTACGACCCCTGGCTCACCGACGCCTATCTCGAAACCCAGGGTGTGATCCCCACAGACCTGGACACGCTTCTCTCCAGCTCACGAGTGATATTCGCGCTGGCACTTCCCACCTCCAGCAACCGTGCGCTCATAGGCCGCGAGAAGCTGGAGCTCATCCGTCCGGACGCCGTCTTCGTGCTGCTGAGTCGGGCTCACGTGGTGGACTTCGACGCGCTGACCGACCTGTTGCTCCAGGGGCGCTTCCGCGCGGCCATCGACGTCTTCCCCAAGGAGCCCTTGCCTCCAGACCATCCCATCCGTCAGGCGACCCACGCGATTCTTTCTCCGCACCGTGCCGGCGGGCATCCGGAGGCGCTGCTCAATATCGGCCGGATCGTCGTCCGCGACCTGGAGGCGATGTTGCGCGGCCTGCCACCACAGGAGATGCAGGTCGCCCAGCCGGAGTTCATCCGGATGCGAGGGTAGGATGAGTGAGATAATGGGTCGGTTTGTGCGTGCCAGATAGATCTCGGACGCCTGTCATCTCCAGAGACGTCATCCCGGCTGTCCCCCCGAAAAACACTGTCCAGGCTGTCCTGAAGGCCTGGGCTCGCGGCGGCTCTCTTGGTATCCTTGGGGCATGAAGAGGATCATCGATTGCGTGTGTCGGCTTCGAGGCCCCCTGGGTGTGCTACTCCAGTTCGTCGGGTATCATCCCGAACCCGACCATGGAGTGGGTGATCCAGCACCTGCGGGAAGCAACCCCGTTCGGCCGGCAGCCACGCTTCCTGTTCCGGGACAACGACGGGATCTACGGCCACGGCGTGCGCGCCTTCCTGATCTCCTGTGGCATCCGGGAAGTGCGTACCACCTACGGGAGTCCCTGGCAGAATCCCTACATTGAGCGCGTCATCGGTACGCTCCGGCGGGAGCTACTGGATCACGTGATCGTGCTGAACCAGCGGCATCTGGAGCGGCTGCTGAGGCAGTACCTGGAGCAGTACTATCACGTCGCCCGGCCTCACCAGGGCCTGAAGGGGGAGACGCCGATCGAGCAGCAGGAACGGCTACGAGGATGGACTCTACCATCCTGAGGTCGTCGTCACGCGGGACCAGATGGCGGTGTATGTGGCGAGGGCGTTCGACCTCCCGACGTGACGTTCGGCGGCTGCAATGCTCCGCGCCCTACCTCCGCCTCGCCGCCGAGCGCGGCGCTGAAGCCAACGTCGGGCCGCGTTCCGGCCGCATCTGCGCGGGAGGGGCGTGAGAAGTACGATTCCGACCGCTGCGGGCGGACGCATCGCAGGGGACTGGCGGCTCCTCGAGCCGCGTGAGGCACTGTTCGGTCCTCACCGAAGGCGGTCCGGCTGGGCGAGAGGATCGACCTCTTAGCAGCACCTCCATCCTCACCCTTGGCGGAAGACAAGAAGGTTCGAACTCCGCCGATCACCCGGCGAGCATGGCATGGCCTCCAGGACGGCACAAGCCACTTCAAGGATGGAGAAGCTGGTTGATATAGGGAATATCGGTAAAGATACGCGAAGGTGTCGCCCAACCTTAGGTTGGTACATACTCCGACTCGACGCTGGACAGGAGTCGCTATGGCGCGTCAGGATCGACGTTCTTGGGTTAGCCTCCTCTGTACACTCGTCGTCGCCACTGTCGCTTTGCCCGCGCTCGCAACCGAGTTCTCGGACGTCCCCACGAACCACTGGGCCTGGCGTTACATCCAGGGGGGTTAGCGATGCCGACATCGTCTCCGGCTACGAGGACGGAACCTACAAGCCGACGCTTGCCGTCACCCGCGACCAGATGGCCGCCTACATCTCCCGCGCCGTCGCTGGTGGCGATGACAGCGTTCCCGAGTTCAGCGAGACGCCCACCTTCCCTGACGTTGGCACCACACACTGGGCACTGAAGTACATCGAGTACGCGGCCGACCAAGGCGTCGTCGCGGGCTATGATGACGGCAGCTACCAGCCGGGAGCCGAGGTGATGCGCGATCAGATGGCGGTCTATGTGGCGCGGGCGATGGTCGCTCCCAGTGGCGAAGCGGGCCTCGCCGACTATGTCCCGGCCGACCCTCGCAACTTCTCCGACGTGCCTTCAGACTTCTGGGCCTACAAGCACATCGAGTACTGCGTCGAGCATGGGGTCGTCCAGGGCTATGACGACGGCCTCTACCATCCCGACTGGACGGTGACACGAGACCAGATGGCGGTCTACGTCTGCCGCGCCTTCGACCTGGCTACTCCCCCCCCGCCCTATGATATCGGCGAGTACTGGCCGCTGGGCCAGGGCGATACCTGGACCTACTCGAACTTAGGTGCCGGAAGCGATACCCAGATCGTCTCGGGCACGATCACTCTCAGCGGGAAGGTATACTCCCGCATGGTGTACTCCGATGGCTGGCAGGACTTCATGTTCGTGGACGCCGAGGGAGTGCACCTCGGCGGAATGCTCGATGGTTCGAACCAGATGACGATGGTTCCGGCGGTGCTGATACCGAGCAGCCTCCAGCCCGGCCAGAGCTCCTCCATGACCTTCATCGTCTATCAGAATAGCGTCTCCCAGGGAGAAGGGAGCATGGACGTGATCTTTGCCGGGGTCGAGACCGTGACAGTGCCGGCCGGTACCTTCCCCGACTGTATCAAGCTCGACATGAACGTCGTCTTTCCTGGGGAATCCGGCACACACTGGTACATGTGGCTGGCGAAAGGCGTCGGCAAGGTGAAAGAGGATTACCGCCCCTTCGGTGAAGACAAGGCCTACGAACTGATCTCCGCCACCGTCGGCGGGGTCGAGTTCCCGTAGCCGTCAGTTCCATAGTCTCTTGTGGCGGGCATGGCAGAGTAGTCGCCATGCCCGCCGCTGTTTGGCCGTTGAGGCGTGCGATCGAGGCGATGGTGGCGCGGGCACCCTTCATCAGGCCCATGCGGGCGTAGAGGGCTGTGTGCGTGTTAAGTGGGCGTGGGACACCGGTTTGGGTGCCCAGACCAGTGGCATCACCTCGTGAGCAGCAGTACGACGACCGGGAGAGCGCAGAAGACGGGACGGGGCCGAGTCATTGAGGCGTGCGGCGGTGCCGAAGAGGTCACGAAGGCGCGGTTGCACGCGCCCGACGCGGGACCGAAGTAGATTCGACTGGCGAGTGGGTTAGGCGGCGAGTCGACAGGCGGTGATCTGAGTATCGGCGAAGAGGCGGCGCTCGACGTTTGCGGGAACGGCTTTCGCGGACTTCGCCGGTTTGGTCCACTGCTCGCCGCGATGAATCAGCGAGGGAACCGCGCCGCTCAGCGTGGCATGGCCGCGATACTCGTTGTAGTAGATATCGAAGTCCTGCAGCAGTTGGCTCAGATGATCGAGACCACGGATGACGGGGACGCGCTTCAGCCACTCGTACTTCAGCGTGAGGATGACGCGTTCGGTGACCGCGATGGAACCATGCTTGCCGACCGCGCCGAACCGTTGCTTCACATCCCACAGGAGGAGCAAGTCACGGAAGGCATCGGAGATGAAGACTTTCTCCTGATTGCTGGTCCGAATGAGACAAAACCGGTAACAGGGGGGCTGTTGAAAAAGGCCCTTTCAGCAGGACAGGTGTTCGATGAAGTGGTATTCGGATAGCAAGTAATCACTTGCTTGATGAGAGTGCGGCCATGTATCGGAAGCCGAACCCCCGACAG
>Ga0315275_10001037_pt1 | contig 23894 bp, 19 predicted proteins | sample YL17G03_0_MG_FD_205557 | JGI IMG/M metagenome (GOLD analysis project Ga0315275, IMG submission 205557) | Sediment microbial communities from Yellowstone Lake, YNP, Wyoming, USA - YL17G03_0 | ecosystem: Environmental > Aquatic > Freshwater > Lake > Sediment | place: USA: Wyoming | collected...
AGGTTTCTCCTGTGTTCAAATGCCCCTAAAGACAATAAGTAGCAGGGTCAAAACCGATAGAATACCCGCAACAACATACATCAGGCACCCTGTACCGGAACCTGTCGATACGGGGGTTTGAGGGGGTTGCTTCGGCGTAGTCGGCTGAAATCTCTGAGCCGTTGAATAGGTTGGGTGAGCAAGTTTGATTTTGTCGAGACGGAAATTTCGATTCTCTCCGCGGGTCCTGCAATAAGCTTCCACATAAATTGAGTCAAAACCTTTGACCTTAAATAGCCTGCGCGGGCAGATTACACGCGATTCGCCCGGGGTAGTACCGCCGAAGTAAATGATATCTACCCCGTCTCCTGTACGGCATGCCTCTAAGAGTAGTCTGGCGAGTGGGTCTCTGCTCGTTTGTACTGTTACCTGATCAGCATCGTGCCACCGCTCGAGCCTCTCATCGTCTGAGCCCATTTTCTATCGCTCCAAACTAATTTGCGGTATTTCCTCACCGTTTCACTTAATTGTTATTAAGCCCTGTCTTCACCTCTCACTCCTCTTCGAACCCGTGGGATTCGAAGTGCAGGGTCCTGCAATTTTCCGTTACTGTGCGGACCACGTTGTCAGGGGCCCCGTCAGGAATTCTGGCGCTGATCTCCAGGGCCACATCCACGCTGACATTTACTAGCCCAGCAAGATGTTGGACAATCTCTTCGCCGATTTTGGAGGCGTCACGACCGATCCGGACGGCATCGAGCTTGACCGAACCATGGAAACGGCGCAGCACATGCACTTGTGGCGTAATCACTCCACCGCTTTCAGCTTCACCGTCGGCCCGAGTACCCGTTGGGGTCGGTGTCTTTCCCGGTCCGACCTGGTCGCCATCGACGATTAGCGGTCCCCTCTTTTCCGCCTCCATCTGCTTAGCAGCAACATCCGGTCTGACCAGCAGACTCTTGCCATCAACCAAGACTCTGACGCTCTGCCCGGCCTGAAGTCCTTTATACTGCTGTTTCTGTTCATCCCAAGATTCAGCATATGCGAAAGTCTCTGATTGCCATGTGAGACGTTCCAGTCCATCCCGGATGGCAGCAATGAGGACATCCTCATCGCGTAAGCGAGGGAGATACAAGTAGGCTGCAAAGTCCTCAATGAGCTGTTTGATGCCAACATGATCGCCCCGCCAGAGCGGAATGCGGTCCAACTCCATCCGCAGCCGCGTGGCCGCAAAGCTGGTAATCAACAATTCGTCACTCTTGAGCTTCTTGCTCACCCGCACGGCGAGCGCGTCCTGTCCCGAGAGTCTTGATGCCTGCCACTCGATCGCTGCCTGTGGCGTCGTCTGCACGGGCACCAGCAGCCACTGATACGTCTCCGGCAGGCGTGCAGTCACGGTGCCATCGGCGGCAGCCTTCTGGGTCTCGGCCTGCTTCGCCTGTTGCGGATCAAGATTCAGCGTCACCTTCTCGGCCACGATCGACTCCCATGCGAGGTACTTCCGTGCCGCCTCGTCAAGGTCCTGCAGTCGTATCTTGTCGGCCGCGAGGAAAACGAGCGTGTTGCGATAGAGCCGGGGCGTGTTGCCACGCGACTCAAGAATGGCCTTTGCGGCAGCCTCCGCTGCACTTCCCGGCTCCTTACTGTACGGGTGATCGACTCCCAGGACGACCAGCCGCGCCTCGAGGTCATCGGGCACGTCCTGCCCTGACTGCGGCATAGGATGGATGCGGTTGAAGTCCCCCGTTCGCTCCAGGTCCTTGCGCAGACGCCGGTCCAGCTCGTGGACAACTTTGTCTGGATCACGCTTGAGCTGCTCGGCGCGATCCTCCGCGAGCTTGGTAACCGTAGGCTGCGTTGAGTACCAGTAGCGTGGACCGTCCTGATATAGGTAGGTGGCCGCGCCAGCCAGCCGTCGCAGGGCATCGCCAAAGACTGCCGGCGACTCGCCCGGCATCACGCACCCGAGTTTCACTTGCCGGTCCTCGATTCCGCGGTGAGCGGCCTTCGTGAGGGGCGCCGAACCCATGTAGATAGCCCGAGCCACGCGCCGACACGCTGCAAACTTACCGAGGTTCGGCAATTCACCATCCAGCCGTAGAGGCAGAGAGTTTGGGCCGTCCACGTCTTTTTCGATCACAGGCACCCAGTTGTCCGAAAGGTAACGCGTCAGCTCAAACTGCACGCGCGGGTCGTCAATCGAAACGTTCGCCGGCAGGATGAGCGGGTTTTTGTCCCCCTTCTCCCACAGGCTATGGATCACCGCCGCCATCAGTCGCAACACGCCTCGGGTACGCTGAAACTTCACCAGCGTCGACCAATCGGTGTAGAGCCGGTCAAAGATCTCGGGGTGGATGGGGTAGGCTGCCTTGATGCGCTTCTCGTAGTCAGCGTCGTGGCACTCGAGCGGGAACTCCGCCTGCTGCGTCCGGTAGAGGTCCGCGAAGGCACGCGCCACCACATCACGATTCTTGAACTGTGCCGGATCGGCCAGCGGTTCAAACAGCCGCCGTCGCACAATTTCGAAGCCTTCCTCGGCGCTCGCCGGACGCCAGGAAGATTCGACACGCCCCACCACGTTCCTGAGCCGGTCCAGGGCTTCGCGCCCTCGCTGACCCCCAACCTCTACATCATCGGCCTGCGTGTGCGGCGAACCCGTCGTGTCCGAGGCCGGGAGACTGATCACCAAAAGACAGTTCTTGGCGAGTTTCGCCGATTCCGTCAACACCTGGGCGAAAGTGAACTGCGTCTCAAAGCCGCCCGCTGGCAGGTCGCTCTGGTCATGGAGCTGGCGCGCGTAAGCCACCCACTCGTCGATCAGAATCAGGCACGGCCCATGCTCTTTGAAGAGTTCGCGCAGGACATCGCCCGGACTGGTCGCCTTTTCGTCGTCAGCCTTGATACGGGCAAACGCCTTCTTGCCGCCGAGTTGCCAGGCCAGTTCTCCCCACATCGTGCAAATTACGGTGCCGTCAGGTTTGGTGACTGGGTTGCCGGGGGAGATCTTACTGCCCACCAGGACCACGCGGCGGATGGTCGGCAGCGTCTTGGCCCCTGCACCCTGCATTACTGTGTCAATACCAGCCAGATTGCTTGGTGCGACGCCGGAAAAGAGGTGATAGAGCGCCAGCATTGAGTGCGTCTTGCCGCCGCCGAAGTTGGTCTGAAGCTGCACCACCGGGTCACCGCCCTTTCCGGCGAGGCGCTGTATTGCACCAACCAGTATCCCCTTCAGACTTTCTGTGAGATAGGTGCGCCGGAAGAACTCGACCGGGTCCCGGTACTCGTCCGTTCCCTCGCCCAGATGCACCTGCCAGAGATCTGCTGCAAACTCGGCTTGCTGGTAGTGGCCACTGGCAACATCTCTGTGAGGCGTGATCACTTCGCGCCAGGGCTTCAGGTTGCTCGTTGCCGTGCTCTCTATGGCCGTGCCTGCGCTTTTACGTTTTTCGCTCCTCACCTGCTCGTCGAATCGCAGGCGCAGCAACTCCATCTTCATCTTCTCAATCTCGTCCGCCTGCGGTGCGGAGACGGCAGTAAGCAGACGTCCGGCGGAGTCGAGTATCCGGTAGGCATCATCTGTCGAGAATGGGCTTTGGTGCGCCCATTTGTTACGAGCTTCCCGCAGTTCGCTTACCAACGTTCGTTCGGCTTGTCCCAGCGTCTTGCGAAAGACCTCGTTCCATCGGCTCCAGATTGCAGAAAGGACGGCCGCAGCATCCCACCGAGCCCCCGCCTCATCCGGAAAGAAGCTCATTTGCTGAGGGGGCAACGTCTGCCGGAACTCCTCAAACCAGGTCTGTTGGTACTGAGCCTTCATCTCGCGTTCGATGAAAGGACGCAATCCGTCCTTGAGCAGATCGAGTGCCTTACCGATGCGTTCGTGGTTAGTAATTGCCATGGCTTACTCCTTCTCTTCGTCGTTGAACAGTCTGGCTTGCGCCTCTCGTGGTTTCCCGCCTTCACGCGCGAGACGAGTGATCTCCGGCCAGCTCTGTACTAAGCCGTTGTAAGAGAGTGCTTCTGCGGCGCGTTTCTTGCGCTCGCACACCGTGTAAAGCCGGTAGGCAAGCTCTCGGGCGACCTCGGCTCTTGATCCCAGTTTAGCGACAAGTGCTGCCGCTGCACCTTCGCCGTCTGCTTCAAGCGCGCGGATCAGGTAGTGCACCATCTCCCACGCCGTCAGGCGCAAATCTTTTGCGGGATCCCAATTCTCTGGCAATTCACTTGGCTTGAGAAGACGCACTCTGCCTCCCTTGGATTTGACGATGCTGTCTTGTACCATTCCAGCCACGCTGGTATTTTTTGCTTTGGATAGTGTTTCGGCCACACCGTACTCGCCCTCGGAAAATCCCGACTGCTCGAACCAAGCCAGCGCCCAGCGGCTGTCGGCGTCGAAGTCGCCCTCCTGCTCGGCCAGAGCTTCATCGAGGGTTTGGTTGATGAGAGAGAGTGCATCGCGTACCGAAAGCGGCTTGCCCTCGGCGTCGAGTACCTTCGAGTAGCGGGTGTATACCGCCATGCCGGGACCAATGGCCGCCTGTGCAAGGTCCACGGGCGCGATGTTGCCACGCTGCAGGTGAGCGAGGGCCATGGGCAGCTCGGCCTTGAGCGCGGTGACAAACTCGCGGCGAGTGGCGGTGAGCGCATCGGCTGCGCGCGGTCGACAGACGAGGATGATGCTGGATGCAAGGGCATTGGCCGACTGTCCTCGGAGTCGACTGTCGCGTTCCGTGCGCATTGGCCACGTACCGCTGATTGCAAAGCCAGCGCGGAGAACAGCATCGAGAAAAGTCTCCCAACCAGTGCTTGACGTCCCTTCGTCGCTGTCGGTCTCCGACTGTTTAAAGGCATAGTAGATAGTGACCGGATAGGCTGGATGAGCCTGCTCAGCGAGTCGGCGCATCGCTCGCGTCATGCCTTGCAGAAAAAAGATTTCCGCTGCTTGCTTACCACCGTGACGCGCTGGTGTGGCAACTAACTCTTCGGCTTTAGGCACGGCGACGGTGGAGAAGAGACCGGGAAAAACCGGCCTCAATGAGCGACGTAGCCAGACATAGAAGAAGTCTGATAGATCAGCGTAGCCGATGTTGTCGTAATAGGGAGGATCAGTGGAGAACACTACCGAGGTCGGGCAACGCTCTAGCGAAGCCGCATCACGCTGCGTCGCGCTACAAGTGGTACTGGATGCAAGCTGTCCAAGTACATCACTTACCCATCCAACTGCCCCTGCCCAGTTGCCGCTCATCTTTTCTAGTGGGTTGATCTCTATGAAGTCCCAAGACATGGATATGGCTTGTCGCCCGAAAATCTGTGCGACACTCCCTCCCTTCATGTTCCACATGCAAAAGCTGTTGTTGTATGCAACAGACCGACTCAAGGCACATCCAAGATAGATTGACACGGCCTCCGCATACGCCTTGGAACCGGTACCGCAAGAGTCGATACCACTGACGTCGTCGGGTAGACCGGCGGTGAGAGCATCGTGCCTCACCCACTCGCGCACTTCATCGACTAGGTCTGAGAAAGTCGTCAAAGCAACAAGCTGACGATCTGTGAAAAGGTCGCTCCACTTCGTCATGCCGTAATTGCCGACGCGGAAGCCGAGCGCTTGCTGGAAGAACTCGACATTTGGCCTCCACTCAGGCGTCGCCTTCCGTAGAACATCCTCCATTTCAGGCGTCGGTGACAGGTACAGGCGCCCGTGCCCCCCCTCCGCAACCATCGCCATCATCCGCACACCCATTCGCCCCGCCTTGCCTTCGGCCATGATGTAGTCGCCCGCGATCGGAGCTCCCGACATCAGGCACAAAAAGTTAGCTCGCGCCAGTTTGGTGCCGTTCTTCGCCGCTTCGACATCCTTCGGCTTGCCGGCCTTCACCGCAAAACGGTAGCGGCCGCCATCGATCACCGGCTCGACCCAAGCCTCCTTGCCTGCCTTGACGGAGAGCATGAACGTGGTCGCGAGCGGTACATCCACCTGCGCGAAAGCCGGGTTCGGACTCTTCACCGTGCGCGCCCAGAGCCAGGCGATCACAGTAAGCTTCTGGCCCATGTATTTCTTCAAGTCCGGTCGCTCCTTTGCCATCTCCGCCGTGACTTCAGCCTTGGGGTAGAGGTGGCCAATGCGCTTCTCCGCTTCGTCCCGCATCCACTTCCCGTAGTAACGCACATCTTCGGCGAGGCCCTGCGCACCCTTCCACTCCAGATTGAAGAGATTCTTGTCGCCGCGCGCCTCCGGGTTCACCGGCGGCTTCCCCGCGAATTTCGGCGGGATCTCGATCATCGCCTTGCAGATAAGAACCGCCACGGGGTTGAGGTCGCTGGCGTAAGCTTCGAGCCCGAGGCGCTGCGCTTCAAGAGGTAGTGTCCCACCACCAGCAAACGGATCATGGAAGGCGGGGATCTTGTGCCGGTCGAAGAGTTCTTTCGCCCGGGGATGATCGGCGTTTTCCGCACAGGTGTAACGCCAGCTCTGCCAGATCTCGTCCCGCGCCTGCTGCAAGACCGTTTCGTTGGTGGTGTTCTCCCAGAGCACCAGGTCTTCGATGATTCGGAACAGCCGCTGGCGCTCCTTTTCTTGCTTCTTCTCGGTGGGAAAAAGATCCGGGTGTGCCGACGGGTCGTCCACCATTTGGGCAAAGATCACCGCCCGCGCTGCCGCCAGCGGCCGTCGTGCCCACCAATAATGAAGCGTTTGAGGATGACCGTGCCTCGGAACAGATTTCTCTTCTTTCGCTGCCTTGTTGATGGCATCCAGAGGCAGTGCGACTTCGATTAATTTCTTGCGGTAAGATGGCTTTTCATTCATTGATATTGTCCTTGCGCGGTCTTAAATGTTCGCGACCCATCTGCTCAATGAGGCCCGCGCTCTTCATCACGCATTCAAGGCTGATGTTGGGAACTTCTTCGTTTTGCTTTAGGTAGCCAGATAGATACTCGTCTGAACGAGTGTGGAGGTCGAGCCGTCCGCAGACTAAATAAGAAACAGATTCTGCCTCAAATTCTCCAACATTGATGGGCAGGTCTTGCCGGTTTGGCCACCAGTTTGCATTGGGAGTCCCCAGATGTCCACAATATAGGTGGGCTAACTCGTGTACGATTACTGCAAAAGCCGATTCACGGTCTAACATTTCATTTATGAGAATGGTATAGCGGACCGGAACGTTAACCACCCTATCGCCTGTCTTAATTTGCATGTATCGAGGCGCCTTATCATTGGCAGGCTGAATTGACCCTCCTCTCTGAGAACCTTCTTTATGCTTAAGAATCAGAACCCCGTCACGTTTTGCGTTCTCAATTAATTGATCAAGGAGTCTGGAATCAACACTACCACGTCTTACCTTGAATGGGTTCTCAACTTCCGATGGTAATGGTTTTGGATTAGGTCCCGGTTCCGTATCCACCACATCGAAGACATACATGACGGGTCCTTTGGGCTGCAATATCACGAGTGGATGCGCATTTTCTTTGATTCTGCGACCATATTTCTTGTCCCATCGTTTCGGACTTGATACGAAACGGGCTCCTGGCATTTGAATGTGCACCAGCATAGCGTTATATGGCGAATAGAAACGGAATCGGACGATAAAGTTAATAAGTTCGCCATATGCTTTGCTGGATCGAAACTTCCCTGCCAGATAGAAAAGCTCATCAAGCGCGCGCTGGGTGGCTGTTTTGTCCCACGTTTCTGGTGGAATCGGCTCGTCGAATAAATCCATCTGCTGGATCTCTGTACCATTCATGTACGTCTTCCTAAATGGTGTTTGAATTGAGTCTACTCACCGGCCCCTTTCATCTTGGTCCGCAAGATCAAAGCTGAGGAGTAGACTTCAACTTCACCTGCCTCAATCAACTTCTTTATATGACCTGTAGAGTAACGTCGGACTGTTTCTTCATTATCCACTAAAACCAGATAGATCTCTTCGTCCTGTGGTTGAGACAGGTTCCAGATCTCCGCTGGAATCTCGATCCCTTTATCAATAGATCCACGTCCGAGCCAGTATCGGCACACTTCCTTGCCTGATTCATCAGTCTCGATCCACTTAAATGCACCTGGTGACTTCCGAACAACATGTCCATCAGGTCCGATAAAATAGCTACCTGCTTCGTCCCAGCTGAAGCCTTTCTGAACCATCAGAGACCTAAATCCTGCGCTCAAGAGATTCCTTTTGCCCCGCTTTCCTCCCAAATCTTCACCATCATCCTGTCCCGGTCCCTCTTCGTCTTCGTCCTCTCTCTGTTCGATTTTTAGGGACTCTACCTCCTTCGTCTCATTTGCCTGATCGACTTCTCTTTCACGAATTTGGACACCTTCCGTTTCAGGGTCAAGGTTCAGATGTTCCTCGGCGTAATCTAAAATCCATTTCTCATCTCTATCGAGACAGTCCTCAATGACCTTTTTGGCTTCCCTCGTTTTGAAATAACGGGAAATTTCATCTACCAGTTCCCGATGGTGGTTTGGAGCAGTTCCTCTAGCATAAATAGTATGGTCATGCCAGACGACCTTGCAGTCGCTTTCAGGTCCTGCTGGTTGTCCTTCTATATAAGGTGCAACCTTCAATTTAGTTACAGGCATCCATTCACTTTTCATCAGCCGGGATGCAGTTGAACGGTCAGACTCGAAATCCGTCGAATCCTCCGGACGATCCAACCGATCCTCGGGAGTACGCAAGCGGACAAGTATTTTCGACAGCGTCCCTATCCAGGGCGGAGTCTTTTGAGGAAGTCCTGGGATCGCTTCGACCACGTTTGCTTCTAAAGCTTGAGGAAGTGGCAAGAGGCCCGTGCTATCACAGAAGCTATTTACTACGCCCTCTATCATGGACAAATCTGCTGTTCTCTGTTTGATAGACTCAAATAAGCTCAAAACGGTAGATTTTTCAGTTGTAGCCCATCTCAGCTCCTGACTGTTTGTCCAGCACCCCGTAATGTCCAACCAGCATTGGCAAGTCGCCCAAACTGATTGTGGCGCACGCCTCAAGATTTGTGTCGCCCGTTCCTTATCAAACCCTTCCAATAGAGTTCTTGACCTCTGATCTCGCAGCCATCCTATCGCCATTTCCAGGGTGGGATTCCTTTGAACTTCAAGTCTTTCCCACATATTAAGGTTGGATGCCTCAGGATGGACGACGGTGACTCCTGGGATGTTTTCAAGATTGTCCTGAAAGATGTGCCCGAGCTTTTCCCATGTTCCTTCTTTGGCGTAAATAAGAGGCTCTTTTGAGAATGTCCCTTTCAGCTCTTCAATCTTCTCAGCCTCCATCCGGAGAAGGCCTCTGTCGATAGCCCGATAGAGGTCTACCAAATGGCTGATGGGGGGAGAATTTGTTCTTGAGAGGGCCCTGAGGCGTGAAATGAGAGGATTCACGCCGGCTGACTGACTTCGAACGCCCAAAATATCCAGTACCCCTGCATACTCAGCTTTATCAAGGTCAGGGTGAACGAACTTTTCAACATTGACAAGGGGCTGCGTATCTGGTGTAACTCTGTGAAGGCTCGCAGGAATAGAAGGGTTCCCAAGTGTGTCTGGAATACAGGGCAAGGACTGTAATTTATGGATCCAGACAGAGACAAGTGGACCGTGGTTTAACTTACGTAAATAGATAGTTCCCTCCTGGTAGAGGGTGGCACTGGTTGTCTTGATCCAACTCTCGGTCCAATTCCGAATTATTGCGCTCCCTATGTAGCACCAAATATTGGGATCGTCTCTGGCACGCTGCTCCCAGTAAGACCACACATTTTCGTCCCAATCAAAGTCTTCTATCTCAAAATTGTTACGCGATAAAGGCAAGAATGTAGGAGCAGTCCCACCACGTTCAGTGCAAAAATCCGGGATCCAACCAGAAGAATACTTTCGAAGAGACTTTTGAGAGGGGAGTGGGAAAGAAACTAATCTGCTCTTGTCCGCTTTAACCAACCATTCACGCCAGGCCTTTTCATCTGGGGCTGCCAAGCCATTCTCATATTTTTCTGAAATAACACGGGGCTTAAGGAAATCCGCAGAAAAAAGAGATTCCAGGTCTTCTCTACCTCCGATAAGAAGGCAAGTCTGAACAGATCTCCATTGATCATCTTTGCACAAATAGCAAAATTGATCTGGGACTCGTGTTTGGGAGCGGGCTGCGACATGGGCCAACCGTATCCCCATTTCGGCTGATATTTCTTTTTCAAAAACCTTTTCCGTTGCGGCTGCAATAACCTGCTCAAGAGTCACTTTTTGGTCCAACTTCAAGCCCTGAAAAAGACTTGCTGCCACTAATCGTCTTTTTTCTGGAGGCTTCTTCTCGCCTTCAGATTCCTTCCCCTGTAAACTTGCATGAATCATATCCGACCAAATTGGATCGATTACGTCAATCCATTGTGTCAGAAATTGCCAATCCTTTTCTTCGATCTGCGAGGGTTTGCCTTGAAGAACTAGCACATTATTTGCAGGTGACAACTCTTTTCGACCTGCCACGGGGACAATACGAAGGTTATCCAGCTTGTATTTTAAGTTCCAGTCTCTCAGTAAGGGTTCAAGGTATTCCCACAGATGAAGAAGACGATCAACGGGATGAGGAAGCGGTGGACTTGGCAACGATGGATTTACCAGTCTTGCTGCAACGTCATTCCTCTCTAAACTATCAACTAATTCCCAACGCTTAAGCGTTTCGATCGATTTTCTTTTGACGTCTCGTGCAAGGACTTTGCTACGTTCGGGAGCGAAACTCGCAATGGCATCCTCTGGTGTCCATGTATTTAGGACGGGATCAGGTAACGAGATTACTTCTTCTTTAGAACACAGAATACCGTCATGACCAAGGAGAACATTCTTATCCTTGATTCCTTCCATAAAACCTTCGATGACTATTCTTGTGCATTCCTGATTGATCGACCCATCAGGTTTGAGGGGATCTGGGAACACATCGTAGGCTTGGGCTCGGGCAGATAAACTTAGCCTATCGTTCTTAAGCCAAGAAAGCGCCACTGCCGCCTCCAAATGACCTACTCTTCTAAGAAGCCACGTATTTGTTGGAGAGTTACCTGGATGTTTTATAGCTGTTCTCGCTGGATCCTGAATGAAGGGGGCATTAAAAGAGAACGGCAAAATAGGCTGGACTTCTGTCGGCAAAACCGTGTAAGCCCTTGCTTCTGAACTACCTCCGAGTTCCAAAATAATCTGAACTCTGCAAGGAGGCAAATCGAAATCGGGTGAGCCACGTTCCTCGCGGATTTCCTCAAGAGCATCCTCCGGGATTTTCTTCTCTTTAGATCGGATAACGAGAACTCTTCGTTCTTTATCGTTTTTTAATACTACAATTTCTGCACCAGGAACTGGCCCTTTTCCAATTTCGTTTTTCTGAATCCGTTGGTTCTGAATTTCAAGCCATTTTATGTTTTGAAAAAACAGCAGCGGGAATGGACTTTCGATCCATCGCTGAAAATCGCTCAAAAGGGCTTCAGATCTTGACCGGTTTCGTTCGGAGTCTTTTCATCAGAGGACCAGATTGGCTGAGTAAAGCGACTCTGATCAAAGCCAAATGAAAGGGTTGGAGTAACTACTTCTACGCGGCGGCCTAACGAAAAAACGGATTTGAAGCCAACACCCCTGAACCCAATCGTATGGAGGTGCCTCTTGTTTGAGAAACCAAATTGACATAGTGATTGGAGTGTCTCTTGGTTGAAATCTTCACCGTCATGTACAAATTCGAAACGCCCATTCTCGACTCTTGCTTTTGCCCATGTGGCTCCAGCATCATCCGCGTTCTGAAGCAATTCCGAAAGGACGTGCCTGGGACTCTGGACTTGCCGAAATAGTTGATGCCAAGGAGCCGCCAGAACAGGGTCAGATTCCAGTTGGTCCCACTGCCTCCTGGCCTTATTCTCAACATCAGTGAAAAATTTTGGAGGACTCAGACTCATTTGGGCGGCTCAGCCTTTGCCAACAGATCCTCTAAACTGTAGTTAACACTCGTTACTCCGAAATCAGGCTCCCGTTGAAAGGGCTGCCGGACGTAGTGGACCTCGCAGCCCCCAGTAGTCTTTGCGTCTTTCAATTGACTGGTGGGTGGCTCCCCTTCGGGTATTACAAGAACAACCGCCAAAATGAAATCTTCAGGTTTGTTGAAGGCGGCTAGGATCTCATTCTTGGTGATTGTCACCGTGTTTGCTCCCTTCACGCGGCCTTTGACCTCGATGAAACGTAACCTTCCGGTCTCAGGGATAGATGACTCAATATCATAACCACAGTTTTCACAACTTACGTCGCGCGGCACGAAACTCAACGATTGCTCGGCAGCAAGCACAGCTTGCATTGCGAGTTGTTCAACCCGGCTTGTTTCGCGGGCAAAGGTTTCTGAAACCTCCCTACGCTTTCCTTTAAGACGCTCTATAAGACCTCCAGGGACTACCAGGGCTCCACCTATGATCACGGGCGGCAGAGGGGAAAGTTGGCGTTCCTCTCCCAGCTCAGCCAGGCGTTTCTGGAGGCGCGCCTCCAGTTCATCGGCCCGTGCCCGTGCCCTCCCTGAGTTCATTCTGGCATTGACTCTACCTGCAAGTTCTTGCGCTTTCAGCTCCTCGGCACGATGGTCCCAAAAGTTGATTTCCCTTGTGAGGCGTTCCTTCACAGCAGCAATCGTTTTGTTTATCAGTTCTTCTTTACGCCCTCTTACCTCACTGAAATGTTTCGTAGCAAGCTGGGTGATAGCATAACTGGTTGCTTCTGACTCTAAATCTTTCCTAAAAACTTTTTGTTCCAATAAGGGTCGAACAATAACTTGTTCCTCTGCGCTTAGGGGCCGGTAATCCAGGTAGGGTGCATATCCTGCATTACTTACGTTGCCTTTTTCATCGATTTTGACAAACTGCACCTGACGAGAAACAACTCTGCGGTTTCCCTGGTTGTCGGTCCGTGCGTCCTGGATCGAATGCTCCAGATAAAAGAGTGCCTTTACCTCTTCATCTGGATCTGTTTCGTCAACAAAGACCGCACCCTGCTTGAGGAGGGAGCGATATCGTTCAAGAGTCAGGTCAATTACCGCATCCAAGAGGGGATGCCCAGGGCAAACAAAGGTGGCAAGGGGTTCACCCTGGGGGTTGATTAACTCCTTCTCAAAGCAGATCCTTTCATATCTAGTGAGAACCGGCTCTCCATGGCCAATTAGCCGATCGCGGTTGCGAATGACCGCAGGAACATGTTTTATTTCATAACGTTTAGTTTCTCTTTCCTGAATAGTACCTCCAAGGAGCTTGAACGCCTCCATGAAAAAAGAACAGATGAAGTGTGGCTGCAAGCGTCGAGCTTCGATCCGCTCCATTTCTTCTCGTATTTGCCGCACCCGATAGGAATCCATTGATTCATGAGCTAAGAACCTCTCGTCTAGTAGTTCCTTGAGTCTGTCGCGATCCAGAGCTTCTTCAATCTGCCTGGTCAATCGAGCCCTAACTTCCGGCTGATTTCCATATCGGATCGCCTCAATAAGCAATTTTCGCAGTTCAGCACCACCGATGGCCTTCCCGAGGACATCAAACACTACCCCACCCAAGGCAGTGCGTTCGGCTTCCAGTTTTCGAAGCAAGGTTGCGTAAACATCTCCTTCTCTGGTTTCTTGGGCCACGAGATTCCAAAGATGGCAGACCTCTGTTTGTCCTATACGATGAATACGGCCAAAACGTTGCTCGATTCGGTTCGGGTTCCAGGGAAGATCATAATTTACCATTAGATGCGAGCGTTGGAGATTGATGCCTTCGCCCGCGGCATCGGTTGCCACAAGGATCTGGACAGTCTTATCCTGCTTAAATGTCTCTTCGGCCTTCTTTCGGTCCTCACGGCCCATGCTCCCATGGATCGTGACGACAGCTTCAGGGCGCCCAAGCAACGTCCTGATGCGTTCCGCCAGATAATTCAGAGTGTCGCGATGCTCGCTGAAAACGATCAGCTTTCTCCGGGAGCCCGACATATCGAACATCTCAGGATTATCTTGAAGTAATCTCGACAACTCTTCCCACTTTTTGTCCGTTCCGCTGCGGCGGACTCTAAGAGCAGACTCCTCCAACTCTCGCAAAGTAGCTATCTCAGCCCGCAGCTCAGAGATCGTATTGGCCGCTGTAGCCTGATCAACGAACTTCTCTTCAATCTCCTCTGACTCGGCGTCAGTAACGTCCTCAAAATCTTCCAGATCATCTTCCGTAATGGCAGGGAGCTCGTCAGTCACACGCAACCGGGCCTCGGCTCCTCTCCTTAAGAGTTCTTCCTCACGAAGACGTGTTTCCAAACGTTCGCGCCTCCGGCGAAGAGACTGATAAATAGCCTCGGGAGAAGATGCCAACCTACGCTGGAGGATCGTTAGGGCGAAACCGACTGTTCCTTTTCTACCTTCGCTTTCCAATGCATCAGCCCGGTTGAATTCTTCTCTAACGTAGTTGGTTACCCGTTCGTAAAGGGCTGCCTCCAGTTCGGATAAAGGATAAGTTACCGTGTAGGCAAACCTTTCAGGGAAGAGCGGTGTGCCATCGAATTTAACAAGTTGTTCCTTCACCATCCTTCGCATTAGGTCGGAAGTATCAGTTACGTGAACGCCGTCCCTGAATCGCCCCTCAAAACGGTCCCCATCAAGAAGAGCCATGAAGAGTTGAAAATCCTCCTCCTTCCCATTGTGGGGAGTCGCAGTCAGTAGCAGGAAATGGCGTGTCAGCTCTGAGAGAAGCCTGCCTAGTTTTCGCCGTTTCGTTTCCTTGATTTCACCACCAAAAAAGGAAGCAGACATCTTGTGAGCTTCGTCGCAGATGACCAGATCCCACTCAGTTTGTCGCAGTTTGGCCTGGACATCTTCGTCACGGCTCATCTTATCGAGACGAGCAATCACAAGAGGCATTTCTAGGAAAGCGTTTCCGGTACGGGCAGCTTCTAATCGATCATTGGTCATGATCTCAAAGGGCAAATGAAACCGGCGATAAAGCTCATCTTGCCATTGGTCTGCCAGATTAGCTGGACAACAAACTAGGCACCGCTCGAGGTCTCCCCGTATCTTCAGCTCTCGTATGAGCAAGCCAGCCATGATTGTCTTTCCGGCCCCCGGGTCATCGGCCAGAAGGAATCTCAGAGGCTGCCGGGGAAGCATTTGCTCATATACCCCCGTGATCTGGTGAGGTAAAGGTTGCACAAGAGAGGTATGGACAGCAAGGTGGGGGTCGAAAAGATGTGCATTACGAATTCTGTAGGCTTCGGAAACAAGGCGAAGCATCGCTGCGTCAGCATCGAAACTCCAGGATTGCCCGGCCTCGATAATTTCCAGGGTTGGCTCTTTATCGCGAAATAGAAGTTCGTTACCAGGGCGACCGGCAACATCTCTATAGGTAACCTCAACTACGGAGTCGCCATGCCATGTTACATTAATAATTGAAACAGGACCTTCGGGTCGGATTCCCTTAACCTGTGCACCGTGTTTCAAATCTTCGAGACGAGCCATGGTTCTGCCTCTCTAAGAAAATTTCTTATGAATGCTGCATTAGCGGGTCCTTATGTCAGCCCTCCGTTGTCGCAACTAAACCAATCGGACAGATTGGATCATAACTTCCATCATCTTTCTCAACCCATCTATTTCTTGGAATGTTTACCACCTCTTTTCTTAAGACATTTTTCAACAACTCTTTGGCGATTCTGAGCGGCACGGTCCAATGGTGTGTAGCCATCTCCGTCCCTGGGGTTCACCTCCGCACCAAATTTCAACAAAGTTTTGACGACGTCGCAGTACCCTTGCTCCGCTGCGATATGTAGCGCAGTGTATCCATTTGGACTATTGTAGTCGGCTATCGTCTTTGTTTTTGTCTGAGCGCCGCATTTCAAAAGGATTTTCGCAATATCGCCGTACCCTTTCCATGCAGCAATATACAAAGGCGTCCATCTGCAATTGCTTTCTTGATTTATATCGGCTCCAAACTCAATTAGCAATTTGACCACTTCCTCATGTTGGCCGTACACGGCACCTCCAAGAGGAAACCATCCTCTCGAATCAGATCCGTTTACATTGGCACCTTTCGCTAAATGGTATAGAACTGAAGGCGTGTCTCCCTTGTTACATGACGCAATCAGGGTTCTTGTAAATTTCATTGGTTTCCCTCCGGTTTGGAAACAAGTTTAGGTACGTTCATGACATTATAACTCTCGTAGAACCGCTTACCCTGTGGTCAAGAATGAGGCTTCATGACCTATGGCGCGTCGGCTCCATTCATTTGCGAGTCGGTGCCTTGCTTTGCACCTTCAAAGGTGCCTCGATAACCCACTCATTGAATTTCGACAGGACTCGTTGATAGAACTTGTTGATATCAACGTTCCCCTTCCCTAAGTGTGTTCCAACGTAGATGTCCACCCAATGATAGTCATCTATTGTCCGTAGTCGATCGGCCAGGGTTACGAAGTTCGTGGCTTTATGGATTCCACGAAGGACGCCTACGGGAAAATGATTATGAAGGTCAGCATTGATGCCGGCCGAGTGGCAGGAAAACATAATTGCATCGCGTTCTGGCTGGACAGGGTTCTCTCGATCATGTACGTAGGACGAGACTACGTACAGATAAAGTGTCTCCAAAGCCGATGCGGCAGCGAGAAGTTTACCGAACCGAGTGGGTCCATTACCCTCAACAAGAGTGAACCACAGCCAGTCATTGTCGATAATCTGAGCAGGCTTTCGTTTGAGCGTTGTGTCGACTTGAGTCGCCACGTGCCCGTATCCCTTCTCCACGTTCAGGCCCGCAAAGATCTTGTCAGCTTTGATCATGGAATCATTTAGGCCAAGCAAGGCCTTGCGTGGGCTGTCCTTGGCCAAAGAGAATACGAACTTTCCATGGCGATACGCCGGCCAGTCAGTACACGGAACAAGCCACCAGAGTGTGTCTGTCGGTTCGTATAGCTGCCAGGGCCGTGGTGTCAGGCCTAATCGCAACTGCTTGTTGATTCCATATGCGAGATCTCGAGGTGAATCAACGATCATCTCTTATTTCTCTCTTTGAATAGGGGTTGGGATGTTCATGACAATATAACTTTCGTCGGGTCACCCTATCCTTCCACCTTTTCTAAATTCCGTGAGGTGCAAGGTGTAAGGAGTAAGGGCCAAAGAGCATCCTCCTACGCACTTTGCTCTGCTTCGGACCTGCAAGCAGGCAGGTAGCGCATAGAGCATAGCGTAAAGGCTTCTGAGCAGCCTTTAAATCATTAAGGGATGCAATTGCTGGCATGGCCACCTCCCTACTGACGCAAAGCGCAGAGCGCATAGAGCATAGCGTTACCGCAAACCCCCTTTAGGCGTGAGGCGTAAGGAGTAAGGGGTAACATCTAACTTCTCCTTTTCATCTTTGTTAGATAAGGGACTTTACGTTCCTCAACCATAAACCCTATTCGTCTCTTTGGCGGCGCCGGTTCTGATGGGAGACTCAGCAACCGCCTAATTTGTGTAAACATTTCGTTGATTGCAGTCTCGTGAATATCGAGCCTTGAAGTCAGTTCTTTCTCCAACTCTGCAAGTTTGCGAGCAAGACCCCGTTGTTCAATAAGCATCTGCCGCATACGAATGAATGCACGTACCACAAACATACTCATCTGAATTGCCTCTGGTGACCTTAAAATATTGGCAGCCATAACGGTGCCGTGTTCAGTAAAAGCATAGGGAAGAGTACGTCGGCCACCACGCCCAGACTTTGACATCGCAAATTGCGATGTCAAACGGGACACTTCATCACGTGTGAGTTGGAACATGAAATCCTCCGGAAACCGATGACGGTTACGTTTGACGGCTTCATTGAAGCGAAAGGTAGGAACCCCGTACAGGGTCGCCAGATCCCGGTCCAAGATAACTCTCTTTCCGCGGACTGTTACAATCAGGGTCGTTATGTCACTAGTGGTATATGTTGCTATTCCCTTCTTCATTTCCAGCTTTCGCATCTGGATCCTTTCCCTCTCCTACCACCTAACTTTTTCTCTTCGGTTTATGGCTCTCTCACTATTCAAAACGCTCGAAAGCATTGCTACATCTTGCTGAAATCGGTCTGGTGTCAGGCCTTGAATATTCACTCAAGCCTTCCACCACTAAGACACCCTTCTTCCTCCCCTTCCCCTTTCCGATCAGTCAGGTGTAAGGTGCAAGGAGTAAGGGGTACAAGCAAAAAACGCAAAGAGCACCCTCCTACGTAGCTTGGTCTGCTTCGGACCTGCAAGCAGGCAGATAGCGCCCTCCTGCGCCACGGCTACGGCGGGCAGGCACCCTCCTACGCAGCTTGAGCTGCTCCGGAGGACAAGTAGGGCAGAGAGTTACCCTCAAAAACTGAAATCGCAAGTCGCGAGTCGTAAGTCGCAAGGCGTTCTACCTTTCCTTCAAATCGAGTTTCAAGTCCAGTTGCGGATTCTGGGCCTTAACCTCAGTCAGTATCCTTTTGACCAACTCAATTGCATCCGAGAAAGCCCTCTGGGCTTCGGATCTTGAGAGAAGTGTTCCGGCTTCATACGTCAAATCATTTCGCTTCCTGCGCATCGTCTCAAATTGTTCGGTCAAGCTCCTGTATTTAGCTCCCAATATCGTAGCCGTCATCTCTACTACGGTTTTGTGTTGCCCACCGTCGTCCGGAACATATCCTCTTAGAAGAAGGAGGGCCCTTCCTGCCTTGAGCATCCCGTTGTATGCCAGCAGATAGATTGCCCTTTCGCCAACAGATGAAATTCGTTCAGCTTCTTCTAGATCCAGGACAGCCTCTTTCAGCAAAGCCTCTACCTGCACCAGCCCTGCCTTTTGTTTTCTGACTTTTCCTTCCCTTTCAAGTCTCTTTATCAGCTTATCAGGCACCCAATTTCCCCTTCAGTACGTGGACCTTCCCTTTAAGGACCTGGTTGAGGAATCCTCCCTCCTTCTTTCTCTCTTTTTCAAACTCCTCGCGGGTGTAATAGGTGAAATTAATTTCTCTGTTTAATTTCGATTCGAGGTTTCGGATATCCCGGGTAAACGCATTCACAGGGAACTCGCCGACTGCGAGGACATCGATGTCGGATGTCTTGTTCTCCTTGTTTTTAGCGTATGAACCATAAATGACTGAAAAAGAAATTCCTTTATATTTAGCCATGACCTCTTTCAGGCTGCCTTCGACCCCTTCCGTTTTAAAAATGATCTTCTTGATTTCCTTGAACAGCGGATACTGTTTATTAAGGGAATAGAACCTCGCCCGCCCTCTTACAAAGGAGACGAAGAGCCCCTCTTCCTCTAACTTGCGCAATTCTCTTGAGAGATTGCCCGGATCCTCATCGATAAGGCTGGAAAGCTCCCTCACATAGTAATCTTCACCCGGGTGTGTAAAAGAATAGGTCAGCAGCTTTCTTCTCAGTTTCGTATTCAGAATCACAGACATGTTGCAAGCTCTCTTTGTTGTTTATGTCACATCATATGTTGTAAATAATACATCAATATGAACCGCCCGTCAATTGTTCTTAATTCCGTTAGGAGTGAGGCGCAAGGAGCTAGGGGCCAAGAAAAGCATAGCGCAAAGCGCATAGAGCATAGGGTAGAACCCAAAAAGCGCAAGAGAATTAACAAACCGCAAAGAGCATCCTCCTACGCAGTTTGCTCTGCTTCGGACCTGCAAGCAGGCAGGTAGCGCCTGCCTACCGGCAGGCAGGCATGGAGCATAGAGTTAAACCCCCAAAACTGAAAGTCGCGTAGCACATCCTCCTGCGCGTTTACACTGCTTCGAGTGAGAGTTGATCTTATTCACTCGACACTCAGTCCTCGTCACTCGTTACACACTCCGGACTCAAACCCTCTCCCCAAAAAAAACAAAGGCCCATCCCTTTGCCAGGAACAGGCCCTCATTTAACCGGGGCATCTCATAAGAAACTCCCGTCGCCTGCCCTAAGCAGGCTGGTCTAAAGTCTAGATTTTCTGACCCTCCGCAGTAAATTAAGCATAAAATATGCCACCAACGCATAAAACGGCAAAGGGCATAGGGCACAGGGCGCAGGGCAACATATTAAAATTAAACAGGAATTACACACCATGGTTTTGGGACACTGCCAGAACATCGGCGTCAGTCGGCGGGATCATACCACAAACGTGAGATTCTGGTAAGTTTTTGATCAAGAAAGCCCACGAAAACTCAAAACTGCCATAAACCTGCTTTCTGCAAGGATCGCAACTCTGGGAACAAGGAGTGAGGTTTGGTCTTAAACAAAACCCCGCGTTCATAGAGGAAGCGGGACGTGGCAGGGGCTACCGGTCAAGGTTGAGGAGAAATTCACCGAGGGAGCAAAAGGAGATCACGGATCATACAATTAATTCGGCGGGAACAGAAAACCAAAATTGAGTTGAGAGCTACAAGAACTTTTAGGATTGATTACTGTTGCCATTGATCCCCAGAGTGTGAATAACGTTTCGCAGGGCTCTATGGGATTAAAAAACGACAATTTTTATTACTTTCGATAGATTTCCCTCCGATGACCAATCGCATAAATAATGATTGTCTTTTCATCGTGAAGAATCTGGTAAATGACACGGTAATCACCAACACGAAGTTTGTATAGACCAATGAGGTTGCCTCTCAACGGCTCCGGTCGAATGTCATTCAACCTCTCAGATAACCAATTGATGCGTTCAACAATTCGGCGGCCAACAGATTTATCTAAACGCGCCAACTCACGGGAGGCCTCTTCTAAGATCCGGATGTGGTACATGCCGGTTACTCCAGTCCAAGTCGCCGCACCACATCTTTGAAGGGTCTACCGCGTTCACCGGCTGCCACGGCTTGCGTCTGTCGTAAGAGACGATCACGAACCAGCTTTTTGAGATGTAAGTCTTCATCAGGGTCGCCAAGCAATTCCAGCAGTTTTTGCTCGACGGTGGTTTCGATCATTTCCTGGAGCTCATTCTTCGTCATCTGAGCCACTTTGGTTGCCATATTGATCCCTCCGCGGTTTTCATTCTGCAACATAATCTTAGCATAAAGAATGCGTGGCAGTCCATCTTTGCCAATTTTGCGCTGGGTTTGCAGTGCGTTGGGTTGGGACGTTGCTCATTTCTTTCAGTTTTTCGATCCAGGCACCCACTCCTCTCAACTCAGTAAGGAGTGAGGCGCAAGGGAATCAGAGCCGCAAGTCGCGAGTCGTAAGTCGCAAGGGGAAAGCAAAACATACTTCACGAATTGTCACATCTGAACTCCTTCCCTAACATCTAACTTTTCCTTTTCGTTTTGTTAGATAAGGAACCTTAGGTTCCTCAACAAGAAATCCGATCGGGCGCTTTTTGGATTCAGGAGGTTTCATCATTTCGCGTATGGCATCAAAAACAACCTTGAACTGGGCATCATATTTCTTTTCGAGAGCGTCAAGCTTTCGAGTCAAAGCAGCATGAGAGGCAAGAATTCGCCGCAATCGGACAAAAGCACGCATGATCTCGATGTTAACCTGAATTGCTCTTTCACTGTTGAGCACGCTGGACAGCATAGCTACCCCTTGCTCTGTGAAAGCATATGGAAGATACCGACGTCCCCCACCTCCCTTTTTTGAGGTCGCAAATTGCGACCTCAAAACCTCGGTCTCTGATACTGTCAATTGAAACATAAAATCTCCCGGAAAACGTGCACGATTTCGTTTAACCTGCTCATTCAACCTTTTCGTGCTCACTCCGTAAAGTTCCGCCAAGTCAGAGTGAAGCTCAACGCCCTAAAGAGCGTGGCTTCCCGGTAAGGTATCTTCTCTATATTGTGTCCCTCGACCCCGCCGTTAAGGGCGAAGCCTGCGGGGCACTTGCCGGCCAAGCATCACTTTTTGGTGACGGATCAACAGGATCGATTGTTCGATGTGCTCTGGAGAAACTAATTCCACGTTTTTGCCCATTCTCATAGCTCCTTTTTCATTTTGGCAACCATGGCTTGGATCGCATATGTCAGCAGGAAATAAAATGCAAAGTTTATTGCATAACTGGCATATCTATACGATGATACCTCATGCACTGCCTGCCAGGCGTTTTGAGGTGAAAAGATAAGAACTACCAAGAGCATGATAATGGATCCTGGCAATTGCAAATCGCTTGATAGATTGAACATGAGAAGGGGTACATATCCTACTAGAAACTCCCGGCATATCATTATGAACAGCATAACTGCTAGTGCGGCACAGAGTGCTATTGTCTTGCGCTTTTTTCTAGTTATTGGCATCGTAAAACTCCCTGATTAAGGGCTTTCGTGTTCCTGGCGTTACATCTTCATTCAGCTGGTGCCTGCACAAGGTACCTGCACGCAAGGTACCTGCGCTTCGCTTAGGGCATTAATAACTAAGTATTTGAATAAATAGGCACAGGAACATTCATGAGGATTAGCTTGCTTTCTTCAGTATCCTAAGTTCCCTCTTTACTACATCCCTAACGATATCTTGGATGGGTCGCTTATCCTGTTTGATGTAGTTACGCAAAGCCTCATTTATCTCGGTTTGGTATCCACGGCCTTCACGTTCAGCCTCATCCCTGAACCAATCCAATATGTCCGTATCAATGTAGATTGTAATTCTTGTCTTCCCCTTAGGGGGTATCACCGGTGCGCGTTTTCCTTTGCTGAAATCGTATTCCTTCAGCACCTCATTCTTTTTCCTCATAAACCCTCCGCTCCGGGGGAACAGTCGCATAGCGCATCCTCCTACGCAGTTTACCCTGCTACGGACCTGCAAGCAGGCAGGTAGCGCCCGCCCACGGCGGGCAGGCATAGGACATAGAGTGAACCCCAAAAACTAAAAGTCGCACAGCGCATGGCACCCGCCGAACGCATACATTACCTAATTCATTACCTATTTAATTGGATAGTACCTATTTCCCCTTTTGTTTCCTCTGCCATTTGGCACTCTGCCCACGACCCAGGCACTCAACATCACCGTAGGAAGCGCAAAGCGCATAGAGCATGGCGCATAGAGTTAACCTTAAAAGGAGCAAGGTGCGAGGAGTAAGGAGTTAAGCCGCTACCTGACCTTCCTTTCCTGTCAACCGCCACCAACCAGAACATTACGTGCAGTGGCTTTCTTATTACCCTCTCTCTTACCCTCTTTTAAGGATAGTACCCTTTTTTCTCCAAGGGGCTCCGGGACCCCGGCCCAAACATTCTACCTTCCTTGATTTCTTAAGATCTCTCAGAACTCTGCGGACCATGTCTCTACTGACACCCGGACAAGCACGTTCAAGATCACCCAGCGTGAACTCTGCTGGGAAGGTTCTTATTGCCGATTCTATTAGCTCCGTCTTTGCGCCCCGAGGACTTTTCATCTGGCCAACCCGCTGCTCGAACTCACGATAAACTGCCTTAAGGATATACAGAACATAGTTTATGTAGGGCCAAGGGTCATGTCTGCCTTCGTGCCAGTGTTCGGAGCTCAGTTCTAATGTCTCATAATAGCGATCTTTGTTCTCTTCAATCAGACGCTCCAGGCTGATATAACGGCCCACATCATAACCAAGATGGTAACATTGAAGGAGAAGAAGCAATCGCGATACACGTCCATTCCCATCTCTGAAGGGATGGATACAAAGGAGGTCGAGGTTGAAGGCAGCCATGGCAATGAGAGGATGAACCCATCTTTCTTCAAGGCATTGTTGCCACGTTTCTATGAGTTCCTTTATGAAGGATGGTGTTTTTGCTGCAGAAACAGTTCTAAATCTGACCCTCTCCCGCCCGTTGGCAGACCGTTCAATGATATCCCCGTCCCTCTCTTTATATTTCCCTGCATCCCATATTTCGCCACGACACAAACGGTGAAGTGTCAGTATGGTCTCTTGCGACACTGGAAGTTTTGCTCCCCGTTCGTGGATCAGCTTTAGAGCATCCCGATAGCCCCGCACCTCTTCCTCCTCGCGGTCGCGCAGGCCTGCTCTGCCAACAATAACGGCTTTGATACGCGCTTGCTGTACCGTGACCCCTTC
>Ga0315275_10001038_pt1 | contig 23874 bp, 29 predicted proteins | sample YL17G03_0_MG_FD_205557 | JGI IMG/M metagenome (GOLD analysis project Ga0315275, IMG submission 205557) | Sediment microbial communities from Yellowstone Lake, YNP, Wyoming, USA - YL17G03_0 | ecosystem: Environmental > Aquatic > Freshwater > Lake > Sediment | place: USA: Wyoming | collected...
TCTTCGAAAGATCAATCCCCACAGTCATCCGTGCCTCATCAGCAACGTGGTCAAATGATATGCCAGTTCCACAACCTACGTCCAACAACATGGCAGCTTTGACTTTCACGTGTTGTAGAGCTGCCTCGATCTTTGCAGCTTGTTCCTCAGCGTATCGCATATCGTATATTTGGGCCGTCACGTCATACCGTTGCCTCATGTCGCGCTTTTTATCCCAAAGATTCATTGCAAGCCTTCAGAAATCTTATGTACATACAAGTCTTCTAAAGCTATTGGGCGAAAGTGCCTTGGGAGGTTCTGATTCTTTGACAGTGCTGGTCGGGCCGACGGCTTGGGAAGCTGAAAACCTGGCAAAAGAGGCGATTTCTCGTCGCAGGACACTTTTTTTCGTCGGCGAATGCTCTGTTGACTATGTGGGAAGAGCAAAATCAACGCTCAAGCCTGGTGAGCGCATGTTAATAATAAAGGCAGACGGTTCTTTCCTTGTCCACCGTTCAACAGGCTATGAACCAGTAAACTGGATGCCCGGAGGCAACGTCATCTTCCACATTCACAGCAAAGAACACGTGCTAGAGATCCGGGCAGTAAGACACAGACCAACAGAATCCGTAAAGATATCTTTTGACAGGATCCAGCTGGTTGCGGCGTTGAGTCTTGTCGATGATGGTGAATTCTCACTCTACGCAAGCGAACAGGACATGCAAAAAGCAGTCTTGCTCAAACCTGAGCTCTTAGAAGAAGGACTTAAACCTATAAGCTGGGAAAAAAAGGTTGAACCAGGCTTCATTGACGTGTACGGAACGGACAAACAAGGAAGACTCGTCGTCGTAGAGATCAAACGAAAAACAGCTGGAAAAGAAGCCGTGTTTCAACTGGCCAAATACATTGAGGCAATCAAGCACAAAGCTAATCGTGAAGTAAGAGGAGTACTTGCATCCCCAGGAATTGCAAAGGACGTTCAAAGACTGCTCGTCACTTCTGGTCTGGAATACAAGCATTTGGACCCCAAAAAATGCGCTGACACCCTTCGCAGAGCAGAAACCAGAAAACTAGCTGAGTATTTTGATTCTAATGAAAATCAAGCCTAGTTGAAGACGCCAAGTTTTTCATATTCTTCCCTAGCTGTCCTCAGGACACCTTTCTCAACATTCATAAGACAAAAATCCAGCTTGGAAGTGACTCGAGCTCGTTGAGGGTGTTCGCACACGAAAACGGTACATTTGCTACATTTAACCACGATCATTCCCCGCGAATAGGATGACGCTGTTTCTGCAGAACTTATGTCTTACCCCCCCCGCGTCACATTTTGAATTCCCATTTACACCACGAGTCTGAAGGGTGCTTGTCTGGTGGACAGACCAAGCAGCTCACTTCCACTTTCGGATTGATAAGTCTCCGCGAAATTAGCCCGCGCTACTTCATCTTTTTCTGTTTGGTGTATGCTCTGATAATTCTTATATTGCGTGTCACCAACCTGAAGTGCAGACTGGATGGTATTCAGCTTGAGCAAAACCAAGCAGGGAATGTTGGTATCAATGAGGAGAAATGTTGAAGCTCTTGCTGGGGAAGCGACAAGCGAGAAGGTTATGGAAGGCAGTGAAGAAATAACCGAGAAAACTGACAAGATGAGGACAGCTGAATGGGTCAGAGGCGCGATAGAAAGACTGGACACCTTGGTCGACAAAGAAACGAGAATTCAGATCATGGAAAACTGTGGTCGCGACTGTGCTGATGTGAACAAGAGGGTCATAGACAGGGCCAAATTGAGGTGCAAGGAGTTCAAGAGCACAGATGAGTTTCTTGAGGCAGAACAGAAAAAGCCTATGACCGGAACAAGACTCGTTAGAGAAGGCAACGTGCTCTACCAGTTCTACACCCCGAAGGCATTCACTAGGCCGATGAGGTGCTACTGCGGTTTGCTGAGAGGACTTCCTGACAGAGCAACAATATCGAAGACGTACTGCCACTGCTCGAAAGGGTTTGTTAAGAAATTCTGGGAAAGCGTTCTTGAAAGACCTGTGACGGTTGAACTCATACAATCAACTGTCTCGGGCGCAAATGAATGCAAGTTTGTCATTCATCTCTGACTGTGAGGAGAGGTAAAGAGTATAATATCTCTTGGCAACCGCTTCCAGATGTGAAGTTGGTTGCTATTTCATGGAATGTCTCCAAAAGGGAAAATAGCACGCGAGCTCTATGCTTGCTCTTGCCATGCAAGCTATGCTTATCCCTTAATCTTGGCTAGAGCCTTTGGCTTACTCAGCAGCAGTAAAGCGGAATTGATTACCACTGATATGCATCCGGCTTCTGCAAGAACAACGGCTAGAACTGGATTTAAGATGCCCAAAGCGGCTAAACTCAATGCGACTATGTTCCAGATAAAGGCGTAAACTATGTTCCCCTTCATTCTGTTGAACGCCTTCCGACTCAGGCTAATCGCATACTCAACCTTTGTCAAGTCATCCCCAAGCAGAGCAACATCAGCCGTCTCGATAGCTACGTCGCTCCCAGCCGCACCCATCGCAAATCCAACATCAGAATTAGCCAACGCAGGAGCATCATTCACACCGTCACCAACCATCGCAACAACATTCCCCTTCTTCATTTCCCCAATGATCGCAACTTTCTGTTCAGGCAAAAGCTCAGCATGATACTCATCAACCCCGATCTGCTCAGCGATAGATTTGGCAGTCCGCATGTTATCGCCAGTTAGCATAACGGTTTTTACTCCTAGGCGCTTGAGCCTCTGTATAGCTTCCAAAGAATTCTCCCTAACCGTGTCAGCCACAACGACAATGCCGATAACCTGTTTGTCTAATGCTACGGGAATAGCTGTTTTCCCCTCGCTTTCAACCATGCTCATCAATTGATTCGCTTCTTCTGAAAGCTCCGTTTCTATCATCTTGGTTCCAATTAGGATATGCTTGTTTCCGTAATGGGCGTCCACGCCGTGTCCTGGAATAGTTTTGAAGTCTGTGGGGTCAGGAATTTTCATTTTCATCTCAGTTGCCTTAGCAATAATGGCTTTGGATAGGGGGTGTTCGGAGAATTTCTCAGCGATTGCTGCATACTTGATTGTGTCCGCTTCAGAGTAATTGCCGAAGGTTTTTATCTCAACAACCTTGGGTTCGCCGATGGTTAACGTGCCAGTTTTGTCGAATGCGACCAACTTAACGTCTTTTAGCTTTTCGATGTGTGTGCCGCCCTTGATTATTATGCCGTTCATGCTAGCATTGCCAATGGTTCCGGCTACTGCGACAGGAACAGCTATTGAAAGCGCGCAAGGGCATGCGACTAAGAGGACAGTTACGGTTCTTGATAGCGCAAGCTCAAAACCAATTGTGAAATAGCTGGTTGCAAAGACTGAAGATGCCAAAACTGCCATGATTGGTAAGAAGTAAGTGGTAAATCTGTCAGCAACGTTCTGTATGGGTGCTTTTTTCTCTTGGGCTTCTTCGACTAGTTGAATTAGGTGGGCAAGTGTAGTGTCCTCAGCGATTTTTTCAACTTTGATTTCTAATGCTCCGTGTTCATTGAGTGTGCCAGCAAATGTGCGGTCCCCTACTGTCTTTTCTACAGGAATTGATTCACCCGTTATCGTTGCTTGGTTAACAGCGCTGTGTCCAGAAATTACTGTTCCATCAACGGGTATTTTATCGCCTGGTTTGACTAAGACGATTTCGCCTAACTTGACCTCGTCTATGGGTACTTCAACTTCTGCACCATCCCGACGTATGCGAGCTGTGGTGGGACTCACCTTTATGAGAGCTTCAAGCGCGCCTCTTGTTCTATGGATAATGTATCCTTCAAGCGTCATACCTGCAAGTATTATGAAGGCCACTATAGCAGATGCTGTGAGGTAACCAACTGCTTCTGCCGTGCCAGTGGCTGATGCTGAAGGTAAGACGAGACCAGCTACTACGGAAATAAAGATGGCGATAGTTGCAAACAATTGGGCAGTAACGTTCCCATGACGCAGGGACCGAAGGCCGTGCAAATAAATGCGGTAGCCTAAGGCAACGGCGATCAAAGTCAAAACAATACTAATTTCATGCGCATAAGTTACTTGAGTTCCAGATATTAGGGCGCCTGCTAGAACGAATAGCCCAAGCAAAGCTACTAGAATTACGCCTTTGACATGTTCTCTCATTGGATTTCCTCTCTTGATAATATCTCAACTTTGTAGCCTAATTTTTCAATGCGCTCAGTGATCTTGGAGAAGCCGATTTTTTGTGTGTCGTATTCTATGCTGACTTTGCCGGTTATCTCGTCAACTTTGACTTTTGACACTCCGCTTAACCTTGCAAGTGCGTGCCTGAGGTTTTCTGCTTCAAGGTCTGAAGCACATGCTTGGCACCCTGTGCAGTATATTTTCGCGGTATTCAAGAATATTTTTTCAACAGTCATGTTAAGTCACTTTTAGTTTGAGGTTTTGCGTTGTCAAGTTGTTCAACCCATTTAACGGAATGTCATATGCTCAATGGCTTCTTTTGTCAAAGTGCCGACAACTTCAGGAGTCAAGCTATCGATAACATTGAAAACTCTGTTATCAACAATCGAATACATTCTTTTGGTTCCATCCTTTCGGCACCTAACTATCCCCACATCTTTCAGAATTTTTAGATGCCGGGACACGACTGGCTGGATCAATCCAACATAGGGGATTATTTCACATACGCACTTCTCGCTTGTGCGTAGGAATTCGAGTATTTCAAGTCTCGTCGGGTCAGAGAGGGCATTGAAGATTCTTGCCTTCAACCTGAACTGCCTATCAGTTTCGGAATGCATGTTTAAGGGAATATTGATGACAATATTTAAATATTGCTATGAATAAATCCCTCTATCAGCATACGAAAGCAACAAGAGACATGAATGGAGGAGTAATTGGTGGAGAAAAAGAAGGTAAGTTTCATATTCTGTGTCTGCACAGGCAAGTGCCCTGGATTCAAAGATCTAGACATGTGGGATTTCATAAACATCATAAGAGCCGAATACCCAGTCGAATACGCGTTCATACATCCCATGCTTTGCGACGAGGATGGAGAACGATTCTTTGCAGACTTTCTGCGAAAAGACAGACTTTACGTCATAGGCGGATGCGCTCCAGTAATGCAGAAGAAGCTATTTCGAGACGCCTTTGCAAATGCGGGACTTGACATAAACAAAGACCTGGTTTCTCTTGACGTCAGAAACATGACCACCGAAAAGGCCTTAGAAACCGTGAAGAAAGCATTGGAGACCGCTGGTTAGGCATGACAGAAGAAACGTACATGGGGGTACCCCGAAGCAAGATCCCGTGGTACCCAAGCATCGATAAGCAAAAATGCAATCAATGTGACGGAGACCCGCAGTGTCTCAGATTCTGTCCACACGGAGTATTTGAGTGCAATAAGGAAAAGAAGGAATTCATATTAAAAAATCCGTACAACTGCGTCGTTTTCTGTAGAGCATGCCAAAAAGTCTGCGCTGCTGACGCGCTTAGTTTTCCAGAGAAAAAGGAAATTTTGAAGCTGATAAGGAATGTCCGAGAAGAAAAAAAGTAAGCATATAATCATTCCATGCAGCGGAATCGGAAAGGCTGTAGGAACGATAACCCGAAGAGCAACCTACATCGTGACCGAAGAACTGTTACCAAACGAAACTGATACGATTTGTCTCCCGTTGCTAACCATCAAAGATGAGGAGACTGTGAGGAAAATAAGGGAGAACCCTTGCATAACCGTTGATGGATGCGTTGCCCAATGCGCTAAGAAGAATGTTGAGCACCATCACGGAAAACTCGAGGGAGAAACTAGGGTTTTGGATGTAATTAAGGAGAACCCGAAGCTAAAGCCCGGAACAGTGCTCGATATCGCCCCTGACGGCGAGAAACTAGCTAGAAAGGTAGCAGAAAAAATCATCAAAATCGTAGGCGATAAGAGTTGAAAACCAAACCCAAAATAGGATTAATCTCCTGCAGTGGAGAAGGATTGTCTGAGGGAATGATTTCGCGTGTGGCGACACGGAGAATACTTGAGGAACAGGACGACGTAGTGACCATCTGCCTTCCACTCTTCTTGGCAGGCGGACAGGAAGAGAGAGATTTCGCAAAAGACAATCCTTGCATAACCGTTGACGGATGCAGTAAAATGTGCGCGTCAAAAGGCGTCAAGATATACGGGAAAGTCCAACCTAAATCATCGATAGTTATATCGGAAATAATAGATAGGGACAAGCATCTGAAACCCAAGTCGAAAAGCAGAATAGACCCCGAAGACGAAAAGCTTGTCCGCGAAACCATGAAAATCATCAATAAAGAGATTGAAAAAGTGAAGGAGAAAGAAGAGTAGTATGTCAACAGAAAAGAAAGTCGCGGTTGCCGTTTGCACGGGCATGGACCGATCGCTTGCAACTGTGTCTAGATACGCGGGATATCACGTTCTGGAAAAGCTCAGACCAGACAAGACTGTTTTGCTGTGTACTCCAGCGCTGATAGGCGGTGTTCAGGAGGACGTAACCTTTGCGAAAGAGAACCCCGTATTGGTCATCGATGGCTGTAGAGAAAGATGCGGCGAGAAGATAGTCAATGAAGCGAAAGGGCAGATCAAAGCCATCATAAACGTTGAAGACGTCCTCAAAGAACACGAGGACCTGCAGCCTGAGTCGAGAGCTAAGCTTGGGCCTAAAGGAATGAAGCTTGCGGAAATAGTGGGAGAACTGGCCGCGAAGAAGGTCGATGAAATACTCACAGGGGTGAAAGAGAGTGGAAGATAAGAAAGTCGCCATAGTAGCTTGCACCGGCATGGGCAAAGCCCTTGGGACAGTAGCGAGGCAAGTGGCATACAAGGTAGCCGATGAATTAAGACCTGGAAAGACGGTTCTGATATGTATTCCTTCTTTGAGTGCTGGAGTTGGAGAATACAAGAGCCTATTACAGAAGTATCCTTCTATCATACTCGATGGTTGCGTGGAAAGGTGCGCCACCAAAATCAGTTCCAAGAATAAAGGCATGATGAGAGCTAAAGTGTTTATGCCGCAGATGATCGCGAAGTACAGGCTGAAACCACAGTCGCGAACTGACCTTGGTGAAGAGGGTGAGAAGCTAGTTGCTAAGATAGCTGAAGAAGTAGCTGCACTCGTCGATCAGCTTTCAAGGTGAAAATGCATGGAATATCTAGAGCTGAAGGTTGACAAATGGACGTTCACAGTTCCAAAAGGGTTCTTCTACAATGAAAATGACTTTTGGGCCAGAATTGACAACAAGATAGCCACAGTCGGCATAACGTCCTACCTGCAAAATCATTTGAGTGACATAATCTTTGTTTCCCTCCCACAAATCGGCACCAAGATTGAACAGTTCGGTGAAGCCGGGTCTTTTGAATCGGTGAAGGCTGCTCTGGACGTCATATCGCCTGTTTCAGGGTCGGTGGCTGAAGTCAACAACGAATTGGTGAATTCGCCTGATCTTGCTAATTCAGATCCGTACGGTAAAGGCTGGTTTGTGAAGATCGAGCTAACAGATTTTGAATCAGACAAAGAGAACCTTGTAGATGCTGACGGTTATTTCGAGGTCATGAAAAAGAAAGTTGAAAAAGAGCATGAGCAATTGAAGGGCAAGCACGTTGCAAACAAAGCGTAGAGAGACCATGAGGAAAATTCTTTTTGTTTGTGTTGAGAATGCTGGCAGAAGCCAGATGGCAGAGGCCTTCGCCAACAAATACGGAAAGGACAAATTCGCAGTTTCTAGCGCTGGCAACAAGCCAGCAAACAAAGTCAACCCAATAGTAGTGAAAGCCTTGAAAGAGAAGGGCATCGACATATCAATGAATAAACCAAAGCTGCTCACTTTCCAGATGGCCCAAGACGCTGATTTGATTGTTACCATGGGCTGCAATGACAATGGAATTTGCCCCGGGCCATTCTTCAAACCAACAATTGATTGGAAACTCGAAGACCCGAAGGGAGAGCCAATCGAGAAAGTAAGAGAGATCAGAGATGACATTGAGCGACAGGTACAGAAGCTAATAGCGGAAGAGAGTAAGAATAACTAAAACCTCGGAGGCAACGCGTACTCTTCTCTTTTCAAAATATGATTGACGACTGTCTCGTTAAATACGAGTGTGAAACGCGCGCGCTAAATCATTTGTAACAACTGCTTGCACTTCTGGAATGACCAGTGATGGGAGTTGAGCGTGCGAGTGTGAAATCGGGAGCTGAAAAGAGCGTTTAAGTGCTAGTGACTATTTCTGCTCCTGCGGCTACAGGTCCTGATGTCGTGATTTTGATTTTTAAATGGTCTCCGGGCTTTGCGTTAGGAACGAAAACTAGGAAACCCTTGATTCTGGCTATGCCTTCCCCTTGAGGGCTTGTTTCGGTTATATCCACTTCGTATTCTTTTCCAGTCTCAACTGGGCAGTTCTCAACGCCTCTGCCACGTTTGCTCTTGGCATTTCTCGGGCTTCTTTTTCGTGGGCTCATTGCCATTCTCCTTTTTCTGCCTTTGTGATGATATGATTATCGTCCCTCAGTGGCTTAAGTGTTCCGCATTAGCGCGCTAAGCATCTGAAACACTTTTGCGAATTTAGGGAGCTGACAGTCGCAGTTGAAGGAGCATATGAAAAAGGGCTTTGAAGCCATAACATACCTCTGGAATGCCCAGTTAGGCTACAGAAGGAGACAAAGAGTGTTAATGAGCTTCGGCGTGTGCTATTTTGCTACTGATGTTAAGCATGAGATGTGGCCAGGTGTGGACATCTGGTGCTGAAAAGCCAGAACTTCGCACAATACTTGTTGGGTTTCGTCTTCTTGCAGGCTACAGTGCTCCTCTTTCTCAGCGGAAGGTTGCAAACATAGTGCTTAGCTCTCTGTTTTTTTCTCTTGGACATACAGATCGATAGCGAATTGGGATTTTTTGTTCTTAAATTCTCAGAATCACAAATCCTTACTTCGAATACTGATTGAATCCACAAGCTCAAGGGCTACTGCTACTTGTTGCCGAACAGAATGAGCAGCATCAAACCTTGATCTGCTAGCTGATAGAAATCAAGAATTCCTATCAGTCTGTTTTCTCTGAACAATTTCACCGTTATTCATAATAGGCAGAACAAGCAACTCTACAATGAGGTTAAGAGAGGTAAATGCCTAAGGATCCTGTTTGCGGCGTAATAATGGATGACAAGACGGCCAAGTTCAAGATCACGCACGATGGGGAAACCTATCATTTCTGCAGTTTAGCTTGTAAGAAGAGGTTCAAGAGGCATCCAGCAAAGTTCATTAGGTAGACGAGTAGTCGCTTCTGCGCCACAGTTTCTCGTTAACGTCCGTTGCATCGGCGGTTTATGCTTGTTTAAACAGGAAATCTGTGATTCGTTTCTGGAATAGTGAGTTGCGGATGTGATGGCTTTCTCTTATCCAGCCTTCAAGGGGGATGTTGAATTGACTGCTGATTCTTCCCAGCATCTCGTTCAACGTGTTGTATATCAAGGGTTTTTGCCGCATGGCGTTCCTCACGTTCTCTCTGACTTGCCAAACTCCAACGGGCATGATGTAGCCTGAATGAGCCTCGCGCAGAACAATGACTGTCGCTTGCCTTCTCTCTTTAACCAGTTGTTCACAAACGGCTAGGCGAGCAGCGTAGTAACAACCCCCGATTTGCGCGTACGTTGTTCTTCGGTCATGACCTTCCCAATCTGAAAACATCACAACTTGTTTGCCGTTAGGATTCCAAACTGTGCCTGGATACCAAGCCTCGATAGCTTCGTAACTCCATTCTCTGGGCAGCATTAAAACTTCGAATACGTTATCCAGATATTTCGACTCGTAGATTCTGTACTCGTTTATTTCTGGGAACTGTTTGACCTGTTCCATGAGGTTCTTTGAAATAATGTCGTCTACAGCTGTGATGCTCCAGCGTGTGGGCACTAGTCGTCGGTTTTCTTCTAGGCCGAAGGCACCGACGCTGAAGGCCTTCTGAATTCTTGTTTCGAACACGCCTTTACCGTACAGTTCGAGTACAGCTGGGACCGCCTTCAAATCAGTGTCGCTGTAGGCCTTTTCAATCTGATGATCCCAGCTCGCGTTGCTGACCTTCAGGTCTCGAATCGGTGCTGACGGTCCAAATGGCTGGACGTCGTCGCTTAGAAATATGGAACCGTGAGGCTTCTTAGTCAGCATGAGTTCGACATCTACAGGCTTGACAGCCAATGCCAATTCTCGGGTTTTCTCGATTATTTTTCCTGCCTCTTCGAATTGCTGCACGTGAACTCGATGTTTGCCCCGAACCAGCATCGAGCGGAAGGCGACTATCTCGTCTATTGACTTTCCAAACCATAATTCAGGCAGATCATAGAGGCTCGTGTCTTCATGGATTGGAGGAACAAGTGGCCCAGCGTAGACGTTCGGATAGCCAATTCTACCTATAAAAACACTTGGGGGAGAAGCTCCGGCTATGTATTCGCTGCTCATCAAAGGAACGCTTCGCAAATAATAGTTGACCTTCACTATGATTGGACAACGCGTTTTGCCACAGAGAAGTCTTGAACCTTTGCAGATGACGCACAGACCGCTCTTCGAAGCTCTAGCCGTGACTGTAGGACCCTCATCAGGCTTAACGCCAGTATTCCTTAGGATTTCATGCAACCAAGTATCCGAGTAAGAATTATGCAAAGAGGACAAAGTCAACTTCCGTCTCTAAAATGATGGCTGGAAGAAGCTCTTATGTTTTCCGCGTTGGACTCAAACTGCTGTATCTGTGCGAATGGCGCGTATTTTATATTCATTCCCACGTGAACATATTTGTGGGAACGATTATGCCTGAGGACATTCGCTATTATAAGGGAAAACACAAGGTCAAAATCCTGACAAAAAGCCGAGGAAACTGGATTGTCGAGGCTTTTGAAGCATTCGAAGACACGGTCAACGGAGAAAAAACAAAAGTCAAGAAAGGAGAAAGACGCATAGTAGCTCCAAACCTACTTTTCCAAAGAGAAGCATTACCCCCACCAGTGAAAGAACACGCCTACGAATTGAAGATGGAGAAAAAACTGAAACGCCTAGTCCAAGAAGAAGACAAAACAGTATAGCGCGCGCGAGACTTTTCAAGTATCTCCACAAGATTGTTCCGGGACAACAAATTCCGAAACGTCAAATGCAAACACATCTATTCAAGTTTCCATCTTATCGACCCACACTGACACTGCACATAATTGGGAGCTTCAAGCGCCCAAACCTTTTTCTTACATTGTACGCAGTCAAAATATGATAATGCCTTCTTGCAAGCGTCTATTAGTGTTCTTGCTTCAGGAGTTGATAGGCTCCTACCATGCGAGGCTCGGTTTGCCCATGCTATCAGAAGTCTCCTTGCCTCTTTCCAAGCGTCAATCGCATCTTGATGAACTTTCCATTCAGCTATATCTTTGATTCTGAACCTCTCTCCTTGGGATATAAAATCGTCCAGAAACTCCGTAGCCATCCTATCATCATTATGATAATCTTGCATATAGGGCATTGCAAGTTTGAGTTTTGCTGCTGCTCTCGGAAGTTCGGTGTCCATTACTGCCCTTACCGCGTTTCCACAGGAACCAATATGGGTAGATATCAAAGCTTCTGCTTCGTCAAAAGTGTAAGAGGATGGAAGCACTTCAATGCCAATCTGAGGGGACTCCCATTTCTTTAGAGTAAAGAACTTCCAGTTCTCAGGCTCCAAAAAACGTCGTAACTCGCCGAACCATTCTCGGTCATGCGTGAAAAGAATTACTTGTCTTCCTGCTAGTCCAGAGCTTAGAAGCTGCGTAACCTTGCCTCTATGCTCACGGTCGAGACTGGAGACTATATCATCGAGCACGATGGGATTCTCTTTTGCGTTGCTTTGATTGGCTAAAGCTAGAAATATGCTCAGGCCCAAACTGTTTCTGTATCCTTCAGAGAGTGTCAGTCTGGGGTCTGGTTGCTCTTTTCCGTAGAATTTCAAACATACTTCTATGGCTTTGTCTTTTTCTGATGGGCTTAAACGCACGTTTTCTATAGGCTGTCCAGGATGTATGAGAGACCATATTTTGGCAATATCCTGAGAGATTGCTTTTAGCACTTGTTCTGTTATGTTCGCTATTTCTTCTCGAATTTTGTTGTAGGAATCGTTTAATGTTGATAGTAGGAGGTCGATTTTTGCCAGAGTACTTTCTAGTTGCTCAAGGCGAGGAATTTTCAAACAAACTCGAAAGAAATTAAGGTCATCAACAATTGTGGGTGTAGTAGGTGCCTTAATTTTTGCCTCTTTCTTCACCATAGGACACAATTCATTAGTGACTACTTTCAGCTTCTCGATTAACGCAGTTGACCATCTGTTTGTTGGCTCTTCAATCGAAATCTCTGTCAATCGGACAAAAAGCGAATTGATTCCCTTGTTTTCTGGCAAAGATAGCCATTCTAAGAATGCGTTTTCGCTTTGGTATTGAGATATGAAGTTGGACAATGCAACCGTAAAAGCTTGCTTTTCAGCAACAGCTTGATTTCTTGCTTCCTGCACTTTCTTAAGCTTTCCAAGTTCTTGGTCTACGTGGTCTTTAAACTCGGTCCCAAGGATGTATTGACCGCATGCGGGGCACTCAATCTTTTGAGTTAAGTCTTCAACTGACTCAAGTATTTTTCCCGTGTTTTCCAAAATAGGAATTTTATGGTCGATGTAGTTTTCACTAATCTTGGCAAGCTTATCTTGTGATCTTATCACTGACTCCAGTTTTTTCTTGATTGGGATTTTGTTTAGGCTTTGCATTACTAAATACCGCTTAACTTGCGGTTCTTTGTCTTGCAATAGCGTTTCTAGTGCAGTAATTGCTGTTTTGGCAATGGTATCCACGGTTTCGTCCATTGGCACTTGGGCATACTTTTTCGCGCGTGAATGGACCAGTTTTTTTCTGGTTTCCGCGTCAGCATTGGGCAGTACTTCATTAATTTCTTCGCGGATGGTTGCGAATTCACCTTGAAGCATTTGATATTGGGACGTTTCCAAGACGCTATCTCTTATTCTTACCATATTTTGTGCAATTTCTTCGTACTCTTGCAGGCCCAGTAGAGGCGAAAGAACTGAGTATTTTTTGCTTTTTGTTAGGTGAATGAAATCGGAGACTTCATCTTGTCGTAAAATATGTCTCTGCATGTCCCACTTTTGGATTGCGGTCAACAGGTTGTCAGAGCTAGCTTCAAACCGAATTCTGCCCGTTTGAGGAACATGAGCCTCAACGTAGCCTCCATTCTCAAAGTAGATTCTTGCCTTGCAATCCTCCCCATCAGGCGTTTCCGTATTTCTAACACAGTTATTGCAGTCAGAAAACTCATTCTTCAAATGCTCTATTTTGCCTTGGGTTATTATGAATTCTATCGCATCGACGAAACTTGACTTTCCGCAAGCATTTTCTCCATATACTACTACACTTTTGAAGCCTGTCTTAAGTGTTGCTTTAGTCGCAGCCCCTCTAAACCAACTTAGTTCTATAGTGTCGATTTTCATCGAGAATCCGCCTTAACCCCTATTTTCTCTAGCAAAGTTTCTGCGACCCTGAGGGCTTGACCTGACGTTAAGTGTGTCTGCAATTCTTCCTTTGATAATTCAAGAAGATATTTCTGAGCGTCTGGAAATGCTTCCTTCAGTCTATTTGTTGTTGCGTCCAGAATTTTGGATAGATTGAATTCGGGCTTCTTTTTCATCTTCTCAATCGAATCAATGTATGAAGCCAACTCTTTTATAATATTTGTTAACCACTAGTATGTCACACAGTTACATGTTGTTTTTTCAAAAGAAAAGGCGGAATCCATCCTTAGCGCACGTACGTGCTACGGATGGACTAGTTAGCACGTGATTCTGGATAGTGGACGCGCGCTACAGGCATAATCAGCCTCCGCCGCCGATTTTCTTTGGGTTTTTGCCATGGCCGGATCCGAGTTCCAGTTCTGAGGCAAAACGGATTCAGATCCGCTCCAACACAGCGGCCCTTATCAGGTCCAGAGGCGCTTCAAATGTTGCACATGAAATCTCCCAAAACGTGACGATGGAGTTCTTCCAAAGAGTCTTCAACGTTTTCGTGCAGGCTCAGGCAACGGCTGGCACAATAAAGATATCGTTTGAGGGTTGATGGATACTCATGGCAGAGTCCGCCTCTGGTATTTGACCACCAACTCTACCTTCGAGTTTAAGCGGGTTTTGCCAGGCAAGTCGAGATTCATCGTATCTGCGAAAAGTCCAATGATTTTGCATCGGAATCGTAGACCTTTTTGAAACCATTGATCGACCTAACACATTCCTCTCTGAAAAGAGGTTCCCTGAATGCTGTCCTCTCATCCAATATATGGTTAAACCTTCTAAATCCAACTGAGCGAACTGAATCTACAAATTGTGTCCAAGGAACGTTAAATCCCTTTTCAAGTGACAAATAGAGATTCGCTATCGGATCTATTCCTATTACTTGAGCCAGACTGCAGAAAAGCTTGGTTATTTCTCGATACGCTACCGCGCATTTTCCTCGAATGTTTGATTTCCACACATCGTAGCAGTCTGGATGTCTCTTGAGAAGGACGTAGCCAGTAAGGCATTCAGTGATACCTTCGATCAATGCGAGATGTTTTGATAGAATATCGGGGAGATTACTCCAGATTCTGCTATAGAGGGAAACGCTGTGAAGTGTTTCATGAATCAGAACGTTTCTGCACCATGAAATGAGGCTACTGCCATTTGAATGAAGCAATACTACCGCTGGGGCGTAAAGGTATCTTCCAAGAATCGCTGGTTTATCGGTCAATTTCTGATTGGCAATCCATTCAGCGTGACTGAGAATGTAGATTCTTTTCGACCCCTCAATGAATCGTCCTCCACCGGTCCGCGGGTTCCTCAAAAAAAGGAAAGTTGCATCTTGATTTGAAATCCTGTAGCGAATGTCGCTTAACTCGCTTAGCGGCACTCCATATTCAACCGCACATCGGAATGAAGCCTGGATTGCACCCAAAGCCTCCCTTTCGAGGCCCTCTAATCCCCCAACGATCTGGGCTTGACCCAAGTATCGATCAATCTGAGGGCAATCCACTTACTTCAACTCTTCTTGACCACGCTGCTGGGTCTCAACGTAGTCAAGAAAAGATCGAGTATAAAAACCGGGTCCTGTTGTTACAAATGCGATTCCCATGGCCTTTTCAAGAGCAGGATATGTCGCTTTGTCTTCTTCTATCGCTTGCTTTAGCTCCGAAACGCTTTCAATGAGCTGGTTCAACAAGATTTCAGGGAAAGGAACAATTGTGTCGCCCATCTTCACATGGTTGATGCGATCGTTGATGATGCCGTACGACATGTTCATTATTGCGTTGGCGATAAGCAGTTCTTTGTCAAAGTAAAATCGCGATGCCCGCTCAAGTGCTCCACTGACAGCACTATAGAAATAGATCTTTTTTGCAATATCAGGTTCTTCTTTCATTTTCTTGATGACGAATTCGAGCTCATTAAGCACGTTCTTCTTAAGTTGCTGTGGTAATTTCATGAAGCATTGCCTCCTTTGCCGATTCACCAATTGGCTGCTGAATTGCCACATCATGAAGTGCGACAAAAGCCTGTGGATATACAGTCCAAAACAGCCTTCCCCCAGTGGCTGTTAGTGGTCGTTGATCCACCCTCTTGTGCATATCTGCCATGGCAGTAGTTTGCATCTCCCTAGTGAAACATAAGCTCTTGAATGTCTGTATTATCGGTTTCAACACATCTGAAGGAAGACCCAAATCCTTCTCGGCAAAAGTCTCAGCTTCCATTGGATTCTCAACGTACACATGACCAATGAGTTGTATCGCGTTTATCATCTCTTCTCCCGAAAATTCATTCATAGTTCTTTCTTCCAAAGGCACCCCCAGTTCCGAAGCCTTTTTTCTCAAGAGCGATGTCATATCTGCTGCTTCGTCCCGAATTCCATCCTTGATCATACCTTGGTGCCCCACGCGGATTGTCTCGAATTTGGCAAATGCGTTCTTAAACTCATTTCGCGAAGTAGCTTCCAATGCATTTGCGTAAAGCGTTGAGAGAATTGTCCGCAGCAGATCCAAGGTCCTGTTCGTGCTCCGACCGACCAGATACTCTACTGTCTCGAGGAAAATCTCCCTGAGTGATGCTTCCAGCACTTTTTTCTTTGTTCCGAGCTTTACGTATGCAGCCCCTTCCCAGTCATAAGTTGCCTTGCCTGTCAAACCACATCGCCTTGCTGCTTCAGACCGATTCCCGGAGAGTTTCTTCACCAAGACATCAAAGAGATTCGCGACATCGTCCTCAGTCAACATTCCAGCATATTTGTCAGTTATGTAGCTGTTCAACTGTTCATCCTCCAATATATCCAATGTGAGGTCTTTTATATAGTATACTATATAACCTTTATCTTGAATAATAACACTTATGGATGTATCTTCTATATGTGAAATTCAGGAAGAGGCACTTCCCGCTCTAGGGAATTGTTATGAACCTCGTCAATTGGTCCGTATAGTTTTCGTACTTTGGAACATACACAGCCATCGTCAGATTGTGCGTTCCTTGGCCCACGCTGGAGAAGGATGAGATCACTTGTGCTGAGTAGTCTCCTGTTGTTGCCAAGTTGTAAGGCGTCAGAACTGTCTTGTTTGTCCCGTCTAAGTAGATGGATAGTGCAAAATGAACCGGAGTGACCCTTGTTTCGTTGGAAGTGAATCTCGGGATGGGGTTCACGTATATGTTTTCAAGGGCTGTCTGAGGCCACTTGATGACTGAAACGCTGGTGTTCAGTTCAAGAATTCGTCCGTATCCCGGCATGTTGCTTGAATCACGAAGTACGTTAAGATCAAGTCCAACGGTGACAACGAGAGTTCGAGGTTGGACGCTGCAGCCATAGAAGAAAGCCATAATAGCGATGAGAGAAAGCAAGCAGGGAAGGAAGACCTTTGTTCTCAAGGCTGTGCCTCCTCAAAAACCGCTGAAACCGTGAAGTTTGCGAATGAGTGTGAAGCTACGGAAAGAGAAGTCCATAGCCATTGCCCCGAGATGTAGTTCCATTGCGATGGGTTCAACGTTCCATTTTGAAAGAACTCGAAAGAACTCATATTTCCATAGTCTTGGACGCCGAACAAAGCGAATTGGTCAGAATACAAGCGTCTGGAGTCTGTGTTGTTGACGATCAGGGAAATCTGTACCAAAGTACTGCCGTTGCCAAGATCCTTTGGTATGGGTTGAGTCATGCTTACGAATTGGCAGTCCAGCACGTCGTTGTACGATAGCTTGATTGAGGATCGCGGTTCGATTCCTGACCCGTTCAGAGGCATCACGCTTACAGACGTTACATTGCCGTCCGAGTTTGTTAGGAAGGCGTAGGCAAGCGTTGGATCTGCTTCAACCTTGATGGCACGGAGTTGCGAGTCTCCTGGAAGGTATTTCGTGCTATCATAGATGCTGAAATTGCTCGGGTTTGGTATACTAAGGTTCAATCCTGTTATGGGGAAAATAGGTAGGTTGATCCAGTATGTCTTGGTTACTTTTACATTGTAAAATACTGAACCGCCGAAATATCTTGAAACCGCTATCTGATCGTTTTCATAACTGGTTTCCACAACTTGCATAGAAGGACTAAACAGATGGAATGCACTGTCGGCCACCATAACAACTGACGTAAGAAGGATCAGTATTAGGATCCATTGGAGAAAAATGTAAATGTCCTGTTTCGGAAATGGAGTCCTCTTAATAGGGGTTTGGATACTCAAACATTCCACCTTCTACACCCAATATTCATCCTCGGCTCTCACCCGGAGACGTTTCTTTTTCCTAAATAAGGAGAGAAAACATAATTCGAAAATCTCAGCAGGGAAGGCAACCATTACCATAAACCATGAAACCTTGTTAGGAATGCTTGAAAAGAGAATCACGAACCATGTTAGTAACCCAAAAGTAAGAAATACTGTCACGTTGAAGACAAAAATGAATACAAGCCACAAAGACCGGCTTGCAGCATCAAAGAAAGGATTGTTCCACCCGAGCCACAAAAACGCTACAAATGAGACCAAAATCAGAAACCACGGCCAATAGAATCTGCGATTCTCCAAGAATGCCCGTAAATCGCTGTTCATCCGTTTGCTGCTTAGGGGGGCTCCTCGGTCAATCCGGAGATAAATCAGAAACATCAGAAAAGCTCCAGGAACCAAATAGACCACTTGTATGGCCCAGTTCCCAAAATGAAGTGCAAAAAGAAGAAAGGTTAGTGGTATTGAAACAAACGTGCAGACTATCATTGAGAACATGCCGACAATGAAACCGAAGAAAAAGCGTTCTGACCAATCAATGCTATTCCAGTAGTCGGTCCCGTAGAAAAAAAGGAAAAACATAATGTAGCCTATGATTAATGCTGCTGCAAGGAAGGGTGGGGTGAAATAGCTTGAGAATGCTTCCAATATTGTTCCCAGTGGATCCATTTCTGACCCAACGTCCGCATTCATTTTGAAGGGCGTGACCTAGTTAAAGAATAACTGCAAATACCTCTCTTAAGTATTTGTCAATGGATAAGTAGACATTTCTGTGGTGCCAAGGCTGGCTTAACTGCTTCACTTTTGCCCCGTCTTGTCCATAGCTTTCAGACTTTTCTCTATTTCTGAACGACAAGTCCTTCTTTTTCCATTTTCTTTGCAGCTTTTTCGCCGGCTTCTCTGGCTTCTTTGGTCGGGACTGGTGCTCGCATCATTTCCAATCTACTCGTCCGCGCGCGCTAAGACGTCAACTACATCTTTCTTGGTTGCCTTCTTGAAAGGAATAGGACCTAGCAAAGATGCAAAAATCTTGACAGCTCTCAACAGTTTGTCCTGCCGGGGCAGACTCTTCCTAGAAGCTTCAAGGTACCTGGCATATTCAAGTAGCCTCTTCTTGTTCGCCGGCAGAATCTGCTCTGATGACCTGATTCCATCCTCCCCATTTATAGCCAGCCAAACGCCTCCCATAGAGGTAAATTGACAAGTGTTTCTCCCAGAAACATGATTAGAACCTGTCGGGATTGAAGTTTATGTTGGCGCCCTGGCCGGGATTCGGACCCGGGTCCTGCGGGCGACAGCCGCATATACTATTCCGGCAGCGTCTTAAATGCTACGTCTGTGACCGGACTATACTACCAGGGCTATCTACGTGGCGCCGTGCTGAGTAAAGAAGAATTTTGATTAATTAAGCTTATTGTGTTCTAACTGCCGAACAAATTTCATGGGAAAAGTGGGCCATGATCCCTCAACCGAGCGCGCCATTCTTCAATCCGGAAGCGCGCTGGGAAATGTGTTTCTATCAAGACGTTGCAGAAGGGTTATGGCTAGACAACTATTAAATGCCGAATAAGCTAATCAGGATTGACTTATTCAACAGAACAAATAGGGATCAGGATGTAAGGTGGGGTGAGATAGTGGTTACGAACGAAGAGAAACGAGACAAGCATTTTCCGCTCTTTGTGCATGATAACGTATTCAGAAGGTTGTTTGATAACCCACACGGTTTCTGTTCCTATGTCGTAGAAGGTCAAGTGGTTGCTGACCTTGGCTGTGGACCTGGTTTCTATTCACTCGGTTTAGCCGAATGCGTTGGTCCTGAAGGAAGGGTCTATGCAGTTGACTCAGATGAAAAGGCTATTAGAGCGCTGGAAAAGAAAGCGGATAAACGCGGCTACCATAACATTGAAGCACGTGTTTCATCTGCCTCCGACCTGAGCTTCATAAAAGATGGGTCAGTTGACTTCGTTCTTGCCAACGGACTACTGTGTTCGATGGCGCCACAATACCGCGAGGCAGCCGTCAACGAAATCAAGCGTATCCTCAAGCCAAAAGGACGGGCATACCTTAGCGCGGCCAGAGGTTTCTACAGCTATATGAACAAAGCAGAGTGGGAGAGAATACTTGAGGGATTCAAAGTCGAGCGAAGGGATGATGGTTTCAGCTGGATCGCAGAAAGATGGGCAATAGTGTCCACAAAACCAGCGTAACCAGCGCGCGCTTCTCACACTCACGTCACGTCAGTGCATATTGTATGGGTAGGTACAGGGTATAAGTAGTGGAGTTGAGTGATTGAGAAAGTAAGTGGCCAATTGCTTTCTAGTGGTAGTGGTTTTGGTTGGTTGGATAAAACTTCAGCGCGCGCTCTAGAAAGAGGGCATCTCTTGGGTGTCTGAGGCTTGAATATGCTTGGCTTGATAATAGCGTTTGCAGGACTCTTCGTGATAATATTCGCTGTATACAGCCAGATGCCAGAGTATAGAGGTATTCCGAAACCAGTTTTGGGGATGTGCGAAAAAGCGTCATGATAGCTGGTGCAGGGATAATCACATTCCTCTTGGGAATCATAAGCGAAAGAGCAGGCAGTTAACAAGTAGGACGGTTTTCTATGTTCTTTCTGAATTCGTTCTCAAGAATGCTCATCATAATGCCATCACTATACTTATTGTCATAAAAGTATTCGTCCCTTTCAACGCCCTCCTTCTCGAAACCAAGACTTTCCCAAAATCTCAGCGCTCTCTTATTGAAACCTACCACCCCAATCGAAATTCTATGAAAGCCTAGCCGATTGAAGGCATAGTCAAGGAGCAGATGACCCGCCTCAGTTCCATATCCCTTTCCCCAAGCGTCCTTCTCCCCAATTATGATGGTCATGTCCGTATTTCGCCAAGGTCTGAACATTCTCAACAATCCAGCCTCTCCTATCACCCGACCATTTCGCTTAAGAACAATCACAAACCAAACTCGATCTTTGTCAGCTCGTAGCTCCTTGTAGAACCTCTCTCCCTCAGCCTCGCTCATAGGCGCGACTTCCCCGATAAGCTTTCTAAGTTCAGCATCAGCCGACCATCGTTGAATATGCGGTAAGTCCCTCTTGCTAAAAGGTCTGAGCAAAATCCTTTCACCGACAAGTGGCTTCCTTTCCACAGTCTTTACCTTCTTGCCTTCAAGCAATTATGAACACCCACTCAAGTTTACGGAACTGGTTCAGCTATAACTTTTCCGCAACATCACCAATTGTTGGTTGGTTTGATTTGGGGTTTGGGATAAAACTCTACCCCAAACCAAACTTTTTACGTGGTTGTAGCTTCAGGAAGAGGCTACTGAAAGGCAGTATACACGATTCAGAGCATAGTAGCTTGGTATCTGCAAAAGAGGGGATATAGCGGAATTCAAGGCATAATAGGGTAGGGATATAGGTAGTATCGGAATCGAGTATACGCCCTTCAGGTGTAGACAAAAGGACAACGCTTTAAAATGCGTAATGCTTCTATTGCCTGCCAAGGTTGATGAGTTTTTGTCAAGAAAAGAAAAGAAAGCTGCAGGTTTAGAGCAGCACAAAAAATTACAGCGAGAGAAAGAACTGAAAAGAAAAGAGAAAAAGCAAGTTTCGCTTCCAGCAAAACATTCGAAAGATAAAAAATAGTTGCGGTTGCGTTGGGGGTAAAAGGATATCTCGTAAGTTCTATGAATGATGAAAAAAGGCTAGTTGGTCAGCTAAAGAAACTAGTCTTGTGTACTTTGCTTTATGCTTGCTAAGTTCGTCGAATTGCCCAATAGCTGAAGTTGTTGCCTTTCGTCCATTTACCACCTAAACTTCTCACAGTATCGTTAATTTCATCCCACTCATCCTTCAAGTATTGGTTTGGCTTTATTGTGACGTATTCTCCGTCTACTGTGAAACTCAGCAAACTGCGCTGCTCTGGGCTGAATTCTTTTTCTATTGCGCTTGTGTCTCGACTTGGCTGAACCGGCGTTTTCTCTGTAGGCTTAAATTCAGTTTTGACGTTTGTTGCCTGCTGAAATTCGGCTTTGGGGTTTGTGCTATAGATGACAGTGAATTCTGGAGGCGGATAGGATTCTACAACATCTTCAAAATCGTCACTTCTTATGATTACTAATACTTGCTTGGAAAAAAAGTCATACTTAATATCTAACAGTTCAATATTGTCTGGCAGGTTGGAAGTGAAAGATGTTCTTCCCTGCAATGTTTCTATGAAGAATTCAGGGCCCACTTTTATCATTCTCATTTTCATGCTTTCAACAACTCGGAATTACTTTCTTAATTGACATCAAACAACTTAAGCGTTGTTCATCACGAACGTGCGCTTTGTGGAGAAAAGGGCAGAGGGAGAAAGGAGAAGGGAGTTCTACCGTTTCCTCACACTTATGAAGAACTATTGAAAAAACATGCTCTTTACTCTACGTTTTTGTACAACTGTTCAAAACTCGAACAGACTCTCCTCCTTCAGCTTGTGATATCCTTGAGCGCACGCTGAGCGATGTCCACTGCAAAGTAATCTGAATAACTAGTCTAGCGCGCCGGATGATGCATGGTGCATACTCGATTTCGATAACATCTATCTATAGTATATCATGACATATCCTTCCTGTTCCATTAATGTCCATAGGTGTATCCTGAGCGCGCGCGATAAAACTTTAGCGCGCTATTTCATGGAACAAAAAGGTGGGGAATTTACTATTATAGCATTTCTTGCGCTTTAGACCGATGTGTCCAAATCTCTATCCGCGCAAACGCGCTCATTTGTTCTTCCATTTCTTTTCTGTCTTGCATGTTTTTCACCTCAAACTCTTCTATAGCAGAATATGCCAAAAGCAAAAACGGAATAGTCCGATTTCACAATTTCATGGGCAAAAATCTTGCTTATTCCACTAGAGCCAGCAGCGTGGCATATTAACCTACTGGATTCAAAGCCAGTATATGTCCGCATATATCGCTACAGATTTAGGATTTTATGCGCAAGAATTAAAGCTGGCTGTTCTCCATTCTTTTTTCTCTGAGGCATGTTCGAGAGTAGCATAGTTTCAGAGAAAACAAGGAAGTCTATCGGCACCTCAGAATGCAATTTGAAGTCATCTCGGGGAAACAGAATGAACTGAAACCCCCGCTCATACTGACGTGTAATTATCATCATAGGTGCTGTAGCTGTCTGGTTAATCCGGCATAAATGACTTTTCCACTTTTCCAAGAAATTCTGACATTTTTCTTTTGGAAGGTAGCGTGAGCGCTGTACCATGAACTATAAGAAAGAACGTGAAAGACACTATCGGCCTCCTCCGAAGGGAAAGGCGCCAGGGTTCTCAGGAAAGAAGGAGTTTCGGAGTACGCCATGTCGCAAGTGACCCCTCTAGCGCGCGCTAACAAGAACTCATATTCTACGAATGAAAACTTCATCCTATCCCCTTCGTTTGCACATTCCTCATTGCAGCAAAGTGGAACGCGTGCGAATTTGATTTCTACACGTCTCGACTTCATGATTCTGGACATGTTGTTTATAAGCAGGGATGGGAAAGGTGGATGAAGCGTGTGAGAAGTGATTTTTGCACAGCAACGTAGAAGGAGTTGAGAGATTTGACATATGAAAGAAAAGAGATGCACAAGGCAGTTTGCGCTGAATGTAAAAAAGAATGTGAAGTACCTTTCAAGCCTGATGAAAGCAGACCCGTATACTGCCGAGAGTGTTACGCGAAGAGAGGACCCCCAAGAAGAAGTCGATTCTAGATTAAGCCAACAGCTCTAATCTGAGATTGGTTTTCTTTCAGTTTCTGTATTCTTTTTTCAAATCGCTTGAGTAGATATTGCGCGCGCGCGCGCGCTAAATTTCGGATGATTTCAGACATGAATTGGTTTGGAGACATATTGACATAGACTGGATAATCTTCGCTGTGTCTCCTGGATACGTTCTTTCATAGTCATAACAGGCATTTTGACACCGAGTGCTTCCCAAGTATGGGAGTAGTCATTTAGATTTCCATTAACAAGTTTGGTTAAACAACTGATAGCAGCATTCTCATTTCCTGTTAGAGATATCGCTCTGACATCGGCAGCTATTTCTTGCTCTTTAGCGATGACAGACAAAGGGGGAGGGATATTGA
>Ga0315275_10001041_pt1 | contig 23869 bp, 3 predicted proteins | sample YL17G03_0_MG_FD_205557 | JGI IMG/M metagenome (GOLD analysis project Ga0315275, IMG submission 205557) | Sediment microbial communities from Yellowstone Lake, YNP, Wyoming, USA - YL17G03_0 | ecosystem: Environmental > Aquatic > Freshwater > Lake > Sediment | place: USA: Wyoming | collected...
GGTGCGGAGGATATCTGTATCAAGATTCTCGCAAGTAAGAAGATGAATTATGAGATGTTGCTTCGTCGTGCCGTTGAAAACACTCTGGTAAATCAGATTGGATGTTATCTTGATATCATCAACGATATGAAACGGATCGTTCCCTCTAAGATGATTGAGAAATTTTCCAATACCATCTCGGACAAAACAGTCGTATTCTTGAAAGATGAGAAGAGGTACGGAAAATCTGGGTGGGAGAAGAAGTATGAAAAGAAATGGAACGTCGATCTCTATCTTGATATTGGGGCGATTGAACATGGAGTTCGATCGATATGAATCTCCAGGATTTCCCACAACCAATAAAGAACGATATCGAGGATCAGTCGTTGTCCATTTTAGAGCACATCAACGAGGATGTTATTGTTATCGGTGGTTGGGCTGTACGAGCGCTCGTTGGAGAGAAACACGGACGTTATACATTGGATATCGATGGGATAGCTGCAGAAGTGCGCCTGAAAGTAATCGAAGACAAGCTTTCTGCTCTTGGGATGAAGAGTCAGAAGAGCCAGTGGGGTCTCCAATTCAATCAGAGATATCGACCGAATGTCGATGTTCCTGATGATTTCAGAAAAGATCTAAACCCAGTACAATTGCGCATTGAGATCTCCGGGCCACGAATACAGGAGGCACATACCCTGCATTACTTTGAATTTAGCCTCACAAAGTTCGAGAAGAAACAACTAAGATATCATCTGCGGGATGGTACCATAACCGTGAAGGTCCCACCGGTTGCGCATATGGCTGCAGTAAAACTTGGTCTGCCCGTGGATTATAAGAATAATCTTGATGCACAGGTGTTGCTTGAAATCTGTGATGTTGACGAAGTCATTGGGATGATAAAAACAAACGATGATTGGGCAGAGATGGTCCTCAGACGTATTCCTAAAATCATAGGGAGGTTACAGCAAAAGCAGAGTCTGGAGCAGATCTTAGCATTGAACGTTGGCATCAATATCAAGGAACATATCAGAATAATGAAAGATATTGAAAAGAAACTTTCGATTTAAGACGGAACAATATCTGAGTAAGAATTCTCAGCAAATTTTAGCGGACATTTGACATACCAGACATACATTGGTAATTCTTTACGCTTCCTTGGCGATTTTGGTAATTATCTGATGATTAGCTCGATCGACTAATAAATGACTAACAATTGACTAATCAAGATGAATAGGTCTAACTGGATTTGTGCTGGGTGTAGGTCGTATAAGAAAGTTGCGAACTTGTCCAAGCGCTCTTCTTTTAGTTTAGAAGAAGAGGCCAGCCTCTTGAAGGAACAAATCCATGAGAAAATGCAGGGCTAAAGCAATTATCCCCATTATCCAGATAGGTTTTCTTTTTGTATCGAATCGAAAGAGGAGGAGAGCAAGAATAACTATCGCGATGGGGATGAGTATGAAATGGGTAAAAATTTGATAGGGCAACAGGGTGTGAAATGAGAGGATGTGTGTGGTATAATATGTTCCTAAGAAGATATCAGGGATGATGCTTAAGCAAAGACAGACGGTTGCGAGGAGGATCTGCTTTTTTGTTTTATCGTCACCTTCAAAGGAGGCTCTATAGTAATACCTGCCGATGAGGTACAGTGCGCCTCCTGCGATGAGATGAGGGATTAGTCCAGCCATTGCTCTCAATCTTTGAAGGTGGGATGTTGTATCATTTATAAAATGATAACTGTATCATTCTGATGAAGAGATGGTTTGTTACTTGTTTGGAGAGAAATAGAGGAAGGAAAAGAACGCGTGTTCGTTCTCTTCCCAGTTGAAAGGTTCGTAGCGGTATCTATCTGAGATTTCTTTGATTTCCAAGAGTTGCCCGGTTTTTGAGATTTTCACTATTTCAACCATCGTTGGTGTCCCTCCATATTAGTTAATGGCTGGTGAATGGACGTTGTCGACGTAGAAGTCGCCTCTTGAGTAACCACCGACATAGAAGCTCATATAAGTGACGTAGTTCGAGGTGTATTCAGTTTGTTTGTGGATATTGCTTCCTTTTAGGACTCCATTGACATAGACAGAATATGTTCCAGCTGAAACATTCATCTCAAGTCGGATTGAATACCAGGTGTCATAGCTCAATCCAGTAGTAATATTGGTCCATTGGGCCGTGTTTGTAAAGGATTGATTGATGGAGTATTGCCGTGCTTTTAGGATAATGTCATTCCCGCTCCCGGGAGTGCTATCATAAAATGCAAGACAGATAAATCGTTCAATAGCTGTCGAGCAGGGTCCATTAGTGCCGTAATTTCCTCCCGTATTATTTCCAATGAAGATGTGGGCAGTTCGGTCATTGTTACCATTATCATAGATTTGATCGATATAGATATCAAAAGAAACGTTGAAGTTACCAGTTTGAGATGCAGCAAATTCCTGAGAAAGATACGCCGTACCTGATGTGGCTGAACTAAGTGCTGCCTTTTTTCTACTATTGCCTCCTATATCATTTGTGTTTAAAGTTAAAGATGTATTAACATCAGAACGGCTCTCATACCAATCCTGAACCCCAATTGTATCAGTTCGGAGGCTGGGACTATCTACACTCGAGTCGAACTGGGAATCGGCAAGTAATCCCTTTGTTGTAAAGTAAAATATCTTTTTCATCCAAGATGTCCCGTCTGTCGCATTCACGTACCAAATGTATGTTGTATAATTATTGAGTCCGGAGATACTGCAGGTTTTCGATCCATTCCCTTCTCCAGTAGCAGAATTACTGCCAATATTTGGCGATGTTTGTATAGTCCAATCTATAGGATTTCCCTCAGGATCTTGAATCGTGATGCTCAACGATGACGTACTCACTGATATATCAGTCGAACCATTCGCTGGAATTGGACTGGTGATTGTTGGTGGGTTATTCACTGGTGCGAGTGCTGTGATAAATGTGTACGATTTGTTTGTCCAACCGTTTCCATCGGTTGTTTTTACATACCATGTGTAGGTAGTTCCATAGTTTAGACCAGTCAAGGTACATGATTTTACACCGTTACCTGCCCCGGTACCTGAGTTACTTCCTACATCTGGTGAGGTTGTTATCATCCAGTTGAAGGGATCTGCTTCTGTATCTTCGATGGTGACGCTAAGTGAAGAAGTTGTGATTGGTACCCCGGTCGACTCGTTTGTTGGATTAGGGTTTGAGATTGCTGGTGGATTATTTGTGGGTGGTGTTTGTGTTGTGAATGTATATGTTTTTCTGGTCCAGTTGATTCCATCGGTTGCATTGACGTACCAGGTATAGGTTGTACTATAAAATAGTCCGGAAATGCTACAGGTTTTTGTTCCTCCTGTTGCAAGGGAAACGCTTGAACTCCCGATATTGGGGCTTGTCTGAATCGTATAATTGAGGAGATCACTGTTACTATCAACAATCGTCACAGACAGCTGAGACGTAGAGATACTTACTCCAGTCGAGATGTTAGTAGGGAGTTCACTGGTGATTGACGGAGCACTATTGGTATATGGAACTGAAAGGACATTGTCGACATAAAAGTCTCCTCTGCCGTCACTATCTGCTGAGAAGCTCATAAATGACACTGTTGAGGATGCATATCCACTGTACTTGTTTAATTGGTATCCTTTCAATACCCCGTCTAAATATACATTGTATTTTCCTAATGATGGGAAGACAATTAACTTAATAGTGTACCATGTATCGTAGTTTAATCCTATTGCTACTTGCGTCCATGCTGAGGTTGTTGCTGTAGCTTGAGTTGATGATGTTCTTGCTCGTATTTGAATATCGTTTCCTGTGTCTCCTGGTGTGGGGTCATAGAAGGTCATGTGAACAAATCTTTCATTGCTTGTTCCTGTGGGACAATTATTAGTTGTTGAACTATTATCGCCTATGTATACAAGTCCTGTTCTGTCGAAGTCAACATTATCTGATATTCGGTCGATATATATATCGAATGATACTGTGAAGAAGTTTACTTGAGTTGCGCCGAATTCTTGAGTAAGATAGGCGTTGCTAATAATACCGTAGCTTTTCAGTCCTGCTTTTTTACCGGTGTTTCCACCAATGTTATTCGTATCAAGGGTTAGGAGTGTTGCATTCCCGCCAGAGTAAGCGGCACGACTTTCGTACCAATCTTGACCTGCGCTGTTGTTCCTCAGATCAGCACTATGTATGCTCGCATCGAAATCTGGGTCAACAAGTATTCCTACCTTTGTCGTGAAGGTGTATATTTTATTATTCCAAGTTGTTCCATCGGTTGCATTCACGAACCAGGTGTAGGTTCTTCCGTAGGTAAGACCCGAGATACTGCATGTTTTCGTTCCGTTTCCTCCAGAACCCGAGCTACTGCCAATGTTTGGCGATGTTTGAATGGTCCAGAAGATAGGATTTCCCTCAGGGTCTTGGATGGTGACACTGAGGAGGGAGGTATTCGTTAGCACACCTGTTACTCCATTGTTTGGGTTGATGTTGGTGAAGACAGGTGGCATGTTGCTTCCTGTATATGCTGTGGCTGCAGTGGTACTAAATTGATGAAGTCCTTTTTCTGCGGTATATGACCAGAATTGATAGTAGTATTGAACCGTGGAGGATGCTGCTGAGTCAATACATTTGTTTCCTGTTCCATTGTAGATTGGTATTCCTTCTCCACGAACCCAGGAGCTTACTCCGCTGGCGTTTCGTTCAATGATGGTGAAGTAGGATCCGTTTCCTTTTGTCCAGGTGAGATTCACTTGCGTGTCTCCAAAATGATGTGCTTGTGTATTTGTTGGGACGAGTGGTTTTGTCATGAAATGGAGGAGGGACGCGTTTGCTGAACTTCCTGTGTTATTCGCCCATGCTTTCATATAATACCTGGTACCAGGTTGTAATCCCGAAACAGTTTGGCTAAAGTATCCGAGGCCATGCGGATAACTTTTAAAGGTATCATAGGAGGATTTTGTTGTATTAGCGAGATATCCATTCAATGCTTTTTGTCCATAGGTGTCCATGAACGAATCGAGTCGGGACCGTACTTCCTGCTGATCAGCTGAATACATGATGGTATCCATGACGTTGTCAAAGGCGTTGAATGTGAGGTTTTCGTTGTAATTGGTATATTTTAAGATTTCTCGGACCCGGCTGCAGTAGAAGTTACCATCTGCAAGATTACCTCTTGCGTAACTTTGTTTCACATCTGCATAGGGTTGCATTCCTCTACCGCTGTTCGCAGTGGTAAAGTAGCTGGGGATGTCATTTATGGAATGCAGATTTCCCGCGTATAACGGCAGGAAGATTGCTATCTGAGTAGTTCGGCCAATTCCAACCCAAGACATATGGATGCTGCTGTTACGGCTGGTGTTTCCTGCGACGGATACGACCGATGAACGGGAGTATCCACAGGCGATTTGGCCACCAAAGGAATAAGATCCGGTGCCTTTTTCTCTGCCACTAGTATCTTTTGCGACTCTTTGGGCGATATCCTGCCAGTTGAGGAGATGATCTCCGTCGCTACTAGTTCCATTTTGTACTATATCGTTCATGATTATTTTTGCTCGTTTGTCATTGTAGTCCCCGGTATCCCATTTTCCATCGCAGTACCAGGAGTTTGCGCAGCCTGCGTAGGTGTTGTTGATCCAGGTGATGTTCGTATGTCCGACTCTATCGATTGCGACGATGGCACCGACACCAGGTTCCGAGCTAATAATGAGATATTGCCCATTGGTATTACCATTGCCATAGTAGTACCCATGTTTTGCAAGATAATATGCAGCATCTCGTACTGTTGAATAATTTCCTAGGCAATGTCTTGCATCGTTATCCTGGCTTCCACTTGCCCAGTCGGTCTGATATTTCCAATGTGTAATAGTCCCTCCGACATCCATATTGTTTATCGCTAAACCTTTTTCGTTTTGTCCCATACGACATTGTCCGGGTACATAATTTGGTGGAGAATCACCGATACCAAAGAACGAGTAGTTTGTTCCCTGGTAATAATAGGTTTTGACGTTGTCGTAGTAGAAATGTCGGTTTTTTTGTATAATGCTGCGTCCATCCTTACAGACAGTACCGGTTGCGATGATCCCCATGCATTCTTCAACGTTAGCATAATCATATTCGAACCAGACGCTACAGTTCTCTCCACCGGTGTTATTAATATATCCTTGAAGCGTCGCACTGGTTGAGGCGATGTTTACGACAGGTGCGGCAAGAACGGTTGGTTCGCTGCTCTTGAAATGAGCGGTGATAATTTTATTTGCGTCCATCGTAATTGTTAATGGGTTATCGTGTTCATGGCCGCTTGAGATGTTACCAGTCCAGTTATTGAAAGTCCATCCGCTGTTGTTTCCAACGGGTGTCAGAGTGACTGTTGCGCTTGGCTCATAAATCGCCCAGTCAGGGTTTTTGTTCACAACTCCATTACCAATTACATTGGTGGTGAGAGTATAGACTGCGGTGTTTGAGAAATAAGCCGTGAGATCTATGTTTTCTGTTATGCAAATTGAAGTTGGGTTTACATGGCCGCTAAGGTCACCAATCCAGTGTGTAAATGTCCATCCGGAATCAGGGGTTACTTGAATGGTTACTGCTGCATTGTAGTGGTAAGTTGGTTGCGATGGTATGATTGTAATCGATCCTGTTCCTACTTTGTGTGTTGTGATTGTGTATTCGTTTTGTGTGAAGACTGCCGTCACATTCATGTCGTTGGTAATGGTGATTGTTTTCGGGTTTGTGCTTCCTGAAAGATTTCCTGTCCAATGATCAAAGGACCATCCTGGTTGGGCAAAAGCAGAAATTTGTAGAAAAGAACCGTCCATATAGGTAGATTCTCCTGGAGTTGTTACTAACGAACCATTTCCGACTGTTGTAACAGAGAAGTGGTGTCGGGGGGCTGCCGGTGAAAAGACATTGTCAATAGAGAATTCTCCTCGTGCGGTACCTCCAACATAAAAACTTATATATGAAAGAGATGACGCAGTATAGCCTGAGAAACCGTTGACTGTTTTCTTAAAAACATCATTAATGTATACATCATATGTGTGGGCGGTAAAATTAATATCAAGTTTTATTGAATACCATGTTGCATAACTGAGGTTTGCAGCGATGAGAGTCCATTCGTTGGTTCGATAAAATGATGTGCCTGCTGCTGTTTCATAGGCTCGAAGTTCGATGTCATTTCCTGTGTCACCTGGTGTGGGATCATAGAATGTTAAATAAACAAATCGTTCACTCCCTGTTGAACAGGGTCCATTGTTGCCATCGCCGTTATTACCAACGTAAATAAAACCTGTTCTATTCATATTTCGTGTTTCATTGTAGTACGCAGTAATCATCTCAATATACATATCAAGTGATATGTTGAATCTGCCGTTTTGTGGGCAACGAAGTTCTTGTGTGAGGTATGCGACTTTGGCATGTCCATCAGCAAATCTGGCTTTTTTACCTGTGTTATTGGCTACATCATTTGAATCAAGTGATATTATTGATGGTTGGTCATTTCGGCTTTCGTACCAGTCTTGTGTTGTTGCGTTTGCGATAAGGTCGTTGCTGTCGCTGCTTGTCGTGAACTCGGAGTCTGTAAGAAGTGGCGGTATTGGGTAATGTTTCTTTATTGCATAAACGACGTTCACTCCTTGCTGGTGCAGAGAATCCAGTGTCCAGGTCGATAAATGCGGTGTGGGTTCAAATGTGAAGGTGAAAATTCCCAGAGTAATTCCTGCATATCCTCGGGCGGAATTTGATCCAAAGTTTGATATTTTTTGTGTGTCAAAATCTGTAAGACTTGAGAGGTTCGCAAAAAAGGCTTGTCCTTGAGTATAGTAGCTGTTTGTCTCGGGTGGGGTGTAAATATAGTTGTACCATCCGTCGTCATCCATTTGGCTGTGCCAGTCGATGAAGAAATCAACTCCGATAGTGTTTTTTATTGTGGTGAGATGGTTTTTCACGATGTTGATTTCTGTGCTGACAGAAGAGTCCCATTCGCGGTTAATGTCTATGGGGTTGATTGTACCATTTCCTCGTGAGTTGCCTAAGGACACTCCATCGGGATTCACTATAGGAACAATATACCAAATGAAATTATCTCTCATCTGTTGTGCATCAACTGAATTTGAAATGAGAAAGTCGATCAATCCTTTAAGCATATGAGAGCTTGCGGTTTCTGCGGCGTGTTGTCTACCGATGATGTAGATGACTTTTTTTGTGTTGTTTGCGACTCCAGAGTTGGTGATGACCAGAATTGGGATGTCTCGGTTTTGTACGCTCTTACCCAGAACGGTTTTTACTGCGTATTGGCTTGCGTTGACTGTTTCCAGATAGGTTTGCATCATGGTGTAGTTGAAGGGGTAGAAGGTTGCGATTTGGACATGGTTTGATGTGAAGTTCTTCCAGAACTTATAGGTCCCCGCGGCATAAGTATGATTGGTGAATCGATTCCAATTTAATCCATCATAGCTGTACACCATCTGGACTTCATGTCCGGTGTTGGATAAGAAGGGGGCGAGGTTGGCGTTGGTGATCCGGAACGTGATGTTTCTATTTAGGGTGTTCTGAACCTTGAAATTGGTCCAGTACTCATAATCAGCACCGCTGTTGATGAGATGCTCTGATCTGAGCGTGAAATTCATTGAGTTTCCGTCGATTGTATAGGATCCGATGCTGGCGCTATCAAAACTTGATTTTATCGTTAACAACGATGTTGAGGTAAATTCAGCATTCACTGTTTTATAAGCATCCATGGTTAATGTTTCAGGGGTTGTGGTACCACTAAGTGCGCCACTCCAACGAGTAAAGGCTGAACCTGTGGAGGCGTTTGCCCACAGCGTCACCACCGTACCAGAGTGATACGGCCCGCTTGGGGTTACTTCAACGGTTCCCGATCCAGAACCGCTTTTTGTCATCGTGAGCGTGTACACGGGAACGATGGTTAACGAGTTTGATGCTTTTGTGAGACCATCGAGTTTTCCGTCACTTGGAGTGACTTCACATCGCCAGACGTCACCGATACTTGTTTCTTCTTTCACCACTCGAGGCGCGTTACTGTATCCATTTTTTGAATCATTATAATTCTGAGATATCTGTTGTTGTGTTAATGCATAGGGATAGATTTTTACTTCGTCGACAGACCCATTGAGGAATTTGGTAGCATCTGTTCTTCGCCTCCCGATGTTCACTGGTACACCATCGCTTCCTTTTACCAATGCAGGAGTTGTGTATGTTAATGATGTGTACAATGACCCATTGACATATATTTTTAATCCTTCTCCACTTTTATAGGTACTCACAACATGGTACCATACATCTTTTGCTAATATAGGTGTAGAGCCGCTTGTCCCGGTTGTCTGATACGCTGTGCTTAGATAATAACCACAGTATAATCTACCCCCGTTTGTAGAAGAAAAACCAATCTGATAACTTTGCGTAGCACCAGTAGCTCCTCTCTTTTCCAGTATCGTTGAGTTTTTCTGAGCATCTTTGCCTGATTTAACCCAGAATTCCATGGACATTGCATTCCATGTTCCGTCACCATCAAGGCTGCTTGCATCGGGTATTGAAATGTAATCATTTGTTCCATCGAATTTGTATGCTCCACCGATTTTTCCTGAAGATATCCAGGTTGTTCCGTTAATGACTGTTCCGTTGTTATGGTAGCCTGAGTAATCTTTGACGTTCGTGTTATTCGCATTATTAAATGAGAGGAGTAAGTTTGGTACTGACACGCCATTCTTGATCCAATGGTAGGTGTTGTAGACAGGGTTTCCCTCAGGATCGACGGTTGATTGGTTGGTGCAGATGAGTTTTTCATCGGTGGTGTTTGTCCCGTATTCGGAAATCAAGAGTGGGGTAGTGTGAGTCGGGGCTTGATTCAGATGGGTGAATTCTGCGTTGACCGCTTTATTATTATCCATGGTGAGCGTTTGTGGAGATACTGTTCCGCTGAGTGCACCAGACCAACCAGTGAATGTCGAAGCAACAGAAGCATTTGCCCAGAGTTTTACTATTGTACCAAAATGATAGGGTCCGCTCGGTTGGTATTGAACATTTCCTGTTCCCGTTCCATTTTGTGTTACTGTTAGTGAGTAGGTTATTTGTTCTTCAGCGCCGATATGGATAAATGATGCTGGTTGACTTATGGTGTTGTACGAAGTCTTAATCCAACTGCTATTCCGAGCGATTTTAGAGACACGGAATTCATCGAATTTTACATGGGTCATCGGGTTTTCTGCACCGTTTGTTCCCAAGTAATCATTGCCGATACCAAGGTTCAGATAAAAATTAGGAATCGAAGGCCATTCTGTTCCGCTGCCTATTTGGGTTCCATTAAAGTACAGAGCAGCGTTCCCGCTATTATACGTAGCAGTCAGATAGAACCAATGGTTGACCGGTGTGTCTCCTTTTCTAATGTAGGATGTATGATTTTTGATACTGAAATCAATCCCTTGATTTGCAGGTTGATTATTCCTCAGGTAGAGTATCCAGTCACTCGAGGTAGAATAGGTTCCTTTACATCCGATATAGATAAATGCAGTGGCATCGCGATACACCCAGGCCTCCGTAGTTAAAGCATTTGGAGAATGTATGAAATTATTCGCTACAATCTTATCGTTATCATTGTATTGTCGCCCTCCATCAATTTTCCCCGTGGCAGTAAAGTCAGTCCCTGTTGAGAGTCCATTGTTACTGTACGCTGTGGAATCGTACACTATGTTCCCAGCTTCATTTAAATGCTGTACCATGACATAATTGTTATCCCAGGTGCCAGCAACATTTTCTTGTGAACCGCAGGTGGTATTCCCATATTTCATCCAGATGATGGTATCTTGGGTTGCGCTCAGATATGTGATATTTACCCAGGAGATGAATTCACCAGTTGTCTCATTGTATCTTTCGATTTCATGATGATATCGGGTGGTGTTTGTTGCATCCCAGAATTGGACATCCCTGGCACTGGGTTGTGCATGGTTCACGAGGTCGGTGTCTGTTGTCATAATCAGTATCGGGAAGTGTGTGAGGCTTTGGTTGACGAGTGAATGATTTACTGTGATTTTTTTGTAATAGATCCATCCTCGTGGTTCAGCCCAAGTGGTGAAGTGGTAGGTTTCATTTGTCCACAATGATCCTGCATTGCAGTGTACTGACCAGTAGTAAGTGGTGCTGTGGCTGTTCATCGTGGTTGGGGTTTGTGAACATGTTCCATTGTGGGCAGAAAGGTTTGTTCCGATGGTCTGCCATGTTCCTGAGGCATTCGTACGGAAGGTGACGTTCATTAAATGATTCTGGGATTGATTAATGTTTATGGAAAGTGGAGGATTCAGTGGTTGTACTTTTGATTGATTTTGTGGTGATTCTGATGAGAGAACGGGGAAGGTGTTGATAGTGTCTTTGTAGTCGTTCGGGTCGCTTCCACTGACTGTTTCATAGTAATCAGATACGCCGTCGTTATCAGTATCTTGCACAAATGGATTCGTAAATGTGACGTATAACTCTTGGTAATCGATCAGTCCATCAGCATCAGTATCCGTTCCTTGGAGGATGGTGTTGTCAGGGATGTTGAAGATCACGAACGATTGGATGGAGCGGTTGTTGATGATAGTGGGATTCGTGTCTGTGGAGGATAAATATTCGACAAAGAATTCGTAGATATCGTTATCGGTATATGACTGTGGAGATGTTATCTTCATTAATGCTGATTCGAGGTAATAGGTAAGACTGTTATAGGAGATATTGGTACGTGCTTTTGTGGTGTTCGTGGGGTAGGATTGGCCCCAAGCCTCGGTCCTGTAGAACCCTGCATCAGATTTCCCATAGGCAACCGTGAGATTATGGTTATTGGTATGCCACCAGAAATGGTGATAGATATTTTTGATGGTGCCGGGTCGTGCGGTGACGGTTTCATCGAACCAATACCCAACATACATCGTGCAATATCGCTCCTGCACAACGTTCGTCGGGAGTGAGCCTAGGAGGTATCCCGAGTCGGTGAGTGTTCCATCAGGTCCCTGATCATGGTGTAAGTTATCGTCATTGGACATGTTATGTCCTGGTCCGTACCCGGTGGTGTATTTGTACTGTGCTGGGTAGAAGTAGTAGGGAGTGTAACTGATATTTGTTGGTGTTCCTCCGAGTTGCACGTAGCGTCGGTCATCCACCGCGGTCGTATCAGCCCCTATTTTCAACCATCGATACAGCATCGTATTGCCTGAGGTGTCAACTGCTAGAAGATCAAAACTATATTTAGGCCCGGGAGCAATGTTTGTGGACATGTTGATTTCATAGTAATCCCCGGTTGTATGGGTTAATTGATAGGTGTTATTTGTCCATTGAGAACTATTACGCCAGTGGAACCAGACTTTGTCCATTCCAACATTATCGGTGGCTGTGCATTTGATCTGTATCCATTTTTCTTTTTGATAGGAGGCGTTTGTGTAGTATCCTTCTGGTGCTGGGGTGTTTGTCCCTGGGAGGTAGTATGGTCCTCCGCTATCGCTGGGATTTCCCGCAAAATTCAGACTTAGTGTTGGTGGTGTATTATCCTTAAATGATGCGCTGATGATATGATTGGCGATGACGTTAGTGAAGTTGTAATATGGCACTGCGCCAGCTGAAATGCTATCTACAAGGACGTTTAGGATGATGTATCCGCTGTTTGGCGCGATCGTGAAATTCTTGTACCCACCATAGTTCACAACGACTGCGCCACTAGGTACGATACTCCCGCCTGCACCAGCAGAAGCAGAAATTGTATAGGTGTTTATTGCAAAAGACGCTGCTATCGAATGATCAGTATTGACATTTGTGAAATTGTGATATGTAACTGCACCGACCGATCCTCCGTCGACTAGGACGTCAAGGATATGGTATCCAGTGCTAGGTGTGATGGTGAAGTTTTTGTATGCTCCATGGTTTACAACGACAGCACCACTGGGAGTAATGCTTCCTCCAGTACCTGCGGATGCGGTAATCGTATGAGTGTTAGAAGTGATGGTGAATGTGTGAACAGAGCTGGTGTTGCTGTTGCTACTTGTGTCATTTGCCCAGATGAAAAACTGGTAGCTGCTGCCCATGGGATACGACTGGTTCAGATAATAATGACCATCTTTGTTCATAGATAGATTTATTGTAGAGAGATCCGGGTAGGTGAGATGGAGTCTGACTGTTTTTACTGCGATGTTATCAGAAACATCGCAGCTTATGTTCACGTATCCGTTTTGCGATGTTGAGGATGGCGAAGCAAGCACGTTTGCTATTACGGGTGCATCGTCGTCGTTGACAAGAACCGTCTGCTCTAAAGTGGTATTCCAGTAATTTTTCGTGTCATTCGCAACGATGATATAATGAAGAGGATCCACGGAGGCAGAAGGGATTGTAAGTAACTTCTCATAATAGCTACCCACACCCGTGGGATTCATCTGAACAAACAAATGAGGACCCCCTGTATACCAGTACTCAAGCCAGACACTACTGACACCATCAGGATCAGACACTGACGCGTTACAGACGTAACTATCCCCCGTCCCGGTAGTGTCTAAAGAGTGGTCAATTATTACCGGGGCGTCAATCACCTGTCGCAAGCTACAGTTGTAGTACGCGTACATCCAGTAGCCTTCACCAGGGGTAAGTCTGGTGCTTAAATCGTACCACTGGTTGGCACCATCCCATTTGAAGAGAGATACTATGAGGAGAGGATGGCCTTCTTCGTTGTTTGCAGTTGTTGCGTTCGCCCAGGAATACGATGTGCCCTTATACAGAACACGGAGATTTGTCAGGGCAAGGGATGAGTTATAGGTTTGCCCCATCATGTTCCATTGTGATTGGAGTTTAGTGATATATCCGTCCCCTCTCACATCACTGTGGATGATAAGGGAACACGGGTAATACGCCCACAGCCAGTACCCTTTTCCTGTTTCAAACCCGAGGTTATTTGCGATGTAATATGTTTGATTTTCTCGATCCCATCCAAAGAAAGTCCCAACAATAATTTTGTGGTTGACCGCTTCAGTGAAGTTATAGTCAATACTATTGTTTCGAATGGTGATCTGGTCCTTCGCAATCGATGCATTCACCGGCATAGTAATTAAATTCCACTGATCCTGAAGTGGTATACGGTACTCATTTGGCGGGTAATGAGGGTCGGCAGTGATAGTGGAAGCCATAATGAACAGCATACACCCTGTTAAAACGATCACTATGGTTCGAGATAACCTTATTGTTACATCATGATGTTGTTTCATAACTTTTCGCTCCCCGGCCTGTATTTACATCCACCGTATGCTGTTTTTTTGAAACTCATTTAGATAGAGGCGGGATATTTATACCTTGTTATTCTATGGTAAAAAGAGTATATTAATCATGTTGGACACTTGTTACCCTTTTTGTTGAAAAAGACTCCTGGTAGTCCGAGTGGATTTGATTTTATCAATGATTCGACGAGAAAACGAGAAAAAAATCGGAAAAAACACCTGTAATTCGGTTAAAAAAACATGTATACAGTTCTCCGATTAAATCATGCGTAGAGTCTATGGTTTTAAGAATCTGATCGGGGGCAATCGTTTCTCTGAGTAGCTTCACATAAACTGCCTATGATGAACAGTTCAACGTCGATAGATAGTATTACACAATATCTACGATGGTGCATTGGATATTTGTGCTCATAGCCGCTGCCCAGTTTCCATCATATTGTCCTGTGCCATGAAATGATTCTTCAGTAAGCATAAGTTGTGCGACGTATTCACCAGGTGATAGAGGAACACCGCCCATGGGGAGTCGTTCCCATTCCCCAAAAATATCAACTGTTTGTTCTGAGTAGTTTACATCATAAGCTGGAGATGATGTATCTGCAACAAACGTGGTTGTTTTTATAGGACCGTCATCTGCTGTTTGTGATCGTTGTGTTGTTTTCCAGAGGACATGGTAACAACTTCCTGTTTCAAAAGGAATCGTTGCATTTCCTTGTTCATCGGTGATGAAGTAATCAAATAATAGATATCCTGTGAATTTAAAGTGAAGGCCTGTGGGGCTTGTCCCGTCAGTGATATCTTTTCTCGCAGAGTAGTTATTATCATTGGGGTTTGGGGAGGAACCATCTCCTTTGTTGTTGAGATTCTGTCCATTTGTCCACGCGGTACCATTCCATTCCTCTTGCCACCAGCGTCCAACCAGACCGATCCGTTCATTATCTGGATTACCCGGGGTTCCAACCAGTTTTAGTTGATAGGCAAAGTTAGGTTTGAGATTCACGGCATTGAGATAACCACGCAAGGTACTCTCAACAGTATAATATGTCACTTCAACGTTGGCTTGTGTATAATTGTAGTTATTTCGATAGTTTTCACTGTAATTTTGATTAGCGATGTCTCTCCAGCGGTAGTTTCCTTTGGGTGAGGTGAGTCCAGAATCAATATCCGTCATGGTTGTTGTGGTCCCAGAGATGTCGATAAACGTTGCAGTGATATTTTTATTAGCATCCATCGTGATTGAGGTTTGGTTAGTGTTTCCAGTGAGGTCTCCACTCCAATAGCTGAAGAACCACCCTGCATCAGAGGTTGCGGTGAGATTTACCACTGTACCTGAAGGATACGTAGTATAATCAGGATTTTTCGCAACAATACCGTTTCCTATGGTATGTATTATGAGTGTATGCCCAGAACTCACGATAGTTAACGGATTTGATGCTTTGGTGATGCCATCGATTACTCCGTTACTAGGGGTAACGTCACATTGCCACACATCGCTTTCGCTTGTTTCTTCAGGAACAATTGTTGAATTTGTGCTCAGTCCATCTTTTGATTCGAGATAGTTTTGATAGATCTGTTCTGTGGTGAGCGCATACGGATAGATTTTCACTTCGTCGATGCTTCCATCAAAGAAATTTTGTGTTCCGTATCGGCATCCTATATTGAGGTTATTTCCGGTACTTGCTTGGATATTCCCAGTTCCTGCGATCGTTGCAACTTCTGATCCATTAATGAATAATTTTAATCCTGTCTCTGATTGGTAGGTGAGTGCGACATGGTACCATACGCCTGTGAGAAGTGGTGTATCATACGTTACCTCTTTGTAATTGTCACTTCCTATGTATACCCCTGCGAGAAGTCTATTATATGGCGTTGAACTTTGGAACCCGATCTGATAACTTCTATTGTTTGCCTGGTTTGCCATTTTTGCTATAGTGATGCTATTGGTCTGATTATTTGTAAGGTAGATCCAGTGTTCAATTGTCATCGCTGTCCAGGTTCCGCTACCATCCAATATGGTACTGTCAGGTATTGAGATGTAGTCTGGGCTATCAGCTCCGTAAAAGCAGTATGCTCCTCCGACAACACCATCAGGAGTCCAGGTCGCCCCTGAAATAATTCCGTTATTGTTATATCCTGAATAATCTCGTACGTTCGTATGATTCTCAGTATTAAATGATAATATGAGATTTGTTAATGAGTTGTTATTTTTCAACCAATGGTAGGTGTTGTATACTTCTAATCCATTGAGGTCGATGGTTGACTGATTCGAGCAGATGAGGTCTTCATAGGTTGTATTGGTACCATTTTTCGATGCCAATATTGGAGTCTCTTGTGTAGGTGGTACAGTAAGTGTCGTAAATGAGTATGTTTTATTATTCCAGTTTCCATGATTATCATTTACCTCAACTTTCCACCAGTATTTTTTATAATAGCTATTTGCCCAGGAGGTACTGCTACAGGAGTAAACTCCGTTATTCACAGAATTGTTTGTCCCAACAATTGTCCAGGTTCCGCTTGCATTGGACTTCCAAATTATGTTCATCAGGAAATTATATCCATCGGATGCAGTGATTCGTAAGGTTGGGTGTAATGGTAGGTTGGTTGCTCCATCGGTTGGCTCTGGATTTGTTATTGTTGGTGGCAGATCTTGAAGGAGTTGTTCGGGATAGACCCGGCAAAAACTCGTGGGGTCGTTTTGGTTGTTGAAGCAGGTTTTTATCCAGCTGCTATTCCGCACGGTCGTGGAGAGGGTAAACTCATCGTGTCTCCCGTTTGTTCCCCCGTAGAAGTTGAAGTTTGAGGTATTGGTAATGCTTCCTAAGTTCGCAAGATTTCCTGCTGACGGACCATTATGGAGAACCCCATTAAGATAGACATTGAGCATGTTAGTGTTCCGATTAATGACGATAGTAAGGTAATGCCAGTTCCCATCAGACCAGGATTCATTCCAATAGCAGTAGGCTGTTTCTACGCCATCACTCAGATAGAAGTAGTTGTAACCGCCAGCCCCGTTATTATACATCTTCAGGTAAAATCCCGTGCTGGAACCCCATTTCTGGAGAATATTAATATTATTTACATAGGATGTTTTTGTCCACAGGGAGATTGTCCATGAACTAAGCCCAGGGTTCAATGTAGACGGGGTACCGAAGTCGTATCGGTCCGTGGTGCTGTCGAAGTAGCGACTGCCGTCTATTTTACCGTTGGGCTCGGTGGCTGTCCCGTAGTTAACCGCATTCAGCGCATGGGATGTCGAATCAATGATATTCCCGGTTTCATTCATATGATGAACCATAAGATAATCAGCATTCCAGGTGCCTTGGGGGTTTTGTTGGCTGCTGCAGAGACTGTTGCCGTAATAAAGGAAAAGTTGGGTGTCGGTTGTCGAGGAGAGACTGGTGACGTTCACCCATGTGACAAGTCGACCAGTGGTACTTTGATATAGTTCAATCTCATGGTTTAGTTTATTCCCTTGGGCATCAGTGAATACGATATCATCACCGTCAGGTTGAGCGTGAGCAGCAAGGTCTGCATCTGAGGACAGGCTGATGAGGACGGGGAAGTTCTTCAGGCTTGCATTGACCTTGGTATGATCGATTTTGATGACACTCCGATATATCCATTGGCTATTCCACCAAGCTAATGATGAGGGTTTATAGGTAGTAAATCTCAAGGTTTTATTTGTCCAGAGTCCTCCACTGAAACAATTCACCCTCCAATAAAAGGTGGTGTTGTACATGTTCATTGTGGTAGCTCGCTGATAGTAGGTTCCGTTCCCGACACTTATGTTACTGCCAATGATCGCCCAGCTCCCAGAAGCGTTCGTCATGAAAATGATATTCATTGGATCTCCAAAGAGATCTTCGACATGAGCTGAAAGCAGAGGATTTGGTTCGATATTCGTTGCACCATCTGAGGGGGTTAGATTTGAGATCAGGTGTCTTTTTGCTGTTGTAAATTTATATAATTTTGAAGTTGTCTTTCCGGTGGAATCAGTAACAATGACTCTCCACCAATAGGTGGTATAGGCAAGACCCATTTCTGTTGAGGTGGTGACAACCGTTTCATCAGAAACATGGTATTCGCTGTGGATGTTATGCCATAGGCCAGTAGAAGCATTCGTACTAAACGTGACATTCATCAAGTTATGTTGATAGTCATAGATGTACACAGAGAGAGGGGGATTGAGAGGTTGATCGGTAGTTTTGTTGAGCGGGCTTTCATTTTTTACGATTGGGGCTAACGGTCCATACGGTACGTAATACGGGGATCGACCGCGGTGTTGGCTATAAAAGTTGAACTGCGACAAGGCTCGAGGTGTCGGCGAAGTCGCTATTGTGTCATACACATACATTTTTGATCCCCGGTTGAAAACCAATTCTGTTAACCCATCGTTATCGACATCTTGTGCTACGATAAAGGCCATGCCATAATTGTAAGTAGGATTATCGATAGGTACAATTCCTTTGTTATCATATTTTTTGGTTTGACTATTGTACTTAAAGATCGTTATATTATTTTGGGTACACGCAAGAATTTCTACCTTACCATCCCCATCGATATCCGCGACAGCTGGGGGTTCAAAACACTCATATGGAAGAACCGCGTCTTGTTTCCAGCTATATAAATCCCAGATTATAGGCTTCGACCAGTCTCTACATGCGATCAATTCAAGATTACCATCACCATCAACATCATAAATCGTCGGTTGCGAATGACATTTCAAACCTGGAATATTTGTTTGTACATGGATAACATTCCCATTGGTACCATTAAATACACCAATGCCCCCATAGCCTTGGTCAAGAGAAACCACTTCGAGCCGTCCATCTTTATTGGTGTCAACAAGTGTGGGGCAATGGCTACTGGCTAAAAAATATTTATACGTCCATCGTAAAGTGAGGTTTGATGCCCAATAGGCTTTCACTCCTAAACCGCCACAATTGGGGATGTAATTATAACTTCTATCATTTTGATAGAGTTCAAATACGCCATCTTGATTGGTATCTCCGAGTGATAATCCCCCGAAACATGGGTAGTAGGTCCAATTTGTCGCAAAAATATGTCCATCGTGTGTGAGAGCTGTTATCTGACCAGAAGTACACACATAAACTTCAGGATATCCATCCGCGTTGATATCACCAGCAACACAATATTTGTTCATTAAGGGTGCATCCGGATTATACCAATAGGTAGAGCCGTTGTTCCCATGTATAGCCATTGTTCCGTTTTCATATGAACAGATAATTTCTGGAATGCTGTCTTTATTAAGATCAATGACTTCCATTGGGCAATGCTCGTTCCACATTTTCTGTGATTTCGTCCATACGACATCTCCTGTTGTTCCATCAAAAACAAAAATACCGTCAACTTGTGATCTTAATATTTCCATTTTACCATCGACATTGATATCTGCAACTATAGGACCAGTATACGAATAATTTCCTACACCCATAAATTTCATCCATTTTAATGTTGGAATAAACGATTCTGTGGTAAAAGAGTAGGTGGCATTTGTCCATTTATTGCTTCCTGCTGGATCGGTAACGTTGACATTCCATAAGATTTTGGTGTTGGGCGGTAGTGGTGTTATTAGATTCGCTGTTTTTATCCCGTTTGTGGCTCCTGTTTGACTCACGTTTATAACATATTTTCCTTTAATCGCCCAGTTGAAATGGTCTCCATCAGGGTCTTGGATGGATATGCTGAGTGAAGAGGTGGTGATTGAGACATTGGTCGATCCGTTTGCTGGGTTTGGTGATCCAAAGACTGGCGGTTGATTTGTTTTTGTGGTGAATCTGTAGGTTTTGTTTGTCCATAAGGTTCCAGCATTGCATTGTACTGACCAGTAATAGGTGGTGTTATAGCTGTTCATCGTGGTTGGTGTTTGTGAATATCTCCCATTCAGGACGGAGAGGTTTGTCCCAATGGTTTGCCAAGAACCTGTGGCATTCGTAAGGAAGGTGACATTCATCAAGTAGCTTTGGGCTTGACCAACAGTGGTGGAAAGCATTGGGTTCAGTGGTTGTGCTATGGATTGATTGTGTGGTGATTCCGCTGAGAGAACAGGATAGGACGTCGGAATAGCTTTGTAGTCGTTTGGATTACTCCGACATATATCTTCAATATAATCATTAAAACCATCGTTATCGGTATCTTGCACAAAGGGGTTGGTAAACGTGACGTATAACTCTTGGTAATCGGTCAGTCCATCAGCATCGGCATCCTGTCCTTGGAGGGTGGTATTGTCAGGGACGTTGAAGACAACGAACGATTGGATGGAACGGTTGTTGATGATGGTGGGATTCTTGTTCGTTAATGAATAGTATTCCACAAAGAATTCATAGATATTATTATCAGTAAATGACTGTGGAGAGGTTATCTTCATTAATGCTGATTCGAGGTAATAGGTAAGACTGTTATAGGAGATATTGGTATGCGCTTTTGTGGTGTTCGTGGGGTAGGACTTGCCCCAAGACTCAGTGTGATAGAATCCTGCATCAGATTTACCATATGCAACCGTGAGATTATTGTTATCGGTATGCCACCAGAAATGGTGATAGATGTTTTTGATTGTGCCGGGTTGTGCGGTGACGGTTTCATCAAACCAATACCCAACGTATATGATACAATGTCGTTCCTGCATAACGCTCGTTGGGAGTGTGCCAAGGAGATACCCAGAGTCGGTGAGTGTTCCATCAGGTCCCTGATCATGATGTAAGGTGTCGTCATTGGTCATGTTATGTCCAGGTCCATACCCAGTAGTGTATTTGTACTGTGCTGGGTAAAAGTAGTAGGGAGTATAGCTGATATTTGTTGGTGTTCCTCCGAGTTGCACGTAGCGTCGATCATCCACCGCGGTCGTATCAGCCCCTATTTTCAACCAACGATACAACATGGTATTTCCGGAGGTATCAACAGCTAGAAGATCAAAACTATATTTAGGCCCAGGGGCAATGTTTGTGGACATGTTGATCTCATAGTAATTCCCGGTTGTATGGGTTAATTGATAGGTGTTATTTGTCCATTGAGAACCATTACGCCAGTGGAGCCAGACTTTGTCCATTCCAACATTATCGGTGGCTGTGCATTTGATCTGTATCCATTTTTCTTTTTGATAGGAGGCGTTCGTGTAGTATCCTTCTGGTGCTGAGGTGTTTGTCCCTGGGAGGTAGTATGGTCCTCCGCTATCGCTAGGGTTTCCCGCGAAATTCAGACCTATGGTCGGAGACATTGTATCATTAAACCGAGCGTCTACACTTTTATTTGCATCCATCGTAAGCGTCTGCGGTGTTATTATGCCGCTAAGTGCACCACTCCAACCAATAAACGTGGATCCCGTGGAAGCGTTTGCCCACAACTTCACCTTCGCGCCATAGTAGTAGGGTACGCTGATGTTGGTTTGAACGGTACCCGAACCAGTACCAATTTTTGTGATGGTAAGGGTCAAGGGTCCATTAAACATGAAGTGAGCATCGACACTTTTATTCGCATCCATAATAAGTGTTTGCGGGGTGGTGGTACCGCTGAGAGCTCCATTCCATCCAGCGAAAATCGATCCGGAGGAAGCGTTCGCCCAAAGCGTTACCTTCGCACCATAATAGTAAAGTCCTGTGTTGTTGGTTTCGACAGTACCAGAGCCACTACCGCTTTTTGTGATGGTAAGGGTCAAGGGTCCGTTATAACTAAACATAGCGTTCACTGCTTTATTTGCATCCACGACTAGCGTTTGTGGTGTAATCGTGCCAGTTAGTGCACCGCTCCAGCCGGTAAATGTTGACCCAAATGAAGCATTTGCCCACAGTTTTACGACTGCTCCATAGTAATACGGTCCACTAGGTTGAACTTCAATAGTTCCCAAGCCAGTTCCATTCTTTGCTATCGTGAGAGTTAATAGCATTTGTTCTTCTAAGCCGACATGGATGAATGATGTTGGTTGGCTCATTGTATTATACGAAGTTTTGATCCAGCTGCTATTTCGAGCATTCTTAGAAACACGAAGCTCATCGAGCCTCACCTGAGTCATTGGATTTGTTCCACCGTTGTTCCCCACATAATCATTTCCCATACCAAGGTGAGGATAATAATTATTAATAGAAGGCCACCCTGTTCCGCTCCCTATCTTTGTTCCGTTAAAGTACAAATCAGCGCTCCCACTATTATACGTAGCAGTCAGATAGAACCAACGGTTAACCGGTGTGTCCCCTGTCCTAATAAATGATCCGTGACCATTGATACTGAAATCAATCCCCTGATTGGCAGGGTAACCATTTCTAAGATAGAGTATCCAATCACTCGAAGTTGAAAACGTTCCTTTGCACAAGATATAGAGTATAGAAGTGGAATCGCGATAAACCCATGCCTCCGTGGTTAAAGCATTGGGAGAGTGCATGAAATTATTCGCCACAATTCTATCATTATTATCATATTGCCGGGCACCATCAACCTTACCCGCAGCAGTAAAATCTGTCCCTGTCGAGAGTCCATTGTAACCGTACGACGTGGAATCATAGAGTGTGTTCCCGGTTTCATTCAAATGCTGCACCATGACATAGTTACCATCCCAGGTGCCCGCGATATTCTCCTGCGAGCCGCACGTGGTATTCCCATATTTCATCCAAATGATCGTATCCTGAGTGGCACTGACGTACGTCACGTTCACCCAGGCGATGAACTCACCCGTGGTCTGATTGTATTTCTCTAGCTCATGATGGTAACGGGTGGTGTTAGTGACATCCCAGAACTGCACATCCCGAGCACCGGGTTGTGCATGGTTCACAAGATCAGTATCGGTTATTGAAACCAGTATCGGGAAATTCACAAGACTTTGATTGACTTGTGAATGGTTGACAGTGATTTTCTTATAATAAATCCATCCTCGCGGACCTATAAGGGTGAATTCTGCGTCGACACTTTTATTTGCAATCATGATGAGTGTCTGTGGAGTGGTGATACCGCTGAGAGCTCCATTCCATCCAGTGAAAAGAGATCCGGACGAGGCGTTCGCCCACAGTGTTACCTTCGCACCAAAATAGTACGGTCCTGTGTTGTTGATTTCGACGGTTCCTGATCCAGTACCGCTCTTGGTGATGGTGAGTGTATATGTGCCAGCGAAGTTGATGGTGAATGTATGAACAGATGATTTATTGCTGTTGTTGCTGGTATCATTCGTCCAGACGAAAAATTCATAGGTGCCACTCATGGTGTACGAGCGGTTGAGATAGTACCCAGTTCCTTTTTCCATAGAGAGATTCATTGAAGAGAGATCAGGGTATGTGATATTCACCTGGACTTTATGTACTGCGATATTTTCGGTTACATCACAGCTGATATTGATGGAACTACCCTGTAAAGTTGAGGATGGATCCGCAAGCACATTTGAAATTATTGGTGTATCATCGTCGTGAACGATAACGGTTTGCTCCATCGCAGTATTCCAGTAGTTTTTCGTGTCATTCGCAACGATGATATAATGAAGAGGATCCACGGAGGCAGAAGGGATTGTAAGTAACTTCTCATAATAGCTACCTACACCCGTAGGATTCATCTGAACAAACAAATGAGGACCCCCTGTATACCAGTACTCAAGCCAGACACTACTGACACCATCAGGATCAGACACTGACGCGTTACAGACGTAACTATCCCCCGTCCCGGTAGTGTCT